>ERZ773148.3042-NODE-3042-length-11951-cov-5.239492_pt1 | contig 11951 bp, 7 predicted proteins | sample MGYA00580846_ERZ773148 | MGnify/ENA primary metagenome ERZ773148 (study PRJEB29015, sample SAMEA2737879) | human gut metagenome | biome: human gut; feature: human-associated habitat; material: faeces | place: China | collected 2012 ...
GGAGGTCATCTGGCTCGTGTAGCACGCGACGAGCGCGGCACGGCCGGCCAGCGCGCCCCCTCACAGAGGGGGCCTTTGGGGGGCGGTGCGGCGTTCGGCAGACGCTGCGTTTATCCGCGGCGGCCTGTGGTCATGCCGCCCTACGAACGTTTGCCGTAACCGCTGCGTATCCCGGCGGGCCGATGTGGGCATCGGCCCCTACGGAACGTTTATCGTACCCTTTCTTGCATTACATACACAACAAGGAGCAACTATGTTACAGAGAATTCTCGTGGCGGTGGTGGGTATCCCGCTGCTGCTGTTTGTTTTGATCATCGCGCCGGACTGGGCCACGGCGCTGCTGCTGTGCGCGCTGTGCACCGTGGGCGCTCACGAGCTGCTGGCGGCGGCCTGCCGCAAGGAGCTTTGCCGCCGCTGGTGGGGCCTGAGCGCCATCATGGGCGTGACGGTGGTGCTGCGCACGTACCTGGCCGGGATCGGTCAGGACGGCGCGGCGGCGCTGATGGAATGGCTGCTGGCGGCATGGCTGGTGCTGCTGTTCGTCAGCGTGGTGGTGGAGTACGGCACGCCCCGCGCGCTGGCCTTCCGGGATGTGTGCACCATCCTGATGGCGGGTATCGCCATCCCGCTGGCCTTCCAGTGCCTGATGCAGCTGCGGCTGATGGAGCACGGCGGCGGTCTGGTGATGATCCCGCTGGTGGCGGCCTTTTCCTCCGACTCGGCGGCGCTGTTCGCCGGGATGGCGCTGGGCAGGCACAAGCTGGCTCCGGCCGTCAGCCCCAAGAAAACCGTGGAGGGCTCCATCGGCGGTCTGGCCGGCGGCATGCTGGGCATTGTCATCTTCCGCATCGTGTTCTTTCTGGTGACGGAGGTGCAGCTGAACATCGCGTGGTGCGTGCTGCTGGGACTGGTGGGCGCTGTGCTGGGCCAGTTGGGCGACCTGAGCTTTTCCGCCATCAAGCGGGAGTGCGGCGTCAAGGACTATGGCCGTCTGCTGCCGGGTCACGGCGGCGTGCTGGATCGGTTTGACAGCGTGATCTTCGCGTCGCCGGTGGTGTGGCTGCTGATCAAGAGCATCACCCTGTATTGAGGAAAGCTATCATGACGAAAACCATTGCCCTGCTGGGCAGCACCGGGTCTATCGGGCGGCAGACGCTGCAGGTGGCCCGGGAATTGAAGCTGCGGGTGGCCGCGTTGGCCGCCGGCAGCAGCGTGGAGCTACTGGAAGCGCAGGCGCGGGAATTCTCCCCGCGCCTTGCGGTGCTTTATGACAAGGACGCGGCGGCAGAGCTGCGGCAGCGTCTGCGGGACACGGATATCGAGGTGCTGGCGGGGCCGGAGGGCCTTCTGGCGGCGGCACAGGCGGAGGAAGCCGACACCGTGGTCACCGCCGTGGTGGGCAGCGTGGGACTGGAACCCACGCTGGCGGCCATCCGTCTGGGACGGCGCATCGCCCTTGCCAACAAGGAGACCCGCCGCCGTATCAACCGGAGCGGGAGCCGCCACACTCTTCCCCGTACAAGAGAAAGCACTCGGAAGGAAAGACGCGGCCGCCAAAGCAGCGACCGATCTTCCTAGAAACTCACGTCTGGACTGACCATTGTTCACATCTTTATTCATAACCATTCAATTTATAAATTAATCTTAACCCTTAGAAGAAAGTCCCTTACAGGCTCCAACCTTTACGATACTCATAGTGGAAATAATCGTTCGCTTCCGAACAATTCGTGATTCTCATATTCTCTGCGTCATATTCCAACGTAAGATCCAACCGTTGCGCGGCGACAGCGATATTCGTCAGCAACATAATCTCCGTCAATTTAGCGGATACCTCAAAATCATTAACGGCTTTGCGACCTTCCTTTATCGCCTCGATAAAGTCCACATAAATATTACTCGGTCGCTTTAATGTCTTCTCCGGAGCTACGAACCCCGGTCTTTCCGGTATCAGTTGCGGCTCCGCTCCATGGGTACCATGCATGATCAGGCCTTTATCGCCTATATAAAGCGCTTCCCTTAACTGGCGGTTCGCTTCCAACTCCGCCGGACGAGCCGGTTTTATACCCCCATCACTCCAAGTTACCTTTACCGGAGGCATATTCCCACGAGCCGGGAACTCATACGTCACGCATTCCGATTGTGGCAGATAGTCCTTATTGTAAGGGGTGGAAGTAGCTTGTATTTTTGTGGGCATACCCAAATTAAGCGCCCAAATCGGAGCGTCGAAGGTATGGGCTCCCATATCCCCCATAGCGCCTGTACCGTAATCCCATAATCCACGCCAAGCGAAATGAAGCATCTCCGGATTATAAGGTTTATCAGGAGCCGGTCCCAACCACACGTCATAGTTAAGATTAGACGGTATATCCACTCCCGCCGGACGATCAAAATAACCTTGGCGCCACATCGGACGGTTTGTCCACAAATGAACTTCCCTTACGTCTCCGATCACGCCACCTTGGATCCATTCGACCGTCTGCATAGTTCCTTCAATATTATGCCCTTGGTTACCCATCTGGGTAACAACACCGGTTTGCTTTGCCAGATCCCTCAAAAAGCGAGTCTCATAAATCGTCTTAGCCATCGGCTTCTCTACAAATACATGCTTACCAGCTTTCATCGCATAAGCGGCAATAACCGCATGGGTGTGGTCCGGAGTACCGATCAATACCGCATCGATCTCTTTCTCCTTGTCGATCATTTCCCGGAAATCGGTATACTTTTTCGCTTTCGGGTATCCCGCTAAGATATGTCCGGAGTAATCGTGGTCTACATCACATAGCGCATAAATATTCGCATGCTTAAACGATTGTTTCTCCGCATCTCCCATTTGCACAGGATTATCCGACGCTCTTCGTTCCCGTCTGGGTGGCTGGATGCCCGCATAAGGTTGCATCAGCATACCGCCTCCACCAAAAGGTCTCCTTTTAATAGGTACATCCGGAGTAGCGATATTCTGTATATCGCCACCACCTTGGCTACCCACACCGATACCGGCCAAATTGACCATATCGCTAGGTGCCGTATAGCCCGGTCCACCCAAAACGGAACGAGGTACGATTGTAAACGCCGCTGCTGCAGCTACTGTACCTAAGAACTCCCTACGTGTGAAGTTCACCGAATTCTTGTCAGACATAGTGTTACTCATAGTATTAAATTTAAAGTCGAAAAAAAAATATATATAGTAAAACACAACTTCGCTTCCTCGTGCGAAACAACGAGAGCGAATATAGGGAGGAGCAGTAAACCATGAGTTAACGAACGCTAAACAAGGCATTAACAAGGGGCTAATTCAAGGCTAATTTTATATCCGGTCAAAGCATAATTCACACAGAAACAGTGATATAAACAAATCAAGAAATATTTCAAGAAAACTTCGATAAACTAGAGGCATAGTACCTGCCTCCCTATCAGAAAGGGTCGCTATCAGTGGGGCGCACGCATTTGCCACCATGCTGGCAGAGGCGTGCCACAACGATGGCACAGTTCTGCCAATGGAAAGACACGACATGATACTTAACGGGGAGATTGCTGACCCATCAGCGGAGACAGTACGAATTGCTCGAAAGAAGAGGGGAAAGCCTCGCCATACATCTCTTGGTACAAGGCGCGAAAGCGGTCGTACGCATAGCGGGCCGATTTGAAATTGTTCTGGGAAATCAAGGTCTTGATCTTATAGAGCAAAGCCTCCTCGTTGCAAGGATCGTTCAGAAGGATCTGATCGGCTATCTGGATCACCCGATCCGCCTCCTCCTCGATCGAGTACGTGTCGATAAAGCGAGACAGGACATCCACCGTACTATTACAGATATAACTCTTAAAATCATCCATCCAATCGAACGATTCCCCCTTGAACACCTCACCTTTGCTGATAATATCATAGAAACATTCAAAGTCCGGCTGGGTTCGCACCCGCTTATCTTTCAGCAAGTCCAAGCAAACCAAATAATCGCAATAGACATCTTCCGAAAGCTGGAGAATATATCGATTCGCGTTGAATAGGATCTCTATCGTATCAATACGTTCCAATATCTTCCGGAGTTTCAATATAGATACGCTTCGAAGGCTCTTCGTGCTTTTCGAGGGGTTGTCATTCCCCCAAATCATCCGTGTCAAGTCCTTGCTCGATATCCCGAAACCTCCACGGGAAGAGTGAAGCATAATCAAGATAAACAGCTGTTTTAATTTTGGGGTAAATAGAGAGGTTATATCATTTCCATCCCGGTCCAACACATAGAACTCTCCAAACAATCGGATATAATTGCGCAGAACCGGAACCTCCTCAATCTCCTCCGGCATCTCTCGCGAAGAACGATCCGGCTCCTCGATTCCTTCCTCGATTCCCTCCTCCGCGACCGTTCCCGCATCAGCCTCATCCTGCCTTGGCTTTTCTTTCACCTTCCGATAGCCTAGATAAGCTATCGAGACCAAAGCCATCAAAATCAACCCAATTCCAAGGACATCCAACCAAGTAATCGCATTCGATATATGTAAATCTAATAACTGGTTGCTCAATCCCAATATCTCCTTATCGCTCAACACACGAGACCAAATACAAAGATTATCCAGCACACCCACGAAGTTCGAGGACTGGCTGAAATTCACGAAACCGACATATAAGCTATCACTACCCAGATAAGCCGGACGATCAAAAGAGATCGCGTCCAGTTTTCCATTCACGAATATAGCCTGCTCCCCATTCCTCTTATTATACCGCCATACGACATTGTACCATTTGCCCGGCTCGATCTCCGTGTTACCAACCAGATCGTTGTTAAAGAATCCCATATACGGTTTCCGGTTCCGTATCAACAGATGCAACGCTTGTTGATAAGTACTGTTCTTAGCTCCCAGAATACAATAATCCTCCTTCTCCGGCAGGTACTTAGGTATTTTCAACCAAACGCCGACAGTGAAATCATGATCCCGCATATAAAGTTCCGAAGCGGTCGGTAAATCCACACGGGCCTGATTCTCCAAGGAAGCAACCTGTCCCCGTATAGGGTCCTGAATAAACTCGACATTCCTAGATACCGTGAGATTATGATTGGACGAACCATCTTTCTCATCGCCCTCAAACGGTAAATAAATCTCTATATCCTCGTCAATCCGCAAAGGCCTGGCCTTAAAATCGCCGGCGAAAGCCTTCCTTTGGGTACCGGAGACATAAACCGTAGCCGGCTCTATCCGATAGCCCGGAGAGATCGGGGAGAGCATCAACTCGGCCCCGGGCTCTAGTGGAAAGCAATATTTACCCGTCGTATAATTAGACATCCCATCCCAATTCACGTAGTTAAGCAGCTCATTGTTATTCGTAACTGCGCCGTAGATGATATCGAAATTCCGAAAAGTAACCAACGAGACATCCAACCACGCGTAATACTTATCTACCAAGATAAAATTGGGAACCCTTCCATCCCGGATCCACGCTCTTTTAAACGATTCAATTAAATAGGGCGTCTGCCGGGCTAAAGCCGAGATATCATTGCTATTCCCCCGGGAAGTCTCCAAGAACTTATATCCGGTAAATAAAGACAAATTCTTTTTCAGCCGCTCATCAAAACTCTCAACCCCTTCCGGTTGGTTGCCCCAATCAGCGTCCGTATGCTCCACGAAATCCCTCATATTATGCAACCATGAAGGACTGTTCAAATGTTTCTGAACCTCGAAAACGACCAGTCGCTTTCCGGAACTCAACATATCCTTCAGGGATGGCCATCCGTTTTTCGTATCATACTCAAGTACATACTCCATCAAGCCTATTTCCTTAAAAGAGGATTCCAGCTCCGTCTCTACATAGAAATCAAGGAAAAGCGTCATAACCTTAGTGGAGTCCGCATCCAAGGCCGTCTTAATGGCTTCCAATGACTCACTAAAAGGGGTAAACGTACCATCAGGTTTCCTTAGTAACAATACATTTGTCTCCGTATCCCGCTTCAAATAGAAATAAAAGCCTTCGATCTGCTTCCGCAACAACTCGTCCAAAGAAAGTTTTTCCGGGGAATTGGAGGATAGACAAGAATAATTAGATAGGATGTAGACGCTCTCGTTATATAAAAGACCGGCCTCTACATCCTCTTGACGTTGAGAAACCAGACGTTGTGCCGAAAGTAATTCCGGCATAGTGATTATAAGGCTAACAATTAAACATATATAACGAAACCACGCTATCATCGTATACAATATCTTAATTATAAGATCATCCAAAAATAAAGCTTTAATATGACATGACAATGTTTTTAGATTATTATCTTCGCATCAAAATAAAGCGAAGTCATATGGACATACTAGAAATAACGCAAAAGCAAGATCCTCTCTATCCTACCTTTGAGCAAATATATACGGCAAGTTTCCCTCTATTTGAGCAACGAACAGAAGAACAACAAGAACAGGCCTTCCAATCTCCCAACTATCATCTAGTGGCTTATCTGAAAGATAACCTCTTTATCGGCTTTATCTCATACTGGGATTTTAGCACCTATGTATATATCGAACATTTCGCCATTCATGAGAACTTTAGGGGACAAGGATACGGCGGTTTATTGCTGGAGGATTTTAATAAACGCCTGAATAAGATCATCTTATTAGAGATCGATCCTATTACGGATGAAATTTCCTCCAAGCGATTAAAGTTCTATAAAAAATGCGGCTTCTTCGAAAACCGTTACAACCATTTCCATCCCCCTTACAGAAACAACTATCGAGGGCATGCGTTAATCATCCTGACAACAGAGAGGCAAATCACTGAGGATGAGTATATTCAATTCGGTTTCGACTTGCGGAATATCGTCATGGCGAATTTTAAAGAATAAGAGGGAACAGTAAAATGCCGTTCCCTCTTGTTTTTTATCCGCTTCCATCCTCACGGAAGTACTTACGGATGAGCTTTTAATTTATTACTTTAGTATTAATACTCCCGCATGTTCTACCATCGCAGTGTACTTGAAGAACCTGTCTCCGCACGGGAATTTCAGAATTATATATCTTTTAAAAGGAAGAGATGGGATATTCCCCATCTCTTGACCTATCTATTGTTGTTTAATTATTTAACAACCACCTTAACAGCTTCCTCACCGTCAACCGCTACGGCTACGATACCAGCAGGTACGAAGATTGTAGCGTTATCGGAAGTAAGAATTGTCTCAGCGACTACCTTACCTAAAATGTTAGTGATTACGACAGACTTACCAGCAGCGCCTTGAACAGTTACAGCACCGTTACCGGATACTACGGATACGCCTTCTACAGATACTTCATCATTAGAAGTTACCATGCCATCTTCATCTGTCTTCTGGGCTACGTTGAATACTAAAGCAGCATCACCACCAGTCTTAGATGAGTTAAAGTCTGAATCATAACGAGTCAATACCAAGCAACCATTTTGCATCTTCAACCAAGCCGCATACATAGGAGCGATTGCGTTATTCAATTTTGCGTGAACATTTCCTAACGGAATATTCTTCTCTGCACCTTCCGCATAATCTACAGAAGGAGTTGATGTTTGACTATCTGTGTAAACATTTGACTCAAACATAAACGCATTATCATCACCTTCCTCTGTTACCTTACCAGCATTCTCCGGATTTACATAACGGAAAGACCAAGTAACATTCTTGTGTTGATCACCTTGCAAATTAACAATGTATTGAGTATTGATCTTGGCAGCTTTATAAGCCTTCACGATCTCAGCAGTATCCAAATCAGCCGGTTTCATGTTCTTGAACTCATTAACCAAGATAAACAAGCTATCACCAGCGTGAACGGCTTTCACGAAACCAACGCGAGTATAACCATTTACGATATCCATCCACGGTTGTTTCTGACTATCTTCCATTCTAGCAGAGTCAGCGAAACTTACTAAATATTTACCATAAGCGAAGCCTGCACGACCTTGTTTTGCGTGTTGACAATTCCATTTATCTGTCTTATGAGCGTTGCCCTTCTCGTCAATATAGAAGTGTTTATCATCAGCCTCATCACAAGGAATTGTCTCAATAGCACCTTGATCATCACGAGCTACAGAAATCAAGTATTGAGGTTTAACATTACCTGCGCCACGGTTCAACCATGCGGTATCAATACGCATAGCCAAATTACCCTTCGCATGCTCTTTGCTCCATATACCTAAGTAGTCTACCTCATTATCTTTATCCATGAAGCTATGGTTCATCTCATCCATCAAATACTCCTTACGATACTTCTCTACAAATACCAAGCTATCAGCGGCATCAGTAGCGCTTTCACCAAGAGCGACATTGTTGAAACGACGATATAACGGAGAGTTATCCGGAGCGATAGCGAAAGCGGACGTACGAGTCTCACTTAAGATCTGAGCTTTCAAAGTAGCGTTTCCATCGTAATCAGAAACACCGGCTTTGTCATTATCTCTTTCTACAATCGTATAAACCTTCTTGTTGGAATCCCACTGTGTTGAAAGGATCGCATAATAATGAACACCATCAATACAGTTATTTTCCTTGAAGAAGAACGGCGTAGCTTTTGTATTTCCCTCAGCAGTTGCTCCGAAATACTTACTTACGTTAAACTTATCTTCCTTATTGATAGCCCAATTCAAATCACCCTTCATCGCAGTATATACAGTTCTATAAAGCTGAACTAAGTTCGGAAGACGTTTCTGAATGTCTTTACTCGGAATCACATAGCCATAAGCCTCATCAGCACCAGTCGCACGATTATACTGAACGGTATCAAGTACAAACGCATCTTTACCATCCAATACAGTCAAGACAGAGTCTTTCTCAGACTGAGCGATAAACTTATCTGATGAATACGGATGATAATAGTTGAATGTATACTTGTTCACCAACAAATCATTCTTAGCGATCTTCTTATAACCTAAATATTTATCGCTCTGATATTTTGCTTCAACCTCCTTGATTGTCAATTTATCATTTGCGATAAGCTTAGTAGAACCATCTACAATAACATCTTTAGTTACATAATAATAATCCTTATCTGCCGGAGTATTTAGCTGAATGCTAGCCGCAGAATTAACACCCTTAGTTGCAAATTCACGGTTCCAAATCTGGATTGAAGACACATTATTCTTATCCGCTGGATTAGTCTTCAAAACAACCCATTGGAACGCCGGCATATGATTAACATCCTGCTTGTCGTTCACTGTTACCCATTCGATATCCCCATTCTTATGAATTGGAGAAGCTAAATACTGTCCTTTAGAGTTTTGGATAAAATAAACACCATCAGCTAAAGAAGTACGAGTCGGAGTCACCGCACCACAAGATTTATATCCAAGAGTGATTGTCGTGTTCTGCTGTTTCTCATCTACCGTCAAGATACGAGTCTGATTAGCAATCAAGTCTTGCAAAGAAACACGCCAGTTAGAACCCTTAGTAGTAGTAGAATACCAGTAAGCGTCAGCATCATTTATATCCTTATTGGTCACCGTATGGATGTAGATCTTCAAGTTGTCGTTCTTCGGAGTATAAACGAACAAGAACTTATATTGATTTTTTAAGTTTGATCTCATTAAGTACTGAGAAGCATCATCATATTCAACCTCCGTATTTGAAGTTGAAGTAGAATTCACATCCTTCCATTCAGACACCCATTTATAAGCCAAGAAAGGAACACCTTTCTCATTTGTGTAAGCAGTATCTACACGAAGATAAGCTTCTTTATCCTTTTGTCTTACGTTTAGATAAGGAACTCTTGAAACAGCTGGAGTATTCCCCGCACCATCATCAGCCAATGTTCCACTCGCCCAAGAAGCTTGAGTCGCGTAAAAACTCTGCGCATTGAATGGGTTAGGTATATCCGTGCCTAAAACATCCTTGTCAAAACCCAACTTAATACCATGCTTCTCGTCATCGTACGTACCAAAGATCGTATTCAACTCGGTAGCGGTCAAATAAAATTCTGCCGGAGAATATAATGAGAATTCAGAGAAATAGTTATTTATTGTACTATACTTATTCTCATCACGATTGTATTCATTAGCTTTGACTTTCGCTACTTGTACAGCTCCATTATCAGCGACCTTAATACCAAGAATCTCTTCCGCACTGATATAAGAGAACAATGCCTTACCAGCCTCCAAACTTTCATAAGAACGAGAGAAAGCCCAACCACTAACGTCACCACCTACGATAGCGTCCACCGGTGTACCTACAGCGGTAATATTGTTCGTCGCAATATCCAAGATCATTCCGGTAGCTCTATTCTCGAAGTCAAACTTAGGAGCTTGGCCATTCTCTTGCGCTGAAACCGTCACACACCAAAGTGTATTAGCCATTCCTGTAGCGTCAAGAGTCGTAGGATCCGCTACATAAAGCTTACCGTCCTCATCCATAGCTAGCACACCTGTCTGTGCCTGACTTGGTCCATATTTCACCTGCAATTGGTATAACTCCTCATTTACCCCCAGCTTTAATTTCTTGCCTTGTAGAGAAGCCATTTCTGCCAGTCGAGGAATATTAGTAACTCCGGACTCTACCGGAATTACCACTCCCGGCTGTACCTGCGCATTAACAGACATAGCACTCAACAGCGCCATACCTGCCAAAAGAGTAGAAAACTTTTTGTTCATAATACTTAAATTAATATTAATACTAGTGTTTATTAAGATAATCAATCACTTATAAAATCCGAAACATTCCGACCAGCCATGAAAACGACTAGTCTAAACGATCGTTTAAATCTTGCGTTTTTAAAGGGTATGATCGGAGGGTTCGTAAGAGGAAACAAGCCTTTCGTTGCTACTAGGCTATCCTGTTGATAAGAAAGCGAATAAGAGATGAAAAAAATAACAAAGAAGGGTTGCAGGTATCAAAGAAACGCGTACCTTTGCAAATGACAGATTTAAACGATCATTTTCACTAGTCATTTTTCCATCCTATTTATTATAACTATTATATTAAGGTACGCACGTACATTTAAAATATATTCATACATTAAGAACCGATTTACGACAAATGACATTCTGACATTTTGTATACTGAACTCACGGAGAATCGAATTTCTCGAGCATAAGTACAGTACGCTCTCAAATTCGCAAGGAAAAAACAGCAAACAACTGTCTAATAGAGCACTATCTAAAAACAGCCTTTCATTCTAGCGAAATTAATTCATCATAATTCATATCTCATCCGGTATTTGGGGCATTTTATGGGGTTATAATAGGGTTATAACCGTGCTAGAGCCCATTCACGACCGCTTATAACCCTATTCTTGACTACTCACGATGTCCAACGGCACTACCGACGTTACCCGATACCACTAGTGGTGCAAGCTTTCGGCACCTATCGCACACGAAAAACCCGACTTTCGCACGGAAAAACGGCACTTATGGTCACTCCACGGACGCTAGATGTAAAGACTCGCCAAAAGCCCTCGTCACAATATACGGCTTATATCAAGCAAAAAGTCAACAGAACAGCCGTTCACATGACAGATAAATCTGTTTGAAATCACCCATATAGTGGTTACATTATGCCTCTCAAAAAACTCGTACGTGTTTTCTTAAAAGCTAAAACGATGCCTATCCTATTAAAAAAGTAGTATCTTTACAACCGGAAGACAGGGTGCCCCGTCTCATTATACTATTATTCATTATTAATCACTAAAACCTATAAACACTATGGGAAAATTTATCAATCCCTTCACCGATTTCGGCTTCAAGCACATATTCGGTAGGGAAATGGACAAGGACATTTTAATCGAGTTCCTGAACGACCTCCTCGAAGGGGAGCATACGATCAAGGACTTGAGAATCATGAACAATGAGCGATTGCCCGAGACAGAGCAAGGTAGGAAAGTCATCTTTGACATCCATTGCGAGACCGACAAAGGCGAGCGGATCATAATCGAGATGCAGAACAGGGAACAGCCCCACTTCAAAGACAGGGCCTTGTATTACCTCTCGCACTCGGTGGTGGAACAGGGGATAAAGGGAACATGGGACTATGAGC
>ERZ773148.3048-NODE-3048-length-11940-cov-5.748170_pt1 | contig 11940 bp, 9 predicted proteins | sample MGYA00580846_ERZ773148 | MGnify/ENA primary metagenome ERZ773148 (study PRJEB29015, sample SAMEA2737879) | human gut metagenome | biome: human gut; feature: human-associated habitat; material: faeces | place: China | collected 2012 ...
CTGCCATCGTGGTCAACGGACGCATCCGCAACCGCGCCATCCGGCGTCAGGAGGCACTGACGGGAAAGCCTGTGTATGAGCATGTACAGACTACCGTCCGTCGGAAGAACGGCGAGGCGCAGACCGTCAGTTATGAAGCCACGGCACCCTTTGCACGCTGGATGTATGACAGCCGGCTGGAGGTGCGCGAGGCGGTGACAGGCTGTGCAGACTGTGGCGAGGGCGGTGAGACATCAACGCTCGACCCGCTGGTATTGGCACGCTTCGTACCCGACTATAGGCTGACCTTGCAAGAGCCGGCACCCGAACCGGTGAAACGGCGTGACGAGGTGCGCAGTGCCCGTCTGCAATACCGTCAGGACAGCTACACGACTGACCCGAAGTTCAAGGACAATGCCCGTGAACTCGCCGACGTGCAAGCCTCCATCGATGCCGTGAAGGACAATAAGGACCTCACCATAACGGGCATCTACGTCACGGGTTACGCATCGCCCGAAGGTACGGTGGCCTACAACCTGAAGCTCTCCGAACGACGGGCAAAGACCTTTACAGATTATGTAAAGAAACAGAACACCGGTATCCCTGCCTCGCTGTGGCACGTAGACTGGAAGGGAGAAGACTGGGAAGGGCTGCGCGAAGAAGTGCAGAAGCACCCCCGTCTGTTGAAAATAGATGAAGTACTTGCCATCATCGACGGTTGCGACGGTGACCGGGATGCCTGCGAGGAACAGCTGAAGGCATTGGTTCCGCCACAGATTTACGAACGGTTGCTCAACGAGATGTACGGTCCGTTGCGCCGAAACGAATACCGCATCGAGTACAACGTGCGCAACTTCAACCTGGAGGAAGCACGGCAACTCCTCCGGAAAAGTCCGAAGCTCCTGAGCCTGAATGAGATGTATCAGGTTGCCGGCAGCTACGGCAAGGGGACGGCAGAATACAATGAGGCAATGGACATTGCCGCCCGCATCTATCCCGAGAATCCCGTGGCACTGGGCAATGCGGCTGTGACGAAACTGGAGCAGAACGAGGTACGTGCCGCCATTGCCCTGCTGGAAGGCAAGCAACTCGATGCTTCCGCAAAAAACACCCTGGGTGTGGCATACGCCAAAGCCGGTGAGTATGCCAAGGCAAAAGCCCTGCTTGAAGCGTCGGCAAATGAGGGTAACACCGACGCACGCACCAACCTGGAACAACTGCTGAAGGTGATGGAACAACTGTAAGTCACGAAGTGTAAGAACCTACATATTAACTGATTGTTTAATTTAAAATTAAAGAGTATGAAACTAAGAAGTTTTATTATGTTCTCAGCAGCAGCACTGGCATTTGCTGCTTGCAGTAATGAAGAAGATTTTGGTACAAGTGCAGCCATTGAAGGGGAAGCAACCATTCGTGTGAATATTGCCGAAGCGGCATTGAGCAGAGCCATTCCGGTAGCAGATTATACTACTTCCGAAGAGGTGACCTTGAACTCTATCAAGCTGGTGCTGACTGCGCAACAGGGTGGTGCAGAAAAGGTTTTTAAGATTGCTGATTTTGCAAATTCTGGCCAAGCCATGTTGGAGGCTGTCAATGAGTTCGAGTTCACCGGCGTACGTAACCCGTCAAAGATGGAGGTCTTTATCAATACTGAAAAGTCCAGCGGTTGGACGCCTGAAGATTTTGTTGATGCAGGTCTGGCAGAACCCTTGTATGATTCGGAAGTGGCCACAAATTTTGTGAATAAAGGTGATATGGACGAGGATGGTATCACGGAGTATGAAGTGGCGTTGGAGCCTGAGCACACGATGGCCCGTCTGGAATTCGGTGGCATCAAACACGTGGACACAGCTGGTAAGAAGTGTATGTTCAGTACCATCCAGATTGATGGCGTGATGCTCGATGGAGTTGCAGGGGTGACTGAGGCAGAAGCCTGGGATGCCAGCAACCTGATGAGCAGCCCTGCAATCAATGAGGACTTTGCAAGATACAATGAAGAGACACAGTCTCCTGTATGGCCTGCAAATAACCAATGCTATGCCTTCAATATAGCTCCCGTCACCAGTGGTGAATTGCCGACATTGAAGGTATGCTTTAGCAACATCACCATCAATACGACCGATTATGCTGGAACCATCTGGCCGACAAATGGTTTGGGATACGCTACGGTGAAAAACTACAAACTGGATGATGCATCTGCTGCTTACAAAGAAGCATTTGGTGCAGGTGATGACAATGTGATTACCAAATTCCCGGCAGGATACATCTATCAGGTGAAGTCACTTGAAATTCCTGATGAGGCTATCGGCCAAGGCTGGCAGGGAGGTGAAGATGTGCATATCTATGCCGTTGTCACTGTGAAAGCTTGGACCATTGCGACCGGTACTGTAGAGTGGAACTAATCCCCAAATAATCATAAACACGTATCATGGCAAGGCGGGGCACTGCAAACCGCTCCGCCTTGCTCTCTTTTCCCTCCCTCTTACGGAATAAACATACAGTTTGATCCTTGTCAACAAATAAACACGGATGAGTATATGAAACAAATAAGAAACATAATGCTGATGCTGGTGGCACTCGTCCTGGCTACCGGCTGCATCAAAGAAGACTATGATGATTGCGACAACGTGACCATCTACTTCCAATATCTGGCGGACGGCGATACGGATGTACTTTATCAATACATGAGTAAGGTAGACCTGTATGTTTTCGATGAAGACGGACACATCCTCGGCGTCGGCCATTACAACCAGGACGAACTCTCACACTTTGCAGCCAAACCGTCGTTCAAGTTGCCTGTCGGCAAACGTTATAAGGTGGTGGCGGTTGGCAATGCCTACGATGCAACGGAGGTGGTGAACCTGCAGGCTACCAGCTTCGATGACATCTTTATCCAGCATCCCAACTGGGAAAGCGGCGATCCGGTGACGTCGCATGACCACAACTACATGGGTCAGAAGGAATTTTTCCTTCCCGGAGGCGAAGGGGTGATGTATCGTGACACAGTGACCCTCTACAGTTCGCACATCGACATGCAGGTGGAAATCCACGGACTGCCTGCACCGGGAACACGTGCCGATGGCATCCCTTATCAGTTGAGCCTTGAAAACTCCAACGCACAGACGTCGTTCAACAATGCTGTCAATCAGGACGAGAAGGGAACGCTCTATCCCGACCTCGTGTGGGATGACACGGAGCAGTGTTATCGCACGGACGACCTGGCGGTGTTCCGCATGGACTGCGACGGTATCCTGTCGGAAGACTGTTGCGAACATACGTTGGTATTGACCGAGAAAGCCACCGGCAAAGAGCTGGTGCGTGGCAATATCTACAACTACCTGCAGCATTACGACGATGAAATCGATGTGACTCTTCAAGAGGCAGCACTGCCGATATCCATCACTTTCCACGGCGTGAACGTCTCCATCGAACTGCCCGAATGGGTTATCGTGGACGGCAAGCCCGAATGGAATTAACTGACATGAAAACCAATGCGTATGAAAAAGACGAACCGATTATATAGATGCCTGCTGCCACTCGTGTGGCTCACGTTCCTTCTGTCCTCCTGTATCAAGGAAGACTATGCAGGCTCCACCGACGAGACCGCAACGGTCAATCTCGTGTTCAGTACCCGTGCCGACGGACAGGGTACAGCCGATGTTGATGAGAATGAAGGCATCAAGACACTACGTGTATTGATTACCGATGCTGACGGTAAGGTGGAAATCAATACAGTCCAAAATTTTAATGATGTTCCGAAAACAACACTGACCATCCTCGGCGTCCCCGTAGGAACAAAGAACTTCTATGTCATTGCCAACGAGGCGAGCGTAGGCTTGACCGACCTGGATGACGTCAATACGGTTGACGAGAATTTCCTGAACCGGGTCATCACCAATCCGTCCAACGCTCCCTATTTCCCGAAGACGCGCAGCCAGATCAGTACCTCCGGTCTGCCCATCACAGGCATGAAAGAAGGTGTACAGGTTAAGGGAGGGGAGAATCAGCGAATCGAGATTGAGATCGTGCATACAGTGGCGAAGGTGGTACTTTATGTCGACAACCAGTCGGGCGAACCTTTTACTTTGCAACAAGTGAAGTTCGGTCCGTTTATTGCCGACCGTACTTATCTCTTTGACAAGTCCCAGCAATTGCCTGGTGGCGTGCAATTCAATGAAATGCCACTGAATGCTGAAAATGTTGAAGTTACACCGGACAAGGATGAAGCGGTATTTACCGGCTATATTTACGAAACCGGGTCACAGGATATCAGCGATTTCACACTCTCGCTGGTGTCTGACACGAACGGATTTGAAGCATTGGCGACTCCGGTTACTATCCATTTCGATGAAGCAGGAAGGAATTACATCAATCGGAATGACCAGGTAGAAATCCGTGCTATTGTAAACATCCACAAAGAAGTGGAGACAGACCTTGATATCTTGGTTGTTCCCTGGGGTGTGAAGGATATAGAAGTTCCACCGTTCAGTTGATTAAAAAGCAGTCATTATGAAAACGATAAGATATATTATATACACGATGCTTTGCGTCATGGGCATCACGGCTTGTCAAGATGACTTGATGAACCGTACGTCAGAAGGTGCCGACGTGAATAAGCCAGTTCAGGTAGACCTGAAATTTGCTGTTCCAAACTCCATGCAGGTGGAAGTCACGAGGGCGGATAATAGCAAATCAACGATTAGTTCACTCCGTTTGTATGTCTTTAATGCCAACAGTCATTCATTATTGAAGGCAGAAGATGTGTCAGTAACTAATGGAAGAGTTGATAGCCAGGGGAGATATTATGCGACTACTGCTACTCTATATGAAGGCGAACAAAATGTATATGCCATAGCGAATCAGAATACAACACTTTATTGGAAAAATCCTCAATCGGCATTGGATGAAGCAGCAGAGCGGGGAGAAACAGCATTTCTCAATACATTGTATGCGTTGCAGGATGTGTTTACCGGAAGAAACTCTTTGCCGACTCTTACGGAAGAAACAATTCCTTTAACAGGAGAGGGTAAGGTTACGGTGACGAATGGGTCTACGAGTGATATTGTTGTCTTGAAACGGCCAATGGCACAAGTGAGATTTAATATAGCCATGAACTATCAGGTGCCTCAGTCGTCTGAAGACAGTGAACGCCGTGGGCATAAAGTGTCGTTCACCCCGGATTCTTATAGTATATATAGTGTTGCAGGAAAATCGTATGTAGTAGGTGCTGAGAATGATACACGTAATGCTGCCGAGGACGGGTATTATGATGTACCGACACCTCCGGTTAATATTGATATCAGTTCGGGTGATATGGCTAAAATCTCAGGATTTTATATACCGGAGAACATCCAAAAGGCAAAGAATGCCTGTACGAAATATGATGACCGTGAAGCGTTTGATTCGGCACAAGGAACAGCTGACGGTAATAAGAACTGGAAGAATGCCCCTGATAATGCTACCTATGTCGTTATCCATGGCAAGTATGTAGAAACGGATGCAAATGGTCTGTTGTTCAGGTCGGCAGATGTTTCTTATACCATTCATTTGGGAGATTGGAGTGGAGGAGCGTATGATGATTTTTCTGTCAAGAGAAACTTCATATACACTTATACAATGTCTGTGAGAGGAGTAGATAACATTGTGGTAGAAGCCACGTCTGAAGAAGATAGTGATGAGTTTCAGAATGGAGCTGAAGGCGACGTGATAGAGTTGACTGAAGGTTCTGAAGTTTTTTATTTGGATTCTCATTATGAACAGGTTTTTGTCTCTTACAATCTTTCGGAAATAGCTGAAAGGGTAAAAGAGGATGCACGTGGTGATGCAGAACGTGTAGATGAATTGATTGCACAAAGTTTTATGCTCTCCATTCATTCTCCGATGAATAATGTGCTGATTGTTTCAGATGAACTGATGAAGCCTTATACAGATGATGAAAGCAAATTGAACGGATTGGATTATAAATGGATCCAATTTTATCCTCAGTCGGGGGAAGATATTACCAGTTATGTGGAGACAAGAGACGAGGATATGTTAAATCCATGGGATGCATGTAAAAAGATGGGGCAGGCTGTCAAGAAGTTAGTTGAAGATCCTGACTCGCGACCTTCAGTAGAAGGGTTAGAAATCTGTTCGGTTGGGGGAGAATACTATGCTCGTTTTACGGCTTTCCTGGATGAATATTTTTATACGGAAGATTTGAATGGAGAACCGGTTGATTGGGCGGATTTTACACGGACTGATGCACGCACGTTGTTGATTGCGAGCAATTGGCAGTCGAGTCCCGATAAGAATAGTACTTATGCAACTGCCCGGACTTATATAGCCCAGTCATCCATCATGACATTCTATAATCCGGCTTCCTCGTACAATACCAATGCTTTGGGTGTAGAATCATACAATGAATATGGAGTCATTACCGGCTTTGGTGACTTGCGGCAATCAAATTTTGGTCGAAGTGAAACAAACGGAAGGGCGAATATGATTGCGAATACGAGCTCGGACAGAACAGTCGATTTTACAAAGATTGGTTATACAAAACCCAATGCAACGACTGGAAATAGCTGGAGCTTATTGTCCGCAAGTGATAAGGAAAAAAGTGCCTTTAAAGCCTGTTTGGCCCGTAATCGTGATTTGAATAGAAATGGAAGAATTGACGATGAGGAGATACGCTGGTATTTGCCAGCCCGTTCACAGTATTTGCGGATGGGTATAGGTGCTAATTCGCTGGGAAGTGCTGCATTGTTCAGTGGAGATAAAGCCAGCATCACAAATTATCCTTTCGGTGTCGATTGGAGTCTGGTAGGTAAGGGCTCGTTGTATTATTCAAATACTCCATCTCCGGAAAGTGATGACCCCTGGGAATTGTATTGGGCGATAGAAGTTGGTGCTTATGGTTCCAATAGAAAGCCGGATCCAAACGGACCGGAATTAACTCAATACGGTTATAGGGCACAAATCCGTTGTGTACGCAATTTGCCGAGTGCCGGACATCTTGACACTCCATATGATGATGGAGCATTGGCTGGACCTGTTTATGGGTCATTAAGATGTTTGGAGTCATTGGACAAAAAAAATTATATTTTTGATTTTGGAGACCGCCTGGATGATGTGCTGTACCGTCATGCTGAACAGACTCGTCCTTATTCGGAGCATAATGAAACAAGCACTGCGAATATGCTTCCTGCGGCATTTGTTGTTTCGTTGGATTATATAAGTGATAGAAGAGGAACGCCGAAGGAATATACGGTTGCAGAAGCTTATTCAAGTGATAATAACCCGTGTGCAGATTATTATGAAACATCTGCAGATAGAGGAAAGTGGCGTGTCCCGAATTTGAGCGAACTGACTGTGATGTCTACTGTGGCTGAGGAATTGAGGATGGATAAGGTAACTTTAAGCAGTACACAGTTCTCAAATCCGAACGTCCGTTGTGCCTTTAATTTTAATGGTACAATCATTACGGCGTGGGATAAAAATTCAGAGAATACAAAAGGATATATTCGCTGTGTACGCGATGCCACACAGGCAGAAATAAATGCAATTCGTAGATAAGTTCAAGATATTACAACGGAACAGCTAAAGTGAATGGGGGGATGTTCATGGGACGTCCTCCCATTTTCCTCTCCTCATTCCTCCCAGTTTGCCGGTATTCTCCTTACCTTTGCACGCACAGAACCATTGGATACAGGAGAATTATGAATGTAGAACAACACCCGCTGAAACCTTTCCTTCCGGCTAATGCCCGTCTGCTGATGCTGGGCAGCTTTCCGCCCCAACAGAAACGTTGGTGCATGGACTTCTATTACCCCAATTTCATCAACGACATGTGGCGCATCGTGGGGCAAGTCTTTTTCGGTGACCGCAATCACTTCGTGGATGTGGCGGCGAAACGCTTCAGGAAAGAGATGATTGTGGACTTCCTGAACGAACGCGGCATCGCACTCTACGACACTGCCACCAGCATACGCCGTCTACAGGACAACGCTTCCGATAAATACCTGGAAGTGGTGGAACCTACCGACGTGAGAGGACTGTTGCGGCAGATTCCCCATTGCCGGGCAATTGTCACGACGGGACAGAAGGCCACCGACACCTTGTGCGAGACCTTTGACGTACAGGCACCGACGGTAGGCAGTTATTCGCCTTTCCAGTTGGAGGAACGTCCGATGAGGCTCTACCGCATGCCGTCGTCTTCACGCGCCTATCCGTTGTCGCTGGAGAAGAAGGCGGTGTTCTATGCGGCGATGTTTGCCGACCTGGGGATGGTGTGAACGGGAATCTTCAGAGCCGCTTCAAGGCAAGCTTGATGACCTTCTCCACGGGGCTGTCCGGTTCCTCTTTCAGGATGGCGTGGACCACCTTCTGCGAGGCGGCTGCCGGGAATCCGAGCATGGTCAATGCAGCTACCGCTTCGTCCACAATCTCGTTTTGCAGGTTCATCGGAAGCTCTGCCGCTCCGGACGCATTGCCCAGACCGAGTGCGGCAATCTTGTCCTTCAGGTCGACGATGATACGTTGGGCGGTTTTCAGGCCGATGCCTTTCACCGTCTTGAGCAGCTTGTCGTTCCCGCTGCTGATTACGTTGCACAGTTCCGCGGGCGTCAGTGCGGAGAGAATCATGCGTGCGGTGTTTCCGCCGATGCCCGACACGGAGATGAGCAGCAGGAACAGTTCGCGCTCCTGCTTGTCGGCAAACCCGTAGAGCACGTGTGCATCTTCGCGGATGGCCTCATAAATGTAGAGTTTCGTGCGGCTCAGGTTCTGTATCGCCGAGAACGTGTTGAGGGAGATGTTGGCTTCATAGCCTACGCCTCCACACTCGATGACTGCGGTGGCAGGCGTTAGTTCCGTAATATCACCTTTGATGTATTCTATCATCTTTTTTGACTTATTTGCTAGATGTTCATTGCAAATATAGTGAGCTTTGTCTACTTTTGCACCACATTTAGTAGAAAATTGTAATCAGGAAAGAAAAATGAAAAAGATTAGAGCTGCCATTGTCGGATATGGAAATATCGGACATTTTACGTTGGAAGCACTGCAAGTGGCTCCCGATTTTGAAATCGCAGGCATCGTCCGTCGTCATGGTGCAGAAAACAAGCCGGCAGAGTTGGAACCCTATCCGGTAGTGAAGAGCATTAAGGAACTTTCCGATGTGGATGTGGCTATTCTGGCAACACCGACCCGCAGCGTCGAGGAGCATGCCAAGGAGTGCCTGGCTTTGGGCATCAATACGGTGGACAGCTTTGACATTCATACGCAGATTGTCGACCTCCGCCGTTCGCTTGACAAGGTGGCCAAGGAGCATCAGGCAGTCTCCATCATTTCTGCTGGATGGGATCCGGGAAGTGACTCCATCGTCCGCACCTTGATGCAGAGCCTTGCTCCCAAGGGAATCAGCTATACCAATTTCGGTCCGGGCATGAGCATGGGACACACCGTGGCAGTGAAAGCCATCAAGGGTGTGAAGGCTGCCCTGTCAATGACCATTCCCGTCGGTACCGGTATCCACCGCCGCATGGTTTACGTGGAAATAGAGGACGGACATACGCTCGCCGAAGTGACGGCTGCCATCAAGGCTGACCCGTATTTCGCCCATGATGAGACACACGTGATGCAGGTTGCCTGTGTGGACGATTTGAAGGATATGGGTCACGGTGTGAACCTGGTGCGCAAAGGCGTGTCGGGCAAGACACAGAACCAGCTCTTCGAGTTCAACATGCACATCAACAATCCGGCGTTGACCGCTCAGGTACTGGTGAATGTGGCGCGTGCCGCCATGAAGCAGCAACCGGGTTGCTACACGATGATTGAGATTCCTGTCATCGACATGTTGCCGGGTGACCGTGAAGAGCTGATCGCTCATCTGGTATAAGCCTACGGCTATTAGAATTTATGAGTATAGGGCAAGTCCCGGGGCGTTGGCTCCGGGACTTGCTGTATAGATGCCTGTCACATCCTTGTTCCTTGCCCACTTCGTTCACACTCCCAACCCGTTCAAGCACCCCCTTCTTGCTTGAGCCCTTTCCGTCCCTTCAGCAAGGCGTTTGGTTCTATACGGCTTGGGACTTCGAGTTCCAGGGCTTGGGACTGTGAGTCCCAAAGCGTGGAACTGCGAGTCCCAAAGGCTGGGACTATGAGTTCCACGGCGTGGAACTGACATTCCCACGGCGTGGAACTGGAAATCCCATCGGCAGGTCGTCCGTCGGAGAACAGCTTTATCCCTCTTTGCTCTCAAAATCCTTCCGGTGCTGCATGATGGATGCCATGTGGTTCTGCGCCCATTCCGTCAGGGAAAGAATGATGGGGACCAGGCTGCGCCCGGTGTCCGTCAGCTCGTACTCTACCCGGACGGGAACTTCCGGGAAGACCGTCCGCTTCAGCAGACCGTCCGCTTCGAGAACGCGCAACGTGTTCGACAGCACCTTGGTGGAAATGTCGGGGATGAGCTTGCCCAGCTGCCCGAAACGGGTACTTCCGTTTTCACTGAGCAACAGGATGATGAGGAAAGACCACTTGTTGCCGAACCGTGACACCACGTTGCGGATGGGGCAAATCTCGATGATGGAATATTTTTCTAGATTTTTTGCCATGACAAAGGTTTGTTTTACAGTAAAAGTGAGTTGGAGGTAACTAGCTTCCCTTCAGGTAATGTATTGTCTGTAAGCGGAATGACTGTTACCTTTGCACCGTCGGTGAGGGAACTTCAGACGCTGCAAAGGTAGTGAATCATCGGCATGAAACAACCACAGACAAGAAAAAACAGTAGACGTATGAAACAGATGAAGCAAATTGCAGAAGCTGCCAACTTCACGGCTGTAGAGGTTGGTAAGTTGAGTGAACTGAGTGACTATGTGCTGGAACTGGGACCGGATGTCAAGATTCCCGGCAAGGTCTTCGGAGGCACGGCGGTGCATGCCACGGGCGGAGAGTTCTCTTTCCAGCTGTTCCAGCCCGGGACTGAAACCGGTTTCCTGCATACGCACAAGCAGCATGAGGAGCTCTACTTCTTCCTCAGCGGAAGAGGGGAATTCCAGGTGGACGGGCAGGTGTTCCCCGTAGGAGAGGGGAGCGTGGTCCGTGTCGCTCCGGCAGGACGCCGTTCCGTCCGTAACAACGGGACTGCTCCGCTCGTGATGCTCTGTGTGCAATACCGGGGTGGAACCTTCACGGCGGACGATGCCCAGGATGGCAATATCCTGTCCGAACGCGTGGAGTGGGGCGACTGACAGAAGTGCCCGGCATGTTCAGGAGGATGTATCCGGCTCTTTGTGGGGCGGATGCATCCTCCTGTTCTTTAGTTGTTTAGCGTGTCAGCGCCTGCTCGATGTCCGCCAGAATGTCTTCCACATCTTCGATGCCGACGGAGAGGCGTATCAGGTCCGGAGCGATGCCTGCCTCCTTCAGTTGCTCGTCGCTCAGCTGACGGTGCGTGTGGCTGGCAGGGTGGAGCACACAGGTGCGCGCATCCGCCACGTGCGTCACGATGCTGATCATCTTCAGGCTGTCCATGAAGTGGATGGCATCCTCGCGTGTGCCTTTCAGTCCGAAGGCAATGACGCCGCACGAGCCGTTGGGGAGGTATTTCTGCGCCAGTTCGTAGTACTTGTTGCTCTTCAGCCCGCAATAGTGTACCCAGGCTACACGCGGATGCTTCTCCAGGTATTCAGCCACCGTCTGGGCATTGCGGCAGTGCTGGGGGACACGCAGGTGGAGGGTCTCCAGTCCGAGGTTGAGCAGGAACGCGTTTTGCGGCGACTGGATGGAACCAAGGTCGCGCATCAGCTGTGCCGTTGCCTTGGTGATGTATGCCATCTTGCCGAAGGTCTTCGTGTAGGTCAGCCCGTGGTACGAGGGGTCGGGTTGGGTCAGTCCGGGGAACTTGTCGGCATGTGCGTCCCAGTCGAAATTGCCGCTGTCGACGACCGCTCCGCCATCTTGGCCAGCGCCACAACTCCC
>ERZ773148.3051-NODE-3051-length-11929-cov-3.845966_pt1 | contig 11929 bp, 7 predicted proteins | sample MGYA00580846_ERZ773148 | MGnify/ENA primary metagenome ERZ773148 (study PRJEB29015, sample SAMEA2737879) | human gut metagenome | biome: human gut; feature: human-associated habitat; material: faeces | place: China | collected 2012 ...
TGGAGATCGGTGAACGGCTGCTGGTGATCCCCGCGTGGGAGCAGGCCGACCCCAAGGGCCGCGTGACGCTGACGCTGAATCCGGGGCTGACCTTCGGCACCGGCAGCCACGCCACCACCCGGTTGTGCCTGACGGCGCTGGAGAGCCGCATCCACGGCGGCGAACGGGTGCTGGACTTGGGCTGCGGCAGCGGCATTCTGTCCATCGCCGCACTGCGGCTGGGCGCAAAAAGCGCCTTTGCCTGCGACATTGACGAGAAGTGCGTCGACGTGGCCTATGAAAACGCCGCACTGAACGGCATCGGCAAAGACCGCCTGACGGTGCGGCAGGGCGACGCCACCAAGGAAGGCCCGCTGCGCGATGCCATCGGCACAGGCTATGATGTGGTGGTGGCCAACATCGTGGCGGACGTGATCATTTCGCTGGCGCCGCAGGTGCGGCACTTCCTGAAGGAGGACGGCTGGTTCCTGACCTCCGGCATCATCGACGACCGGGCCGACGAGGTGGCCGCCGCGCTGGTGGCCGCCGGATGGAGCATTGTGGAATCCTGCACCAGCGAGGGCTGGTATTGCTATATCTGCCGCTAACGGCGGCGCGAGTGACGAGAGGAGGCTTTTCTCATGAACCAATACGACGTGATCATCATCGGCGCAGGCCCCGGCGGCATTTTCTCCGCCTATGAGCTGGTGCAGCGCAAGCCGGAGTGGAAGGTGGCCGTGCTGGAGGCGGGCAATCCGCTGGAAAAGCGCCACTGCCCCATCGACGGCGTGAAGGTGAAGTCCTGCATCCACTGCAAGACCTGCGCCATCATGAACGGCTTCGGCGGCGCCGGCGCGTTCTCCGACGGCAAGTATAATCTCACCAACGCCTTCGGCGGCACGCTGTACGAGTATATCGGCAAGCAGCAGGCCATGGATCTGATGCGTTATGTGGACGACATCAACATGGCAAACGGCGGCGCCGGCACCAGGCTGTACTCCACCGCCGACAGCGGCTTCAAGCGGCTGTGTTTGCAGAACAACCTGCACCTGCTGGACGCTTCCGTCCGCCATCTGGGCACGGACATCAACTATAAGGTGCTGGAAAACCTCTACGCCCAGCTGAAGGACAAGGTGGAATTCCACTTCCTGTCTCCGGTGAAGGCGCTGACCATCACCGATGACGGTCTGTACGAGGCCGAGACCGACAAGGGCGCTTTCCGGGGCCGCAAGTGCATCATCTCCGTGGGCCGCAGCGGCAGCAAGTGGATGGAGACGGTGTGTCAGAATCTGAACATCCCCACCAAGTCCAACCGCGTGGATATCGGCGTCCGGGTGGAGCTGCCCGCCGAGGTGTTTGCTCCTATCACCGACGAGCTGTACGAGAGCAAGATCGTCTATAAGACCGAGAAGTATCAGGACAAGGTGCGCACCTTCTGCATGAACCCCAAGGGCGCGGTGGTCAACGAGAACACCAACGGCATCGTCACCGTCAACGGCCACAGCTATGAGGATCCGGCCCTGCACACGGAGAACACCAACTTCGCCCTGCTGGTGTCCAAGCACTTTACCGAGCCGTTCCGGGACAGCAACGGCTATGGCGAGAGCATCGCCCGGCTCAGCAATATGCTGGGCGGCGGCGTCATCGTCCAGCGGTTCGGCGACCTGATCCGGGGCCAGCGCTCCACCCCCAAGCGGATCGAGAAGGGCTTCATGACCCCCACTCTGGCGGCCACCCCCGGCGATTTGAGCCTGGTGATGCCCAAGCGCATTTTGGACGGCATCATCGAGATGATCTACGCCCTGGACAAGATCGCCCCCGGCACCGCCAGCGACGACACGCTGCTCTACGGCGTGGAGGTGAAGTTCTACAACATGGAGGTGGCGCTGGACGAGCATCTGGAGACGCCCCACAAGGGTCTGTTCGTCATCGGCGACGGCAGCGGCGTCACCCACTCCCTGTCCCACGCCAGCGCCAGCGGCATCTTCGTGGCCCGGTATCTGGCGGAGAATGAGGCGGAATAAAAGCAAAACTCCGTAGGGGAGGGGCTCTGCCCCTCCCTTTCGATGTAAGATAGTGCCTTCAAAACCAAGATGGATGCTGCGGCGGGGAGAGAGCCGTGCGCTGCCGGTGGCAGATGAAGCACGGCGAACGAGTGGCAGCGGTCAAAATTTCGGCGGCTCAAATGCCGCAGCGAAATTTTGGGCACCGCAACAGGATATAGCCGCCGAGATCGGAGGCTAAAAGATGGTGCGGTGCAAACCAAGATAGATGCTACAGCGGCATAGCCGCCGAGATCGACACTAAAAATATGCCACTGGCATATTTTCTTAACGTGTCGACACCGGCATATTTTCTTAACGTTCCGACCCTCTCCGTCCTCGCTGCGCTCGGCCACCTCTCCCAAAGGGAGAGGCAAGGGCAGGCCGCCCCACAGCCGTTTAACGTACCCGCTGCGTACATCGTGCGAATCGGCACGCAAGGACAGATTTTCCACACGTCTTACCGTTGAACAGCATCCAGCTTTTTCCATACGACAATAAAACTTTCGTAAAACTCATCATTTTTGCACATACAAACATTGACTTTTCTGTCGGCTATTGGTATACTGACAATACATATGGGGTATTGCCCGCGCTGTGCTGCGTTCCATAGGCCGTGTTTCTTCTGGCGTGAAAAACGGGCCGTGTGTGCGATGGAACGCGGCAGGGGGAGAGCATGTCTTCAGATGCAATATTTTAATGAAAGGAAGAGGTATTCTTAATGAAGAAAAGAATCACAGCGCTGCTGCTCTGCCTGGTGATGGTGTTCAGCCTGATCCCCACCACCGTCTGGGCGGCAAGCAACAGTACCGTTGTGCTGCATCCGTCCGTCGGCAATACCGTGACGGGCGTCAAGGTCAAGGTCGGCGATAAGATCGACGGTCATGCCATTACCAGCATCAGTGGCTACGACATCACTGTTGACCTCGGCAAGTACAATGTCAACAACGATACTTTTAGGCTGCCCTACGCAAAGGATATCTGGGAGGGTGTTGACAACAACAAAGTCGACTACATCAGCTGGGCCGGAAGCGGCAGCAACAGTCGCAGCGAAGGTGGAAGTGCCCTGCTTGCCAACGGCAAGAACACGGCATACTACTATTTCAAAGGCGCACCCGTTCTGCTGACTTTCACGCTGAACTATGACGCCAACGGCGGCAACGGCGCACCGGCCAGCCAGACCTACAAGGCGACCTCTCAGTATGAGAAGTCCTATACCTTCACCATTTCCTCGCAGACGCCGACTCGTGAGGGCTATAACTTCTTGGGTTGGAACACCGACAAGAATGCTGCTACGGCCAGCAAGCAGCCCGGCAACACGATCGTTGTGAATAACAACAATAATCCCACCACGCTGTATGCGGTTTGGGAGGAGAAGGCTCCTGTTACGCCTGATGATCCCAAAGTGGGCGAGAACTTTAACTTTAGCAAGGACATTGTCAAGGTCATTTGCGAGACTACCGACACGCACAATGACAGCTATGGTCTGAAGAACGGCTATTACAGTGTGAGTGATAAGAAGCAGTTGGCGAACGGCAAATGGCAATGCAAGATCACCATTGACCTGGATAGGTATTTTGCGCTTTACAATAGCGAGCATACCGGTCATAACCGCGATATGAATCATCCTAAGGCGACCAGCATTATGACGATATATCCGACCTGGTATGCGAGTACTGGGAAGTGGTCTAGTGCGGAATCTCTTATTGATGCCGCTGAGATTTACGTTAAGTGCGAAGCCACCCAGCCCGAGGGCCCCGGCGAGAACGATACGCCCAACATGGCTGAGCTGCTGACGGTCGAGTGCGTGACTGCGGACGCCAAGCATACTCCCAAGTCTGCGCAGTATGACATCGTGGACAAGGGTACGCTTACTCAGGCGACTGATACCACCTGGACTTACACCGTCACTCTGAACAGAACCACCTACATCGGCAAGTTTAATGGGGAAACCAAGACTGCGCACACAGATAAGGCCCCCAACGATGTGATTACGCTCACTTGGAATTGGGAAAATGGAAAGTGGACTAAGGGCTTTGACGAAAACCCCGTGATCAAGTGCGAGTGCAAGACTGAGATCGAGCCTCCCACGGATGGCCCCACCGATGATGACGTGAAGGCCGCGCTGGGCAATGTGACTGTGACGGTCAAGTGCATCAACCCCGGCACCAAGCACACTTCTTGCGCCTACGGGGTACTGGGCGGCAACGATGGCTATCAGCTGACGAAGAATAAGGACGGCACGTATAATGTCGTGCTGAATGCTGCTCCCTTTGTGAAGGCTTATTCTTCTGGCGCGCAAACCCAGAAACAGGCACATGAGCTTGTCAGTGCCGCTACCCTGACCTGGGTTCTGACCTTTGATAAGGAATCCGGCAAGTGGGTCGGCGAGCCTAAGGAAGCTGGCGTGGACGACATCATTCAGACCGCTCACCGCGTCCCTGTCCATGTTGTGATCTATCGCAACGGCGATACCTCCAAGGCTTACGCTGATATCGCGCTGAATTCCGAGCTGCCCGGCACGGTCATCGACCTGACCAAGCTGAAGATCGGCGACTATTACCAGGGCGACGTTGAATTCTACGGCTGGTATAACGACGGCAAGTGGAATGAGTACACGAAGGACCTTGCCAATCCTCCCGCCGGTCTGGAGAGGATCACCGTCAACGGCTGGACGAACCTGAAGTGCATGGTCTATGACCTTGATAAGGTTGTCTACTTCCAGTCCGCTGAGGATCTGGCTGCTTACCAAAAGGATCACAGCAAGAACGATGGCCTGCTGTACACCACCACCGTGCGCAGGGGTACGACTCTGCCCACCGCAGACGCTCCCGCTGCCACCCGCGAGGGTTACACCTTCCAGTACTGGAGCCGCGAGGGTCAGTATCAGGATGTGACCGGCCAGACCGTGTCCGGCTGGACGAACCTGTACGCCGCGTGGACGCCCAATACCGATACCCCCTACAAGGTGGAGCACTATAAGCAGAAGCTGGACGGCACGTATGTGAAGGCTGATACGGATGAGCTGACCGGCACTACCGATACCCGCGCTACTGCCGTAGCCAAGAGCTACACCGGCTTTACTGTGGATAAGACGGTAGAGGGCACGGTGGAATCCGGCATCATCGCCGGTGACGGCAGCCTTGTGCTGAAGTTGTACTACACCCGCAACAGCTATATCATTTCTTCCGACCTGCGCATCAACGGCAATACTACCGTCAAGGAGACCGGCAAGGCCTATTCCTGGACGCACCGCTATGGCGGCAAGTTCGAGGAGACCATCGACTATACGGAGATGTTCGATGCTCTGAAGACCAGAGCGATGAAGGTCGATGAGGCTAACGGCCCTGTCGATTCCGTTGTCACCCTGTGCTTCCCCGGCGACTACCCTGCCACTGCCAAGAAGTTGTTTAACGACACGATTCTGACCTACGGTCAGGATGGCGGCGGTTGGAATCCCGGCAACAAGAACACCGCACCCATCTGGGGCTTTGCCACCAACGTCTACGCTGTGACCTTCAATTACAAGGATGATAAGACTGCAACGGCGACCCAGAATGTTGAGTACGGCAACATGGCGACCGAGCCTCAGAAGGTCGACAGACCCGGCTATCGTTTCCTCGGCTGGTTCACGGAGGATGGTAAGGCGTTCGACTTCAGCACCCCCATCACCAAGTCCATGACCCTGACCGCCAAGTGGGAGATCGTTAACATCAACGCTTATATCATTCCCATTACCTCCGATGGCACTCAGCTTGTTGGAGCTGGCTTTGATATGGCGCTGAATACCACCACGCTGGGTCGTGTTGGCCTGCCGGGCTATGAGGATGAAGACGCTGTGCGTATCCACTTTGCGACGTTTGCTTCCAGCGCCGGTCTCGCCGATGCTGATGATTACTTCCCCGGCACGGATCCGCTCGTTGTTAAGGCAGTTGCGGATCTGAAGAATGGCCTCGAGCGCCGCTTCGCCGCTGGTGTTAACGAAGCTAAGGCGGATGGCATCATGAGCAAGACCGACTGGACATACCTCCATGTTGGTGAGCTGGACGACGAGGAAGACACCAATTTCCTGAGTGGCAATCTGGTGTTCTATTCCGCCCGGTTCGTAACGGAAGATAGTGAACATGTGACCGGCATGCCCAATGCGGAATATACGCATAATGCCGTCGCCGTCTATGATTACTATCTCGATGGCGAGACGATCACTATCCCTGATGCTGTCCCTGAACGCTATGGCTATGACTTCCTGGGCTGGAGCGTAAAGGCTGTTCCCGCGGAGAATGACAAGCTGCTCAAGGCTGGTGACACCGTTACCGTCGATGGCGATGTGGTGTTCACCGCTCAGTGGAAGCTGAAGGAGTACACCGTGAGCTTCGATTCCAAGGGCGGCACCAAGGTGGATTCCCAGATCGTCGAGCACGGCAGCACGGCTACTAAGCCCGGAAACCCCCACAGAAACGACTATACGTTCAAGGGTTGGTATCTGGATGGCAAGAAGTTCGACTTCAGCACCCCCATCACCGGTGACATTACCCTCGTCGCCAGATGGGCCACCAAGACCTCCGGCGGCAGCAGCGGCAGCAGCGACACGACTACCAAGGACAACGGCAAGACCGTTCAGTCCGGTAAGACCTTCGACGGCGGCATCGCCCTGTACGTCGGTCTGTCCGTCCTGTCTGCTACCGGCTCCGCGCTGGTCATCACCAAGAAAAAGCGCGGCTAATTCCTAGCTGCGGCTGAAATAAGAACGCTCCCCATCGGGGAGCGTTTTTATGTGCTTTTTTCATGTTTTACATTCGCAGCAGCAGTTCTTTTTCCACCACCTTGCCGCCCTGCAGGTACACCCTTGGCACCCGCTTGCTGACGGCGCAGGTCAGCTCGTAGGGGATGGTGCCCGCCAGCGCTGCCAGGTCGTCCACACGTGCACGGCGGCCGAAAATTTCCACCTCGTCCCCCACCTGCACGCCGGGCAGCTCCGTCAGGTCGATCATGCACATATCCATGCAGATGCGGCCCCTTTGGGGCGCCGGGCCGTCCGCCGTCATCATGGCGCAGCGGTCGGACAACACCCGGAAAAATCCGTCGGCGTAGCCGTAGGGCACCACGCCCATGCGGGTGGTGCGCGGCGTGGTGAACAGCCGTCCGTAGCTGATATCTACCCCCGGCGCGTAGGTCTTGATGGTGCTGATGGTGGTTTTCAGCGTCATCACCGGTACGAGCCCCAGCGCCTTGGCCGCCCCGGTGCAGCCGTACAGCAGGATGCCGGGCCGCACCATGTCCAGATACGTCTCCGGATACGCCGCCACCGCGCCGGAGTTGGCGCAGTGCCGGATGGCGAAGCGCCTGCCCAGCCGCTGCTCCACGGCGTCGATGACCCGGCGGAACAGGTCGAACTGGGCCAGCGTGTAGGCGCGGCTGTCCGCGTCCGGTTCATCCGCCACGGCAAAGTGGGTGAAGATGCCCTCGGCCTCCAGTCCCGGCGCGTTGCAGGCGTGGCAGATACCCTCCACGCCGGTGTCAAACATCTCCCCGCCGCACAGATACCCCAGCCGGGACATGCCGGTGTCCACCTTGATGTGGACTTTCAGCGTGCCGCCGCATTTTACCGCCTCGGCGCTGTACTCCTCCGCCTTGGCGGCACAGGTCACGGCCTGGGTGATGTGCAGGTCGATCAGGTTCTTCACCTGCTCCCTCGGCGTGTGGCCCAGGATCAGGATGGGCATGGCGATGCCGTTGTGGCGCAGCTCCATGGCCTCGTCGATGCTGGACACCGCCAGATAGTCCGCGCCCAGCGCTTCCAGCGTGCGGGAGACCTGAATGGCGCCGTGGCCGTAGCCGTCGGCCTTCACCACTCCCAGAAATTTGACCGCCGGGCCCACGTGGGCGCGCAGCGTCCTATAGTTGTGGGCCAGCGCGTCAAGGTCGATCTCGGCCCATGTTCTCCGCAGTGTAGATTCCATCTGTATTTCCTCCTTGCAAGGTCAGTTTGCATCTTCATTCAGCGTGCAGGAAAAGGCCAGCAGCTTTGCCGATACCACCACCGCGTCGTCGGCGGCAAACTCCGCGTACCGGGGCAGCAGCGTCTCCGCGTCCAGCCACACCGTGCATTTCAGCGGCGTGTCCCCGGCGGTGGCGTCCAGCGTCAGGCGGTAGCAGTCGGCGTCCTCCAGCGTCTCCCGGCCCTCCTCCAGCAGATAGCCGCTGCCGATGGCCTGCAGCAGACAGGGCAGGGCGTTGACAGGCCCGAACCGCCCCACGCTGCCCGCCGACAGCACCGCCCCGTCGTAGGCGATGGTCAGCTCCTCGCCGGACACGGTGGCGGTCACGCCCTTGACGGTTTCCGGCGCTGTGACGGTGACGGTGGACTCCTCCGGCGTGAAGGTACATTGCAGCGTGAAGCTGCGATCCTCCTGCGGGGTGTGGAAGGTGACTTCCGCCTCCATCTGGGCGGTGGCTACGCGGCTGTACTGCTCCTGAATATTTGCCGCCGTGCTGCTCTTTTTGCCGCAGCCGCCGCACAGAAGCAGCAGGCACAGCGGCAGGATCACGATACGTTTCATGGTGTTCCCTCCGAAAGCTTGATTCGGAAGGCTTTCCTTATCCCTGTTCTGTCTCTTTGAACGCATAGGGCAGGCGGGAGAGCAGGTCGGCCGGGGACATGCCCCGCTCTCCCAGCTCCGCCGCGGCCATGTCGCCCGCCCGGCCGTGGCAGTACACGGCGGCGCAGCAGGCATCGAACGGTTCCATCCCCTGTCCCAGCAGGCTCACCACCATGCCGGAGAGAATGTCGCCGCTGCCGCCCTTCGCCATGCCGCTGTTGCCGGTGGTGTTCACTGCCAGACGGCCATCCGGGGCGGCCACAATGGTGCGGTGGCCCTTCAGGATCAGATACACGCCCCAACGGGCCGCATAGGCCTGTGCGCCGCTCTCCTGGCCCCGACTCAGGTCGCCGCCGGCGCGGAAGAACTCTCCCTCGTGGGGCGTCATTACCGTGACCTTGCCCTGACGGCGCTTTATTTCAGGTATATGCGTCTCAAAGGCGTTTATGCCGTCGGCGTCCAGCACCAGCGGCTTGTCCATGTCGATGAGCCGCCGGGTCAGGGCGTCGCTTTCCTCGCTGCGGCCCATGCCGCAGCCGATCAGCACTGCGTCGCAGCCGTCGATCCGTGCCCAGACGGCGTCCTCCGCCGCCAGCGCCAGCTTACCCTGCTGGGACGGCAGGGGAGAGGGCATGGCGCTGTCGCATTTCACCGCCACGATGGGCCAGATATCCTCTGGCACCCCCAGAAACACCAGTCCGCTGCCGCTGCGGACAGCGGCGGAAGCCGCCAGCACCGGTGCGCCGGTGTAGCCCACCGCGCCGCACAGACAGTACACCTTGCCGAAGGTGCCCTTGTGCCCCTCTGGATCGCGGTGGGGCAGAATGCTTTTCACGTAGGCGCGGGTAATCTCCATAGCGGCGTTCTCCTTTGCGGGAATTTTTCTTATTATACCACCTCTGTCAACCGACTGACAGGAAACAAAACGGGTAAACAGTGGGATTTTTGGTGAAGGTGTAAAAAGCTTCGCAGAATTCGCCGCCCATAGGCGGCGAACAAGTTGAATCATTTTTTGCCGTGGCGTGTACATGGCAAAAAATACGCTGCGCGGAGAGAGTGTTCATTCGCACACAAGGTGGGCGAATGAATGCGGGTCGGAGCGAATCATATTTATGAAAAAAGGCGTTGCCCTTTTTCATAAGAAAAAAATTGGGGGTTCCTTTTTGAAAGCTTATCCGCTATAATAATTAGTTGAATGACTACACTCCGAAGGAGAGGCAATATGAAAGAACAGCTTTTGCGGCAGCTGCACAGCGTGAAAACCATGTCCATCGTGGGCATGTGCAAGAATGCCGGAAAGACGACGATGCTCAACTGGCTGCTGGAGCAGGGAAAATTGCAGGGTGTGCTGGGCCTGACCTCCATTGGCCGGGACGGCGAGTCCACCGACATTGTGACCGGCACGGAAAAGCCCGGCATTTTCGTCCGGGAGGGCACCCTGATCGCCACGGCCAAGGATATGCTGCGGCTGGGGGATATCACCAAGGAAATACTGATGACCACCGGCATCCCCACGCCCTTGGGCGAGGTGGTGATCGTCCGGGCACGCAGCGCCGGACACGTTCAGCTGGCCGGGCCGTCCATCACCACGCAGCTGAAAACCGTGTCAAAGGAGTTTTTTGACCTGGGCGCGGATATCTCCATCATCGACGGTGCGCTGGGCCGCAAGAGCCTTGGCGCCCGCGCTGTGGCCGAGGGCGTCATCCTCTGCACCGGCGCCAGCTACGATATGAACATGGACAAGGTGGTGGCCGACACCGCCCACATCTACCACCTAATGAACCTGCCCAAGGCGGAGACGCTGCCGCCGGAGGCTGCCGAGGGTCTGGAGAAGTGCTGGCGGGACAACGGCGCGGCCTTCATCACCGGCGCACTGACCGACAGCATGGTGCTGCCGTTGCTGCGCAGCGGCGTACTGCGCAATGGCCGCCTGGTGGTGAAGGATCCCAGCAAGGTGCTCTTAAAGCCCGACACGCTGGACAAGCTGGCTACCCGCAGCGTCACGCTGGAAACGGAGGAGGCCGCCCGCACCCTGTGCGTCACCATCAACCCGGTATCCGCCTATGGCTGGCGCTTTGACAAGGACGCGTTCATGGCCGCCATGACCGCCGCGGTGGACGCGCCCGTCATCAATGTGAAGGAGGAATTACGATGATCGCCATATCCTTTGACGAAAAGGTCAAGATCGGCCTGCAATACGCGCTGGAGACGCTGCACGGCTGCTCCCCCTTTGGGCTGGAGCGCATCCGCCGCCTGCGGTTCTATACCCCTGACGAGCGCCCCGCGCTGGAAACGGAGCTGTACAACGTGCAGGCGCTGGCTGTCCACAACGAGGAATTGAAGGATACCTTCACCCGCCTGATGACGCTGCTGTGCCAGATCAAGGATATCCGCAACTCCCTGCGCCGCTGCCAGAACGGCGAGGTGCCGGATCATGTGGAGCTGTTCGAGATCAAGGGCTACCTCCAGCGGCTCAGCGATATTCGTCCGCTGCTGGATACCATCAACGAAACGGCGGGCCTGAAGGACACGGCCCTCCACGATCCCGCCGCAGCGCTGGATATCCTCGACCCCAATCACACCGGCAGCCGGGGCTTTTACATCCCCGACAGCGCCACCCAAAAGCTGAAGGAGATCCGCGCTGCCAAGAAGGATGTGGAGGAGCGGCTGTTCCACGCCCAGACCGACGCGGAAAAGGACGACCTGCGGCTCCAACGCACCCGTATCTGCGCCGAGGAGGAGAGCGAGGAGATGAAGGTGCGCCGCACCATGGGTGCCCAGCTGGCTCCCATGGTGGACGATCTGCTGACCGACGCGGAGACACTGGGCCGTCTGGACTTCATGGTGCAGAAGGCGCTGTTCGCCGTCCGTTACGGCGGCGTGCTGCCCCAGATCACCGACGGCGAACTGGTGCTGGAGGATATGGTGAACCCGGAATTAGTCGACCTGCTGGCCGAGCAGGGGAGAGCCTTTGTTCCCGTGTCCATCGCGCTGGATCGGGGCGCTACCGTCATCACCGGCGCCAACATGGGCGGCAAATCCGTGGCCATGAAAACCGTGGCGCTGAATGTGCTTCTCTTGCAGGCGGGCTTTCTGGTGTGCGCCAAGTCCGCCAGAATGCCGCTGTTCCACAGCGTGAAAATGCTGTTTGACGATCTGCAGTCCATCCAGTCGGGGCTTTCCGGCTTCGGCTCCGAGATCGTCCAGTTCCAGAAGGCGCTCTCCGAGGTGGAGCAAGGCTACTCCCTGTTCCTGCTGGACGAGTTCGCCCGTGGCACCAACCCCGACGAGGGCGCGGTGATCGTGCAG
>ERZ773148.3052-NODE-3052-length-11926-cov-3.978351_pt1 | contig 11926 bp, 10 predicted proteins | sample MGYA00580846_ERZ773148 | MGnify/ENA primary metagenome ERZ773148 (study PRJEB29015, sample SAMEA2737879) | human gut metagenome | biome: human gut; feature: human-associated habitat; material: faeces | place: China | collected 2012 ...
TGCAACGAGCCCGCATCAAACTGCCCGCCTACTATGCGGCACAGTGTATTTTACCTCCACTCTCTTTTGAACAGGCTAGCAGTGAAGAGAGCGCCTCTCTCAAACACTACACAGGCCACACTTGCCTCGACCTGACCTGTGGCTTAGGAGTAGATGCCTTTCATTTCAGCAAATGTTTCGCTCAGGTCGTAACCGTTGAACAGAGCGCCGAACTGTGCGAGATCGCTCGAATCAATTTTGAACGGCTCCAAGCCCGTAACATTCGAATCATAACCACTACAGCAGAACAATACGTAGCCGATCTGAACTCAAGAGCGGAATCCATCGGCCCGATCGATCTGATCTATATTGATCCCGCCCGAAGAGACAGCCAAGGCAAAAAAGTGTGGCTATTGGAGGACTGTTCGCCCAATGTCACCAAATTATTGCCATCGTTATTGCAACTCTCGCCATTAGTCGTAATCAAAGCATCACCGCTCTTCGACATTGACGAAGCATTCCGGCTTTTTGGGGAGAAGTGTTCGGTCGAAATTATCTCGGTACATGGCGAATGCAAAGAGGTTTTAATTGAAATACGCAACTCTCAAAAAAATAGCACAGTAGTTCCCTCCGATAGTTTGCCCAGTACAGACAACCTTTCGGCAACTGGAAATCTCTCCACGCGATCGGAAACACCCCAAACACCTGTGAATGTTATCACAGATTCTGCACAAATGGGAGTGATCAGGTTAACTGCCTCAGGGCATCCCTCACTCTGCTATTCGCACAAAGAGGAAAAATGGCTGAGCCCACCCCAAGAAAAGACCGAACAGCAGACATCAAAACAAAATCCATTTCCGGAACAGAATCAAGATCACTCCGCACAAATATCTGCAATTCAACAAGACACCCTGCTTTTCTCCCGAGAGAAAACCGATGGCATTGCTACACGCTACTTATTGATTCCGGATGTAGTGCTGTACAAGGCCCGTCTGATTGAACAATATGCCCAATACTGCGGATGCAGGGCCAATTCTGCCACCGGGTATCTTTTCTCCGACCATATTCCACAATCCTTTGTAGGGCATATTTACCCGATTCAATGGGCTACACCATACAAACCTAAAGCACTCAAATCACAATTCAAAAAGGACGGCATTACCCGTTGTAACCTACTCAAAAAAGATTTTCCTCAAGACGCAGAAACCATCGCCAAGTCATTAGGTATCCGTCAGGGTGGAACCCACTATGCAGCTTTCACCCGTATCGGGACACAACCCTATGTCTTAATGCTTGGGGATGAAATTTTCATTCAAAACCCAGATCTGGATCAACATGAGCAACCACACAAACCATAAAAGACCTACCATTCTACAATCCGTTATTCCCATTTTGGTATTGATCGGGCTGATCAGCCTTAATGTGATCACCTTAGGCGATAACACCCTCTCCGGTGCCAACCAAATCTCACTGTTGATCGCTTCGAGTGTCGCAACCTGCATCGCCCTCTACAATAAAGTCACCTGGCAAGATATTCTAAAAAGCATTCTACACACCCTTTCAGCAGCTATGCCCGCCATCCTGATCCTCATGATGATCGGAGCTTTAGCCGGCACCTGGATGCTGAGTGGAATCATTCCCGCCATGATCCATTACGGATTGTATATCCTGCGCCCCGACTATTTTCTGCCAGCAGCCGTAATCATCGCTGCAATCATTGCAATAGCTACCGGCAGCTCCTGGTCCACCATCGCTACCGTCGGTGTAGCCCTATTGGGAATCGGTCAAACCCTCGGTCTCAACGATGCCATGATCGCCGGAGCCATCATCTCAGGAGCCTACTTCGGAGATAAAGTCTCACCACTCAGCGATACAACCAATCTCGCCTCTGCCACTGCCGGAGTCAATCTGTTCACCCATATCCGGTATATGATGTTTACGACAGTTCCCACTATACTGATCACCATCATTCTGTTTACAATCATTTCGCTCTGCATCAATGTACAACCGACCGATATGTCCGTCGATGCCGTGCAACAGACCATCACCTCCACATACCATATCAGTCCACTGCTTTTCATCGTACCAATCATTGTCATTTGGATGATTGCCCGACGTGTCGAACCGGTACCAGTCCTTTTTCTAGGATCTCTTTTGGGAGCGATTCTGGCACTGATTACCCAGTCCGATGTTATTACTCAATTGAGCGGACAGGAAACACTGACCTTTAAAGGTGCTTATCGCATCATCACCCAAGCCATGTACGGCTCACTGTCAATCAACACAGGGAATCCGACTGTCGATACCCTTTTCAGCACCTCGGGAATGGCCGGCATGATGAATACCATCTGGCTGATCATTACCGCCATGATTTTCGGCGGAGTCATGGAGGCCGGACAGTTTCTCGAACGAATCACCTCGGCACTGATCCAACGCGTACACTCCACCGGCGGGCTGGTCACCACCACAACCGGCACCTGTCTGCTGTTCAATGCAACCGCTTCGGATCAATACATCGCCATTGTAGTTCCCGGCAAAATGTTCTCCAACGCCTACCGTAAAAACCGACTGGCTCCGGAAGTGCTGAGCCGCACCTTGGAAGATACCGGCACCGTTACCTCTGTTCTCTTTCCCTGGAATACCTGCGGCGCAACCCAGTCCAGTGTATTGGGGGTATCCACCTTTACCTACCTCCCATACGCCTTTTTCTGTTATCTGAGTCCTGTGATGTCAATCCTGTTTGCGTGGCTCAACATCAAAATCAGACGGTTACCCAAAGCCACAGACACCAATGACACCTCATTAACAACCCAATCCAAAGACTCAGCTAACGACACAATGGTTTAAGCGTAAAAGTATTAACTCAAGGTCGTACGAACACCTGTCCCCTCAAACCGGAATGGACAGCAAAAGTTCAACCATTGAGTCATATTTTTCTATTCATATCGGCTTTGCAATAGAGAAAATCGATGCAAAGTCAGGTGCTGACTGAATCAATCAATTAATCAATTCCAACATCAGGGAACATTGCTGACATTACCAAGCAAAACACTTTCCCCAATTTTCCCAAACCTCACGGATTTTGTTATCTTTGCAAAGAGTGACACCCTGCGACAATGATCAAAAAAATCATCCAATATATCTCCTACGACATTTGGTTCAAGAAAGAACATGAATATCGTTCGTCCAAAATTCGTTGGGCTGTACGACAATTCAAAGTGTGCCTGTTCACCGCTCAGGGTTTCTCCGAGCACAGCATCCTGATCAAATCAGCCGCTCTCACTTTTTACACCCTTATGTCGATCGTTCCGATCGCTGCCCTGATGTTCGGCATTGCCAAAGGCTTCGCACTGGAGACCAAACTCAGTGCTTATCTCTATTCCGAATTTCCTCAATACCGTATAGTGATCGATCAGGTGATCGAATTCGCCAATGCCATGCTGCAACGAACAAAAGGAGGCCTGATCGCTTCTGTCGGTTTGCTGGTATTATTTTGGTCGGTCATCAAGGTGTTCAACAACGTCGAAAAGGCATTCAACGACATTTGGGAAGTACGCAAATCACGCAGCATCGCACGCAAAGTAAGTGACTACATTGCGGTCGTAGTAATCGTACCGATTCTGTGGATCATCTCCAACAGTATCCGTCTGCAACTGCAGGACCGACTGCTGCACATCACTCCAGGTCCTACAATCGAATTCTTTTTCGGACTCTTCTCGCTGTTCACCATTTGGGTGATGTTCGCCTTCCTCTACATGGTGATTCCGAACACCAAAGTCAAGCCCCGCAGCGCCATGACCGCCGGAATCATAGCCGGCTCTATTTTCCAGCTGTTCCAGATTATATACGTCAACATTCAATCCTCGTTGACCAGTTATAATGCCATTTACGGTAGCTTTGCCGCCTTCCCGCTTTTCCTGATCTGGTTGCAAGCCAGCTGGCAGATCGTACTTTTCGGTGGAGAGCTGGCTTTCGCTTACCAAAACATCAAAAAATTCGAATACGAGAAACGGGCCAGCGAGATGAGCTATGAATATCGCAAACGTGCTCTACTGTTGGTCATGCGACAAATTGTTTTCCATTTTCTGGACAACAAAGGCGGCATCTCGTCAGAACAGGTGGCTCAACAGCTGAATATGCCCGTGCGTATCGTCCGGGATGTCACCTTCGATTTGGAACGCGCAAAGTTAATTGCACCGTCATTAGGTAAAGATGACAAAACCAACTTTTACCTTCCAGCGAGAGATGTCCACAAATTAACTGTGTTCGATGTGATCCATCAGGTTGCAACGTCACGCCCTGCCGCACAAGATCGCATCCCTAAAAATTACCAAGACCTGTGGAAAGATCCGCTGGATATCGGCATGAATAGCGAATATCGCGAAATCGATACCATCCTCAAGAATATGGATCAGATGGCTGAAAATTCTCCCTATAATGTTCGCATCATGGACCTCAAAGAGGGAATAATCGACACAATTGCAGCGGCCACACAAACAACCCCATCGGTTCCCAATGATTCAGACACCGCAACCAAAGAGGCTACTTCGTCTCCCACTGAATGTTCTAAAGCTGTTTCATCCACACACCAGACAACAAAAGAGTTGGCTACCGACGCTGTCACAACTGCGTCAAAAAAAAAGGGAGCGAACAGTAGTAGCTCCAAATCAACAGCTGAGGCAGCAACATCACAGCGTGTCGAAGCGTGTACCAATAACCCCAAAGTACAAGCATGAAACGGATTTGTCTGATCGGAAGCGGCAATGTAGCTGAGGCATTGGCATGCGCCCTATCTGCTTCGGCTCCCGTCCAGGTTGCCTCAACTGGCGAGCAATTTTGCTTGGATCGCATTTATGCCCGCAATCAAGATAGAGGTAACGCCATTGCACAAATGGCAGGCTGCTCCTATACCAACAACCCAGCTGAACTACAGTCGGCAGATATTATTTTAATTGCAGTAAGTGATTCACAAATCGGCCAGGTAGCCGAACTGATTCCCAACAACGAGGCTATCGTTGCCCACACGGCCGGATCCGTTTCGTGGCATGTTCTGCCCGAATGGTTGCACCATCGCGGAGTCTTTTACCCTCTGCAAACCTTCACCGCGGGACGTAAAGTCAATTTTCGGGAGATTCCATTACTGATCGAAGGTGAGGATCAAACCACAATAGAAACACTGCTGGAGTTGGCCAACGTACTATCCGACAATGTACATCAAAGCACAGAAAGTCAACGGGCTCAGCTTCATTTGGCTGCTGTCTTTGCCTGCAACTTCACCAACCGCATGTACGCTATCGCCCAGCAACTGCTCGAAGAGGCGCACCTGCCGGCTACACTGATCGGACCTCTGATCGGTGAAACTACCCGTAAAGCTATGGATAGCCCATCGGCAGCAGCAGTACAGACCGGACCCGCTCGTCGGGGCGATCTACCCACACAGCAACGCCACCTGGATATGTTGGCTCAACACCCGCAATGGCAAGAATTATATCGTAAAATCAGTAACGACATATGGGAAACTTCAAAGAAGATATAGCAAAAGTACGACTGATCGTACTCGACGTGGACGGTGTCATGACCGATGGAGGAATCACCGTCACTCCTGAAGGAGAATTTATTCGGAAATTTCATGCAAAAGATGGCTATGCGCTCTCTTATGCACTCCGTCGTGGCTACGAGATCGCCATCATTACCGGTGGTCGGGGCAGAAGCCTGGAAGTACGCCTCAACATGTTAGGTGTCAAACACATCTACTCGAACTGCATGCATAAGATTGAGGCACTGCATGATCTGATGCAAAAGGTCGGAGTAACGCCGGAAGAGGTGCTCTATATGGGAGATGACATTCCCGACATCGAACCGATGCAACAAGTTGGAATGCCGGTATGTCCCGCAGATGCCGCCACCGAAGTGATCGAAGCATCACGTTATGTTTCACAATTCAAAGGCGGAGAGGGATGTGTTCGGGATGTGGTCGAACAAGTCATGCGGGCTCGCGGAGACTGGTACAAACCCGGTGATAAAGCAATCGCCGTTACCACCGCCTCCCGCTAACCGTTTTATTGATATTGCGATCACATAAGTTCATAACATTCACAAAACACAGGCTCGCACCTTAGCGCATTTAATATGCTGGTGCGAGCCTTTTTTACAACTTTAATTCGGAGGGGTAGTCGGCTATTGCAAAGCCTTTCCCCTCATGCTGTTTCTCATTCAGCTGGGACAACAGGGAAGAACACACCTCTATCCAGATTGCAGACACCATGCTGATCTTTTCTGTATATCCTTACGATGCAAAATCGGATATCCGGCACGCAAAAAAGGTAATATAAGCTTGGCTATAGTCGCTACTCCTTCGTAAACCGGACAGAGGCCCAGCCATTCAGGAGACGATAGCCATCGTAATGCATCCCCAACGATTCGGCCTTTTCAATAATACAGGGGATATCGGCTTCCAAAATCCCACTCATCACTAACTGACCGCCCGCTGCAAGTGTTCCCACATAAGCCGCCATATCCGCCAATAAGATATTACGGTTGATATTGGCCAGCACAAAGTCATAATGACGACCTGCCAACAACGAAGCATCCCCCTGTTGGGTTGTAATTCGATCAGCAAATCCGTTTGTGGCGACATTTTCCCCGCTATTGATATAAGCCCACTCATCGATATCGATGGCATCCATGTGCGCAGCTCCACGCATCATGGCCAAAATAGCCAACACAGCCGTTCCACACCCCATGTCCAATCCACTCAATCCTTGCAGGGGCAGATCGAGAATCTCCTCCACCATCAGCTGGGTTGTAGCGTGATGTCCGGTTCCAAAAGCCATTTTGGGCATAATCACAATATCGTAAGGAAGATCGGGACGTGGTGTATGGAAAGGCGCCCGAATCGAACACTTCCCCTCCACCTCAATCGGTTCGAAATTCGATTCCCACACCTCATTCCAATTGCGATCAGCAATGCGCTCAACAGTAAATGGCACTGACATCTCATTCAACTGCGCCTCAACCTGAACTCGGCAGTCGGTGTAATCTTTTTCTCTGATATAGGCATGCAACAGCTTCTCCTGCTCATCGAAACTGTCAAAAGGCCAATCACTAAGCAGTGCCATCAGAATTTCGGACTGCTCCTCGTCTTGCGTTTGAATATTCAGGGCTATATAATCCATCGTCGGAAAGAATTTCATGGTTTAGGGCAAATTTACTAATTTTGACGTATGAGTTGGGACAAGGAACTGAAAGATTATCGCTATTATCTTTCATTGGAGAAAAAACTCTCCGAAAATACCGTGCAAGCCTACCTGCATGATCTGGCACGTATTTCCAATTATATGGAACACACTTTCAGCATCACAGAGCCCGAAAAGGTAACAGCCGACCAGATCGAATCTTTTTTGGCCCACCTCTACGATACAGGTGTCGAGAAGGCTACCCAAGCCCGTGAATTGAGCGGCATCAAAAGTTTTTTCAACTATCTGATGCTCAACGACCGAATCGAAACAGCACCAACAGAATTCATCGAAGCCCCCAAAATTGGCCGAAAACTTCCCGATGTACTTTCCGTGGAAGAGATCAACGCCGTAATCGGCTCGATCGATCTGAGCAGCCGTTTCGGCCATCGCAACAAAGCTATGCTCGAAACCCTATACAGTTGCGGATTGCGGGTCAGTGAACTAATCACCTTGCGGATCAGCGATCTGTTTTTCACCGACGGTTTTATACGGGTAATTGGCAAAGGAGATAAACAACGGTTGGTCCCAATCAGTGAAACAGCCATCCGTTTAATCACCCTCTATCTCGAACAGCGGCGGACCATGCCGGTCGATGAACATTACGCTGATACGCTCTTCCTGAACAACAAAGGAAAACCGCTGACACGTGTGATGGTCTTTCACATTATCCGCGAGTGCGCCAAAGCGGCCGGAATTACCAAAAAGATCAGCCCACACACCTTCCGCCACTCGTTTGCCACACACCTGCTTGAGGGCGGAGCCAGTATCCGTCAAGTGCAGGAGATGTTGGGACATGAATCGATCTTGACCACCGAGATCTACACCCACCTCGATAGCCGAAGTCTGCGGGACAGCGTCGAACAACACCATCCTCTGTCCGATTATTGACCCCTGTCTTTTCGTGTTAATGCCATACGCGAAATTTCCTGAATCCCTTACAGTATAAGAATCCAGCTGAGGGAACATCACACGCTGATAATCTCCAGTCCATGAACTGTACATGTCGATTATCAGAGCGGATATTTTCCCGTGTCTTCTCCACTTTGGCTGTTATATCAATGTTACTATTATTCGCAACGACACTCTGGCAAAACCACTGTTTTTTCTCACTGAAATCGTAGGAACAAAGCTCACACCCCTTCTGTTTCATTATTGCATACGGAATACTTGCAAAAAAATTGAGCTTCAGATAGGCAGTAATTCAGATCATTACATAGTCTAACACAAAAAATCTGAGAAAAAATCTATCAATCATAGGACACTTTCACCTCAATTCGTCTATATTTGCTGTTGGAGGGATCAAGCAAAACTCCATTCAAAACACAAAATTATGAACCGCATCTCCCTGAACATCAATTTCTGGTGGTGGCACTCGCAACTATTCAAGTCGTGAGTGTAAGATGCGTGTATATATATTGATGAACTTTTAACAAGTAATCTTTTATATCGAGAAGCTGTCGAACTCACGACAGCTTCTCTTTTTTTATGCTTTTCCCAACTGCAACAAACAATAAAAACACCAATACGATGAAGTACAACATTGACGAAAACGGTTATTACGGCCCCTTCGGCGGGGCGTACATTCCGGAGATCCTGTATGCGAATGTCGAAAATCTGCGCAAAAACTACCTGAAGGTGATGGCTGACCCCAGCTTCCAAAAAGAGCTGGATGATCTGCTCCGTGATTACGTCGGACGTCCATCCCCTCTCTACTACGCCAAACGTCTCTCCGAAAAATACGGTACCCGCGTTTACCTCAAACGTGAAGACCTGAACCATACCGGTGCCCATAAAATCAACAATACTTTGGGGCAAATTCTGTTGGCCCGTCGCATGGGCAAGAAACGGATCATTGCCGAAACCGGAGCCGGACAGCACGGTGTGGCCACAGCCACCGTATGCGCCCTGATGGATATGCCCTGCGTGGTCTATATGGGTGAGACCGATATTGCCCGTCAACACCTCAACGTACAAAAGATGCAGATGCTGGGTGCGGAGGTTCGTTCCGTGACCAGCGGCAACAAAACCCTCAAAGATGCCACCAATGAGGCAATCCGCGACTGGTGCTGCCATCCCGCCGACACCTACTACATCATCGGCTCCACCGTAGGCCCGCATCCCTACCCCGATATGGTGGCACGCCTGCAATCGGTCATCAGCGAGGAAATCAAAAAACAGCTCATGGAAAAAGAAGGACGCGAGTCTCCGGACTATCTCATAGCCTGCATAGGCGGTGGAAGCAATGCTGCCGGAACCATTTACCACTATGTGGACGACCGCCAGGTACAGATTGTCCTTGCCGAAGCCGGAGGCAAAGGGATAGAAACAGGAATGACTGCCGCTACCATTGCCTTAGGCAAATTGGGCATTATCCATGGAGCACGCACCTACGTTATCCAAAACGAGGATGGACAGATTGAAGAGCCTTACTCCATCTCCGCCGGACTGGATTATCCGGGCATCGGCCCCATGCATGCCAACCTTGCCGCACAAAAGCGCGCCATCGTTCTCTCCGTAAATGACGACGAGGCCATCCGCGCCGCCTACGAACTGACTAAGCTCGAAGGCATCATCCCCGCATTGGAAAGCGCCCACGCCCTCGGTGCATTGAAGAAGCTGAACTTCAAAACCGATGATGTGGTGGTACTGACCGTTTCGGGACGGGGGGATAAGGATGTAGAAACGTATTTGATGTATAAAGAATAAAATACAAAATATGAAGTATGATTATCAGACAGTGAGCCGCACGATGCTCGGCGACTTACATACACCCGTAAGCACGTACCTGAAGGTGCGCGACATTTTTCCTCAAAGCGCACTCATGGAGAGTTCCGACTATCATGGCAGTGAAAACAACCGCTCATTCATCGGACTTTGCCCGGTAGCAAGCGTCAGTATAGACCACGCTGTTGCCGTATTCTGTCTGCCCGACGGCACAAATCGCCACATTTTCCGCCACATTTAAGACAAATGCTGTCTTACCCATAGACGGACGCGCCGCAACCAGTACAAAATCCGACGGCTGTAAGCCTGATAAATATGTGTCCAGATCTTTAAATCCGGTCGGCACACCGGTAACTGCACCTCTGTTTTTGGCAGCTATGGAAATCTTATCCAGTGCTTCCAATACAACTTTATCAATCGGCATATATTCATGCCCGCCTTTATTTTTTACGAGTTCAAAGATACGTTTCTCCGTATCGGCAAGAATATCTTCTGTACTTTCCTTACCCTCGTAACACGCTGTTGCAATACTGTCATTGACCCGGATAATGTTTCTTAAAATCGCCTTATCCTTTACAATCGTCGCATAATGCCGGATATTGGCAGATGTCGGCACGGCTGCCAGCAGTTCCCTGATAAATTCAAGACTGTAAACCTCAGGCGGTACATCCTTTTCCTTGAGTGCTTCCTGCAAGGTAACAATATCCACCGGTTTTGCCGCATTGTTCATATCAACCATGGCCTGAAACATAATTCCATACTGTCTGTGATAAAAGTCGTCTGCCGAAAGAATTTCGCCGGCACTGATAATCGCCTGCTTGTCCATTAACATTGAACCAATCACAGATTGCTCCGCCTCCAGGCTGTTTGGCATAATTCTGGTGATTGCAATATCGTCCATTATTTACTTTCCCCTACTGAAACAGTGAGTTTTGCTGTAACATCTTTGTGAAGCTTTACAGTAATAATATGATTACCCAGTGTCTTAATCGGCTCGTCCAGCTTCATTTTCTTCTTATCAATATCAAGACCCAGCTGCTCTTTTGCAGCGGCAGCAACTTCCTTTGTAGAAATTGTACCAAATGTCTTTCCGCCTTCACCGGTCTTCATGGTCAGACATACCGGCTTTTCTTCTACCTTTACTGCCAGCTCCTTTGCTGCCTGTAATTCTTCTGCTGCTTCTTTGGCTTCTCTTGCTTTCTGCAATTTTAAATCGTTTAAATTCTTTGGTGTTGCCTCTAAACCTAACTTCTTTGGCAGTACAAAATTTCTTGCATAGCCATCATTAATCTTTACAATCTGACCTTTTTTACCCAATGACTTTACATCTTCTAATAAAATAACTTCCATTTCTATATTTCTCCTTCCGCAAGCATATTATCCAGTGTTTCTTTGATGATGTCGACCGCCTCTTTAACGGTACAGCCTGTCAGCTGTGCTCCGGCAATGCTCATATGCCCGCCGCCGCCTAATTTTTCCATGACAAGCTGGACATTGACCTCATCAATAGACCTTGCACTGATATAAATTTTTTCATTATATTCTGTAATGACAAATGAGGCTTTAATTCCCGAAATATCCAAAAGCTGGTTTGCCGCTTTTGCACCACCGATTGTCGGGCTTTCCAGTCCTTCGCCATTAAAGATTGCAATTGCAAATGCATCACGGTATACTTCCGCTCTGCTGACCGCATGTGCGACCGCCTTATACTCGTCCATATCATTGCGGAGCATTTTACGCACACGCGTCACATCCGCACCATGCCGTCTTAAAAATGCTGCCGCTTCAAATGTTCTTGGTCCTGACTTGCTATTAAAACCATCCGTATCAATATTGATACCGGCATACAATGCATCAGCTTCAAATGCCTTAATCTTAATGTTATCGTCCACATACTGAATCATTTCCGTAATCATTTCAGAAGCGGAAGAGGCATACGGGTCTACATAAGACAGTGTCAGGCTTGCCGGCTCCGGTCTTTGCTG
>ERZ773148.3054-NODE-3054-length-11915-cov-3.911467_pt1 | contig 11915 bp, 7 predicted proteins | sample MGYA00580846_ERZ773148 | MGnify/ENA primary metagenome ERZ773148 (study PRJEB29015, sample SAMEA2737879) | human gut metagenome | biome: human gut; feature: human-associated habitat; material: faeces | place: China | collected 2012 ...
CTCTTCCGATCTAAGATGAAATCGAAATCTCTTATATCGGTTATAAGACACAAACGATCGAAGTGGGTGATTTAGGCGTCTTGAACGTTAAGATGGAGGGGAATAATGAAGTTTTGGACGAAGTCGTTGTTGTTGGTGCCGGTACTCAGAAGAAAGTATCTATTACCGGCGCGATTACAGCTACAGAAGGTATACAGCTGAAAGCTCCGACATCTTCATTGACCAGCTCACTGGCTGGTAAACTGGCTGGTGTCATTTCTACGAACAGCAGTGGTGAGCCGGGTTCTACTTCTGCGTTCTATATCCGTGGCATCAATACGTTTGGTGGTGTGGCAACTCCATTGATTTTGTTGGATGGCGTGGAAATATCGTCTGGGGACTTGAACCGTATTCCGGCAGAAAGTATCGAAAGTTTTTCGGTTTTGAAGGATGCTTCGGCGACGGCAATCTATGGTAACCGTGGTGCGAATGGCGTCATGCTTGTTACAACCAAACATGGGAAGGAAAATACAAAAGCAACGGTCAACGTGTCGGTCGAGGCTTCTTATTTCCAGCCGATGAATACACCGGAGTTTGCTGATGGACCGACATTCATGCGCACCTATAACGAGGCGCAGCAGGCGCGTAGCGCGACAGTAATTACACCACGTTATTCGGAAGAGATCATTGCGGCGACAGAAAGTGGTATCAATCCGTATGTCTATCCGAATGTAGATTGGTATGACATGATTTTCCGTAGTGGAAATTATAATCAACGTGCTAATGTGAACGTATCGGGTGGTGCGTCGCGTGTTACTTATTATATGAGTTTGCAGGCAAACCATGATACAGGTTTGCTCAATGCTGCGGACAATTCAGCTTTCAATCCGAACATTAACCATTGGGAGTACAATTTTCAAAATAACATCAGTTATAAGTTGACGAATACGACGACTGTCAATCTTCGTATGATGGCGCAAATCGGTAGCCAAAAGGGACCGAATAATAAGACTACTGATATCTACAAAAAGGTGATGTATGCCAATCCTGTCTCTTTCCCCGCTTATTTCCCTGGCGAAGAAGATCATATTTATTATGGTAATGCCGAAATTAAAGCTGGGGCTTACGGAGAAAACCCTTACCAATACATGATGGGATCGTTCAGGGAAGACAACTTCAATACGCTGAATACCTCTTTGGATATCTCGCAAGACTTGGGATTTGTCACAAAAGGTTTAAGCGCAAAGGTTTTAGTGAACTTTAAAAATTGGTCAAACTCTTATTATACCCGTTCGCTATCTCCTTATTACTATCAGGTACAGCCCGATAGTTACGATCCCGAAAATGATACCTATGCTTTGCGACTTTTGCAAACTGGTACGGATTATATCAGCCAGTCTGACATCACTAAAGAGGCCGATCAAACATTCTATTTGGATGCCCGTTTGGATTGGAAACGTTCGTTTGGCAAGCATAATATGACTGCCATGTTCATGTATATGATGAGAGAGTATCGTAATGGAGTCTTGCCCAATCGTAACCAGGGTTATTCAGGACGAGCCACTTATGATTATGACAACCGCTACTTGGTAGAGTTCAATTTCGGTTACAATGGTTCCGAACGGTTGGCAAAGGAGGATCGTTTTGAGTTCTTCCCGGCCGCATCTCTCGGTTGGGTATTAAGCGGGGAGCAGTTTTGGGAGCCGATCGCCGATTATGTGGATTATTTCAAGATTAGGGGATCATACGGTTTGGTTGGTAGTGACCAGTTCAACAGTGGTGCACAACATTTTCTTTACCAAAATCAAGTAGCTATTGGGAGCGGTGCCTCTTGGCATTCGGGACTTCCCGGGCAATGGTTAAATCGTCAGGGGCATGGTTTCAATATTCTTGCCGTACAAAATGCAGGATGGGAACATGTGAAAAAGTTGGATATCGGACTTGACGCTTCGCTTTTTAACCAAGTGAACATTACATTCGATTATTTCCGTGACTACCGCGACCGTATCTTGATGAAACGTGCCAGCTTCGGAAAGCTACTCGGTTATTGGGGCAGTACGCCTTGGAGCAATATCGGCGAAGTGTTGAATACCGGTTTCGAAGTCAGTGTCAATTGGAAAAAACAATTTGGAAAAGACTGGCAAGTCGACTTCCGTGGTAACTTCACCTATAATCGAAATGAATACAAGTTTTCTGACGAACCGAATTATCCCTATGTATGGCAAACGGAAACTAACAAACCGTTGAATCGATTGACCGGTTATGTGGCAGAAGGGCTTTTCAGCAGTCAAGAAGAGATAAATAATTGGCCTGATCAAACACAGTTAGGTTCGAAGCCGATGCCTGGTGATATTAAATATCGCGATATCGATGGTGATGGTGCGATCACATCCGAGGATAAGGTAATGCTTTCGTCTTACGGGGATATGCCGCGTATCCAATATGGGTTAGGGTTGAACGTTCGTTGGAAGAAATTCGACTTCGGAGTCTTCTTCAATGGTTCGGCCAAACGTAAAATTATGATCAATTCCGGCTTTGCTCCATTTTTGTCTTCCGGTGGCGATGGTGGTCCGGCGGAATCTTTGCCACGCAATTTGATGTCGTGGATTGCCGAGAGCCATTGGTCGGTCGACAATCCTAATCCGGATGCACTCTACCCGCGTTTAGGAACTTCAAATGCTGACATCGCGGGTAATATCCAACCGAGTTCTTATTGGATGCGTAACGGCAATTTCCTTCGTTTCAAAACGTTGGAATTGGGTTATACCTTCCCGATGTGCCGCGTTTATTTCAGCGGTGATAACTTGGCCGTATTCAGTCCCTTCAAGTTGTGGGATCCGGAATTGGCTTGGAACGCTTATCCGTTGCAGCGGACTTTTAATCTGGGGGTGCAATTTACTTTCTAATGTTTAATTAACTAATAGAATAACGAGATGAAACTGAAAAAAAATATCAGACAATATATAAAGATTGCCTTGTCGGCCGGTCTGTTGGCATTCCCTTCTTGCAACTATTTGGATGTCATACCACCGGCACAACCGGATTTCGATGACACAATGAAGGACGAGTCAGCAACTTTAGGTTTCCTTTTTACCGCTTACTCAGGCACCTCGCTATATACTTTCTGGCGAGAGATGAGTGGAGATGCTTCGTTGGCCACCGATGAATATGTCGAGCCGAAAGACTGGGACTGGAATATGCAGAAAATGCTGTACGGAACCGTTTCAGCGGCCGATGATATCGGTGACTGGGAGAATTTGTATAACTACATTGGATATGTCCACTACTTTTTGGAACAGTTGGATCGTTTGAACCCGGCAGGTGTGACAGAGGAGGAGAAGGCACAATACCGTGCCGAATGCTGGTTTCTCGAAGCATATTATCATTTCAAAGTATTGCAAAACTATGGGCCTTGTCCTATCATCGAAACAAAAGTAGATCAAAACATCCTTCCGTCCGAAATTCCGGGGCGTTCGCATTTTGATTATTGTGTAGATTGGATTGTAGGAAAATTGGATGCGGCAGCCGAAGTTTTACCGGCCACACAGACCACTGAAAATTTAAGCCGTGCAGATGCCACTATCTGCAAAAGTTTGAAAGCTCGTGTGCTGCTCTATGCTGCTTCTCCTCTTTGGAACGGTTCATTTGTTTATCCGAACTGGCGGAACACCAATTATGAGACGCCGGGCTATGGAATGGAGTTGGTTAGCAATAAATATGACCCTGCCAAGTGGGAACGTGCTTTGACGGCTTGCAAGGAGGCGTTAACAGCTGCTGAAGCTGCCGGATATAAATTGTTTGATCTTGAAGCTTCTGAAGCAAAGGCAGCTATTGATAAAGTACCGCTTCCATTCATTCCGGGGAAAGAAGAGGATACGGAGGAAAACCAATCGTTCAAAAAGCGAGTTCAGATGTTTCAATATATGATTACGGCGCACGAAGGGTTCAATAACAAGGAAATCATTTGGGCTATCAATCTTGATGCGAATGGCATTGATGCCGGTGTCACGAAATCGCGGCTTCCGAACCGACTTGTCAAAAAGAGTGACGGTTCGTGGGCCGGAGGCTATCATGGGACTGCACCTACTTGGGCGGCTGTAAACCGTTTCTATACGGAAAACGGTCTTCCTCCTGCTAAAGATCCGGATTTCTATTTGCAAAGCGAGTGGCTGACACGTTACTATGAGGGAGCTTCCAGTCCGGAGTTGTCGAAAGATCAATTGGATAGCGAGGAAATTAAGAATGATATTGTCAAGTTTAATGTTGGTCGTGAACCGCGTTACTATGCGTGGATTGCCTATGACGGTTGTGAGTATATGCCGTTAATCAACAACAATAACCCATTATGGCTGAACTTGAAGAATTCCAATACGAATGGTTATTCACTTTCTAATACGCGTAATGCAACAGGTACCGGTTTCTTGAATAAGAAATTCATCGTGCCGAACGGGGTATATCTGTCTTCCGGATCCACTTCAGGTGACAAGTTCCGGATCATTCTGATTCGTATGGCGGAATTGTATTTGAATTTGGCTGAATGTTATGCAGCATTAGATCGTACAGATGAAGCGTTAGAGAATCTGAATGTTATTCGGGAACGGGCCGGTGTACGTAAGTTGACTACAGCTGATCTTTCGACCATGTCACTGATGGAATGGGTCCGTAATGAACGGGCAATCGAACTGCATGCCGAAGGTCACCGATATTATGACGTCCGTCGCTGGCGTATTGCCGACCAAGTAATGCAGCCCTCCGAATTTAAAGGGCTGAATGGAATGACTGTCAATCCTTCATTTGAGGAGTTCAATCAAATCGTGCCAATCGACCAGCCGATCCAATGGAACGTCAGACAGTATTTGGTTCCGATCAAGAATAGTGAATTGTACAGTGATCCTCAGTTGGTGCAAGCTCCTGGTTATTAATCTAAAAAACGAATTGTATGAAAGTGAATTATATAGGAATTGCATGTCTGGCTGTTCTTTTGTTGACAGCTTGTGACGAGTCGAAATATGAATTGGAAAACTTAGTGCCGGAAGAATATCACAAAGTGCTTTATATTAATAAATCCGGTACGCAGGAGCTCACTCTTTACAATACGGGAGAGCTTAATACTTATGCTTTCTCCGTTTATAAGGGGGGTAGTGATCCGTCATTGACGGCAAGCGGGGAAATAGCCGTTCACTCGCAAGAGGAAGTCGATGTACTTTATGGCACGGACTATCGGATAATCCCTTCAGGTTCTTATTCGATGGACACCGATCGATTGGATTTTGCGTCGGAGGAACGTAGTAAAGTCGTTACGCTTTCGTTGTCGACAGATTTGATCGGTGCGGCGATGGAGGCGAATCCGGAAGCGACTTATGTGCTTCCGCTTTACCTGACGAGCGAGAAGGACTCGGTCAATGCCGATAAAAGTGAATTGTTTATCCGGATAACAGATGTGTTGACCCCGGCTATGGGGTTCACGGATACCGACATTCAGCCATTGTCTTACACATATGGATTCAACACGGAGTCAGTTGAAGTCGGTTTCGGTTTGGATACGGACAACAATTGGGATGTAGAATGTCAGTTTGTCGTAGATCCCGGATATGTTACAGCTTATAACGCAGAGAACGGCACAGCTTATAAGCTGTTTCCGGAAGGGAACTATTCATTCGAAGATGTTGTCACCTTGCCTACGGGGACGAGCACGACCGATTTGGCGGTGACGCTCAACGGCAACGGATTGACTCCGGGAGAATATATGTTACCTATTCGTTTGGATAATGTTTCGCTGTTCAATATTGCTGAAAACGCCGTCTACCCGTTGGTAGTTCGGGTTGTCGGAATCAAGTTGGATCGTGCGGGCTGGAGTATACAAGCTAATACGGAAGAACGGACCGGAGAAGGTATCGGAAACGGTGTGGCGACATGTTTGCTGGATGGGCAATTATCGACTTTCTGGCATTCACAATGGAGTGGCGGATCGATTCCACTTCCGCATGAAATCGTTGTGGATATGAAGAAGGAAACAACTTTGACCAACATCAGCTTGACTGAAAGGCAGCATGATAGCTACCGGGATGTGAAGGGTGGTGAATTTTTTGTCAGTTCAGATAAGCTCAACTGGACAGCAGTCGGTGCATTTGAAGCGCAGAAGGTACTCGAAGAGCAAATCTTCAGCATCACACCGACAAAGGGACGCTATTTTAAGATAAAAATTACTGATAGTTATCGTGCAAGTAATTCGTCGTTGGCTGAAATCAATGCTTATGGAATAGATTGATTTTTGATGAATGTTCGGAATGCTCAATTGTAAATGCCTTTTATAGGAAAAAGAGGCACTTGTGAATTGGGCATTCCGTAACAAAAGTTCAGAATCGGGATATACTTATTGTATAATATTGTTTATTCAATAATGTTTTACATTCTTTATGGATTGCTGTAAATTTTCGTATTTTTCTGATAAAAAGGACTTTGTCGCTATAAAGACGGTCATCATGACGATGAAGTCAACCTTCATGCTGATGATCCCCGGAATCTTATTTGAAATAGAAAAAACTCAGATAAGGTTTTTTGTATCTACCCGAAAAATAGTGGTGCTGGAGCTTTCAAGGTAAAGTTATAATAAAAATGGAACCGAATCCTTCCGTACTCCGGAACGTAACCGATCCGTCCATTTCTTTTACTAACTGTTTCACACTGCAAAGTCCCAGACCATGGTCGGGATGAACTTTTTTCCCCTCGATTTGAACACGATAGAACTGTTTACCCAGTTTTTTCTGTGCTTTTTGCGGTATTCCCCAACCGGTGTCCTGGATGGCGATAGAAAGATGATTGTCATGTTCAGATAAAACGACCGTGATTTTAACATCGTCGTCCGAGTATTTCAGTGCATTTTCCAATAGATTTCGTAAGCAACGTTCTAGACGGGTCGGATCTGTATATATTTTAATGTATAGGAACTGGATTGTCCGTAAGCATTCGGTGGATCACGTATTTTTTCATCAAACTTCCGTCATTATTTTTGTGCCAAAAATAAGATTTATGATGACATGAGAAGAAGTAGCAGAGATAATGAACTACAGCAAAGAGCATAAAATGACTTATTAAGTCTAGACTGAAGTAACTAAACATTCCTTCATGGCTATTTTATGACAGCAAGTCTCGTTATGCCGCAGAACAATCATCAGGTAAAACGGCCCGGGATGAGTTTTTCGAACTTCCACACGGTGGTTCGTTTGTTCTGGTTTCCTTATTTGCCAGTACAAGCGGTCGGAAGCATCACTACGGACTCACCAGTGGGGTTGAAGGAGATAGAAATACGCACACTAGCCGGATGTGTCATACGTATCTGCGATGAGATAAACGAAAAGGAACAGTTTTCAATCATCCAAGCATGCAGCTATGTTCAGCCTTAATGACAGTATGCGCTATCTGTTGTATAACTGCCCAACCGCTATGCGCAAAAGTTTCATGAAGTCCGTGACTTGAGAGCCTTCAAAAACTTCGAAAATAGTACTGACTTTTTAGCCTGAAAGCTTCTGTATATCATTGTATTTTGTATATTTACAATGTGAAATAAAGAGATACAGATGCTTATGGAAGAACAGAAAAGCCTTATTGGAAGAGATTGAGATACTTCGCCATGATAAAGCGATGCTCATTAACAGGGTTGCTTCTTTGGAGCAATCCTTGTATTGGCTTAGAAAGAAGGTCTTAGGTCGGATAAATGAAAAGAGTTTTCCACTTGGTCCTAATCAGCTTCTTTTGTTCTTAAAGGAAGAAATGTCTTCCATGGAAATATTCCGGATAGAGGAAGAAGTTCGCAAGAACGAGGAAGAAATCACCAAAAACATAAAAGTTAAGGAGAAGTTGGTCCACAACTCCCTTGGTATATCCTCTTTGCTAGTAGAAGTTATCAATCTTTATCCAGAAGTGACAACTGACGCAGAAGCAGGCTAAAGAATGATTTCATTGAAATCGGGAAGGAAGAAAGTTCCCATTTGGAACGCGTTTCGGCAAAAGCATATATCCTGAAAACCGTCCGTCACAAAGTGATAAGAAAATCCGATATGGAAGTTTGAGCAGATTAAAGGAATCACCCTGGTCGGCTGCTAGGCACACATCAGAAGAAGATGCGTGGATGCCTTGGAGGAGAACAGGGTTCTGGCCACACAGGCGATACATTATATTAGTAAATTCTGATGCCGATGAAACCGGACTCACGGCAGAAGAACGCAAGGAAAAACGTATCAGCGAAGCTTTTCCGATGATTCTTGAGTTTGAAAACTGGCTACAGAACACTTATCTTTTTAAGAAAAGTCCCATATTACGAAAGAGACGAAAAGGATATGACAGAGTTTCTCTCTCGTAATTGGGTAAAATTCAATTGGGCTTGTTCCGAATATAGATACTATTAATTTCGAATCGACTACGAATAGCACTGATTCGGAACTAATTCTCCAAATTTACAACGTAGTTTACCGAATGCTTATGTTTGAGTATAAAATTACTAAAGTGTTGTCAATTTTGAAACATAAAAAATCAAATTTAAAATAAGTTATAAATGGATAATAGGTTACTTTGTCAATATCGAATTAATATCATATATCATGAAGAAAAGAACAAATGTAACCAGTAAGAACCCAATTATAATCGATTTGATCAATTTGTTCAGTCGATTAAAATTGAGAGTGGGATTCTTTAGATTTGTTGTTGAATTATTGATACTATGTAGATCTCCTATTCTACTTAATAATAATGTCTAATTTAGAGATGTTAATGGTATTAATTTGAGGCAATTATTGAAATTTGTGATTCAATTTATTTATGTGAGAAATAAATGGTTGTAAGTTCCTTAGAAGGTTATACCCTTAAAAAGGGTATAACTGGAGTCTATTTTTATTCATTTGAAAGTATAATAACTTTGTCCTTAAGCTTGTTCTATTTAACGAAGCTAATATTTATGAAAATAGTCAGATTTAAAACTGTAGGAGGAAAATCATTAGTCATGCGAATCAGCAGTTGAAAACATCTTCAGATTCTTGATTTAAAAGTTTGTAATTCAGTTAATTATCTCATTATTTTATTTTGTAATCTCCTTGAAAATCAGTAAATTAGAAGAATAAAACCACTCATTTTTCTAATTATGATTCCCAAGGAGAAAAAGTTAATACTAATAGGTTTGTATATGTATATCTGTGATGTCCATAAGTCTTCTCTGCGTTTCCACTGCCAGAGATTCAGTAACAATTCCAATCCTGAGTTTACGGATGAGGAGGTTCTTACCATCTATCTGTTCTGCGGGTACTGCCAGAGATACTTCAACATCAAGGAGATACATACCTTCGCTAAGGAGTATCTGTCATCATGGTTTCCAAAATTGCCGTCTTATCAAACGTTTTGCGTACGCCTAAATATGCTTTCAGAAACATTTAAGGTGCTGGTGGAAACCATGATACAATCATTCAAGCCCAAGGATTGCGACTCCATTATATCCATTGTCGATTCTATGCCGATAGTGACCTGTAAAGGGAAAAACCGAGAGGGGAAAGTAGCTACGGAGATAACATCAAAAGGGTATTGCTCCACTAAGAACATGTACTACTATGGCATGAAACTGCATATGGTAGGACAGCGTAGGGAGGGAACCTTACCTTTTCCGGAAATGATAACTCTGACACCGGCTTCGGACAACGACCTGACCGTATTCAAAAGCGAATGCGTGCCATGCCTATCCGGAAAGACGGTGCTTGCAGACAAGATTTACAGCGATTTCTCTTTCTTTAATGAGAACAATCCGGTTAAAGAGCTTACTCCGCATAAAGAGATTAAAGGGGAACCGGAAGTTCTCAAACAGAGGGAGAAAGCTGCAAGAGACCTTTTCTCGCAAGCCGTTTCTAAAGTCAGACAACCTATCGAATCCTTTTTCAACTGGCTGAATGAAAAAACAGAAATTCAAAGAGCATCTAAAGTAAGAGCTACCAAAGGGCTGTTGGTACATACCTTTGGAAAGTTGGCTATTGCTCTACTTACATTTGTTAATTTTTAATTTTTGAATCAGAAAGCCAACTGCTGATTCGCATAATTCATTAGATTATACTATTCATACATTTCTCTTTTTCAAAAGAAGTGTTTGAGATACCGGCTTCTTGCCGAATATAACGAATTGATAACTTTTATGCCATAGGTTTAATCGTTCTCCATGACGCGGATCATGTCGAAGTAGAAACCGCCTGCGACTTCGGCACCCTTTTCGACCGTGCCGGTGGCGATGTCGTAGATGTAGATGACAGCGTTTGCATCAGCTTCAGTGTTCACGCCGATGTAAGCCTTACCGTTGAAGATGACGCTGCGTTGTGAGAATCGTCCTCCGCTATAGGCAATCTCCTTACCGTTGTAGGCGAGGCGTGTGCGCTGGCCGGTGGCGAGGTCGACGATAGAGTAGTAGTGGCTGTAGCTGTCGATCTTCGTGCCTGAAGCATCGTTACGTCCGTAAACAAGAGCCTTGCCGTTTCCGAGGTATTGAGCGGTCATCAGTTTGCCATCGGCATCCGGGTAACCATTGTAAGAGGCGTCAAACTCATATTCACCGGCATTGATACGAAGCAGAAGTCCGCGTTCGATATCTTCATCGGCAAAAGCGGCGAGGTAAAGGTTACCGGCTTCGTCATACATCACGCAGTTTTGCATCAACTCGCCGTAAGCACTACCGGCCATTTCGCTGTGGACAGGGGAAACAAAGTTTTGTTCCACTTCCATTGTTTCCGGAGCGATCACGGCAGTACGGAAGTTCGGTTCGTTTTTACTATCCATCGAGTTTGTCCCTTGCGTTTTTCCGTAATAGAAATAGAACAGTTTTCCCGTTTTTTCATTATAGGTAAGGATGCCCGATGTGGTGAATTTCTTTGTTTCTTCTCCTGTAACCTCTGATTCCGGTAGTAGGATGTCCAGTGTGCCTTCTGCTAGAATCGACATATTATCGGTGTTCAGCTTACTCCAGATGATCTTGCTTGCATCGCCGTTGGCAGCCATGACAACAAGCGTGTTGTCATCTATCCAGGCATGGGTGTAGGAGCGTACTTTGTATGTATTTGTCTTAAAGGGAGATGATGCACATTCTATTACTTTGTTATCTTTGATCTGATATTTTACGAAACGGTCGTTGCTTGAAGGGATCTGATAGTAATATTTCCCTTTCGAGATGCTTTCCATCGAGTAGTCTCCCAATTCGGTTCCTTCACCTTTAACAGTGATAGTCCCCATATCGGCTGTCAGTTTATTGACGCTGTTGACAACCGTCGTGTTCTTGCTGCTCATGCCGCCATGTTTTCCTACGGTCAGAAACAGGTCGAAATGATACTTGCTTTCGTCGAAGGCAGGTGCATCGTTGGTTACAGTCACTTCACAAGTGGCAGTGAATCCACCGTCGTCCGTTTTTACCTTGATTGTAGTCGAACCTTCGGAAATTGCTGTTACAATGCCATTTTCTATTGTAGCGATATTCGTGTCCGAACTGCTCCAAGCGACAGTTGTAACAGCTGCATTTTCAGGAACGACAGTCGCAGTCAGTGTTCCTGTAGTTCCTGCTTTTAGTGTTAATGTGGTAGGAGTGATCGTGACACCGGTCACAGACACGTTTTTCAAATCATCGTCATCAGAACAAGCCGTGAAACCAACTGAGATCAGGGCTGTCATGAAGGTGAGTAATGCAAATTTGAACTTCTTCATTTTTTTCTTGTTTTTAAATATGAATGTTAATTGATAAATACTCTGAATTTTGCAAAGAATGCGCGTCCGGGTTTTTGCAGTTTATAGTTGTCATAAGCTGTTTCGTCGAGGAAATTAGAACATTCCAGTGAGATGTTGTAGCTGTCGTGTTTCCATGAATAGGTGATATTGGCATTGCAGATATGCTGTGAGGGTATACGGGCTTTGGTATCGCGGTTGCC
>ERZ773148.3062-NODE-3062-length-11897-cov-4.130806_pt1 | contig 11897 bp, 9 predicted proteins | sample MGYA00580846_ERZ773148 | MGnify/ENA primary metagenome ERZ773148 (study PRJEB29015, sample SAMEA2737879) | human gut metagenome | biome: human gut; feature: human-associated habitat; material: faeces | place: China | collected 2012 ...
TAGGCAAATCCGTCGCCTAAAAGCAAAAGGCAACTTACAGAATATAGGCAAGAATAACGATTCCATACGCAGTGGCCGACTTCGCAGAAATGCGTGAACGTGGCTTTTATTATGTTGATAAGACAAATTACATTCCGGGGCTTGAAGACTATAATGCTCCCATCTTTCTCCGTCCCCGTCGTTTCGGGAAAAGTCTGCTCATCTCCATGTTGGCCCACTACTACGACCGTACGAAAGCGAATCGTTTTGAAGAACTTTTTGGCGGCACCTGGATTGGCGAACATCCTACGGAAGAACATAATCAATATTTGGTGATTCGTTATGACTTCTCGGCTATGGTGATGGCGGATGATATGGAAGGGGTGGTACAGAACTTCAATGACCTGAATTGTGGACCCGTGGAAGTTACGGTAGAACATAACCGAGACCTGTTTGGTGATTTTCAGTTTACAACTCGAGGAAATGCTGTGCAGATGTTGGAGGAACTTTTGGGTTATATCAGCTCACATGGATTGCCTAAAGCATATATATTGATTGACGAATACGATAACTTCACCAATCAACTGCTTACTTCCTATAATGACTCACTTTATGAGGAAGTAACCACTAGTGATAGTTTTCTTCTCACCTTTTTTAAAGTTATCAAAGCGGGTATCGGCGAAGGCACGATTCGCACTTGTTTCTGCACAGGCGTATTGCCTGTCATCATGGACGACCTGACCAGCGGGTACAACATTGCGGAAATCCTCACATTCAAACCCGTTTTTTTGAATATGCTCGGCTTCACCTATGAAGAAACGAAAACATACTTGCGCTATGTACTTGATAAATATGCTCCCGGTGCAAGCGAAGAACGTTTCGAGGAAATCTGGCAGCTTATTGTGAACAACTACGACGGTTATCGTTTTAGCCCTGTCGGTGAACGTCTTTTTAACTCCACTATCTTAACTTATTTTTTTAAGAAATTTGCCGCTAATGCCGGAAGTATTCCCTCCGAACTGATCGATGAGAACCTGCGTACGGACATCAACTGGATTCGCCGCCTGACTCTTTCGCAGAACAACGCCAAAGAGATGCTCGATGCCCTGGTGATAGGCGGTGAATTGTCATACAACGTCAGAGATCTGTCCGGCAAATTTAACAAGAAGAAATTCTTCGAGAAAGAATTCTATCCGGTCAGCCTGTTCTATTTAGGCATGACAACCTTGAAGAGTGCTTACCGCATGGTACTTCCCAACATGACCATGCGCAGCATCTACATGGATTATTACAACCAACTGAACAAGATTGAAGGTAACGCCAGTCGTTACGTCCCGGTTTATGAACTGTATGATTCCAACCGTAGTCTCGAACCCCTTGTTCAAAACTATTTTGAACAATATTTGGGACAATTCCCCGCACAGGTCTTTGATAAGATTAATGAGAACTTTATCCGTTGTTCTTTCTACGAACTTGTCTCCCGCTATTTGAGCCATTGTTACACTTTTGCCATCGAACAAAATAACTCCGTCGGTCGTTCGGATTTTGAAATGATCGGCATCCCCGGCACGGATTATTACACGGACGATCGCGTGGTGGAATTTAAATACTATCGTTCCAAAGATGCCGACCGTATGCTTGCGCTCACCGAACCGCTGGTAGAACACGTAGAGCAAGTGAAAGGTTATGCCGCAGATACAAAAAGAAAATTCCCCAATTACCATGTTCGTTCGTACATTGTGTATATCTGTGCCAACAAAGGGTGGAAGTGTTGGGAGGTTTAATATGAATCATTTGTAGATAAATATGAGGAAGAAGTAATTATACTCTCTTATTCCTCGGGTAGCCATCGACTGACATTTCGTGTGTCAGTACTGAATTCTATTCCAACCTTTTTGACTTCCCGTTCATCTGCCTGATAAGGGATAAGATATCCTTTATCTTCGATTTGCTGTAATGCTTGCTCGGCTGTGCCATTTAGTTTGAATTCGAATACATAAATATACTTCGGTGTTTTGACAACTGCATCAGCCCGTCCTTTTGCACTGCGTACTTCTGCTTGTGTGAACTGTCCCATGAGTTTGAATATCAGATAGAAAACAGTCTGGTAATGCCGCTCTGTCTGGTCATTCAGTTCGTAAGGTATATCGGCAAAGAAGGCTTGAAGGCGGGTTAGAAAAGCATTGATATTGCCACTTTCCAACTCATGGACAAATTTGCCAATATAGAAATCTTGCTCATTATCGGGAATATTAGAGTAGAATGGCAGAAGGAAATTCATAAAGCCATATCTCACTTCATCATTGGGAAAAGCAAGTTGATAAGTCTTGAAACGAGGGTCGTATTCTTTAATCGTCAGATACCCGCTTTGATAAATCAGCGGAATAGGATTCCTGCTTTCTGCCCGGTACTCGTTGAATGACGCTGCGTTTGCTTCCACTCCGTCAATGAGCGTTCGCAGGTCATAGTTGCTATCCATCAGCATCTTGACAAGGAAAGTAGGAGTGCCTGTCTGAAACCAGTAATTCTCAAATTTATATCCATCGAACACATTTAATACACTGAACGGATTGAACATGCCTTCTGCATATTCACAGAAATGATACCCGTCGTAAAGTGAGGTCATCTTATGGATTGTATCTTCTGGTGTCATCCGGTTGTATGAGGCCAGCTTATCCAATTCCGGAGTGAATGTATCTATCAGTTCCTGCTTGGTGATGCCGCAAATGGTGGCATAAGGCGGTTTCATGCTGATATCATTCAGTTGATTCAAATCACTGAATACACTGACTTGTGAGAATTTGGTAACACCTGTCAGAAATACGAAACGCAGATAGCGGTCAGCACTTTTCAATACTCCATAGAATGCTTTTAGCATTTTGCGGTATTCTTCAAACAAGGGCAGATTATCCAGAGCTTGCAAAAGAGGTTTGTCATATTCGTCTACTAATACGACTACTTGCTTTCCGGTTTGCACACATGCGCGTTCTATAATATAGGCGAATCGTTCTTCCGGTTGTCGATCTTGCTTTTCGGTTCCGTAGATTGCTTCCCATTTTTCCAGATGTTGGTTGAGCATCGCTATCAGATCTGCCGGAGAATCATACTTGCGTGCATTCAAGTCAATATGAAAAACCGGATAGACTTGCCAGTCAACTTCCATTTGTGAGATGGCTAGTCCTTCGAATAAGTCCTTGCGTCCCAAAAAGTAAGCCTCGAAAGTGGAAATCAGCAGGCTTTTTCCGAAACGTCGGGGACGGCTAAGGAAATAGGGGATGCTTGTGGACACCATTTTTCCGACAAGGGCGGTTTTATCTACATACAGATAATTTCCTTTGCGGATTTTCTCGAAAGTTTGTATTCCGATGGGCAATTTGCGGTTTAAATCAATCATACTTGTTCTTTGTTATAAGAATTCTACTCTTGCAAAGGTAACATATTTTGTGGGATATTGTTCTTTTAGACAAATATTCGTGTAACTTTGCAAATTGATAGTTTAAAAACAAGAAGAGAAAAAATGATAGTTTGCATAGCCGAAAAGCCGTCTGTAGCACGTGATATAGCCGAAGTACTCGGCGCTCATACCAGAAAAGAAGGATATATAGAAGGAAACGGATACCAGGTGACCTGGACATTCGGGCATCTTTGTACCCTGAAGGAGCCACATGAATACACCCCTAACTGGAAATCATGGAGCTTGAGCAGTCTGCCGATGATTCCGCCACGTTTCGGTATCAAGCTGATTGGGCATGATCCGGGTATTGAGAAGCAGTTTCATGTGATAGAGTGGCTGATGCAGAATGCGGATGAAATCATCAATTGCGGTGATGCCGGGCAGGAGGGAGAATTGATTCAGCGCTGGGTGATGCAAAAAGCTGGCGCACGCTGTCCGGTGAAGCGCCTGTGGATTTCTTCGTTGACGGAAGAAGCTATTCGTGAAGGATTCTCGAAACTGAAAGACCAAGCTGAATTTCAATCACTTTACGAAGCCGGTCTTTCCCGTGCGATGGGTGATTGGCTGTTGGGAATGAACGCTACCCGTCTTTATACCCTTAAATACGGTCAAAACAAACAGGTGCTCTCTATCGGTCGTGTACAGACACCGACGCTGGCATTGATTGTCAACCGTCAATTGGAGATAGCCAATTTTGAACCCAAACAATATTGGGAACTGAAAACAAACTATCGTAATACCACTTTTTCTGCACTCATTCGCAAAAGTGATGAAGAAATTGCCGCGGAAGAGGAAAAGAACGGCGGAAAAAAGAAAATAGATAACCCGGGCATCGACCCTATTGCCAACCGGGAAGAAGGCGAAGCATTGGTAGAACGTATTAAAGACCTACCTTTTGTAGTCACCAATGTCGGCAAGAAAGACGGGAAGGAATACGCTCCACGTTTGTTCGATTTGACTTCCCTTCAGGTAGAATGTAACAAGAAATTCGCTTATTCGGCCGATGAAACACTGAAACTGATCCAGTCTCTTTATGAGAAGAAAGTGGCTACCTATCCGCGTGTGGATACCACTTTCTTGAGCGATGATATTTATCCGAAATGTCCTGCTATCCTGAAAGGACTCCGTGATTACGAAGTCTTGACAGCTCCGTTAGCTGGCACTACACTTCTTAAATCAAAAAAGGTATTTGACAACTCGAAAGTGACGGATCACCATGCCATTATCCCAACCGGAGTCTATGCTCAAAACTTGACGGATATGGAACGTCGTGTCTACGACTTGATAGCCCGTCGTTTTATAGCCGTGTTCTATCCGGACTGTAAAATTTCTACTACCACCGTGATGGGAGAAGTGGATAAGATAGAGTTTCGGGTAACTGGAAAACAAATTCTGGAACCGGGATGGCGTGTCGTGTTTGCCAAGGAAGTAAAAGATCCTACCGAAGAAAAAGAGGAAGAGGATGAAAATGTACTTCCTGCTTTTGTGAAGGGGGAAAGTGGTCCTCATATTCCGGACCTGAATGAAAAATGGACACAGCCGCCCAGACCTTATACTGAAGCAACCTTGCTTCGCGCAATGGAAACAGCCGGAAAACTGGTGGACAATGATGAACTTCGCGATGCCTTGAAAGAGAATGGTATCGGTCGGCCGTCTACCCGTGCTGCAATCATTGAGACGTTGTTCAAGCGAAATTATATCCGTAAGGAAAGAAAGAACCTGATTGCCACCCCGACAGGAGTGGAGTTGGTGCAGCTTATTCACGAAGAATTATTGAAATCGGCAGAATTGACAGGTATTTGGGAAAAGAAGTTGCGTGAGATTGAAAAGAAAACATACGATGCCCGCCAGTTCCTCGAAGAACTAAAGCAGATGGTTTCAGAGATCGTAATGAGTGTACTTTCTGATAATACGAATCGACGCATAACTATTCAGGACGCAGTTGCTGCAAAAGCCGAAGAGAAAGAGAAGAAAGAACCTAAAAAGCGTGAACGAAAACCGAGTACATCGAAAGAAAAGAAACCAAAAGCGGAAAAAACGACGAATGAAGTGAAGACTGATTCGCCCGGTTCTCCTGCTCCGGTGGCCATGGCAGCTTCAACTCCTTCTGCAGCAGGTGAGGTAGATGCGTTTGTAGGTCAACCCTGTCCACTTTGTGGTAAAGGAACCATCATTAAAGGGAAGACTGCTTACGGGTGTTCGGAATGGAGAAATGGATGTACTTTCCGGAAGAATTTCTAATTTTCCGCACAGTAACAAGGTAAAGTGTATGGCTGAAATAGTTTAGTGGAAAACTACTTGATTTATAGAAAAATACACTATATTTGTACATAAATCTATATGGACTACTATGAACCGTTTTGCAAACTACTACAAGAAGATATTCTCGCAAGAGTATATAGATCGCACCATTTCGGGCGGTATCAAGTCACAGCTCACCTTGCTACTCGTTACCATTGCTACGGCGCTGGCTATCTTTTTTATTATCGCGATGCTCTTTTCCATCCAATTGCATGGACACGAGGAATGGGGAGAAAGGCTCTGGGCAGTGTACAACAACTTTGTCGATCCCGGTAACCAAATAGAAGAGACTGCCTGGCCTAACAGGATATTAGTGGGACTTATCAGTATTTCGGGATCCGTTTTACTGGGCGGTGTGCTCATCTCTACTATCTCTAATATTATAGAGCGGCGTGTGGGAGTGGTATACGCGGGGCGAATGACCTACCGTAATATAAAAAATCATTATGTACTGATCGGATTCAACGAATTGTCTATCAATATGATACGTGAACTGTATGACGAATGTCCTTCGGCACGTATTTTGCTGATGAGCGGTATGGAGTCGGCAACGGTGCGGCATCGTATACAGTCGGCCCTGCCTGTTGAAGTTGAGCGACAAGTGCTTGTTTACTTTGGCAACATTGAGTCGATCGAAGAACTTCAGCGGTTGAACATAGAGAGTGCTATTGAAGTGTATGTGCTGGGTGATGAAGAACGTTACGGGCGCGATGCTAAAAATATAGCTATTATGCACTTGGTAAGTACTCTGCGTGGTAAATGTTCTGATGGTGAGATGATGCCTGTGTATGTACAGTTTGATAGCATCCCTTCGTATTCTAACATACAGAAAATGAATCTGCCGCCCGAAGTCTTTTGTATAGAAGGCAAGCCTAATATTTTCTTTCGGCCCTTTAATCTCCATGAAAACTTGGCCCGGCAGCTATGGAGCCTTTATGGAGCTGATTGTGAAAGGCGTTATGATCCGCTGGATTATCGCCCCATAAGCATTACACAACAACCTGATGGAAGTTGGAGCGCTACCAGTCAAGACTATGTGCATTTGGTTATTGTGGGATTCAACCGAGTGGGACGCTCGTTGCTACTCGAAGCACTACGTATCTGCCATTATGCCAATTATGATGACCGTCTGCCTGCAGATGAACGTATACGTACCCGTATCACTTTAGTGGATCGCGAGATGGAGGCACAGAAAGACTACTTCAAAGCTCAATTCCCCTATATAGAGAGCCAAATAGATGATATTGAGGTGGAATATTGCCATGACGATATTTGCAGTACTGCTATGCGTACCCGCCTGCAGCAGTGGGCACAAAATAAGCATTGTATGCTTACAGTGGCCATTTGTGTGCATGATCCTGATTTGAGTCTTTCATTAGGACTCAACTTACCACATGAAGTTTATCAGTATCAGTGTCGTGTGCTAATCCGTCAGGAGTTTAATAATGATTTGTCGTCGATGGTGGACGACGAGAAGGGACGCTATCGCTATGTCAAGGTGTTTGGTATGGTAGACAGGGGAATAAAGAAAAACATCTTGCAAGATAAACTGGCTTTGTATGTGAACTACTTATACGATTGTTGTTATGCTGATGAAAGCCTCAAACAAAAAGAGGTATTGAAGAAGATGTATGAATCCTATGGTAACCACTCTGCCGACTTTATTTTGATGAACCACCAGGCGCAGTATTTGTGGAATAAACTAAGCGAGCCGTTGCGTTGGGCTAACCGCTATCAACTAGATGCCTATAGTGTATTTTGTCGCACACTGGGCTACGGCATCAGACGGAGTGACCACTCACCGGCACACATATCCGAATCTATGTTCAATGAAGATCTGCCAGCTCAAGTTTTGTATCTGTTAGTACGCATGGAGAAGTACCGATGGAATGCCGAGCGTACGGTGGCCGGCTGGAGACGTGCTAAGGTGAAGGATAAGGTATTTTTGCAACATCCTCTTATTATGCCTTTCAGCGAATTACTACAAAAGTATCCCGAGGAGGTAGAGAAGGATGCTGATGTAATTTATAATCTGCCCTACATACTGGCATTGGGAGGATATGAGCTTTATAGATTGGCCGATTAATAAGCCGACTTAACATTTATACATAAGTTAGAGAGACACTACTAACCGCAACCCGTAATCAATATCCCACCGTTGTGGGGTCACTCCATAACGGCTGGTGACTTTACAGTATTTCTCGAAGGTGTAATAACTGCCTCCGCGTAATACTTTATGCATATCCTTTTCATTTATTTAATATCTATCGCTAGAAATGAGTTCTGCGATGATAACTATCATGCGTCGAAAACCAAAAACTTCCTCATTCACTGAATAAATTCTTTTTTTTCATTAAAATCATCTTTCTTGTAGGCAATAATCGTGGCATATTTGTTATTTATAAAATGAGAGTATCAATTATTTAAATAGAAAGAATATGAAGAAAAGATTAGTAGGAGTTGCATTGGTGTTGGCTGCCGTCTCTTTGGGGAGTATACAGCCTGTGGAAGCATGTACGCGTGCAGTATACATAGGTCCTGACCAGATGGTGATAACGGGGCGTACCATGGACTGGAAAGAAGATATCATGACGAATATCTATGTGTTTTCACGTGGTATTCAGCGTGCGGGACATAACAAGGATAAAACGGTGAACTGGACTGCCAAATACGGAAGTGTAATTGCCACAGGATATGATATTGGTACTTGCGATGGAATGAACGAGAAAGGATTGGTGGCGAGTCTGCTTTTCTTACCGGAATCTATTTACTCTCTTCCCGGTGATACCCGTCCGGCAATGGGAATCAGCATTTGGACACAGTATGTGCTTGATAACTTTGCTACGGTACGCGAAGCCGTGGATGAACTGAAAAAAGAGACTTTCCGGATTGATGCTCCCCGTATGCCGAATGGGGGACCGGAATCTACCTTGCATCTGGCTATAACCGATGAAACTGGGAATACGGCTGTATTGGAATATTTGGATGGAAAATTAAGTATTCACGAAGGGAAAGAATACCGGGTGATGACAAATTCTCCCCGATATGACTATCAATTGGCTATTAATGATTATTGGAAAGAAATTGGTGGCTTACAGATGCTACCGGGAACAAATCGTGCGAGTGACCGCTTTGTCAGGGCTTCTTTCTACATTCATGCCATTCCGCAAACTGCTGATGCAAAAATTGCAGTTCCCAGTGTATTGAGTGTGATGCGTAATGTTTCCGTGCCATTTGGTATTAATACGCCGGAAAAGCCTTATATTTCTTCTACCCGTTGGCGTTCCGTTTCCGATCAGAAGAATAAAGTGTATTATTTCGAATCTACTTTGACACCAAATATGTTTTGGCTGGACCTGAAGAAAATAGATTTTAGTCCGAAAGCAGGGATTAAGAAATTGTCTCTGGCAAAGGGAGAGATTTATGCAGGTGATGCAGTGAAGGATTTGAAAGACAGTCAATCGTTTACTTTCCTTTTCCAGACTCCGGTTATGTAATTTGTTGGTATCTGTAAATATATAAAAAGAGCGGTGGACGGGTTTGTAATCATACACTTGTCCATCGCTCTTTTTTATATACCGTTTGTAATTAGACTTTTTGTCTGTCCGCTTTATCGTCTGGCATACTCCTGATGAAATTCAATGACTGCCTCTATCCCTTTACGGAAAATATCCAGTGAAAAGTTTTCGTTTGGTGAATGGATGGCGTCTGATTCCAAACCGAATCCCATCAATACAGTTTTGATTCCCAAGACTTGTTCAAAAGTAGAAATGATAGGAATACTACCACCACGGCGTACTGCCAGCGGTTTCTTTCCGAAAGCAATTTCAAAGCCTTTTTCGGCAGCCTGATAAGCAGAAAGCGAAATCGGGCATACGTATCCTTGTCCTCCATGCATTGGAGTCACTTTCACCTGAACAGTTTCCGGAGCAATGCTTGAAATATACTCTGCAAACATCTGCGAAATCTTATGATGATCCTGATGCGGAACTAATCGGCAGGAAACTTTGGCATACGCCTTTGAAGGAAGTACGGTTTTAGAACCTTCTCCCGTATATCCGCCCCAAATGCCACATACGTCAAAAGACGGACGACAGCTGTTACGTTCTAATGTGCTGTATCCTTTTTCTCCGAAAAGCTCTTTTACGCCGATTGCTTCTTTGTATTTCTTTTCGTCAAAAGGAATATGCGCAATCATTTCCCGTTCGGCTTGCGGAACTTCTTCCACATCGTCATAGAATCCGGGAACGGTAATCCGTCCGTCAGCATCCGTCACCTTGCTGATAATCTGGCAAAGTGTGTTGATGGGATTAGCCACCGCACCGCCGAAATGTCCGGAGTGTAAATCACGGTTCGGCCCAGTCACTTCTATTTCCCAATAAGCCAGTCCGCGAAGACCGGTTGTTAAAGACGGAAGTTCAGCTCCCAGCATACTCGTATCTGAGACAAGGATGACATCTGCCTTCAGCAACTCTTTGTGCTCTTCGCAGAAAGCTTCCAGGCTGGGTGAGCCTATTTCTTCTTCACCTTCGAAGATGAATTTTACATTATTCTTCAGCAATCCGTTTTTGACGAGATACTCGAACGCTTTCACCTGGATGAATGATTGTCCTTTGTCGTCATCTGCTCCACGCGCCCAGATATATCCGTTCCGTATTTCCGGTTCAAATGGTTGGCTCTTCCAAAGTTCCAGCGGTTCGGCCGGCATTACATCGTAATGAGCATAAACCAATACGCTCATGGCAGGCGGCGACAAACTGCTTGAATTCCTCATTGGTGCCGAGACGCCGGTCTACCAGACGGTAGTCGATGGTGTCATAGCCGTGGGAACCGCTCTCGAACAGCGGGCCGATATAGATCGCCGTACAGCCAAGCTTTGCCGCGTGTTCTGCCCACGCATCCAGCTTTTTGAAAGCCCCGGGGACAGGCTGTCCGTTGTTTTCATGCGCGCAGCCGCACAATCCCAGAGGATAGATGTGATAGAATACCGCATTGTCATACCAAGCCATTGTCTGTACCGCTCCTGTTTTCAAAAAGTTACAGCAGAGCACTTTTCCGACAAAAGTGCATCTGTGTCATATTCAGTATAGCACATTTTCCGACAAAAGTGTGGTAAAAGTGTTGTATATTTCTCATTTTACATATTCCATAGTATGCGTTCTCTGTAAAAATTGCGATAAAAGGAGTCTTTCGTATGAATCTTCCCTCCATCCCCAAATCCTTCTTCAACGGCGACTGCTTCGACGCCTACCGCATCCTCGGCGCCGAAACGCCCCTGCGCCGCCCGATGACGGTCTCCGTACACGCCTTCGTGCCCGACGACATGCAGTCCCGTACGGTTCTTGCGACCCGTACGGCCAAAGGACGCATCGCCTGCATCGGCGGCAGATACGCCGACGGCGCCGTGACGGCGACGACCCGCACCACGGGCGACATCTTCGTCGCCGCCGACATCATACCGCCGCGCATCCGGCCGCTCTTCAGCGAAGGGGCCGACCTCGGCGGCGCCCGCAGCATCCGCTTCCGCGTGAGCGACAATTTCTCAGGCATCGCCTCCTGCACGCTGCTCATCGACGGCCGCTGGGTGCCCTGCGACCGTTTCCCGATGCAGGGTACGCTCGTACATGCGTTCGACCTACCCGCCGCAAAAAAACGCCGCAGCGTGCAGCTCACGGTGACGGACAGATGCGGCAATACAGCCCGCTGGGAGGGAACATTTTGGCGGTAAACTCTTAAATTCAGGAATTATTTTCTATATTTGCACACATCCCAACAACAAACACAATGACAGACAACAATCCCGACGTACGGAAACCCTTGATTCTGATAGCGGAAGATGTCGAGAGCAACTACAAGCTTCTGGAAATAATACTCAAAAAAGAGTACGATCTGCTATGGGCCAAGAATGGCAGGGAGGCTGTCGATTTTGCCATGGAGCACAAGCCCGACGCAATACTGATGGACATCAAAATGCCCGTCATGGACGGCATCGAGGCGCTGAAGGAGATTCGCCGCCATACGGCCGAACTGCCCGTGATCATGCAAACGGCCTATGCCTTCGACACCGACCGCCGCACTGCCGAGGAAGCCGGCTGCAACGGATTCATCACCAAGCCCGTCATGCCGCGCGAACTGAAAATGTATCTGGACAAATACCTTATCA
>ERZ773148.3067-NODE-3067-length-11888-cov-4.127694_pt1 | contig 11888 bp, 9 predicted proteins | sample MGYA00580846_ERZ773148 | MGnify/ENA primary metagenome ERZ773148 (study PRJEB29015, sample SAMEA2737879) | human gut metagenome | biome: human gut; feature: human-associated habitat; material: faeces | place: China | collected 2012 ...
AATATCCGGGAGGCGGAGGAACAGCTGTGCTCGACGAATCACGCACGCAGAACTGCGACAGCTTGGCCGTCTTTGGCGCAGGAAAAGCAGAGTGCAAGAAAAGTCAACAAAAACAGCAGCAAGAGCGCGAAACGTCGTTTCAAGATCATCACCTCAGCCTCTATTTTACGCAGCAGGCGGACAAAAAAGACCAAGCTGTATGACAGATGATGGAAAAAGTTTGTAAAAAGGAGCTGAAAACGAGAATTCCGCTTGCATACGGCGCGAGGATATATTATAATCCAAACATGCTGAATACTAATAGGAAAGGAATATCCTATGGAGAGCAAAAAGTTAGAAGCGCTGCTGATGGCGGTAGACCTCGGCAGCTTTACCAAGGCGGCGGAGGTGATGGGCTACACGCAGTCCGGCCTGACGCACATGATGAATTCCCTCGAGCGCGAGGTCGGCTTCACGCTGCTTGAGCGCGGGCGCGGCGGCGTCCGCCTGACGAAGGACGGCGAGCGCGTGGCGCCCGCCATCCGCGAATTCTTGCAGGCCAACGCGCGGCTTGACAGCACGATCGCGCAGGTGGCGTCCTCGCGCAGCGAGGTCATCCGCGTGAGTGCGTTCGCCAGCATGGCCATGCACTGGCTGCCGAGCATCATCCGCCGCTTTCGTGAGGAGCGGCCCGACGTTGATGTCGACATCCGCATGGCCGACCACATCCGCAGCCCCTATGAGCTTTTGGCGCAGGGGAAGATGGATGTCATCTTCGTCAGCCATCAGGAAGAGGAGAGCGGCTACGAGTGGATCCACCTGCGCGACGACACGATGTATGCCGTGCTGCCCAAGGACTATCCCATCGACGGGCGCACGGGGTATCCGCTGAGCGAGTTCGACGGGCGTGACTTCATTATGCCTGCGCAGGGCTTTGACAAGGACATCATGCGCATCTTCAACCGCGTGGGCGTCAAGCCGCACATCCTGCCGACGGCAGTGGACGACCCGACGGTCATCAGCATGGTCGAGCACGGCCTCGGCGTGAGCATGATGACGGAGCTGACGCTGCGAGGACGCGGCGACGGCGTGCTGCTCGTGCCGGTGGAGCCCAAGTCGGCGCGCGAGCTCGGCATGGCCGTGCGCGCGGGCGAGGGGCGGCAGGCGTCGCTCCAGCAGTTCCTTGAGTGCGCGCAGACGGTGCTCACCGAGCTGGAGCCCAAATGAAAAAAGACTTGTAACGCGGCGCAAAAACGGGTAAAATAATCGATACGACTCGAAAAGGAGAAAAAGGTTTTCCATGCTGACGTTCAAACCCGTTGCGCAGCGGGATCTTTCCCGCCTGCGTCGCTATTATAAGAATTGCAACTACCAATTATGCGAGTATTCCGCGCTCGTCAAGCTGATGTGGCGCGGACACCTGCACCCGCAGTATGCCGAGGCGGCGGGCTGCCTGATCGTGAAAAACTGCATCGACGGCAAGCCCTGCTTCGACTATCCCGTGCCGGGACCGGACGGCGATGAGGAGGCCGCGCTTTGCGCCATTGAGGATTACTGCGTGGAGCAGGGTATCTCGCTCGAGCTGTCCGTCGTGCCAAAGGAGAAGGCGGCGAAGCTCTTAGAGCGCTATCCGCGCTTCCACCTCAACAATTTTCGTTCCTGGCGCGACTATATTTACGAGGCGAACGATCTGCGCGAGTTCCCGGGCCGCCATTACAGCGGCCAGCGCAACCACGTCAACAAATTCCGCAAACTCTATCCCGAGGCGCAGTTCCGTGCGCTGGGGAAGGATGATCTGCCGCTGATCGAGCGCTTCTGGCAGGACTATACGGAGGTGTTTGAAAAGACCTCGCAGTCGGCCAGGCAGGAGTTGGCGCTTGCCAAGACGATGCTGCGCTTGACGGGCGCGTCGTGGCTCTATGTCGGCGGTATGGAGTACGAGGGGCGGCTCATTTCTATCGCGATGGCTGAGCGCTGCGGCGAAACGCTGCACGTCCACATCGAAAAGGCGCTCTACGGCTACGAGGGCGTCTATCCCGCGACGGTGCAGGAGTTCGCCCGCTGCTACGCGGTGGACGGCGTCAGGTATTTGAACCGCGAGGACGATGCGGGCGACCGCGGCCTTCGCACCTCGAAGCTCCAGTATCTGCCGTGCAAGCTCGCGGAGAAGTTCTGCTTTGATGTGAAAAACGAGCTGGAGGACTTGGACGAGATCCCGACGCTCAAGACCGAGCGCCTGACACTTTCGGCCTTTACCGACAAGGACCGCGAGGCCTACAACGCGCTTTGCCTCGACGATGAGCGCAACAAGTGGTGGGGCTACGACTACCGCACCGACTGGAAGGGTGAAGACTTAGACTCTTATTTCCTCGACGTTGTGCGAGAGGACTTTGCCAAAAAGCGCGCCATCAACTTTGCCATCCGTTTAGACGGCAAGTGCATCGGCGAGGTGCTGCTCTACCGTTTCGACGGCAAGGGCGGCGCGGAGGAAGGCTGCCGCATCGCGCCGGAATACGGCGGACAGGGCTACGGCGTCGAAGCGTTCCGCGCCGTGGCCGAATGGGGCCTCTACCAGTGCCACCTGGGACACGTCGTCGCCAAGTGCTTCAAGGAGAACGACGCTTCTTATAAGATGCTTTCTTCCTGCATGAGGAAGAAGGGAGAGGACGAGAAGTTCTTCTATTTTAATAAAGAAGTTTGATATGCTCCCCGCCTGACGCGGGGGCACGGATAAGGGAGGGATATCTCTTTTCAAAAAGAGATATCCCTCCCTTACACCCTCCCAGAGAAAATTCCCATTGCAAGCGAGCAGCTCGAAGAGCTGCAATGCTTGCCGATTGTACTGCCATGCGCGCGGCGCTGCCGCGTTAGCATTGCAAGACGATTTGCCTCTGCTCCTATCATCCGCTGCCGCTCTGCCCATCTTGTAGGAGTACAGCCTAATCACCGTCTATCGCCAGTCTCCACAATGCGGCGAGCGCAGCAATGCCACATTCCGCAGGCAGTCTGCCGCCGTGCAAACGTCACACGCGCCTCACGGTAGTAAGGCGCGGTTGCGAGTTGTCACGAATCGCAGGGATTCATGGCGAAGCCATGTACACCGCACCCGATTCCGCAGGCTGAGCAGCTCTTCAAGATCGAGACTGCCAATGTGCGGGGTCGAGGGGGAAGGCCCCTCGTCCCTTTCTCTTGGGGGGTGTAAGGGGGGATGTTCTCTTTCCGAGGAAAGAGAACATCCCCCCTTGTCGCATCCCCACACGGTGTGGGGTCCCCTTCGCACCCTACGGTGCGACAATATGAACCATCGCCGTGTACGTCTGATACCCCGACCCAAGGCTCGCGTAATACTGCACCGTCACGTCGGCGCTCTTGCCGTCGTCCGCGATCACGGCGTCCAGCACGTCGGCCTTTTCATCCACGCTGACCCAGCCGCGGCGATAGCGCGGCAGCGTGAGTCCCTCCGCGCCTGTGATCTCCGCGATGCGGGATGTGCCGTCCGACTGCTGTTCCAGCCGGTAGCTCACGCCGACCGTCGCCAGAAAAGTCTCGTTCTCCTCGATCCCGGCAGGGGCGAAGTACGTGCGCTCCGCGCCGTCGCCCTCCGTCCAGTCGGTGAGCGAGGTCTGCTACGCGCTGCCCTCGCGCGTGACCGTCACCTTACGCTCGCCGCTCTTACCGGAGACCGTCGCAATGATCGACACGCCGTCGGGCGCAAAGGCGAGGCCGCTGATCTCCTCGCCGCTCGCAAGATCGAGCGCGGCGAGCTTCGTCCCGTTGAGCGCGTAGACGTCCGACCGGTAGGAGTAGACGGCGGTGGAAAGGTCATCTCCTTGCCAGATGAGGTTGTTGCCGGGGAAGGTCTTGAGCAGCGTGCCGGCCACGAAATTGAAAACCACGTAGAGGTCGTTTTTCTCCCCCAGGCTACCGAACGCCACAAAGTAGTTGCCTGCGGTCCCAATGTCCTCAAACCCTTTGAGCGACGGGTACTGTTCGGCAAAGTCCCAGCTTTTTCTGTCGATATAGATCGTTGTGTCATCCATTGCCACTCTGATCGTTTTCGGCGATACGCAGTACCAGCGCTGCACCTCGCTCGTCAAAATGAGCTCGCCGTCCTGTTGGGCAATGAGAAATTCGCTCTGGTCGATCAGCTCATTGACGCGCGCTGCGAATGCCTGCTGCGATTCGCCCCAATCGCCGTTCTGCGTTCCGTCCCAGTTCAGATAAATGCTCGTGTTGTTGTTTTCCACGATGTTCAGTTTGCCGCCGTCAAAGGTGTGAAGGCCGTAGTAGTAGTCACAATAGCTGATCGCGTCTTGATTTTTGCCCTCGAACAAGCTGTATTGCAGCAGCATGTCGCGTCCGTTTTCGCGGCAGAGGAAGTAGACGTCGCCCTCCCACATGCGGTCGCGCATCAGCTCCTCGCCGTTGTCGTCGACGACGCACAGCTCATAGCCGCCGAACGCTTTCTCGCAGATGATCTGCTCTGCCCTGCCGTCGTTGTCGAGGTCGGCGGACGCCAGCGCCCTGCTTCCGTCGCTCTCCGACGGTTCTGCGCAGCGGATGACCGTGCCGTCGCCGTAGGAATGCAGCTCGGCGTTCAGCGTGGAGAACAGCAACTCGCTCTGATCTAAAAGCCTGTTGACCTCGTCCGCGAATTTCCGCGCCTCGGCGGGCCATGAATCGGTGGAATCGGAATTTACGCTGAAGCTCACCGAATTCTCCGCCAGCGTGGTCGTCTCGCTTCCGCTGAGCAGAAAGAGCCTATAGGAATACGACGCCTCGCCCTGATACATCGTCGGCTCGTAGCGCAATAGCGCCGTCTTGACGCTGTCGCGATAGAGGAAATAGCTGCTCCAGCCCACGTGCGCCAGCCCCAGCTCCGCGCTCCAGAGCTCTTCGCCGCTCTGATTGCTCACCCGCAGCCGGTACGGCTCCTGCGTGGAAGTGCCGGTATAGGAGATCACTTCCTCGATCCCGTCGCCGTTCAGGTCAGCGCGGGTCAGCTCGGTCGCGCCGCCGTTCAGGCGGACGATCCAGCGGTAGGGATGCGCCCCGCTGTAGGGAAGTCCCCCGCTGCGATAGCCCATCACGAGGTAAAGACTGCCGTCCTTCTGCTGCAATAAGAGCCACTGGTCCATCGCCGTGAGCTCGTCCTGACGCCTGATCTCCGCCATCGGCACTGTCGCATTGACGTCCTCGCCCGTTCTCGTGCCGCGCCAGGCATGGGCGTTTTCGCGGCGCAGCTTCGCGGCGCTCGTACCGTCCCAATCTTCGCCGCTTCCGCTGCGGAACAGCCAGTCGAAGTTGCTCACGGTCAGGTCGATCTCTTCCCACTCCGAAAAGCGGTAGCTGTATCCTCTCGCCGCCGTCACTGTACCGTACAGAATACCGGTCATGTCCGTGCCAAGTGCGGAGGAAAGCCACAGCTCGGGCGTAGACTTCGTATTGGCAAAGGTCTCCTCATAGCTGGTTTCCCAGACGGAATCCTCGAAAACGGCCTCGCCGAGCGTATACACCCCCGTTGTCATCCCATAGAGTGCATACGACAGCCGGTCTGCCATGTCGATCGGACTTGCCGAATCGCCCTTTAGCACATAGTTTTCCCATTCCGCCTGATTCTCGACGTCCGCATCAAAAGTATCGCCGTCGATGATCAGATAATGGCCCACTACGCTGCCGACAGCATGCACCGTGCCGTCGTCCATCGTGAGAAGGAACCACACCGGCAAGCCGGCGTAAACCGTCTCCGGTTTTTCGATATATGTGCCGCGGCTGCTGTTGATCAGTTCGACTGCCTGTGCCATTTCTTCCGTATCGAGTTTTTTATACTGCCGCGCCTCCCCTTCCGCCGGAACGTAGAGCTCGATTGACGCAACGTCCGCCGCATTCAGCTTCTGCGCCCAGACAAGGCTGCCGCGCTCCGACCTCGGATTCGTCAAAAAGCACACGGCCACGATCACGACCGCGAGCACCGCTGCCGCAGCGACCCAGAACGCGGGCTTTTTGTAGTGCAGTGCGCTTTTCACGCGCATTTTGATGTTCCCCTCGCCGAACGCCAGCGGGCAGGCCGCGACGGCTCTTTTCGGCGCGGCGCAGGACAACAGCGCCTGTGAATAGTCTGCGCGTGCCGCACCGTCCAGCCCCTTGACGACTTTTTCATCGCACGCGAGCTCGATGTCGCGGCAGAAGAGGATGTAGGCGACCCACACCAGCGGGTTGAACCAGTGCAGCGCGAGCACGAGGTAGCCCAGCACCTTCCACCAGTGGTCGCGGCGGGCGAGGTGCGCGTGCTCGTGCGCGATGACATACGCCGCCATCCCCTCGTCCATGTGCATGGGAAGATAAATGTTCGGCTTCACCACGCCGAAGACGAACGGCGAATCGACAAATTCGCTCTCGTAGATGTTATCTCGCAGCAAAATCGCCGTTGCGAGCTTTCTTTTCAGCTTTCCCGCACTCACGAGCGCGTGGACGAGCAGCGCCGCCATGCCGGCGAGCCAGAGGACGCTGTAGATGTTGAAGTCGACCTGCGCCTGCTGGCGGCTCACGCCGACGGGGACCTCCGCCGCCGAAGGCAGCGTCGGATTCGTGACGATGTCAAGCGTCGCCTGCTCGTAGAGCACCGGCTCGCGCGTTTCGGTCACGATCTCGCTCGGGATGGTCTCGGCGCTCGGGATGAGCGAGAGCGCGCTTTCAATCGAAAACAGGCAGACAAGCCGCAGCGCGACCACACCCCAGAGAAGCGGCATGACCCACTTCGGCGCTTTTTTGAGGACAACCCGCAGCACGAGCACCGCCAGAATGAGCCAGCTTGCGCTGATGCTGAGGTTCACGAGCTTCAAAAAGACGTCATCCATGATGATTCTCCTTTCGATAAAGGTCGATCATTTTCTGCACCTCGTCAAGCTCTTTGTCGCTCACGTGGCTCGACTTTGTAAACGCGGCGACGAACGCGGGCAGCGAGCCGTCGAAGCGCTTGTCGAGCAGCTCGTCGATCTCGGCGGTCTGCGCCTCGTCCTGTGAGATGAGCGACGTGACGACAGTATTCTCGTTTTTCAGCACCCCGCGCTCAGAGAGCCGTTTGATGACCGTGTAGGTCGTCGTCGGTTTCCAGCCCAGGTGCTCGGCGCAGAGCGCGACCAATTCACGGCTCTTGACCGGCTCGTGTGCCCACAGAATTTGGCAAAAGCGGTATTCGCTCTCAAAAATTTTCGGCGTTTCCATCTTGTTCCCTCTCTAATCTGTTAGAGTATATTTGTACACTAACAGATTAGAGACCTTCTGTCAAGCCCTTTTGCGCTCAATTTTGGGCAAATCTCACTTGACAAGGTCCTCCACGCTCCTTATAATAATTCATATCGCACAAAAAGCTCCGCGCAGGAGCTTTTTTTATGTTTGGAGAAAGAGAGTGTCATCCCATGTCAAAAAAAGCCAATCCCGCGGCGCTGCTGCCGATCTTAGTGTTCCTTGTCTTATATCTGGGCCTCGGCCTTGTCTTTGAGTATGTGCTCAAAATCCCGATGGGATTTTATTCCATCCCCATCGTCGTCATCTTTCTCATCGCGCTGCTCGTAGCCTGCTGCCAGAACCGCGCGCTGTCGTTCGACGAAAAGCTCACGCTGATGGGCTATGGTGTGGGCGATAAGAACATCATCACGATGCTGCTCATCTTCTTAGCCGCGGGTATGTTCGTCGGCGTCGTGGGCCGCTCGAGTGCGGAGAGCGTTGCGTACTTCATGCTCTCGATCATCCCGTCGAAATTCGCCGTGGCGGTGCTGTTCGTCGTAAGCTGCTTTGTCTCCACCGCGATGGGCACGAGCGTCGGCACCATCACGCTCATCACGCCCATTGCCATCCCCATCGCCGCGGCCAGCGGCTATTCCCTGCCGCTGTGTGTCGCGTCCGTCATGGGCGGGGCAATGTTCGGTGACAATCTGAGCTTCATTTCCGACACAACCATCGCCGCCTGCAACGGGCAGGGCTGCGCGATGAAGGACAAATTCCGTGAAAATTTCCACATCGCCTTCCCCGCCGCGCTCGCGTCGCTCGCACTCATCCTCGTGCTGACGCTGAATGCGGACGTGCACCCCGCGCCCATCCCTGCCTACAATCTCATTCAGATCATCCCCTATGTGCTCGTGCTCATCGGCGGCATCATCGGTATCAACGTCTTTGTCGTGCTGCTCATCGGTATCGTATCCGGCGCGGTCATCGCGCTCGCGACCGGCGCGACGGGGCAGACCGGCATCCTCGCAGTCAAGGCCCTGCTCGAAAACATGGGCAGCGGCGCGGCCGGGATGTTTGAAACCTCGATGGTCGCGATCTTAGTTTCCGCCATCTGTGCGCTGATCCGTGAGTACGGCGGCTTTGAAGCGCTGCTCGGCTGGATCAAAAAAGCGTTTCGCGGCAAGCGCGGCGGCCAGATCGGCATGGGCCTTCTCGTCGGCGCGATGGACATTGCCACCGCGAACAACACCGTCGCCATCGTTATGGCGAACCCCATCGCCAAGGAGATGAGCGAGGAGTACGGCATCACACCGCGCAAGGCCGCGTCGATCCTCGACACGTTCTCCTGCATCTTCCAGGGCATCATCCCCTACGGCGCACAGATGCTCGTCGCGATCTCCGCGGCGCACGAGCTGGGCTACGCCATCTCCGCGTTCGACATCATCCCAAACCTCTTCTACCCCTATCTTCTGGCGGTGAGCTCATTCTTCTTCATTGCGATCGACAGCAAAAAGAAGGCGTGACTGATGGTTGACCATAATCTGCTTCAGTGCAAAAAGCTCTTTCTTTTCGACCTCGACGGCACGCTGTACTTGGGCGACCGGCTCTTTGAAGGCGTCCGCGAGCTGCTCTCTGCCATCCGCGCACGCGACGGGCAGTACCGCTTTCTGACGAACAACTCCTCGCGCAGCGTAGCGGCCTACGTCAAAAAGCTCACGCGCCTCGGCGTCGCGACGGAGGCGGCCGATTTTCTCACCTCGGTCGACGCGCTGATTCACTATCTCCGCGAGCACGGCGGAGAAGACCGACGCTATTACGTCTGTGGTACGGAGTCGATGAAATCACAGCTCCGCGCGGCGGGCTTTACCGTCGCAGAACGGCGTGAGGACGCGAACGCGCTCCTGATGGGCTTCGACACCGAGCTGACATTCCAAAAGTTGGAGGATGCCTGCATCCTGCTCGGACAAGGCATCCCCTACCTTGCGACCAATCCCGACTGGGTCTGCCCCACGGCCTACGGCTTCGTGCCCGACTGCGGGAGCATGTGCGAAATGCTCTGGCGCGCGACCTCCCGCCGCCCCATCGTCATTGGCAAGCCCGAACCGCTGATGCCGCAGCTCGCAATGCTTGAGGCGAGCGTTTCCGCGCGGGAAACACTGCTCGTGGGCGACCGCATCTACACGGATATCGCCAGCGGCGCGAACGCGGGCATCGACACGCTGCTCGTCCTCTCTGGCGAGACGAAGGAAGAAGACCTCCCCACCGCTGACCCGCAGCCGACGTTTGTTCTGCCGGACGTCGCCGCACTGCTGAACATCTTAGAATCTTAAAAAGGAAGACCTATGGCAAACATCATCGAAATCCACGATTTTTCCGATCCCGCGCTCGACATCTACGCGCGCCTGACCGAAAACCAACTGCTCAATCGCGCGGACCCCGACAACGCGCTCTTCGTCGCGGAAAGTCCGCTCGTCATCGGCCGTGCGCTTGATGCAGGCTGTGAGCCGGTGTCGTTTCTGATGGAGCGGCAGCATACGCAGGGCAAGGGGCGCGAAATTCTCGCCCGCTGCTGTCAAGATATTCCGGTTTACACCGCTGATGAATCCGTGCTGACACAGCTCACCGGCTTTCACCTGACGCGCGGCATGCTCTGCGCCATGCGGCGGCCGAAGCTCCAAAGCGGCGAGGACGTCTGCCGCGATGCGCGGCGCCTCGTCGTGCTCGAAAACGTGATGAATCCGACGAACATCGGCGCGATCTTCCGCTCCGCCGCCGCGCTCGGCATGGACGCGGTGCTGCTCACGACCGCGGGCAGCGATCCGCTCTATCGCCGCGCCTCGCGCGTCAGCATGGGAAATGTGTTCCTCATCCCGTGGACCTACCTGCCCGAAAGCGGCGACTGGACGCAGCTGCTGCGCGATCTCGGCTTCCGCACCGTCGCGATGGCACTGCGCAACGACTCCGTACGGCTCGACGATCCGCGCCTTGCCGCCGAAGAAAAGCTTGCCATCGTCATGGGCACGGAGGGTGACGGGCTCGCATCCTCGACCATCGCGAGCTGCGACTACACGGTCAGGATCCCAATGTACCACGGCGTTGACTCGCTCAATGTCGCCGCAGCGAGCGCCGTGGCGTTCTATGAGCTGGGACTTCCCCCGCTGAACGAAAAGGAGGACTGACATGCTGAACAATACCGGCTTCGACCTCTGGGCCGACGGCTATGACAAGAGCGTCGGCCTCTCCGACGAGAACGACCGCTACCCCTTTGCGGGTTACCGCGCCATGATGAACGCGCTCTATCAGCGCGTGCTCGCGCAGAGCGGGCGTGATGTGCTGGACATTGGCTTCGGCACAGGCGTTTTGACCTCGCGGCTCTACAAGCAGGGCTACCGCATCTATGGGCAGGACTTTTCCGCGCGCATGATCGAACTGGCGCAGGCCAAAATGCCGGACGCGCGGCTCTATCAGGGCGATTTTTCCAAAGGCCTTGTGCCCGAGCTTTGCGTACGGCAGTACGACGCCATCGTCGCGACCTACTCGCTCCACCACCTGACGGACACGCAGAAAATCGGCTTTCTGCGCACACTCCTGCCGCTTTTGAAGCAGGACGGCTGTCTTTTCATCGGCGACGTCGCCTTCCGCACGCGCGAAGAGCTCGAAGCGTGTCGAACTGCGGCAGGCGAGGATTGGGACTCAGATGAAATTTACTTCGTCTACGGCGAACTCCGTCCCCACTTCCCCACGCTGACGTTTGAATCCTTCTCCCACTGCACAGCACTCCTGACGCTGCGCCGCTGATTCCCCGGGAAATACGATAAAAAGCCTCTGTATGGTCAACCCATACAGAGGCTTTTCTGTGAAGCATTATTCCTTTTCAGTCGTTCAAATGGTCGAGGATCGCCGCGATCAGCTGCTCCTTGCCCGTGCCCTTTTCGGCAGAGAACGGAATGACGAGCTCATCGTCGCGCAAACTCAGCGTCTCGCGAATTTGGGCAAGATTCGGCTCGATCTCGCGCGCTTTGAGCTTGTCGAGCTTGTTCGCCACGATCACGACGGGACAGCCCGTCTGCACGAAGTAGTCGTGCATCGTCACGTCGTCCGCCGTCGGCTTGTGGCGGGCGTCGACGATCAGCACGCCGAGGTCAATAAGCCCCGCGCTCTGGAAGTAGTTCTCCATCAGGCGGCCCCAGCGGTCGCGCTCGGCCTTGGAGACCTTCGCGTAGCCGTAGCCGGGCAGATCGACGAGGTAGAGCCTGCCGTCGATCTTGAAGTAGTTGATCTGCGTCGTTTTACCGGGACTCGCGCCGACGCGGGCAAAATTTTTGCGGTTCACCACGCGGTTGATGACGCTCGATTTGCCGACGTTCGAGCGTCCCGCGAACGCGACCTGCGGCAGTCCGTCATGGACGAACTGCGCGGGCACGGTCGCGCTCAGGATAAATTCCGCCTTGTTGAAGTTGATCGCCATAAGGGGTCACTCCGCTTCTGTTGATTTTCAGACCCGCAGCGCGGGCAGCTTGCCGCCCTCCGCAGCCCCCGGCAGCACGGTGTCGAGCCGCGCGGCGGGAGCCGCCTCGGGATAGACCAGCGCTTCGGCGAACACGGCGTCCACCGTCTCCACCGGCACAAAGCGCAGCTTTGCGCGCACGTTCGGGTCGATCTCGTCGAGGTCCTTTTCATTC
>ERZ773148.3073-NODE-3073-length-11877-cov-3.363982_pt1 | contig 11877 bp, 9 predicted proteins | sample MGYA00580846_ERZ773148 | MGnify/ENA primary metagenome ERZ773148 (study PRJEB29015, sample SAMEA2737879) | human gut metagenome | biome: human gut; feature: human-associated habitat; material: faeces | place: China | collected 2012 ...
AACGGAAGTTCCTATACTCTGCTTCACACCTGGAAAAAAATGATGACCGTTGGGCGGGCAAGTGATGTACTAATTTGTGATGTTCAAAAAATGTTAACACAGATTCAGGAAACAGTTGGATTTGAATATATTAAATTATGTGGCATCTTTTCTGATGATCTGCATATATACAATGAAACTGCAAGTAAAGTCCCGGTCTATAGCTTTTCTTATCTTGATAAGATTTTGGATTTTGTTATCGTCAATCACCTAAAACCCTGGCTTCAATTATCCTACATGCCGGAAAAACTTGCAAAATATCCAAACAGACGATTGTTTGGTGCAAATGTCAGCCAGCCCCACTCTGTCAGTGCATGGTGTCAGCTGGTCCATGAATTTTTGCTTCACATCACTGACCGTTACGGGTTAGATACCATAAAGACCTGGAAATTTGGTCTATGGAACCAACCGAATACTTCTTCCGACCTATTTGGCTTTACAAACGAAAATGACTTTTTTCTATTCTATAAAAGCACTTATGATTGTATTAAAGATTTTTGCCCTGATATCGAATTTAGTCTTCCTCCAACCTACTACATTGTAGGCGAAAGCTATGAAAACTGGTATCTGAACTTTTTGGAATGGTGTAAAAAAAATTCCTGTCTTCCAGACTGTTTAAGTTTTACATACTACGACACTAAAATGATTTCCGATAAAAATCATTCCAAGGAATCGTTTGGTTTTGTGTATGCAATGAGTCTTTCTGAATCTCCTGATGGGTTAAAAGATTTTGTTATGCAGGTTCTCCGTGAACGACGCCAGCTTGGACTTGGTAATATGCCAATCTACCTGTCAGAATGGAACAACACACCAAGCCAGCAGGATTTGCTCAATGATACATGTTTTAAATCGTGCTACATTGTAAAAAATATTTTGGAAAATTATGACCGACTAGATAGTTTTACTTATCAGGCTCTTACCGATCTTATGGCAGATGACGCTCTGCCCAACAAACTCTTTTTCGGTGGACTAGGTCTGTTCACGGTAAATGGAATTCCAAAAGCAAGTTATTATGCTTATACTCTCTTACGGCAGTTAGGAGATCAGTTTTTAGGACGAGGAGACGGTTATTTCATTACCCGTAAACACAACAGTTATCAGATTATGTTGTACAATTACAAACATTTTAACTATCTTTATGCCAACGGAGAACGTTTTGATATGACAGAAACAGATCGCTATACTGTATTTGCAGATTCTGATCCAGTCACAATCGAACTATGTCTTTCTAATATTCCGCAAGGTACATACAAAATTTCTGAGACTTATGTAAATCGAACACATGGGAGTTCTTATGACCAATGGGTTTCCATGGGTGGATTAGAACTTACCACTCCTTATGAATTTGACTTGTTAAAAAAAGCATCCTCTCCAGGATTCCATCAGAAGCTGATGCATATCGCTTCTGATGAAACCCTAAGATTGAATGCAGAATTAGAACTATTAGAGATTCGACTTATTCAAATCACACCTGTCATCTGCCCATCTGACGTTAGCAGATAGAACAAATAGAAAGCAGATCTTTAAATGCCTGAATCGGATATGTCACTTGGCTATGACCTGCGGCATCTCCGATTCCAGCACTCTGAAAATCACCAGCATAAGCAGCATCAATACCGGCAAGCGCATCCTCTACGACCAGACAATTTTCAGGTTTTTCACCAAGCATCTCAGCCGCTTTCAAAAATACTTCCGGATCCGGCTTTGATTTCGTAATATTCGTTCCGTCACTAATTGCATCAAAGTATCCGTTTAATCCAATCTGTGTCAGAATCTTTTTCGTATTTTTACTGCTTGATCCAATCGCAAGCTTATACCCTCGCTGACGTAATATTTCCAGTGTCTTTTTTACCTCCTGCGACAGATCATCCGGAGACATCTTTTCCAACAGACGAACATAACTTTCATTCTTCCTTGCGGCAAGTTGTTCTTTTTCCTCCTGTGTATATTCTCTTGATGCTTTCTCCAAAATAATGTCCAGACTTTCCATACGACTTACTCCCCGTAGTCTGCCATTAATTGTCTCATCGAAATAAATTCCTTCTGCGTCTGCCATTTCTTTCCATGCCTGATAATGATACTGATCCGTAAAGCATATAACACCATCCAAGTCAAAAATAATTGCACGTATTGTATTCATAGGATACCCCCTTGTAAACTTATAGACTATGTATCTTTTTTTAAGATAACAAAAATAAGGACAGCTTTTTAGACTCTCATTCGACTAAAAAACTGTCCTTATTTTCTCTTCGTAATACTTTTCGTCTTTCTTTTATTTTGTCTTTAAATTTGCTGAAAACTATTCAACTCTTCCAACAGATATTTCGAAGAGTCAACATTTTTTATCACTTGCTCGTGAATATTTAAAATTGAATTTGCAAGTTTGGTCACATTTTCTGTTGCATTGCTTACTCCACGCACATTTTCCTCTACTACAGCTGATATATTTGTAATGCCATCATTCATCTCTGCCATAATATTACGAAGAGACATAATATTTTTATTGAAAAGACCTGTAATAGTATCCATATGATCTGCCTTTTCATAATACATATCTGTTGCAGCCTCAAATTCAACATAATCATTCATTATCTGATTTTGTATGAAATTCATGAGATCTTGTGCATTTGTCATCAATTGATTGACTGCCGCAATAACACGAACACTGATACCCTGAATGTCATTTGCCGTATTCTTACTGTTTTCTGCCAATTGACGAATTTCCTCTGCGACAACAGCAAATCCCTTGCCAACTTCCCCCGCTCTTGCAGCTTCGATAGAAGCATTTAATGCAAGCAAATTCGTCTGACTTGCGATCTCAAGTATATCGTTAGTTAAATTATTAATACTGCTGATTTGCCGACTTTCTTCAATGGATAAAGATAATGCCTGACTCTTTTCGTTAATAATATCAGAAATGTCTGTTTTCTTCTTCTCTGTCTCCTCTTTAACACCAACCGCTAATGCTTTAATATCAGAGGCAATTACAACACCTTCATTAACTTGATTTCCAACATCGTTAATTGAACTCACTATATCATTGGTGTTCCCGGTAATTCCCTCTATAGAAGATGATATTTCTTCCATACTCGCAGTAATTTCTTCCATGGTAGACGCAATATTATCTGCATTTTCATTTGAATTGTTTACTTCTTCATTCATTAATCCAAGTGAACTTTGCATTATTTCTGACTGCTTTCGTATTTTTTGCATAGCATTCTGTAACTGAATGATAAAATTGTTAATTCCATCCGATAACTGACCAATTTCATCCCGCGAACTAACAGTAATACGCTGCGTAAGATTTCCCTGTTTCTTATTGATACCATCAATAATATCATTTAGCTGCCGGCTGGCTTCACTTGCCGGTTTACTTACAGTCTTACTTATAACCAAAAAGACAACTACTGATACCAAAGCAAAAAAAGAAAATAGAATTTTTGTCATTATTAAATTTGTCTCAACAGCTTGATTATATTCCTTCGATAAATCAGAAATTCCCTGCTCAAGCTCCTCTGTAAGCTCCTTTTCCGTTGTTTCTCCCATATCAACCATCAGATTCTGAAAATCTACACCAAGAGCTATACCAGCCTGCACAAAATCCCCCTTGTCAACATACCCTTGTATTATGGCAAATTGCGAAATAACCTCTGTTAAAAAATCCTCATATGTATGGATTTTATCTTTTAACTCTACATTATCGATATTTTTCAGATATTCATCCATCTTACTCTCACTTGCCGTAATCGTCGAAATTTCCTCTGCTAGTGAACTTTCCAACTGTTGACGTAGCTCTGCATCATCATACAAACTGATAATGTTAAGATATTTCTGACCTCGTTCCATACTTTTTTGGATAGTGAAAATCTCTGTCTGAATCGGAATATACTGTTTCGTTATCTGCAATCCAGCCTGTTTTATACTATTCTGCATTCTTATAGAAAACACTGTATTTAATCCAAATATCAAAACAAATATAATAATCATTAAAAAAACTTTATTTCCAATTTTTTTCATACAAATACCCCACTCTTATTTTTCAGAATAATATTTTCGAAGAAAATAAGCAGGCGCACAACTCCAGGCATGACAGTAACTATTAACAATAGTCCCACCATAAGGTGATTCATCCGGATTATTTGGATTATATAACTCCCAAAACGTATCCGCACCAAGTCGTGCCATACCTCCCCAATATTTCTCCATAACACTAAGAGCCTCTGTTTTATCACCACATTTAAGTAATGCTTCTATATAATAGTGATACATATATGGGGTAATCATTTCAATTGCCTCTGTCTGTGTCGCAACATCATGTAAAATTCGAATTCCACTCTGCTCATCTACAACATCACCAAGAATCATCCATACCTGGCTTGCGTAGGAAATCTGCCTGCAATCACCACTGACAAATAGTCCTTTTTCTTCATCATAAAAATGCATCTTAGCAGCTTTTCTATAAAGTTCATAAGTTTTCATTATGCATTCTGCATCATGGTCTTTTCCGATTTCTTTTGCAATGGCAACGGCACTTTTCATCGCATACAGCAAAACACCCTGTGCACCTGCCTGCTTATTTAATTCCAGTGACCAGTCAAGAAAACACCAGCCGAGTTTATTGCAGTCTTTTACCACACCATCATTACCGACCTGTTTCTGTGCCAATACAATCTGCATTTTTGCTGTTTCCCACAAATCTTCAAGGGCCTCACGATCCTTCGTTTCTACATAATAATCCCACAGGGCTGCCACAAACAATAAAGAGTAATCAAACATACTGGTATCATCTACTTCCGGTTCCGCATCTGGGCCGAATCCGACCGCAGCGTCCGTACGCTGGGCAGTCTGCAATGGATTCTCTCCAACGGACGGCTGGGCGGCACGGGCTATGTCTCGATCCTGCCCGTGGATCAGGGCATCGAGCACTCCGCGGGGGCTTCGTTCGCCCCGAACCCCGCCTATTTCGATCCGGAAAACATCGTCAGACTCGCCGTCGAGGGCGGCTGCAATGCCGTCGCCTCGACTTTCGGCGTGCTGGGAGCCGTGGCGCGCAAATACGCGCACAAAATCCCCTTCATCGTCAAAATCAACCACAACGAGCTGCTGTCCTACCCCAACACCTACGACCAGGTGTTGTTCGGCACGGTGCGCGATGCCTGGAACATGGGCGCCGCAGCCGTCGGGGCCACGATTTACTTCGGTTCGCCGGAGAGCCGCCGGCAGCTGGTCGAGATCGCCCGCGCGTTCGACCTGGCGCACGAACTGGGCATGGCGACGATCCTGTGGTGCTACCTGCGCAACGAGGGTTTCAGGAAGGAGGGTGCCGACTACCACGCTTCGGCCGATCTCACGGGGCAGGCCGACCACCTCGGTGTGACGATCAAGGCCGACATCGTGAAACAGAAACTCCCGTCGAACAACGGCGGTTTCCGGGCCGTCGGCTTCGGCAAGACCAGCGACAAGGTCTACACGGAGCTGACTTCGGACCACCCCATCGACCTCTGCCGCTATCAGGTGGCCAACGGCTATATGGGCCGCGTGGGCCTGATCAACTCGGGCGGCGAGTCGCGCGGGGCCTCGGACTTGCAGGAGGCCGTCACGACGGCCGTGATCAACAAGCGCGCCGGGGGCATGGGGCTTATCAGCGGCCGCAAGGCCTTCCAGCGTCCGATGAAGGACGGCATCGCCCTGCTGCACGCCATTCAGGACGTTTACCTCGACGATGAAGTGACCATCGCATAATATCCGGGTCCCCGAAGACGTTTTTATATTAAAAAAGTGCAACTATGAAAATAACGCTATTCGGCACGCAGCCCTACGACCGGGAGTCGTTCGACCGCATCCGCGACACCTACGGGTTCGACATCTGCTACCACCGCAGCCTCCTGAACGCCAATAACGTGGCCCTTGCGCAGGGTTCCGATGCGGTCTGCATCTTCGTCAACGACACGGCCGACGCCGGGACCATCCGCCAGTTGGCCGGGATGGGCGTGAAGCTGATCGCGCTGCGCTGTGCGGGCTTCAACAACGTCGACCTGAACGCCGCGGCCCGTTACGGGATTCCCGTGGTGCGGGTTCCGGCCTATTCGCCGCACGCCGTGGCGGAACACGCCGTGGCGCTGATGCTGGCGCTCAACCGCAAGATACACCGCGCCTACTGGCGCACGCGCGACGGCAACTTCTCGCTCCACGGGCTGATGGGTTTCGACATGTACGGCAAGACCGCGGGGATCGTCGGCACGGGCAGGATCGCCCGCGAGCTGATCCGCATTCTCAAGGGGTTCGGCATGGAGGTCGTGGCCAACGATCTGTTTCCCGATCCGCAGTACGCCGCGGAGGCGGGCATCGCCTACGTGCCGCTCGACGAGCTTTACGCCCGTGCGGACATCGTTTCGCTCCACTGTCCGCTGACCGACCGGACGCGCTACATGATCGGCGACGCGGCCATTTCGCGCATGAAACCGGGCGTGATCCTCATCAACACGGGCCGCGGTCAGCTGATCCATACCGAGGCGCTGATCGACGGACTGAAAGAGAAGAAGATCGGCGCTGCCGGACTGGACGTATACGAGGAGGAGGCCGGGTACTTCTACGAGGACACTTCCGACCGCATCATGGACGACGACGTGCTGGCGCGCCTGCTGTCGTTCAACAACGTGATCGTCACCTCGCATCAGGGCTTCTTCACACGTGAAGCAGTGGATAATATAGCACGCACCACGATGCAGAACATCAAGGACTTCAGCGAATGCCGGCGTCTGGAGAACGAGGTGCGCGCCGAACCGGAAAACGCAGTCGGACAGTTATGAAAAAGATCGTTTTGCTCCGCCACGGCGAGAGCGTCTGGAACAGGGAAAACCGGTTCACGGGGTGGACCGATGTGGATTTGAGCGAGAAGGGCGTCGCCGAGGCCGTCAAAGCCGGGGAGACGCTCCGCAAGGAGGGTTTTCATTTCGGCCGCGCCTATACCTCCTATCTGAAACGGGCCGTGAAGACCCTCGACGTCGTGCTCGACAGGATGGACCGGGACTGGATTCCGGTGACGAAGACCTGGCGGCTCAACGAGAAGCACTACGGCATGCTTCAGGGATTGAACAAGCGCGAGACGGCCGAAAAATACGGCGACGAGCAGGTGTACGTCTGGCGCCGCAGCTACGACGTGGCCCCCGCGCCGCTTCCGGAGGACGATCCCCGCAATCCGCGCTTCGATCCCCGCTACGCCGGGATTCCCGACGCCGCGCTGCCCCGCACCGAGTCGTTGAAAGACACCGTGGCCCGCACGATGCCCTACTGGGAGTGCGAGATACTCCCGGCGCTGGCCCGCCACGACGAACTGCTGGTGGTGGCCCACGGCAACAGCCTGCGGGGCATCATCAAGAACCTGAAAGGGATTTCGGACGAGGCCATTTCGGAGTTCAACCTTCCGACTGCCGTGCCCTACGTCTTCGAATTCGACGAGGGGCTGGGCTGTGTGAAGGACTATTTCCTGGGCGACCCGGCCGAGATCGCCTCCCTGATGGAGGCCGTCGCCAATCAGGGCCGGCGGGGCTGACCCCTCCCCCCCCCTCACTTCCGGTGTGCGAGACGCCGGTTTCGGAGGCAGTCGTCTGCCGATCCGTTTTTGATCCGGTTCTGTGTCTGGGGCGCAGAACCGGTTTTGCGTGCAGACGGTCTTCACCCGACCGAAAATGACGCCGCTCCGTAATAATGGTATGCCGAACCGTAATCGGGGTACGGAACCGTTGCGCGAAATACCCTATTTTTGCATCGTGAAACCATTCTTTTGAACCGATGAAACGAATCCTCTTCGCGGCCCTGACCGCCGCAGCCCTCTTTTCGGGCGGAATCCTGCAATCCTTAAATGCTCAAAATATGGAAATACCGAAAAAAGTCAGCCCGTTTCCCGTGGGCGACAAACTGCCGGAACAGTTTTCGAAGTACTTTGTCGGGCAGGCCTGGCTCGCTCCGCTGACGGACGACAAGCGGCTGAACGCGCCCGTGTCGAACGTCACCTTTTCGCCCGGATGCCGCAACAACTGGCACAGCCATACGGGCGGCCAGCTCCTGATAGCCGTCGGGGGCCGGGGCTATTATCAGAAGAAGGGCCGTCCGGCCCGGGCGTTGCTTCCGGGCGACATCGTGGAGATCGCGCCCGACGTGGTCCACTGGCACGGCGCGGCTCCCGACAGCTGGTTCTCGCATCTGGCCGTCGCGTGCAATCCCGCGACCAACGAGAATACATGGCTCGAACCGGTCGACGACGCGCAATATGCGGCAGCGACGGCTTCCGTCCCGGCCCCGGCCTCCCGCTTGGGTGAAGACGCCCGACGCCGCCTGGCCGAATTGTTTCCGGGCGGAATACCGGAACTTGGGGATGCGGACCCCGAATTATTTGAAATTTTTGGTAACTTTGCGCTCGGCGAAGTGACCGCCTACGGCCAGCTCGACACGCGGACGCGCATGCTGTGCATCCTGGCCTCGAACATCGCCTCGCAGGGCCGGACCGCCTACCGGACGACGCTCGAAGGCGCGCTGAACGCCGGAGTGACGCCCGTCGAGGTGAAGGAGACGCTTTATCAGGCCGTTCCCTACGTCGGCATGGCGAAGGTCGCCGACTTCGTAGGGATTACGAACGAGGTGCTGGAGGCGCGCGGCGTGACGCTGCCGCTTGCGGGGCAGTCGACGACCTCGTCCGCGGACCGCTTCGAAAAGGGGCTGGCGGTGCAGCGGTCGATTTTCGGCGCGGAGCGTATCGACGGGATGCGCGAGGCGGCCCCCGCGAACCAGAAGCACATCCAGCGTTACCTGTCGGACAACTGCTTCGGCGATTTCCTGACCCGCGGAGGCCTGGACGTGAAGATGCGCGAGCTGCTGACCTTCTCGATGCTCGTCTCGCTCGGGGGCTGCGAATCGCAGGTGAAGGGCCACATCGCCGGAAATGCGAACATAGGCAACGACAAGGCCACCCTGCTGGCCGTCGTGACCCAGTTGCTGCCCTATATCGGTTATCCCCGCACGCTGAACGGCATTGCGTGCCTGAACGAAGTTTTGCCGGAAAAATAAAAAAGTAGTGAGGTATGGAATACGTAAAATTGAACAACGGCGTCGAAATGCCGGTCCTCGGCTTCGGCGTTTATCAGATTTCGGACCCGGAGGTTTGCGAACGGGCGGTCGGCGACGCCCTGAAGATCGGTTACCGTTCGATCGACACCGCCGCGGCCTATGGCAACGAGGAGGCCGTGGGACGTGCCGTCCGTCGCAGCGGCGTTCCCCGCGAAGAGCTGTTCATCACCACGAAACTGTGGATCAGCGACGCGGGTTATGAGCCTGCCAGAAAGGCGTTCGAGGAGTCGATGTCGAAGCTGGGGCTGGACTATCTGGACCTCTATCTGATCCACCAGCCTTACGGCGACGTCTACGGTTCGTGGCGCGCCATGGAGGAGCTTTACCGCGAGGGCCGCATCCGCGCCATCGGTGTGTCTAACTTTTACCCCGACCGCCTTCAGGACCTGATTCTGCACAACGAGGTCGCGCCGGCGGTCAATCAGGTCGAAACCCATCCGTTCCACCAGCAGACCGCCGCCGCGGAGTTCATGCGCACGAAGGGCGTGCAGATCGAGTCGTGGGCGCCTTTCGCCGAGGGCAAGAACGGGCTGTTCTCGAACGAAGTCCTGCTGGCGGTCGCTGCCCGGTACAAAAAGACGGTGGCGCAGGTGGTGCTGCGCTGGCTGATTCAGCGCGGTGTGGTCTGCATTCCCAAGTCGGTGCATGCGGAGCGTATCGCGGAGAATTTCGACGTGTTCGGCTTCGCGCTCGATGCCGAGGACATGGCTGTGATCGCCTCGCTGGACCGTCCGGAGAGCAGTTTTCTGGATCACCGCGATCCCGAAACGGTTGAATGGTTGAGTAATTTGCATTGAAATCAATCCGCTGGCCCTGTTCGCCGCCGGTGGCGTCGCTCCCGAATCCGGTCCACCTCCAAAACCCCGTCTCGGGCGGCCCGGCGGGCACGGCGACGGCCCGAGACGACATGAGTTCCGAAATAAATTCACTTGATTCAGACTTGAATCTATGTTACGAAAAATCAGAATTGCGGCCGCGGCCTTTTTCTTCGTGCTGACGACGCTGCTGTTCCTCGATTTTACCGGAACGCTTCACGCGTGGTTCGGCTGGATGGCGAAAATCCAGTTCCTGCCCGCCCTGCTGGCCCTGAATGTCGGCGTCGTGGCGTTCCTAGTGATCCTGACGCTTCTTTTCGGCCGCGTGTACTGTTCGGTCATCTGCCCGCTGGGGGTGATGCAGGACATCGTTTCGTGGGCCTCCGGGAAGCGCAGAAAGCACCGGAACCGCTTCGCGTACTCCCCCGCCCTCACCTGGCTGCGCCGGGGAATGCTCGTCGTGTTCGTCGCCGCGATGCTGGCGGGTGTCGGTTCGCTGCTCGCGCCTTACAGCGCCTACGGCCGCATCGCCTCGAACCTGCTGGCCCCGGTCTACGCGTGGTGCAACAACCTGCTGGCATACATCGCCGGGCGCATGGACAGCTACGCCTTCTATTCGGTCGACGTCTGGATGAAGAGTCTCTCCACGCTGCTTGTTGCCGTCGTGACGTTCGCCGTGCTGTTTGTTCTTGCGTGGCGCAGCGGCCGCACCTATTGTAATACGATCTGTCCGGTGGGCACGGTGCTGGGATTCCTCGCCCGCTACTCGCTGTTCAAACCGCGTTTCGACACCTCGAAGTGCAACGGATGCAAGCTCTGCGCCCGCAACTGCAAGGCGTCGTGTATCGACCCTGCGGCGCATAAAATTGATTACAGCCGCTGCGTGGCCTGTATGGACTGCCTCGAAAACTGCCGCCAGGGGGCCATCACCTATACGCTGCGGCGGCGGAAACCGGACCCGGCTCCCGCGCCGCAGAGACCGGCGGCCGACGCTGCAAAGACGCCTTCCGACGCTTCGCGCCGCCGGTTCCTCGGCCTGGCGGGCATCGTGGCCTACTCCGCGCTCCGGGCGCAGGAGAAGAAGGTCGACGGCGGGCTGGCGGTGATCGTCGACAAGAAGATTCCGAACCGTGCCACGCCCGTCGTTCCGCCCGGAGCGCAGAGCCTGCGGCACTTCAACGCCCATTGCACGGGATGCCAGTTGTGTGTTTCGGTGTGTCCCAATCAGGTGTTGCGTCCGTCGGGCAAGCTGATGACCCTCATGCAGCCCGAAATGTCGTTCGAGCGCGGATACTGCCGTCCGGAGTGCACGAAGTGCGCCGAGGTGTGCCCCACGGGCGCCATCCGCCTGACCGACCTCGCCGGGAAATCGTCGATCCAGATCGGCCATGCCGTGTGGATTGCGGAGAATTGCGAGGTCAACACCGACGGCGTCAGCTGCAACAACTGTGCGCGCCATTGCCCTGCCGGGGCGATCAAGATGGTGCGCCGGGACCCCGACGATCCCAAGTCGCCGCGCATCCCCGCCGTGAACGAAGAACGCTGCATCGGCTGCGGGGCCTGCGAGAATCTCTGTCCGGCGCGTCCGTTCAGCGCCATTTATGTCGAAGGCCATTCGCGCCACAGAACCGTCTAAACGCAAGAAAACATGGAGAAGAAAAAGATAGACCGCCGGAAATTCCTCAAAACGTTCGGTGTCGGCGCGGCCGCCGCAACGGCCGGCCTTTACGGCTGTAAGACGAAAGGTACGGCGCCGAGCGCTGCCGCCGCGGGTGAGGTCCCGACCGATCGGATGACCTTCCGGACCTGCCCCTCGACGGGCGACCGCGTGTCGCTGCTGGGCTACACAGCCTGGTGTTTGCCGCACTCTGCCTCATATGGGGCGGGCCAATGAGAAAAA
>ERZ773148.3079-NODE-3079-length-11864-cov-3.144551_pt1 | contig 11864 bp, 11 predicted proteins | sample MGYA00580846_ERZ773148 | MGnify/ENA primary metagenome ERZ773148 (study PRJEB29015, sample SAMEA2737879) | human gut metagenome | biome: human gut; feature: human-associated habitat; material: faeces | place: China | collected 2012 ...
TCCCATGCTCCGTGAAAATTTCTTTCTCCTCATGGCTGCCCTCATGTGACTGTCTTCGTGTTGTTATTGCGGGCGGAGCGGGGCTGCAATGTTAAAGCATACCGGTTAAAGCAGCCCGAGGTTGCAGACGAAGATGTAGATAAGCAGCAGCGGGGTGATGTATCGCAGCGTAAAGCGCAGCAGCGGGAAGGCCCGGCCGCGAAGCTCTCCGTAATTTGTCATCTCGCCCCGCAGGAACGAAGGTTTCATGTACCACGCGGCGAAGATGCAGGTGAACAGGCCGCCCAGCGGCATGAGTATGTTGGCTGTGGTGTAGTCGAATATCTCGAAGAAGGATATATCCTCGAGGTGCAGCCACGATCCGATGTTGATGTCGAAGGTAAATGCGAGCGTCAGGGCGCAGAGCGCTACCGAGAGCGCCGAGGTCAGACGTGTGGCGTTCTTGCGTGAGAGCTTGTGCTCTTCGGCGAAGTATGCTGTCAGCACCTCGTGGAATGATATTGTGGATGTAAGCGATGCGAGCGTCAGCAATATGAAGAACACGGCCGACCAGAGCGCCGCGAAGGGCATGCCCTTGAATATCTCGGGCAGGGTGACGAATATGAGCGAGGCCCCCTCCGTCGGCTCGAGCCCCGCACTGAAGACGGCGGGGAATATGACCAGACCTGCCAGCACGGCCACGAGCAGCGTCAGCAGCGAGACGCTGAATGCGGTTGTGGTGAGGTTGTTGTCGCGTTTGAAGTATGATGCGTATGTGACCATGCAGCCCATGCCTACCGAGAGCGAGAAGAATGCCTGCCCGATGGCCGTGAATATGGTCTGCGGGGCGAAAGCCTCGCGGAAGTCGGGCTTGAGAAAGAACCAGTATCCCTCGGCGGCGCCGGGCATGAATGCCACGCGTACGGCCATGACAATGAGGATTATGAATAGTGCGGGCATCATCACCTTGGCGGCCTTCTCGATACCTTTCTCCACGCCGCGGATGATGATCATGTGCGTGAGCAGTATGAATACGACGGTATATATAGCCTGTCGCGGGGATGCCTGAAAGTCGGCAAACTGTGCGGTGAAACTCTCGGTGGAGGTGTAGAGCGGGCCGAAGAGTGAGCTTACGAGATATTCGAGCGACCATCCGGCCACGATGTAGTAGTATCCCGATATGAAGAGTGCGGCCAGCGCGCCGTTGTACCCGACCCATTTCCAGCGTTTCGACAGGGAGCGGAAAGCACCTACGGCATTGAGGTGAGTCTTTCGGCCCACGGCGAACTCGGCGAGCATGACGGGTATGCCCACCACGAATACGCAAAGCAGATATACCAGCAGGAAGGCGGCGCCGCCGTGCTCGCCGGCCATGTATGGGAAGCGCCAGATGCTTCCCAAACCTATCGCGCTGCCCGCGGCGACGAGTATAGCGCTTATCTTGCCTCCGAAGGAGGCTCTCGATTCTTCGCTCATATATGTTGGGAGTGTGAAATTGCCGGTCCGCAAACCGACGGTCACAAATATAGCAAAAGTCGGGCGCAAAGTCTCACGCGCAGGGCGTAATTTTGTCCCGCGGTCTGCGATATTCATCATATATGCAGAAAATGGGGCATTTTGCCTGCATGTCCGGCCTCTGATGGATAATCTTTTCATGAGTATTGCGTTGTTGCAGAGGTTGTGGCTATTATTTATATTGGTTGATGTTTCGATTGTGGGGCGTGCCCTTATCGCTCAGTTCCAGTGTGCCCTGGGCTTCCTTGTGGTAGGTCTCATAGAGTTCCGGGCGCGTCTCCTTCATGTTGGTCTGGTCAACATTGAACACATTATATACATGCTGTTTGGGAAAGACAGAGAACTCGTTGCGCTCCTTGTCGGTGAGTTGCTTGTAGTCCTCATATTTGATGCGCTCATTCGTCTTCTTATGGACGCAGGTGAAGGTGGTGATCATCACGGGTGTGCTCTTCTCGCCTTTGTTCACACGGACGTAAGGCAGTTTGTTGCCGTCCTTGTCAGTGAGCAGGTGCAGCCGCTTGCCTTCCTTGTCCTTGGCGAAGTTCATGTCCGTGATACGGTCGAAGGTGGCATAGCGTGCCGTCTGCCAGCCGTGCTTCTCCTGCAAGAACATCAGGATGATGCTGTTCATGCCGTTGTAGTTGCGGCCATTGAGATTGCGGGGCAACTGGGCGGCACCGGGAGAGATCCAAGGCTGCTTCCAGTCTTGCTGGAGATTGCGGATCTTGTCAATCATGATGTCGGCAAAGACATTCAAGGCGCGGTCCTCGGCGCTCAGGCCGTCGGGGTTGGGAGTGTAATTCTTTCTCATAGCGTTAGGGGTTGGTTTCATGAGTTGTTGATGTGCTCGGTCATCTCACGGACAATGCACGAGAGACTGGGAGCATCCTTGTAGAAGGAGATGCGCAGGTCGCCGGTGATGTCCACATGGGCACGGGGGCGCAGCCATTCGGGAATGATGCTCTCGATGGTGGCGTTCTTCTCAGGGAAGCGCATGAAGGTGACCCATGTGCTGACAAAGCCGTCGCCGACTTTCTCAGAAGAGTAAGCCGAGAACAGGAGGTAAGGACGGCCGTTCTTCGACGTGCGTTCCTCGAAGATGTTCTCCTTCTTCAGATAACCGCGGAAAGAGAGCGTGCCGGAGATGGCATCCAATGCGGGAACATTCTCTACGGTCACCAAACGGGCGGTGAGGTAGAAACTGAGAGCATCGTCCTTGCGTCGGATGTCCATGTTACCGCTCGCGGAGACACGCTGGCCTTCGGTGTAGAGGCTGAGGTCACTCTGCTGGGCCTGTGGCAGTGACACGAAGACGCTGATGTCCTTGGTGCCCGCTCCGTTAGCCAGGCTGACCGACATGAGGAAGGACACGTAAGGCTGGTTGTTCCTGTCGGTGCGGATGGAGGCACTGCGTCGGACAGTGCCCGTGATGTTTACTTCTGCTTTAATCATAGTCATATGGATTTGATGGTGTTACTTTCTTTGCAGACTCTGCTCCTGCGACTGGCGCTCGGAGGCTATCTGCTCATAGTTCTCGGAAGCCTGCTGGCTGAAGGTGACGGCATTGACAAAACTGCCAATCTTCTGCCGCCTGGCAGCATCGTCGCCGTCGCTATTGAGGATGGTGTTCAGACGCTGCTGCTCCTCGGCGGAAAGCTCGTGGCGGTACTCTTTCTTGCCGTCGTGGGTGACCAGGACGGCCTTGCCGCCCTCGGTGACGGTCAGGGAGGCGGATTTCAGGTTCGGTGTCATACTGCTGAGGTCAATACGCTTTTGCGTTACTGCTTCGTTGATGGCCGCCATCTTCTCGTCCTGGCTCTTGCCTTCCATCTTCATTGTCAGCATGAGCATGGTCATGAGCATCTGCATCAGACTGCCCAAGAGCCCGTGCCCGCCGTCCATGCCGATGGCAGCGTCTTCGGAGGTCATCAACTTGTTGAGCCAGCTTTCCGGTGTGGTCTGTGCCTGTTCCACCGTGCCGTTGCCCTTGGGCTGATAGTCGGCCAGGATGTTACGGCCATTGTGCTGTGCCTCCACTTTCAAGTTGCCTTTCTGACTGATGTCCGCGAGGTAAGCGGCGGGGTTGACCCATTGCAGCTTGCCGTCCTTGGAGACGTTGATGACACCGAAGTGGAGATGCTCGCCCGTCACCCTCGTTCCCGTGGCTCCCGAAACGCCAATCTTCTGTCTGGCATTGACGGTATCGCCCTTCTTGACGGCTATCTCGCTGAGGTGCATATACTGAACCCTCACTCGCGAACCGTCCTCACGGGCATACTCCACGGTGACCGTCTTGCCACCAGCGGTGTTCGTGCGATGGTCAACGCCCACGACAGTACCCTTGTCCTCAGTCGCCAGTACCGCTTCCTTGTTGGTTTTGATGTCGATGCCGTGGTGCACCTGCATGGTGCCCTTGTTCAGCGGATCCTCGCGGTTGCCGTAAGGAGAGGTGACGAGCATGAACTCCTCACGCTTCACGGGCATGCTGTAATTGCCGGTGGGAATAGAGGTCGTCTTTGGCTGGCTCACCTTGGCACCGTTTTCCTGCATGACTTTGGCATCATATTTCTGAAGTCCGGCACCCTCGATGACACTGACGAGCGTATTGACATAGCGTTTGTCTGAGGCATAGCCGCCCCGTTGGATGGCAGCGGCCCACCCCCGGTAGTCATCGGCGGACAGTCCGGCAGTGTGCTTGCGGTAACGCTGGGCCATGAGGACTTTGGAATGGTCCTCATAGCTCTGCCCTACATTGTCGTATTTCTTGAACTTCTCGTTGGGACGGTCGTCATCGGCTAAGACATAGTTGCCGTGGTAGGTGCCCTTCACGCCAAAGTGGTTGTTGGCGGTGTTGGCCAGGGTGCTACGGCCGTCAGCCGACTCTATGATGCCCTGTGCCAGCGTCACTGATGCGGGTATGCCATAGCGCCGCATCTGCTCCATGGCATACTCCGCATATTGCTCGATATACTGTTGTCTGGATGGTGTCATAACGTAGCATTGTTATCGGTGCATCCCTGTGCGCTGCTCCTCCTGGCGGGAGACGACTTCTTTGACTTCCTGCTGCGGAGCGTCCTTGGCTTCCTCGCCAGTCTCCTTCTGTCTGGGCACGGTGAGCTGGTCACAGATGGCCACACGCTCACCTGCACGGATGAGCTTCGGCAGATAGACGTCGAGGGCATGGTGAGGAAAAATGGCAGTCTCCAGGGGCTGGCCGTCCTTGTCCTTCACCTTGTTGTTGGTCGTCAGCGTGATACCCAATATCCTTGAAGCCTTGACGGCATCGTTGCGGTAGGTCTCATAGAAGTCGCCGGTGCGGAACAGCAGGATGGCATCGGGGTGCTTTGCCTTCAGCTTGTCGAACTGCTTCATGATGGGTGGCAGCTTATTCTGTCCGGCACTCTCCTTAATGGTCTGTTGGCCGTTCTGCTGGCCAGCCTGCTGCTCCTTGTCCTGCTTGCCGCTGAGCACGTCGGCATAAAGCGTGGCGGCAAGGTGCTGTTTGTAGTCGCGTTTGTCATCGGCGAGCCACAGCCGCTGCCATTGCGACTGACTGATTTCCCGTGGACGCTGCTTCTTACCGTCGATGTTGGCCATGAGCAACACCTTGTTGTCGTTGGTCTTGAAGGCATTCACACGGTCGATGCGGTCAAGGGTCTCCTGCGAGGCGCTGCTCTTGAAGATGTTCACCTCACGGTCGGGATGCTCAGCCACGACGGAATAGTATTTCTGGGCGAACTGCGTTCGGAATTTCTCTATCGAAGCCTCGTCGTGGTCGTTCTTCATCATGTCGAAGTACATGCCGATGTCGGCCTTGTCGGGATGGACGGCAAAGGTGCGGCCCTCCTCAGGGCGTGCGGCCAGCGTCCACTTGCCGTTGTCGTCTTTCAGCATGGCGATGCGTGAGAACGTCTCTGGCACCTTGTCGATGGGGAACTGCGAGGCCCAGGCCTCACGGCTCTTCTCCGAAGGTTTCTCCACGGGCAGGATCTTCACACCGCTCTCGGCCTTCTTCATCATACCCACGGTGCGGTTGACATCTGCGAGGATGGCCTTACCCCAGTCCGGATTCTCTTTCAGTTGGGCGATGACCGACGGCAGATGCTCCAAGGTCTCAGGATGAAGCCTGGCGGGAAGACATATCTCCAACATCTTGTGGGAGGCTACCAAGTCCCTTACCAACAGTTCGCGTTGCTGCATGGCCGCATCGGGCTGTCGTCCGCCCTCTACTGCCACTCCCTTGCGGCCCAGGCGTTGGGGAACACCCGTGGCATGGGCAATCTGCCGGACGACCTCCTGGGCATAGTCAGGATAAGAGGCAAAATCCTTCTGTGGCGGGATATGGAGCGTGTCGGTGCGGCTGTCGTAGTGCGCGAGACCCGTGCCATCCTTGCGGATTGGCACAAGATAGTCTTTCATCTTCTGCAAGAACTGGTTGAACTCCATCCGCATGGCCTTGTCATCCGTGCGCCCATTGGCGGCAGACTGTTCCACCTGCTTTTGGTAGTCGTCCTTGTGGACGTGTGCCATCGTCGTCTGGTCGATGTTGAAGATGGTATAGACATCCTCACGTGGATTGGCCTTGTACTGCTTACGGGCATTCTCGTCGAGGGCGAAGTAAGCCTTGCGGCTGATCTTGTCGTCGGGATTGTCGTTGTTGACATACTGGTTGGGGTTCGTCCACACCACGGCCACGCCTTTCTGTCCCTTACGGACGGCCTCGCCACGGTCGTGGGTCTCGCGGAACATCGTATAGACGTTCGTCTTGAACCCGCCCGCATCGCTGTGCATCGCCATCACCAAGGTATTGCCCGGCGAAAGGCGCAAGGACTTGTCGTAAAAACTCGGAGCTGGCTTGCGGGCCGCATTGAGCAGCACGCCGCCGTTCTCCCTGGCTCTCTCAAGGGCAGCGACGAGAATCTCCGTCTGTCGCTCTGCGCCCGTCTTCTTTTGGATTACTTCTTCTGCCATTGTATCATATCATGAATGGGTGAAAAATATAGGGAAATAACTCTCTGTCTCTGTTATCGGATGCCGCGCGTCTGATTGCGCTCCTGGTTCTGCTCATAGCTGTCAGCGGCCCGGTCCATGCTCTGTCTGCTGCCTACGGCCGTTTCATCGACCTTGGCAAGGATGCAGTTGGCCAGGGTGTTGAGCGGCAGGGCCCCGGTCTGATAAGCGTCCACTACCCGCGGGGGCAGCGTGACGATACGCGGTACACGGTCGATGTCCACCAAGAGGACGTTGCCCTCAATCTGCGGATTGTTCAACCGCTTGTCCAGCGGTTCATCGTCATAGCGCTTATAGCGCGTGGCACAGCTTTGGTTCTTCCGCTGCTCGGCCAAGGCCTCCTGCCCGGCTACGTTGAACAGACTGGCACCACCATAGAGCATGAGCGGAATCTTCATCAGCGGATTGGAGGCGAAAGTCCCGGCCAGGAGCGAGGCCAACGGCACCATCGTCTGCTGGTTCAGTCCGATGGATTTCGTCTTGCCCGTCAGCACGCCCAAGAGCATGTCGGGGAGCATGGCTAAGGTAAAGCCGAGGTGGTTGAAGGTGTCGCCCATACCGTCAAGACCGATGTTGCCAAGGAGGGCATTCCAACCGGAGTAGTCGCCGGTAGCCGTCGGTTGCTGCGCTGAGGCTTGGGAAGCTGCCTCCGTCGTTTGCATCGTGCTTTCCTGCATGGGAACATTCTCCTCCGCTTCGGCAATATTCGTGTAGCTCACGGCATCCTTGCCCGATTTGCGGTAGCCTTGTTCGGCACGGATGACCTTGGCAAAGGCCTCATACTCCATAGCCCGGACGGTGGCATCGGAGACGGACAGAAGGGTGTTGCGGCCACTGGCCTTGATGGTGCGCTCACCGGCATCGAGGGCTTTCGAGACCTTGCTGCGGTAAATCTTCGCGTTGTCCGTCGCCCATTTCAGTGCAATAGCCAACTGTCGGTCAGTGGCATACGCCATTTCGCTGAAGCCCATTTGCGAGTGCATCCATCTGGGGACGGAGGCTTTCTTCCGGTTGGCCGCTGCCACCTCCTGCCGGCCTAACTTCCGCTGCTTTTCCAAATAGTCTTTCTGCTGGCCGGAGCCAACGCGGTCCACTGCCTCGACACTGCCGTCGATGGCCGCCTGGCCGATGAGACCGCCGACACCGAGCGTCGTGGCGGCATTGATGAGCCACGAGCCGATGGCGGATGAAGCCATTTCCAAGAACGAGGGGCTGTATTTCTTCTCCGCCTCCTTGTTGATATGGTCCTGCATGGCACTCTCACGGCTGCGGTTGGGGATGTGGAAGAGCGTGCCCTCCATGGCCTTGCGCGTGACATACTCGGCGGCAGACTTCGGTATGCGCTTGTGGATGAGGCGATCGACCATCTTCTTCTCCATGACGGCATCGACGGTGATATGCTGCCGTTGCAGCTCTGCCTTGACCATATTGATATAGTCCTCCACGGTCTTCGTGTTCCACTTGCCGGTGTAGTTGACCTGCGAGCGGTAGCAGTCCATGGCTGCCATACCGCCGTCTGGTCCTGCCGCTCCGGCCATGAGCATGCGGTAGGAAGCGTTGTGGCGTGCGGCTTCTTCCGCCTTCTGGCGGTTGAGCTCGTCACGCACCCTGTCCATGATGGGAACGACCTTGGTGGTGAAAATGTCGGGTTGTCGGGATGTTGCCATATTATGCGAATGTTTGTCTTAACTGGTTGATGACCTGCTCACGGGTCTGCGCGAGGGCAGCGTGGAGCACTTCCATCTGTCGGGGAAAATATTCTTCGAGCCATTCGTCCTTGCCGATACTGTCGTGGATGAATCGGATGGCGAGCTCACGGTTGATCTCCACGGCCCGCTCTCCCCGCTGCTTGCCGTTGAACCAGGCTTTCGTCCACCAGTTGATGCCGTCCTTGTCGGGATAGACGCTGACGAGGCGCTGGATGTCGAAGCTCTGGATGTCGATGTCGAAGCCGTCGAGCGGGTCGATGAAGCCCTGGCTGGCTATGGCGTCGTCAGTAGCTTTTTTTTTTCAATCTCGGACATGGATGAAAGGAACACGCCGTGGATAAGCGCGAGGTAGTTGAGGAAGTCATGGATGCGACGAGCGCCTGCACGTGGGGCGCGGTCTCCTTGTTGATCCAGGAAGTCATGGATGAGCAGTGTCTGCACGCGGCTGATAATGCCCAAGCTGCGTTCACCGAGTCCCAAGGGATTGAGCAGACTCGGTGCGTGCTCGTAGTAAGCACCGGTCATGGCTCCTTCGGCCAGCACATTGCGCAGGGCGGCCTCCGTGGAGCCGGACACCCGGTAGCGGTTGGACAGGAGGTCAACCATATAGCGGCCGAAGAAACGGCTGTACATCTGGTCAATCTCCGGCTGTTGGCTATCGTATGGTGTGGAGACCGGCATGTCGAGTGTGGCGACCTCCGGATTATTGCCCGTCATGGCTTTCTGTTCCTGCATCAGGAGGTTGTCCCTCACCATCGTCAGGAACTCCAACGGGTTGACTTCCTCGCCGTTGAAGCGCACCTCCACATGAAGCAGTCCGTCACAGACGGCGATATTGTCGCCGGCCTTGACATTCCTGCCGAAGCCGCCTACGGCCTCGCGGATATGGGAATAGGTGACGTCGAACGAGCTGTTGTCTCCAGCGGCATAGTTGCGGTAGTTGACCGTGATGCTGAAACCTTTCCTGTTGTTGCTGGCAATGCCCGAGACGATGCCGGTGGCCAGGGCCTTCAGCCACGTCTGAGGTGCGACCTTGAAATCAACACCGTGATGGAAGAACTTTTCTCCGGTCTTTGGGTGTTCCTGCTCGCCGTAGCCAAGGGTGATCACCAACGGACAGGGCTCCGGCAACTCAAAGGGCATGGCATAGCCACTCGGTGAATAGAGGTTCATGGACGGATTGTATGCTGTCTTTTCCATATTTTGTTGTTTTGGTTTGTCAGTTTATCGGTGCAGTCCGGTCTGCTGCTCACGCGCCAGTTCGTTGTCCTCGGTCTGGGCCACGGACTGCACTTGCTTTTGGGCGTTGTTGCCGACCATCATCATCGCCATCAGCGCACCTCCAATCTTGCCGAGCAGTCCCGTGCGGCCGAAGATGAGGTAGGACGCGGCGATGAGGGCACCGATGCCCAGGCCCGACACCTTGCCGTGGACGAGATTGTCGAGGAAGTTGCCGAACATGTTCGTGCCTTTGCCGCCAAAGAGGTTGCCGAGGAAGTGGCTGATGCCGCGCAGTGTCTCGCCCAACGTGCCAAGAACGCCCTTGGCCTCCACGGCCGTGTCCTTCACGTCGGTGAGGACATTGGTAGCGGTGTCCTTCACGTCCTCCACGGTGTTCTTGCCCGTGAAGCCGTTGACAACATCGTGGGAGAAGTCGCCGGTGCCGTCAACGCCCTTGCGGAGCGTCTTGCCGACCGCCGTGCCGTAGGACTCGTCGCTGTGGGTGAGCTTCTGCCATTCGGCAAAGGCGGCGACACCACCGACAACGGCGGTCTTGGGGTTGCGGGCAGCGGCTGAGGCTACCTTCGCCGTGGCATTGGCCACATTGACCGTAGCAGCCTTACCGCCCTGCCAGAGCGTGGACGTGGCTTTCAGACCGCTGCGCCACAGCTTGGGCACGGCCTTGGTGAGTAGTGATAACCATCCCATAATGTTTTATTTATTGGGTTTGACATGTTTTGCGTTCACGCGCCAGGTGTCAAGGCACTCTTCTACGATTCCGGCCTTGCCCTCCCTGTGCGGAAGTGAGTTGTATTCGATTTGGTGCCATACCAGTCCCATCGTTGTATTCTTCACCAGTTTGGTGAGCATAGCCAGCTGATGGTTCATCGCCTTCAGTTGCGGACGGATGGAGAACACGAGGGTGACGCACTGCTGCTCGGTCATCTTCTTGTCAAGGCAAACGTCGCGGACGGTGTTGACAATGCCCATGCTCTTGGTGAGGATGCTGATGTAAATGTCGTTGCGCTTCCGGTGCAGGGCCACGGCAATGGCATTGGCCGGGGTCTCGCTGAGTTGCCTCGACAGACTGCCCATGTTGTCGCACAGCCGGTTGACCTCATAGTAGAAGCCGTAGGCCTGGGCAGCGTAGGCGATGGTGTTGCGGAAGGAGCTCAGGTAGTCGTCGAACTGTTTTTGCAAGTCCTTCGTGGCCCCGACCTCCTCGTTGAGCCAGATATGTCCGGCTGACTCGGCTCCCATCAGCTTCAGCTGAGCGTTGTACTGCGACTCTGCCTTCTTCGTGAATTCGATAATCATACCGGTCAGGACGGGATCGACCTGGGCATGGCCGGACAGCGGAACGAGGCTGACGAGGAACAGGAAAAATATGAACTGCTTCATCTTACTGGATATTACTTGGCATAGAGACTGACTTCCTTGGCATAGCGCTTCCAGTGGGACAGCGACTGCAAGGCGACGTCGCGGTGGTCACGCTCTATCATCCCGGCGGTGGCGCGATTCCAAACATCGGCCATACGGTAGTGGCGGATGCTGAGATAGAGCTGCTGAAGCTTGTGGGAGAAAGCTGACAGGCGGTCCTCCAACGCCCACAGCGTCTTGGAACGCTCGGCTCCCGTGAGCATGTTGGTCTCGCCGCCCTTGGCAACGGCATCCTTCAGCAGGGTGAACACGCTCAGCATTTCCGTCGTCGTCTCCATGTAGAGGTTGTTCATGCTCACCGTGGCTGCAATGCCCTGGGGATTGTTGTTGATGGCCCGTCGCAGTTTGTCGAGGGTGATGAGGATGCGCAGTCCGTCGTCATAGATATGCGTGGCGGCCTTCAGGGCTGAGGCATAGCCGTTGGCAGTCTTCAGATAGCTGTTGTATTTCTTCTCCCACTGGCGCATCTGCTCGAACTCTGCGGCAATGGTATTCTGTAAAAGGGCGGTTTTCTTCTGCCCGTCCATCTGGTCTTTTACTTTGCCGAGAATCAGTTCGTTGCCTTCTGCCAATGCCACATATTCCAACGGATTGGTCGTGACAATCTGCGCTTTCGCCGTGACAGACAAGATGATGCCGAATAGGAGCATCGTTATTTTAATGATTGGTGATCTCATAGATTCCTTTTCGTTGTTTGTTAAACTCTACACGCTCTCTGATAATATCCACGATATTGATTCGTTTGGGCAGACCTGTCAATTCCAGCTTGGGCGTGGTCCTGTCCATAGACAACACCGTGACAGTCTTTAGTCCGAAAATCTGCTGCAACAAGCTCTGCTGTTCGTGGAAGTCCACCACACGGTACAATTCGATGTAACCGATACTGCGTTGGAACACGCCATGCTCGGCAGTCAGCTGTTCGCTACCGATGTGATAGCGTATGCGTTTCAGGTATATAAGCCGGTAAATCAAAATGAGGGAAAGGAGAAC
>ERZ773148.3089-NODE-3089-length-11829-cov-5.574996_pt1 | contig 11829 bp, 9 predicted proteins | sample MGYA00580846_ERZ773148 | MGnify/ENA primary metagenome ERZ773148 (study PRJEB29015, sample SAMEA2737879) | human gut metagenome | biome: human gut; feature: human-associated habitat; material: faeces | place: China | collected 2012 ...
ATAAAATTTCTGGCGAGTTGGTTCCGATAATGTCGCGTTTGTGAGCCCGTTTGCCGGCGCTGCAATCGGCGAGTATTTCCGCGATACCGGCCGTCATGCGCTGGTTGTCTATGACGACCTGTCCAAGCAGGCCGTGGCGTATCGTGAGGTATCCTTGATTTTGCGCCGTCCGTCCGGACGTGAGGCCTATCCGGGCGACATCTTCTACCTGCACTCCCGTCTGCTGGAGCGTGCGGCGAAGATTATCAACCAGGAAGAGGTGGCACGCGAGATGAACGACCTGCCCGAAAGCCTGAAAGGCAGAGTGAAGGGCGGCGGCTCATTGACGGCGCTTCCCATTATCGAAACGCAGGCGGGCGACGTGTCGGCTTACATCCCTACAAACGTAATCTCCATTACCGACGGGCAGATATTCCTCGACACCAACCTCTTTAACCAGGGCAACCGTCCGGCTATCGACGTAGGTATCTCCGTGAGCCGTGTAGGCGGTAACGCCCAGATTAAGGCAATGAAGAAGGTGGCGGGTACGTTGAAGATAGACCAGGCACAGTATCGCGAACTGGAAGCATTCACCAAGTTCAGCGGCGATATGGACCCGGTTACTGCGCTCACCATCGACAAGGGCCAGAAGAATACCCGTTTGCTGGTGCAGCCCCAGTACAGTCCGATGCCTGTAGAGAAGCAGATTGCCATTCTTTATTGCGGCACGCACGGTTTGCTGAAGGATGTGCCTTTGGACAAGGTGAATGAGTTTGAACGCAGTTTCCTCGAATTCCTCGAAAGAGATTATCAGATGGAGGTGCTCGATGTGTTGAAGTCGGGTGTCATCGATGACAATGTCTGCAAGAAGATAGAAGAGACGGCGGCAAAGGCAGCCAAGCAATTTATGTAGATGGCAGTTAGGCATCCGGCAACCCCTAACCGCTAATCACTAACCCCTAATCACTATATGAAATGGCTTCACTGAAAGAGGTAAAAAATAGAATAAGCTCCGTCAAGAGTACGCGTCAGATAACTTCGGCGATGAAGATGGTGGCGTCCGCCAAGCTGCATAAGGCACAGGGGCGGATTGAGAATATGCTGCCCTATCAACGGAAGCTGAACGAGATTCTGACAAACTTCCTGAGTACGGATGTTACGGTAGAGTCTCCCTACACCGAGGAGCGTCCGGTAGGGAAGGTGGCAATTGTGGCATTCTCGTCCAATTCGTCTTTATGCGGCGCTTTCAACTCCAACGTGGCAAAGATGCTGGAGCGTACACTGGAAGACTACCGGTCGCTGGGCAAGGAGAATATCCTGGTGTATCCCGTAGGCAAGAAAGTGGAAGAAGCCGTAAGGAAATTGGGATATGAGCCGCAAGGCAGTTATCAGGAAATGGCCGACAAGCCTTCGTATGTACAGGCTTACGAGCTTGCCGGACTCCTGATGAAAGAGTTCCTTGAAGGGCGCGTCGACAAGGTGGAGCTGATTTATCATCATTTCAAGTCTATGGGCTCGCAGGTGCTGACGAGAGACAACTATCTGCCCATCGACTTGGGCAAGGTAGCCGAAGAAGCAACCGGGACTGTCGGAAAAAGCAGTTTCAACAATGATTATATTGTAGAGCCCTCTGCTTCCCAACTGGTGGCCGAGCTTCTTCCTAAAGTGTTGAGCCAGAAGATTTATACGGTTCTCTTGGATTCGAACACTTCCGAGCACGCGGCACGTATGCTTGCCATGCAGGCTGCCACGGACAATGCCAATGAGCTGATTCAGGACTTGACGAAGCAATACAACAAGAGCCGCCAGCAGGCGATTACGAATGAGCTGCTGGACATCATTGGCGGCAGTATGAAATAATTTTCCGGCAGGAAACAAGGATAAGAGGTTATGTCTCAAAAGGATATGACCTCTTTTTTTACGGATGCCGTCCGTGCGGCAAAAAACATTAGCCGGTTTTCCTTTTCCTTTGTTTATTTGTACTACCTTTACCGTTCTAAAATAAACCGAAAAGAACAATGGAGCAGAACCCCGAATTAGTGCTTGCGTGGCAATTCATCGAAAGCACAGGCACTCATCTTTTTCTGACAGGCAAAGCCGGAACCGGTAAAACTACTTTTTTGCGCAAGCTTAAGCAGGAAAGTCCCAAACGTATGGTAGTCGTTGCGCCCACCGGCATAGCGGCTATCAATGCCGGAGGTGTTACCATCCATTCGTTCTTTCAGATTCCGTTTGCGCCTTATGTGCCCGAAAGCTCGTTCAGTACGAATGGAAAGGCAAGCTACCGCTTCCGTTTCGGTAAGGAGAAAATCAATATCATACGCAGCATGGACCTGCTGGTGATTGATGAAATCAGTATGGTACGCGCCGACCTGCTGGATGCGGTAGATGAAATGCTCCGCCGCTACCGCGACCCCTACAAACCGTTTGGCGGTGTGCAGTTGCTGATGATTGGCGACCTGCAGCAGCTGGCTCCCGTGGTGAAAGACGAGGAATGGCAGATGCTCAGCAAGTACTACGACACTCCCTATTTCTTCTCCAGCCGCGCGCTGAAGCAGACGGAATATTGCACCATCGAGCTTAAGACCGTATACCGGCAGAATGACGGAGACTTCCTGGAGCTGCTGAACCGCATCCGTGAGAACCATTGCGACCCGCAAGTGCTGGAAACGCTGAACCGCCGCTATCTCCCCGGCTTCCAGCCTCGGAAAGAGGAAGGATATATCCGTCTGGTCACCCATAACTATCAGGCGCAGCGTATCAACAGCTACGAGCTGGAACAGCTTCCGGGACGTACCTATGCGTTTCGCTCTACTGTCGAGGGGAAGTTTCCCGAATATTCATACCCCACGGACGAAGTTCTCGAACTGAAAGAAGGCGCTCAGGTGATGTTCGTGAAGAACGACTCCTCCGGCGAGCACCGCTACTACAACGGTATGATTGGTGAGGTAACCTCCGTCTCCTCCGGCAGTATCGAGGTATGCGCCAAAGACAGCGGGGATACTTTCCTGTTGCAGGAAGAGGAGTGGGCGAATGCAAAATACGTCTTGGACGAAGAGAGCAGGGAGATTGTAGAAGATATTGAAGGCACCTTCCGGCAGTTTCCCCTGAAACTGGCGTGGGCCATTACAATCCACAAGAGTCAGGGGCTTACGTTTGAGCGTGCCATTATCGACGCCAGCGCATCCTTTGCGCATGGGCAGACGTATGTGGCACTGAGCCGTTGCAAGACGCTGGAAGGCCTGGTGCTCAGCGCACCGCTTTCGGCAAAGGCTGTTATCAGCGACCGTGCCGTAGACCGGTTTACGGAAGAAGCCCGCCGGAACGAACCGGACGAAAACCGCTTCCATTCACTGCAACGTGCCTATTTCCACGGGCTGCTGTCGGAACTGTTTGATTTCCTGCCGCTGGCACAAGCGTTGCAGCGCTATGTACGGCTGGTCGATGAACATCTTTATAAACTCTATCCCAAGCAGCTTGCCGCCTACAAAGAGGCGGCGGAGCGTTTCCGCGAAAAGGTGGTAAAAGTGGCGCAGAGGTTCGGCATACAGTACAACCGCCTGATTGACGCCGCACAGGACTATGCTGCGGACGAAACCCTGCAGGAGCGGATTGTTGCGGGAGCCGGTTACTTTAAAGATGAAATGGCGCTTTTGTATCCCGTATTGATAGGGCCACGCGCTCTTGCCACGGATAATAAGGTGCTGAAGAAGCAACTGAACGCAGCCAAAGAGGATTTGAATACTCTTTTCCTGTTGAAAAACAGACTGCTGGCATACATAACGGAACGCGGATTCAGCACAGCCGGGTATTTGAAGCGGAAAGCCATACTGTCTATCGGCGAGCATGCTGTCTCCGGCAAAGAGGACCTGAAGCGGAGAGGCATGCTGGATACGGTGGAGAAGAACATGCAGGACCGCAAAAGGAAAGAAACGGCAGCATCTTCCGTTCAAGTGCCTTCGGACGTACTGCATCCCAAACTATACGACCGCCTGGTGGCTTGGAGAAACACGGAAGCAGCCCGTTTGGGGCTGCCGGTCTACACGCTCATCCAGCAAAAGGCCATCTTGGGCATCAGCAACCTGTTGCCTGCCGACAAGGACATGCTTGTCCGCATCCCTTATTTCGGGAAGAAAGGGGTGGAGAAGTACGGAGACGCCATTCTGGAAATAGTATATGCGTACTGCAAGGAGAAAGGATTGGAGGAGCCGGATCTTATGCTTTAGTATGGTCGAACCGCTGTATCTGATTATACCAGTCTGTGAGGCTTACGGTTAAAACGGCGTTCGGTTGCCCTGCTGTACTTCGATGCGTATGCCGAATGCACCGTTGGCGGATTTCATTTCAAATGCTCCCTTGAAGTTGTTCTTCTCCCACGGCAATGCCGAACGGTTGGGAACTTTCCAGCCGTCCTTGTCGTACTCGCCGTATGTATTGATACGCATTCCGTTCTTCAGTTTGAAGCTGCCCATTTGCAGGTTCTCCGGCGATGACCAGAAGCCCGTCAGCCCAAACGGATTCATGCTGTAAACGGTGGCGTTGGTGAGCGAGAACACATTTGAAAGCCCCTGCGAGTAGGTTGCGTCCGGGTTGAGACGGAATATCCGGCTGTAGTCTTTGCTTGCATCCGGTATTTCCAACGTAAACCGGGGCAGGCGGGGAGCTTCCATTCTCATGAGGCTCATGTCCAGGAGAAAGCCGTCATAATTCTTCGTTTCGGGTAGGAATGTTCCTTCGGGCGGCGTACCGTCGGGCAGGCTATGGGAGCGTATGCTGTCACCCTTCGCTTCGGTTTGGGCGTATAGTGAAACGGCGCTTGCCAGCAGGGCGATGATAAAAAAACAAACTTGTTTCATGATTGGGCACGGTTATTGTTTTCTTCTCAGACAAAGATAATCCTTTCCGTCAATTTTCTGAAACTTCTTTATATTATTTCTCATTCTTTATACTATCAGTTTATAGCCTATCCCCCGCACGTTTACAATGCGGATGCGGTCGTCTTGCGCCAGCTTGTGGCGCAGCTTCGTTATGAATACATGCAGGCTGCGGGAGTTGAAGAAGCTGTCGTCTCCCCAAAGGTCGAGCAGTACATTCTGGGTATTGACCACCTGATTGCGGTTCTCGCAGAGGCGCTTCAGTATTTCCGATTCGCGGTGTGAGAGTTCCATTTCCGTATCGGCGTGCGGAGCAGCATCGGTTCCTGTATACGACAGCCGTTGTGTGACGGGGTTGAACCGGTAATTGCCTATTTCAAAGTCGGTGACCTCTTTGGGAGCAGGTTCCGTAAAGTTGAAAGCCTTGCCCGCCAGCGCTTTGATGCGGATAATCAGTTCCTGCATGCCGAAAGGTTTCTTCAGATAATCGTTGGCGCCGAGTTCAAAGCCCTCTACAACGTCATTGATGGCAGAGCGTGCAGTGAGGAAAAGCACCGGCGTGTGCTTGTCGGTCTGGCGGATGCGGCGTACCATTTCGAAGCCGTCCATACGGGGCATCATGACGTCTGCCACCAGCACATCGGGACGCAGGTCGAAGAACAGGCGCAACCCCTCTTCGCCGTCGGCAGCGGTGTGGATAATGAAACTTTGCCCTTCCAGCGTGTCCTTTATAATCATGGCGAGGGTCTCTTCATCCTCAACCAGCAATACTTTTATTTTATCCATGACATCCTTATCTTTCTTGTTATTCTTGTTTATGTAATATCTGTATGTACTCCGGGGATATATTCCTGTTTCTCCTAAGTAAACTTCCGTTTCCGCCGGGAGAAACTTCCGTTCCCATTAGGGGAAACGACAGTTCCCTTTAAAAGAAACGCGCGTTCCCCTTAAGGGAAACCGGAGTTTCTTCCGGGGGAAACGGGCGGGTACTCCTTTTATCCGTTCGGAAACCTCAGAGTGAACGTGCTTCCTTTGCCCGGTTCGCTCTTTACCGTTACGCTTCCGCCGTGCTTTTCGGTCATGGTCTTGACATAGAACAGACCGAGGCCGTAGCCCTTCACGTTGTGCAGATTGCCGGTGGGAACGCGGTAGAACTTATCGAATATGTGGCTCTGCTTTTCGGGAGCGATACCTGTTCCACGGTCACTGATGGCGATTTCAACAAACTCTCCTTGTCCGGCAGAGGCGGTTTGCCGGCAACGGATGTTTACTTCCGCTGCTTCGGGCGAGTATTTTATGGCATTGTCAATCAGGTTGCTAATGATGTTGCTGAAGTGCGTACGGTCTGCCGTGAGGGTAAGTCCGGCAGGCTCGATGTCCGTAGAGATATGCACGGGCTTCTCCGCCTTCAGTTTATGCTGCTCGATAAGCGGTTCGAGAATGCTTTCCATGGACAGCGGTTCCGGATGCAGGCGGAAGGTCTTGCGGCGTTCCATGCTCATGGAGAGTATCTGTTCGACAAGTCCGCTGAGCCGTTGCAACTGCTCCTGGCAGATGCGCAGATACTTGTCGCGCTTGGCCTTTTCGTCTGCCTGGTTAAAGTTCAGCAGGGCATCGTTGGCGGCATAGGCCACGGCGATAGGGGTTTTCAGTTCGTGGGTGATGTTGTTGGTAAAGTCGCTTTTCATCTCCTCCAGCGTCTTTTGCTGTAAGATGGTGCGGATAAGTATCCAGAACGCGAAGCCGAGGATGATGAGGATAACGAACGAGGTAGCCAGAATGCCCGACATCTGTTTCAGCACCAACGGGGTAACGGGTTCCATCCAAAGGCGGTAGCTCTGGTGGGTACTGATGTCGAAAGCGTACTCGTATAGCTTGGCTTCGGGGCTTGGAACGTATCCGGGAGTACCCGCCACGGCAAGCGTGTCTGTAAACGTATGGGGAGATGCTTTGTCGTTCGTATAGATATGCTCCAGGCGGTGGGGCAGCGTGATGCCCCGGTCTTTGAGCTGAAAGGTGAGCAGGCTGTCGTATACAAGGACATCAGGGTCGGAAATGACATCCAGGCCGGAGTGCAGGCCGCGCTGGAAATATGTGGCGAGTTCCAGCATGCTGTTCTGGTCGCGCAGAATAACATCCAGCCCGCTGTTTGCCCTCAGTGCGGCCTGGGGCGGAACATCGGTGTCTTTTATGGCGGCTTCCAGCTTCTTTTGGGCTGAATCGGCATTCAGCCATTGAGCCTTGTTCCGGTCTTTGTTCCGTTCTATGAAAAGTACATCGTCGGAGTCCGGGACGGCGATGCCATCACGGGTGATAATAGCCTGTACGGAGGAATTGTCCGAGATACTCATCAAAAGGGTGTCGCTCTTTTGATGAATGACCTGCTGGTCGGAGGTTTCTTCTTTCCGGCCGTTGCGGTCTATGCTGGTGGTGCTGTGTACATAGGTTTTGTTTTGCGTTCCGTCTTTCTCGAATCCGGCGGATACGCTCACTGTCCCATGGTCGGCACTGTCCTTGCGCATCCTTTCCACACGCAGCATCATTTCGTTATAGTCGCTCATGCGCATGGCTTCTATGATGTTGCGCTCCAGGTCGTTGCGCATGGTGCGGTACAGCCCGCCGAGCCAGTAGGCCTGGTAGGAGAAGATACCCGCCAAAGACAGGATAACGAGTATGGCAATGTATTTCAAAGGCAGTTTCATGGTGGTTCCTTGATATTTGTGCAGGCAAAGATAAGGAGTTATGGTGTGCGGTGTATCGTGCGATAAGACTAAATAACACTTCCGGTAACAGTAGATAACACTTGGTAAGCAGGCGATAACACAAAGTCGGGCGGGTAATGCCGTACTTTGCGGTGTGAAAACGAACTAAAACATCAAATACAATAAATTAAAGCATCGAATACGTATGAAACGATTTTATCTGTTATCAGTAATCAGCCTTTTTAGTGCCGGCATCTCCGCCCAGGAAATCACCGGCGGAGAACGTACCCTCAGCGCCGACAGCATCATTACCTCGGATGCCCGCCTGGACAGTATCTACCAAAGCCTGCCCGAAGTGATGATTACCGGCGAACGCCCCGTAGTCAAAGCCTCGCAAGGCAAACTGGTGTATGACTTGCCGCAGCTTATCCGCGACCTGCCTGTGGACAATGCCTACGATGCCGTAAAGGAACTTCCCGGCGTAACCGAGATGAACGGCGGCTTGCAACTGGCAGGGCAGGGTGTCACCGTTATCCTGAACGGAAAAGTGACCACCCTCAGCGTCGAACAGCTTTACACACTGTTGCGGAGTATCCCCGCAAGCCGGATAGAAAAAGCCGAAGTGATGTACAACGCACCCGCCCGCTACCAGGTGCGTGGCGCACTTATCAACGTGCAACTGAAGCAAACCGCGGACGGTCCCTCTTCCTGGCAGGGCGAACTCTACGGCAAATACAATCAGAAGCATTACGAAGGTTTTGAGGAGCGCGCCAGCCTGTTATATAACGGAAATAAATTCTCAACGGATTTTCTTTACTCGCACAAACACGGCCGTACTTACACTACGACGGACAAAGATGCTATGCACGCTTTGGCGGATGGCTCGGTGTACCCGATGGCAACCGATGAGGTACGCCGCGGCCGTTCGCATACGCATAGTTTCCGGGTGGGAGCCGATTATACTATCGCTAAAGACCATCAGTTGAGCTTTGTTTATAACGGTAACTATACAACGTCTCACAACCGGATGAATATCAACGGTTCGCAGCAGTCCGCCACGTTGAGCAACAGTACCGACTGGCTTCACAACGGCCGGCTGGACTATTCCACGCCTTTTGGCATGAAAGCCGGTGTGGAGTTCACTTACTACCGTTCTCCGTCCGACCAGTTGCTGAACAGCCGCCTGCTGGAAAACGACGAGCTTGACTTCTTTACACAGGACTGCCAGCGCATTAACCGCTGGAAAATGTTTCTGGCGCAGGAACACAGCCTGGGCAAGGGCTGGGGACTGAATTACGGTATTGTCTATACTACCGGCATCGACAACAGTTACCAATATTACTACGACCCGGAGACCGGCGAACAGTTGGGAGATGAAAATACAACTTCGTTGGCAGCCGGTGATAATTCCGCCGGTAACTTCACTAATATGAAATCCCGCAAACGGGAAGAGACGCTGAACATCTATGCAGGTTTCAGCAAGAGTTTCGGCGATAAGCTCTCGCTGGATGCCTCGCTGGCTGTGGAGCGTTATAAAACGCCCGTTTGGAACCAGTGGGATTGGTATCCTACCGTCAACCTGAACTATATGCCTGCCCCCGGACATATCCTGCAACTTGCGCTGAGCAGCGATAAGCACTATCCCGACTATTGGGCCGTGCAGGATGCCGTTTCTTATATCGGCGGCGGATATTCCGAGATTCACGGCAACCCTCTGCTGAAACCTGCGCAAAGCTATGAGTTTCAAATGAACTATATCTTAAAGAGCAAGTACATCTTCAGCACCTGGTTCAGCCACACCAAGGACTACTCGGTACAGACGCTTTACCAGTCCTCGCAACGGCTGGTTGAAATCTATAAATACCTGAACTTTGACTACCGCCAACAGTTTGGCATACAGGCATCAGTGCCCTTTAAGGTAAAGAACTGGTTGAATTCCCGCCTGACCTTTATCGGCATCTGGCATCGCGAGAAAGACAGCGACTTTTGGGATATCCCCTTCGACCGCAAACAGTGTTACGGCATCGCCCAAATGAACAACACCTTCACCCTTTCCACCAAGCCCGACCTGAAGCTGACCGTCACCGGATTTGTGCACAGCAAAGCGATTCAGGGAATTTACGACCTGCCTGTTTCCGGCAATGTAAATGCCGCCTTGCGCTATGGCTTTGCCAAGGGAAAGGCCATCCTGAATCTGTATTGCAACGATATATTCGAGACCGGGCAAATCTCTCCGCGTATCCGCTTCCAGACGCAGAATGTAACCAACCATTACTCTTGTTTCCGCGAGTTGGGCGTATCGTTCACATACAAGTTCGGCGGTTATAAGGAAAAGAAGAGGGAAGGAGTGGATACGTCGCGGTTCAAATGATTGTTTGATAACCAATCCTGTTCGGGTAGTTAAGCTGATACTAAATTCTTTTTCATATACCTGCATTTTCCCTTCTTTTTTGTACTTTTGCAGCTTTCAAAAAAAACAAAGTTGTTATTTAAAGAAAAGACCCTATATATGAAATCGGATATCGAAATAGCACGCAGCATTGAACTGAAGAAAATAAAGCAGGTTGCCGAAAGTGTCGGCATTCCCCGTGAAGAAGTAGAGAACTACGGCCGCTACATTGCCAAGATTCCCGAACACCTGATTGACGAGGAGAAGGTAAAGCAGAGCAACCTGATTCTGGTAACCGCCATTACGGCCACAAAGGCAGGCATTGGCAAAACCACGGTCTCTATCGGCCTGGCATTGGGACTGAACAAGATAGGCAAGAAAGCCATCGTAGCCTTGCGCGAACCCTCGCTGGGCCCGTGCTTCGGCATGAAAGGCGGAGCGGCAGGCGGCGGCTACGCGCAGGTACTTCCTATGGAGAAGATAAACTTACATTTCACAGGAGATTTCCATGCCATCACTTCCGCTCACAATATGATTTCCGCTTTGCTGGATAACTATATCTACCAGCATCAGGCGGACGGATTCGGCCTGAAAGAAATCATCTGGCGGCGTGTGCTCGATGTGAACGACCGCTCCCTGCGCAGCATTGTTACCGGACTTGGACCACGTACCAACGGGGTTACCCTGGAGTCCGGTTTCGACATTACACCTGCATCGGAGATTATGGCAATTCTCTGTCTGGCAAAGGATACGGAAGACCTCCGCAGACGCATCGAGAATATCATACTTGGTTTTGACTATGAGGGCAAGCCGTTTACAGTGAAAGATTTAGGTGTGGCGGGCGCCGTCACCGTACTGCTGAAAGATGCCATCCATCCCAACCTGGTACAGACCACCGAAGGAACAGCCGCTTTTGTGCATGGCGGTCCGTTCGCAAATATAGCGCATGGCTGCAACTCCATTCTCGCTACCAAAATGGCTATGACCTTCGGCGATTACGTAGTGACCGAAGCCGGCTTCGGTGCGGACTTGGGAGCGGAGAAGTTCTATAATATCAAATGCCGCAAAAGCGGTCTGCAACCCAAGCTGACCGTTATCGTCGCCACTGCACAGGGATTGAAGATGCACGGTGGTGTCAGCCTCGACCGCATTAAGGAGCCGAACATGGAAGGACTGAAGGAAGGCTTCGGCAATCTTGACAAACACATCCGTAACCTGCGCTATTTCGGGCAGACCGTTGTGGTTGCCTTCAACCGTTTTGCCAGCGATACGGACGAAGAAGTAGAAGCTATCCGCCGTCATTGCGAAGAGGATTTGAAAGTGGGCTTCGCCATTAACAATGCCTTTGCCGAGGGTGGGGAAGGTGCGGTGGATTTGGCTAACCTCGTTGTGGAAACAATCGAAAAGAAGCCATCCGCCCCGTTGCAATATACTTACGGGGAAAACGATACCGTACAGCAGAAGATAGAGAAAGTGGCATGCAACCTTTATGGCGCAAGTGTAGTGACCTACAGCAGCGCTTCACGCAAGATGATGAAGCTTATCGAAGAAATGGGTATTGCACATTATCCCGTCTGCATAGCCAAGACGCAGTATTCTTTCTCTGCCGACCCCAAAATATACGGCGCTGTCAATAACTTCGAGTTCCACATCAAGGACATCGTTATCAACAACGGTGCGGAAATGCTCGTTGCCATTGCCGGTGAGATACTCCGAATGCCGGGGCTGCCCAAAGTGCCGCAAGCGGAGCACATCGACATAGTGGACGGCAATATAGAGGGGCTTTCCTGAACCTTCTTTAATAGAGAATTGAAAATTGAGAATAAAAAAATGAAGGTGTGTCAAAATGCACACCTTCATTATTTTACGTACAAAGCCCCGACTT
>ERZ773148.3090-NODE-3090-length-11827-cov-4.955912_pt1 | contig 11827 bp, 9 predicted proteins | sample MGYA00580846_ERZ773148 | MGnify/ENA primary metagenome ERZ773148 (study PRJEB29015, sample SAMEA2737879) | human gut metagenome | biome: human gut; feature: human-associated habitat; material: faeces | place: China | collected 2012 ...
GTGCTTTCCGGATTTAGACAGGGCAACACTTGAGGATTATGCAAATAACAGCAAGGATAACAAATATATTGTACTGTTAAAAAAGCTGTCATATGATGCAATTCAGCCATTTGTACAGCTGCAGGATGCAACAGACGAAAAGGGCAATCTGAAGAATCCAAACATCAAGGGTGTGTGGTTTGAGACAGAGTATCAGAGAAATTATCCGTTTAAAACACTGGCAAGCTCAGTTATCGGCTTTACCTCCGCCGGAAATGTAGGTACAACCGGACTTGAAAACTATTACAATGACACTTTAAATGGTGTAAATGGCAGGAGCTCAACGTCACGGGCAGCCGCGAAGTGGCGCGGCAGGCGGCGGAAATCGGCCAACGCGCCCGCCGCATGACGGTGGCCCTGGCCCTGGCCGCCGTGCTCATCAGCCTGGGCATTGCCTGGCGCATCACGCGTTCCGTGGGGCTGCAGTTGGGTAAGGATCCCGGCGAGCTGGCCGTCATTGCCCGGCGGGTGGCCGAAGGAGACTACAGCTATAACGACGACGGACCCAAGACCGGGGTGTACGCCCACATGACGGCCATGGTGGCGGCCCTGAAAAAACATATGGAACAGGCCCGCCGCGAATCGGAAAACGCGCGAGCCCAATCCCAAAAGGCCACGGCAGCTCTGCAGCAGGCCGAAGAAGCCGGGGAGCAGGCCGCGGAACGGACCCAGGCCATGCGCGAAGCTGCCCTGCGCCTGGAAGAAGTGGCCCAGGTGGTTTCTTCGGCCTCTTCCGTGCTGGCCGCGCAGATCGAGCAGTCCGACCGGGGCGCGCAGGAAACCTCGCAGCGCCTTTCCGAGGCCGCCACGGCCATGACCCAGATGAACGCCACTGTCCAGGAGGTGGCCAGAAACGCGGCCGCAGCCTCCGCAGCCTCTGCCGAAACCCGTGAAAAAGCCGAAAGCGGCGCTGCGGTGGTGCGCCGTTCGCTGCAGAGCATCGACGCCGTGCAGCACGTTTCTTTGGACCTCAAGGCAGATATGGCCCGACTGGAGGAGCATACCCAGGCCATCAGCCGCATTATGGGCGTTATTTCAGATATTGCGGATCAGACTAATCTGCTGGCCCTCAACGCCGCCATCGAGGCCGCCCGTGCCGGCGAGGCGGGTCGCGGCTTTGCCGTGGTGGCCGACGAAGTGCGCAAGCTGGCTGAAAAGACCATGGCCTCCACCCATGACGTGGGCGCGGCTATTCAGGCCATCCAGGGCAGCGCTTCACAGAGTGCGGCTTCGGCTGACAAGGCGGTGGAGCAGATCGGTGCGGCCACAAACTTTGCCCGTCAGTCCGGCGATGCGTTGGAGGCTATCGTCAGCACGGTGGAAACCACAGCTGACCAGGTGGGGGCCATTGCCGCGGCCAGTGAAGAGCAGTCCGCCGCCAGCGAGGAAATCAACCGCACCATGGGTCAGGTGAGCCAGATGTCCGCCCAGACCGCCCAGGCCATGACCGAAGCCGCCCGGGCCGTGGCCGACCTGGCCGCCCAGACCCGCAACCTTATGGACCTCATGGGCAGCCTGCGCGCCCAGTAGGGAAATCCCATGCCCAATCTTCTGCACACCGGTCTGGAACGTTACTTCACCCCGGAACAGCGCGCCCGACTTAGCGCCGCGCGGGTGGGCGTGGCCGGGGCCGGGGGCCTTGGCTCCAACGCCGCCCTCATGCTGGCCCGCTGTGGCCTGGGGCATCTGCTGCTGGTGGATCACGATCTGGTGGAGGCTTCCAACCTCAATCGCCAACAGTACTGGCCCCGCCATGTGGGCCGCCCTAAGGTGGAGGCTCTGGCCGAATTACTGTGCGAACTCAACCCCGATCTGGACGTCCAGACCCGCCAGGAACGCCTTACGCCCCAAAACCTGCCCGCAATCCTGCCCGTTTGCCCCATCTGGGTGGAAGCCCTGGACGGCCCGGACGATAAAAGCCTGCTGGTGGAAAACGCTTTGCTCTTGGACCGCCGCGTGGCCAGCGCCTCCGGCATGGGCGGCTGCGGCGGCGCGCCCATGAGCCGCCGCAGCTTGGGCAACCTTGTTCTTGTGGGCGATTTTACTACCGATATTCTTGTGGCCCCGCCTCTGGCCCCCCGCGTTACCGAAGCCGCCGCCCTCCTGGCCGACGCCGTACTTGAGATGATCCTGGACGGAGAATAGGCAGAGGGAAGGTTTTTTGTGGGGGGAAGGGAACTTTTGTGTACAAAAGTTCCCTTCCCCCCCACGCCCCCATCCTTCAAAAAAACTTTCTCTTTTAGAGTAGTTAACACTTGAAATGCTCGCTTACGGCAGGCAAAAGCCTGCCTTCTCGCATTTCGTGGCAAGGATTTTCAAGAAAATCCTTGCAGAGCAATTAACTCATTTCATTCGTAAACTGCTCTAAGTAACGGCACAGATGCGTCCTGTCGGCCCAAGGGCAGGGCGCTGTCCTGGCCTGGGTATGTCCTGCGCAGTGCTGTGGAGGAATGAAAGTTTTTGGTGGCGGGGGCGTGGGGGAGGCCCCTTTTTTCAAAAAAGGGCCTCCCCCACAAAAGTTATGTTGTCTGCAACGGTGTGGCCTGGGCGAGGCCGCGTTCCTGCAGCAGGGTAACGACCTTCCGGCAGAATTGGGGCAGCAGGGCGGCGGCCTGCGGGGTGAGTTCCGGCTGCATGGTGTGGTAGTCAAAGGGCTGCAGCCCCACGACAATGGCGTCCACCTTGTGCCCGGCCATTTGGCAGGTAATGAGGGTGTCCACCAGGTCGGTCTGGTGCATGGAATCGCGGAAGCTGAGGCTTTTGCGCAGGTCTTCGCCTTCAAGAAGGTAGGTGGCGCCGGGGGCTTCGGGGCCGAGCACCACGTCCAGCACCACGAGTTTGTCACAGTCCATGAGAGTGCTCATGAGCCTGAGGCCCATGGTGCCGCCGTCTTCCAGGCTGACGTGTTCCGGCCAGGCGTAGTGCTGCTGCAGGTATTCCACGGCGCGCACGCCAAAGCCTTCGTCGGTCATCAAAATGTTGCCCACGCCGAGGATGAGCACGCGCTGGTTGTTCATGGGCTGTCCTTGGAAAGGGATGTTTTGGGGGCGCAAAGCCCTGGCCGGTAAAAAAAGAGCGGGGGCCGGAGCCCCCGCTCGAGGGAATGCGGTGGTCAGTTACAGCACGCGGAACTTGTGCACCTCGTTGGTTTCTCCGTCAATAACGTGCACGGCGCAGGCCATGCAGGGGTCAAAGGAGTGCACGGTGCGCAGAATTTCCACGGGGCGTTTGGGGTCGGCCACAGGGGTGCCGATGAGGGCTTCTTCCACAGCGCCCAGCACGCCTTTGTCGTCGCGGGGGCCAAGATTCCAGGTGGAGGGCACCACCAGCTGGAAGTTGCCGATCTTGCCGCCTTCAATGCGCATCCAGTGGGAGAGGCCGCCGCGCGGCGCGTCCACAAAGCCCACGCCCTTGGCGTCGGCGGGCACTTCGTAGTTTTCAACAATCTGCTTGTCTTTGGCGATGTTTTTTTCGTACTCGTCCAGCCATACGCCGGTCTGCTGGGCAATGGCCAGGGTCTGGATGCCGCGGGCTGCGGTGCGGCCCAGGGTGGAGAAGAGGGCCTCGGGGCCCACGCCCAGGGTCTTGAGCACATGGTCCACCATGGGTTTGATGACCTTGTGGTTCTGGCCGTAGGCCACCAGCATCTGGGCCAGAGGGCCGGTTTCCATGGAATGGCCGTCGTAGCGCGGGGCCTTAAGCCAGGAGTAGCGGTCCGTGTCACCCATCTTGGTGAAGGCGGGCTTGGTTTCGCCCTCATAGGGGGTGCGGGCGGTTTCGCCTTCGTACCAGCTGTGGCGGACGTGTTCGGCGATCTTGGAGGGGTCGAAGCTCTGCACGTCACCGATTTTGCGATCATAGATGATGCCGGGCCGGTACCAGCGCTTGTTGAGGTCGCGCTCGCCGCCGGCGAAGGGGAATTCGCCAAAGGCCATGAAGTTGGTGGTGCCGCCGATGCCTGCCCAGTCTTTGTACGCACCGGCTACCATGAGCAGGTCGGGAATGTAGACCTGTTCCACAAAGGCGCGGGCCTTCTTGTACAGTTCGCGGAATTCTTTGATACGTTCGGGCTTGAGGGCGTCGTAGCAGGTCACGCCGCCGCCCACGGTAAACTGGGTGTGGGGGTTTTTGGCGCCGAACACGGCCATGCCGCGGGCCACATCCACCTGCACGCGCAGGGCTTCAAGGTAGTGGGCCGTGGCCACCAGGTTGGCTTCGGGCTCCAGGTAGTAGGCGGGGTGGCCGCCCAGGAAGTAGGCGTTGGTAAAGGGGCCGAGCTGGCCGCTTTCCACAAAAGTCTTCAGTTTGGCCTGCACTGCGGCCAAGTCGGCGGCCTTGACCTTGCGGGGCGAAACGGATTCGGCCAGCTTGGCGGCCTTGGCCGGGTCGGCCTGCAGGGCGTTGGCCACATCCACAAAGTCCAGGGCGTGCAGGTGGTAGAAGTGCACGATGTGGTCGTGCATGAACTGCATGGCCAGCACCAGGTTGCGGATATAGGTGGCGTTGGCCGGTATGGGCTTGTTGATGGCGTCCTCAAGGCAGCGGGTGGAGGCCAGGGCGTGGGTGTAGGTACAGACGCCGCAGGTGCGCTGGGTAAAGTGCTGGGCGTCGCGCGGGTCGCGGCCCTTGAGGATGAGTTCCAGCCCGCGGAAGAGGGTGCCGCAGCTGCGGGCGTTTTTGATCTTGCCGCCTTCCACTTCCACTTCAATACGCAAATGCCCCTCAATGCGGGTCAGCGGGTCCACCACAATGGGACCGGTGTAGCTGCTCTGGGGCGTCGCTTTAACTTGGCTCATGGTTTACCCCCTAGTTCTGGTAAAACGGCGTCATATCGTCCCAGAAATTGGGCTCACTGCAACCGATGCAGGGATGCCCGGCGCCCACAGGCCAGTTGGTCGCATTAAAGAGGACCTTGGGACAGTTGTTGTACGTCTCCGGCCCTTTGCAGCCCACTTCGTAGAGGCACCAGCCTTTGCGCGCTTCTTCGGAATTGAAGGAGGGCGCAAATTCGCCGGCGTCGAAGTGTTTGCGGCGTTCGCAAAGGTCGTGCACGCTCTGGCCGTAGAACATGGTGGGGCGACCCAGTTCGTCCAGGTCGATCTTCTGGCCCTGGAGGAAGGCCACCAGCGCGCCTACCATATTGAGGGGGTTGGGGGGGCAGCCAGGGATGTTGATGCCCTTGACGCCCAGGTCGGCAAAGCATTCGTTGACGCCCTTGGCGGCGGTGGGATTGGGCTTGGCGGCCTGTACGCCGCCGTAGCAGGCACAGGTGCCGATGTTTACCACGGCCTTGGCCTTGGGCAGGATGCCCTTGCAGATATCGTACATAGTGTGCCCGGCGATGTAGCCGAACTTGTTGTCCTGCGCGGTGGGGATGGCGCCTTCCACCATGCAGACAAAGCCGTTGGGGTTGGCCACGGCGGCCTGCAGGGCTTCTTCGGCGGCGTCGCCGGCGGCGGCCATGATGGTTTCGTGGTAGTCGAGAGAAATGGTGTCCAGAATAACGGCGTCAATAAAGGGCTTGTAGGTGCGCAGCAGCGCTTCGGAACAGCCTGTGCACTCGGCGCAGTGCAGGTAGACCACCGAGGGACGGCGGCCCGTGAGGGCGGCGGCCACTTCGGAAGCAAAGGACGGCCCGAACCCCATGGTTACAGCCACAGCCGTACAGAACTTCATGAAGTCGCGGCGGCTGATGCCCTGGCGTTCCAAACGCTCGTCCCCGTCTTTTTTGCCCAGACCCACGGCAATACGCATAATAGCCTCCTGGCAAAAGTGAATAAGGCTTGCGATGCGGGCTCTGCCACAGAGCCCTAGTGCGGCGCGAAAAAAAACCTCCCGCCGTCCACGTCGCGGCAGCCCGTGGCCCGACCGGCACAAACCGGCGCCCCGGCGGCGCTGCCTGTAACAAGATAAACCCGGAAATGGTCGGCGCGCGGCATTGCAGAGCCGCAACACGACAGCGCCCCCGTGCCCCACGGCAGCGCCGTCCGCCATTGTCGTAACCATATACCCCAGGTGCAGTGCGGTCAATACAGTTACGCGGAAAATGCGGGCGAAATGCGCGGGGCGAGCGGCTGGTTACGACAAGTGGGCGGCTTGAAGCGGAAGGAGGGCGGGCAAGGGCGTCACGGCGTGTTTTGCGGCGACAGGGGCGCGGGGGGCGCCGGGGATGTTCTGCCTTACGCGCACGGTATGTTGGAGGCCGCCGCAGGCACGGGCGGTTGCCTCCGGCGCGGCCTTGGGCTAGGCTTGTCCGGCTGCAGTATCGGCCAAAAACATCCGGAATTTTTTACAGGATATAGAGGAAGGAATGAAAACCGAATCCCTTTGTCTGCACGCGGGTTACGAACCCGGCAACGGCGAACCGCGCGTGCTGCCCATTGCGCAGAGCACCACCTTCAGGTACGCCACCACCGCCGAGGTGGCCAAGCTCTTTGATCTGGCCGAGGCGGGGTTTTTTTATTCCCGGCTGGGCAACCCCACAGTGGATGCCGTGGAGCGCAAAATTGCCGCACTGGAAGGGGGCGTGGGCGCGCTCTGCACCTCCTCCGGCCAGGCGGCCAGCATGCTTTCCGTGCTTAACGTGGCCCGATCAGGCGATCATGTGGTCAGCGCCTCCAGCATCTACGGCGGCACGTTCAACCTGTTTGCCGTCACCCTCAAGCGCATGGGCATTGAGGTGACCTTTGTGGACCAGAACGCCACGGACGCCGAGCTGGAAAAGGCCTTCCGCCCGGAAACCCGCGCCGTGTTCGGCGAAACCCTGTCCAACCCTTCTATGGACGTGCTGGACCTGGAGCGTTTTGCCAAGCTGGCCCACCGTCACCGGCTGCCCTTCATAGTGGACAATACCTTTGCCACGCCCGTGCTCTGTCGGCCCTTTGAATTCGGGGCGGATATCGTGGTGCACTCCACCACCAAGTACATGGACGGCCACGCCCTGCAGGTGGGTGGCGTCATTGTGGACAGCGGCAATTTTGACTGGGCCTCCGGCAAGTTTCCGGAATTTACCGAGCCCGACCCCTCCTACCACGGGCTGATCTACACCAAGGCCTTCGGCCAGGCCGCCTATATCGTCAAGGCCCGCGCCCAGCTCATGCGCGACATGGGCTGCTGCCAGACCCCGCAGGGCGCGTTTTACATCAACCTGGGGCTGGAAACCCTGCCCCTGCGTATGGAACGCCACTGCCGCAATGCCGAGGCCGTGGCCCAATGGCTGTGCGGTCAGCCCGCCGTGGACGCGGTCAACTATCCGCGTCTGCCCGGCCATCCGCACAAGGCCCTGGCGGATAAATACCTCCCCAAGGGCTGCAGCGGCGTCATTGCCTTTACCCTCAAAGGCGGCCGCGAAGCCGGGGCCCGTTTTATCGACAGCCTCAAAATGGTTTCCCTGGAAGTGCACGTGGCCGACATCCGCACCTGCGTGCTGCACCCGGCCAGCTCCACCCACCGCCAGCTCACGGACCAGCAGCTTGCGGACGCGGGTATCTCCCCCGGCATGGTGCGGCTCTCTGTGGGTACGGAGCATCTGGACGACATTCTGGAGGATTTGGGCCAGGCCCTGGCGCTTGCGTAGGCAGACGCCCGCCGTCTGCCCGCGGCGTCGAGGACATTGACGCGGCCGTAAAAGACGTCCGGTCCGGTCCGGGGTTGTACTGTACGTACTGGCCTCGTTCCGGTCCGGACGTCTTTCTGTCAAAGCGCAGCAGATAAAACCCGGGGCCTGCCGTGGCAACGTTCTCCAACAGGTCGTGAAAAGCGTATATTCACGGGGTTGTGCTGCGCTGCAATGCTTGAGGGCGTTGCCGGCGGCCGGTTGCGCCGCCGCGAGAGCATTTAACACTTGAAATGCTCGCTTACGGCAGGCAAAAGCCTGCCTTCTCGCATTTTGTGGCAAGGATTTTCAAGAAAATCCTTGCAGAGCAGTTAGCTCATTTCATTCGTTAACTGCTCTAGGGCCGTGGCCGCGTGACGCCTTCATTGGATGGAGTCCAGCTTGCGCCTCTGGTTTTGGGGCGTCAAGGGCGTCCGGCGCGGGGTCTTTGCGCCTGTCGGGCTGCAAGGCCCTCAGAAGGTCCGGCGCTGACACCAATCCATGCCCAGATAGAGCAGCAGGCTGACCACGGCCAGCAAGGCGCAGAGCAGCCCGGCGCGTTCAAATTCGCCGCTGGAGACGGCGTTGAACACTTCCAGGGACAAGGTATTGGTGCGGCCTGCAATATTGCCGCCCAGCATGAGGCTCATGCCCACCTCACCCAGGGCGCGGGTGAGGCCCAGCAACAGGCCCGCGCCCAGCCCGTGCCGGATAAGGGGCACGGTGACGCGGAAAAAACAGGAGGCGGGTCCGGCCCCGCAAACGCGGGCGGCCTGGCGCAGGCGCTGCAGCTCCGGATGGCCCAGGGCCGTTTGCACTGGCTTGACCACCAGGGGCAGACCAGCCAACCAGGCGGCCAGAATGATGCCTCCTTCAGAAAAAACCAGGCGTACGCCCAGGGTCTTCCACAGCAACAGTCCTCCCCAGCCGTTGCGGCCCAGAAACATGAGCAGCAAAAAGCCCATGGCCATGGGCGGAAAGACCAGCGGCAGGGTCACCAGAAAATTGACCGCCCGGCGCAGAGCGGGCTTAGGGCTCTGGGCCAGGGCGGCCAGGGGGATGGCTGTGAGGCCGTGCAAAAGCAGACAGGCCGTGCAGACGCGCAGGGTCAGCAGCAGAGAGAAGCGGACCTCCGGCGTGCCGAGCACAGCCCAGATTTCGTTCACGGGCGGGCTTCAGGCCGCAGGCCGTGCTTGCGGCAGACGGCCAGGGCCTCCGGCGTGGCCAAAAATTCCATAAAGGCGCGCACGCCTGGGGCGTCTTCCTGTCCCTGCACCACGCCGGCCACCAGCAGCAGCGGTTCATAATCCTTGCGGATCTCCATCCAGCCGCCGATCTTTTGGCCTTGTTTGCGTACAATGGCCTCGTTCACAAAGCCCGCGTCCAGATCACCCGAAACCAGATAGGAGAAGACCTGTGGCACGGTGGAGAACATGGCCACTTTGTCCTTGACCGTGGGCATGAGTCCGCTGCCTTTGAGAAAAGCCACGGCGGCCCGGCCGTAGATGGCGGCCTTGGCGTCCGGATGGCCGATTTTGGTCACCTGCGCGCCGCGCAGATCCTGTGGGCTGTGCAAGCTCAGACCCTTGCGCCAGGCCAGCACCAGCACGGCCTCGCCCAAGGGCTGAAAGCGCGCAAAGCGCACATCCGAAGCCTTGAGGCTGACCTTGTCCGAAATGACGATGGTGGCGCCGCTGCCGGCTTTGACCTGCTCCAGCATCTGGCCGATGTTGCCGCTGTACATTTGCGCGGGCTGCTGCCCGGTCTTCCGGGCGTAGAGGGCGCAGAGATCCTGCACCATGGCCTTATAGCCCAGGCCTGTGGTCACGGCCGGCGCACCTGCCGCAGCGCTGCAGGGGGTCGGTCCTGTCGGGCCGGAAACGAGCGTCAGCGCCAGCAGCATCAGGGCCGGGGCCAGGGCTGCCCCAAAGCGAAAATCAGGCCACATGCGATGTTTCATGGAAAATCTCTCCTGTGGGATAAAAAGTGTCCATGGGCAAGAGCCCCAGCCGCCGCGCTTCAGCCAGGGTGGGGGCCACCGGCCCCTGCGCCGCCAGCCGCCCCGCCTGCAACAACAGCATGGCGGAGCCCAGAGCCAGAGCCTCCCCCGGCGCGTGGGTCACATAGAGCACGGGCAGATCCCAGTGCTCTGGAATCCGGGCCAGATAGGCGAGCAGATCGCGTTTCAGAGTCATGTCCAGGGCCGCCAAAGGTTCGTCCATAAGCAGCAGCCGCGGGCGGCAGAGCAAGGCCCGGCCCACGGCCACGCGCTGCCGTTCGCCGCCCGAAAGCGTGGCCGGGGCGCGCTCCAGCAGGGGGAGGATGTCCAGCAGGCGCGCCACGTTTTCCAGGTCCGGCGCGTGTCGCCTTTGACCTGCATCAACATTGCGGTGGTAGCGCAGGCCGAAACAGAGGTTCTCCCGCACGTTCAGATGCGGAAAAAGGCGGGCGTCCTGAAACACATAGCCCAGGCCACGGGCTTCGGGCGGCAGGTTGACCCCGGCCGCAGCGTCAAACAAAATTTTGTTGTCACAGGCTATGCGCCCGGCATCTGGCGTTTCCAGCCCGGCTATGCAGTTGATGAGGGTGCTCTTGCCCGAACCGGACGGGCCGAAGACCACGCAGACCCCTCCGCGCGGCACACGGAAGCGCAGACGCAGGGCAAAATCCTCCCGCGCTTTGGCGATATCCACCTCCAGCATGGGCGTTCCCCCCGGATGTCAGTACGTGAATTTACAAAGCTATATAACATTATCCAGAGGTTAGTGACCGCACAAGGCGCACACGCTTTTGTCTGAAAGCGTGCAGAGCAGGGAGATTGCAGGGCAGGGGGAAGGGGAAAGATTGTGGGGGGGATGAAGAAGGCTTGCGGGGGGAAGGGAACTTTTGTCCACAAAAGTTCCCTTCCCCCCGCAAGCCCATCCTTCAAAAAACTTTTTTCAGGGTGGCGTCTGCAAAGAACTGTGAGGAATGCAGGCCGAGCACAACGCAACGTGCTGCTTGAGCCACTTCACCGTTGCAATGATCTAGCAGTGGCGTAAGCAGACGCCCCCTGCCGGGTCGAAGAAGAGCCGTGCGGGGCTTGTCGCTTGTCATAAAACCCTCTGGCAGGCCGACAGGGCGCTACTGCACGGCGGACAGACCGGCGTTGCGCTCAATAAGCTGCACGGCGCGGGCCATCTGGCGGCCGAGGGAGCTTTCTTTGGAAAGTTCACGCTCCACTGAGGTAATGCCCTTGATGACCGTGGAGTGGCGGCGATTAAATTTTTCGCCGATCTGTTCCAGGGTCAGGCTGGTGTGCTTGCGGGCCAGATAATAGACCAGGTTGCGGCCCTGGACGCATTCCTTGCGGCGGGAGCGCGAGGCCAGCTGGCGTTCGTTGAGGCCGTAGCTCTGGCAGACCAGACGGAGAATGGTGGGAAAATCCGGCTCACAGCACACGCTGGCGTACTGGCTGAGCACCTCCATAGCCAGGTCTACATTGAGGCCGCAATTGAGCAGACGGGCCTTGAAAACCAGGCTGTTGAGGCAGGATTCCAGCTGACGCACGTCGCCGTTGAGACGGCTGGCCAGAAGCTGGCAGACCGGGTCGGGCAAGAGCACCTGAAAGCTGCGGGCCTTGCGTTCCAGAATGTGGCGACGCATTTCCTCGGTGGGGCGACCCATGTCAGTAAGGATGCCGGAACAGAAGTGCGAGACCAGCTGGCTGTCCACATGCTGCAGCTCGCGCGGTGAAAAAGATGAGGTGAAAATGACGCGGCCGCCCCTGGCCTGCAGGTTTTTGACCACGGCCAGGGCCATGTCCTGCATTTTTTCCTTGCCCTGAAAAAAGTGCACGTCCTCCAGCAGGAGCATATCCAGATTGCGAAAGCGGGATTTGAAGCCTTCCACATCGTGGGATTTGAGCGAACAAACAAAACGGGTGGCAAATTCTTCGGCCGTAAAATACCCCACCCTGGCGGCCTCGCCCTGGTCTGCAATGGCCCTTCCCACGGCCTGGGCCAGATGGGTTTTGCCCAGGCCGGAAGCAGAGCTGACAAAAAGGGTCTGCACACAGCCGCCGCGCTGGCTCATGTCCTGAGCAGCGGCCACGGCCATGTGGTTGGGCGGGCCCACCACCAGATCTGCAAAAGAATAGCGCCAGAGCGCCGGAGCCGGGCGGTAGGCGGGCAGGGGCAGGGGCAGGGGGGCCTG
>ERZ773148.3091-NODE-3091-length-11825-cov-3.584877_pt1 | contig 11825 bp, 7 predicted proteins | sample MGYA00580846_ERZ773148 | MGnify/ENA primary metagenome ERZ773148 (study PRJEB29015, sample SAMEA2737879) | human gut metagenome | biome: human gut; feature: human-associated habitat; material: faeces | place: China | collected 2012 ...
AGCACCGACCGTCATTTCCGGCGTAACCATCCAAGCCTCGCACTCTCCTTCCGTCTTATAAGCAGAATACTGTATGTATTGATTGTTGTTATAAGCAGTCACCTTCCACTGTGTGCCTCCTGTAGAGCTGACGAACCAATCTTTTTCAGATTCCCAATCTTTCAGCCGGGTCAAATTACCCGTCCCGAGATCTTCAAAATTCTCCCAAAGTTGTGGGGTCTCCAAAGTATTGTTACTTTGTGCATTATATCTATATTCGACTAAAACGACATCTCCCTCTTCGGGCTCTTCATACCCGTTGATCAATAGATCGGCCACTTTATTTTTTGTATTCTCATTGAGGTAAGGCACGAACTTTGCATTTCCGTGTGCTGCCCGATAATCCTTATTCCCAGCCTTATAGGATTTTATCGAAGAATAGGCTGAAAGTAATTCGGACTTATTTTCCCGGTAACTATAAGTTACTTTCACACTCGAACCTTCATCGGCAGTAAAATACTTAGCCGCCAAAAATGCCGGCAGATAAGTCGGGCCGGGAACCGTTTCATTAAGGTACAAATCGGTTTTCACTGCAGCTAACGCCTTATCGGTACCTTCTTTTTTAGCGATACTCTTATTCGTACTATTGTCACTGATAGCCGCATAATCCGCTTCAACCAAGGTATATTTCTCTTTTACCACATTCGCAGGCTTCACGATATCATCCAGGCCATCGAAATTCTTATCATTATAATCGCATGCCCCCACGATGAAAGCCATCCATATTGTACTGAGGATATATATTTTCTTCATCATTTTTCCAATTATAAACTTCATTACTATCTTTAAAAAGTTATTTTGAAACGTACGGAATAAGTACGGCCAAATCCATAATATACCTGTGCTGTCGTCCAATCGTGTGTCGTACCGTCCTCTGCGTCGGAAATATATTCCTGATCCAATACGTTATTTACATTAGCCGAAATGATTCCCCAAACTTTTCCGAGCGGGAAACGGTAACTCATATTCACATCCATACTTCCGGCAGACGGAATTTTCCAAGGAGTATCATATTTCATCGTTTTACCCAATTCCTTGGATAAATCACTTCCCTGCAGCTTGAATTTGGCATAATTACGAGCCCAATGGGTATAATCGGCTCCCAATCTCAAACCTTTCAACACCTGATAATTGGCTCCGAAAGCAAAAGTCGTCTGTGCCGAGTTGCCGACTTTCACATCTTTCAAATCGACATCCACTTTCGCATGTTCTTTACTCTTTTCTGTCGTCACTACCCCATCTTTGGTCAAAGGTATTCCCTGGTCATTATATAGATAACCGGTAGCCCTGCTATTCCAGCGCCAATCGGCTAATGACAGCATACCTGTCAGCTCCAGATTACGCACAGGTTTCACCGTTACCTCGAGCTCTACTCCCTGATGCAAAGCGTCTACCCCCGTCATATTGATCCGTCCCCGTTCGTCAGAATCCTGAAAAGTGACACTGGCTCCCATACTCTTATCCATCCAGGCCGTACGATAGAGGTTCAGGTTAGCGGTGAATACCGGAGAACGGAAACCATATCCCAATTCTACAGAGAAGATCTTTTCATTCACAGCATCCTTATTCAGCTCGTTGCTATTTTCCTTATTCAGGAACACGGCATATTCGAAGAAAGGAGCTTTTGAAATAAAACCGATATTGGCAAATACATTGTTGTGTTCATCCAGATTATAATTGGCACCTCCTTTGACCGTCCCACTCCAGAAATCGGCTTTACCTGATTTTGCATGTGCTTTGTCGTAATAGAAACGGTCATAACGCCAATACATCGTATTGGATACCGAACCGGCAATAAATGTAGCCAGGGCATTCCGGTTGAATTCTACTTGTCCGAATACTCCTTCCTGCGTAACAAAACCATCGTAGTTCCGGTATACGACATCACCGACTTTCAACTTCTCATTCTTCCAGTTCGCATCTTGTGCCAACGCATTATTTTCAGCTTTTACATTTTTACGGCTTTCCGAATCGACATAATAATCTCCTCCATAAAGATCCACCAGGACAGCTTTGTGGGTTCCTTTATAATACCGCAGGTCGAGACCGCCGTATACATTAAAATACTGACCGAGCTGAGTGGTGTAAGTCGATAACAAACCGTACCATTCATGGTTGTTGATATTATTGGACATCGCCATCTGCGAACCGTTCTCGCTCTTCATATTCAAATCATAAATGGCTGCATAATCGAATGTCCCGTCAGCAGCCCGGAATTGCGTATTCAACGTTCCGTCCAAAGCCGTAGCATACCAGCTGTTTTTATAAGTACTGTTTCCTTGTCCGCGATAACCGCCTCCCCGACCGATAGACACATATAAGGCTGTCGACAAACTGGATTTTTCATTGATCGTCCAGTAATGGTTCAAAGAAATCTGAGGTTTATGGAATTTATTATATCCGGCTACTTTCCGCTGTCCGTTCAGTCCGAATCCATAAACAGCATTGAATTTATATTTATTGGCATGTTTCTGCCATTCTGAAATCAACAGATTGTCATTTCGCTGATTATGCCATTGGGGAGCCCCCAATACGGTCAGCGAGATCATGTGTTTGTCATTGATCTGCTTGGATACATTTCCGAAATAACTGTACGCTTCGAACTCGGTCCCTTGTACATAACCGTTTCCCCAGCTCTTAGCACCTAATATCGAAATCGCCCACCCGTTACGCAAACCGGTAGAAACATTGAATGCGATCTTATTAAATCCGTCGTTTCCCACAGCGTAAGAGATACCTCCTCCGGCTTTGACGTCGGTCGTATTGGTCACGATATTGATAGAACCTCCTACCGAAGGGGCAGCCACCTTAGCCGCACCGAGTCCGCGTTGTACCTGCATCGAACGGGTAACATCCGAAAGTCCGGCCCAATTCGACCAGTAGATTTTACCGCTTTCCATTTCGTTCATCGGCACTCCATTGACCATAACGGCCACATTTTCACTTTCGAAGCCACGTACATTTACCCGGGAATCACCGAATCCTCCGCCTTGTTTCGTAGCATATATACTAGGTGTAGATTTTAAAATTTCAGGAAACTCCTGAGTGGAGAGTTTATTTTCTATGGCTACCGGATCGATCACAGCTACAGCCACAGGAGTCTTCCGGCTAACAGCTACCGAAGCAGTAACCGTCACGTCACCCAAACCGATGGATTCGGTTTCCAAAGCAATGGTTCCTAAATTCAGTTCTTTTCCCAAAGTCACCTCTTTTTTCAATTCTTTGTAACCGACACAACGGAAAGTTAAGGTTTGTTTGCCCGTCTGACCGGTCTTCAAGGTAAAACTACCATCCAGATCGGCAGCTACGCCTTCCGAAGTACCCTCCAGCATCACTGTCGCCCCAACCAAAGGTTCTTTCGTTTGAGAATCAACAATTTTTCCTTTAATCGTCCCTTGAGCCACCGTCATAAACGACATGAGGCACAAAGAGAGCATAAGTAATAAAGCCTTAGTAAATAAACTTTTCATACAATAACATCTCTTAATATTAATAAATGATTTAACTCTATTTTTCACACTACCAACGCTCTTTAAAAACGAACGTATAATTTTATATATAAAAACAAAATCACATTAAATATTTAACACAAACATATAAAAGTCAAAACTTTTTATAATAATAACCGTTTCGACGCCGTAAAAATATAGAATTAATATTACAAAATAGCTATATCGATTCTTTTAAGACAAAAAAAGAGAAAAGCCAAACTATCCGGTTTATTTTTTTTGTTGGCAACCGGCATATAAAACATTAATAAACAAATGATTATAAAAAAACAAGCACATTTCATTCAAAAAAATCCGGCATTTTGTAACTGTTTCTCATTTTTCGGCGTATAACTCCATGATTTAGCACACACCACGGGGAGAGGAAGTTTATAAAACAAGCTGATTTCCAAAGCAGTTCTTTAAAATGACGAAAAGGTATACCACGGGATATTTACACCACGCACACACCACACAGACGCACATATAATAATTTCTTTTCAAAAATCCCTGCCTGTTTCAATTTTAAAGTCTCAAGGAAATGTCTCCCTAAAAAACACAGAAGACGCAATCAGTTGCGCCTTCTTGTTTTTTACAAACCGTATTGTAAACAAAATAGAGCGTCTTTCGACGATTTACTACCTGAAAATTGAAAAGTCTGCCGAAATCATGGATGCTTATGATTTTTGCGGTCTCCGGTATGCAAAAACAGATCCGAAGCAATGGCAGGAAAAGTTCAAACTGCCCCGTTTTGTCTATTTCTCCCTTCGACTGGAATAGATATATCATCCGGGAACAATAGAGTACTTTGTCCCCGGATGATTCTTTAACGGATTTCGGAACCGTTCTTCACCTCTTTGTCAGGACGGACAAAAGCCAGGGAACCATCGGCATTTTCAGCCATCAGAATCATACCCTGCGACTCGATGCCTTTGAGCGCTTTAGGCTCCAGATTCACCAGGATACTCACTTGCTGCCCGATCACTTCTTCAGGGGTATAATATTCAGCGATTCCGGATACGACCGTGCGGGTATCTATACCGGTGTCGATCGTCAGCTTCATTAATTTCTTCGTCTTCGCCACCTTTTCGGCAGCAATGATTTTTCCGGCACGTATATCCAGTTTAGCAAAATCATCGAACGAAATATTTTCTTTCGCCGGTTTTACTTGTGCATTAGCCATCTCATTGGCCTTTTTAGTAGCCAGCAATTTATCGATTTGTCGCTGAATCTGCCCATCTTCGATCTTCTCGAACAACAATCCCGGTTCATTCAGCCGATGCCCTGCCGGTACCACCTCATCTCCCATCCGGTTCCAGGCGATCGGAGCTATATTCAGGAAATCCCTCAATTTCGACGCACTGAACGGAATAAACGGTTCGGTCAAAGTAGACAGGTCCCCTGCAATCTGTAAACAGATATTCAATATAGTCTTCACCCGGGCTTCATCGGTCTTGATTAATTTCCAGGGTTCCGTATCGGCCAGGTATTTATTTCCCAAACGGGCCAGATTCATACATTCTTTGAGTCCTTCCCGGAAGTGAAAATTATCCAGATTTTTCTCTACCCGGCTGATAATCTCAGGAATTTCAGCCAATACTTCTTTATCATAATCCGTCAATTCTCCGCGCTCAGGCACTATACCGCCGAAATATTTCTGCGTCAGCACCAATGCGCGGTTGATGAAGTTGCCGTAAATAGCCACCAACTCACTGTTATTCCGGGCTTGAAAATCCTTCCAGGTAAAATCGTTGTCTTTGGTTTCGGGAGCATTGGCTGTCAACACATACCGCAACACATCCTGTTTGCCTTCGAAGTCACGCAAATATTCATGCAACCATACGGCCCAATTCCGGGAAGTCGAAATCTTGTCTCCTTCCAGATTCAAAAACTCATTGGCCGGCACATTATCGGGCAATATATAACTACCTTCTGCTTTCAACATCGCAGGGAAAATAATACAATGGAATACAATATTATCTTTCCCGATAAAATGGATCATCCGGGTTTCGGGATCCTTCCAATATTTTTCCCATTCCGGAGTCAGATCTTTCGTTGCAGAAATGTATCCGATAGGAGCATCGAACCAGACATAGAGCACCTTTCCTTTCGCTTCATCGAGCGGTACGGGCACCCCCCAATCCAAATCGCGGGTCACGGCACGGGGCTGTAAACCATTATCCAACCACGATTTACATTGTCCGTAAACATTACTTTTCCACTCTTTATGGCCTTCCAAAATCCATTCTTTCAACCAATCCTCATAGCGATCCAAAGGTAAATACCAGTGTTTCGTCTCTTTAAGTTCCGGTTTGTTACCGGTAACCGCCGATACAGGATCGATCAGATCGGTAGCATTCAGGCTGGTACCACAAGCCTCGCACTGATCGCCATAAGCCCGTTCATTCCCACAATGAGGACATTTCCCTACAATATAGCGGTCGGCCAAAAACTGTCCGGCTTTCTCATCATAGAACTGCATAGAAGTTTTCTCGATGAATTTTCCTTCGTCATATAACTTCTTAAAGAAAGCCGAAGACAATTCATGATGTGTTTTCGAACTTGTGCGGGAATAGATATCGAAAGAGATACCGAACTCTTCGAAAGAATCTTTGATGATTTGATGATAACGGTCAACAATATCCTGAGGAGTCACTCCCTCTTTCTGAGCCTTGATGGTAATGGGCACTCCATGCTCATCCGAACCACCGATAAATACTACTTCTTCTCCTTTTTGCCGCAGATAGCGCACATAAATATCGGCCGGAACATAAACACCGGCCAGATGACCGATATGCACAGGCCCGTTAGCATAAGGTAATGCCGTCGTGATCAGATTCCTTTTGAACTTAGCCATATCTCTTCTTGTTATTTCAGTTTCAAAATCTTAAATTGCAGTGTGCAAAGGTAAGAAATAATTGAAAATTGAAAATTGAAAATTGAAAATTACTTATCTTCGCACCCGAAAAGCCTTATCGCTTTCTGCCTATAGCTTATAGCTTTTAGCCTATAGCTTATTACTTTTTAATTTTACTGTATGTTCAGACCACCTTATCTTCAATCCGGCGATAAAGTCGCCCTGGTTTCTCCGGCAGGTATCATCGATCCGCTATCGATACATGATGCGGTAGAAGTGTTACGTTCCTGGGAACTGAATCCTATCGTAGGCCCGAACGCGGCAGCTACCTACGGCTATTTTGCAGGCCGGGACGAACAACGCCTGCAGGATATGCAATGGGCGCTCGACGACGAAGACATCCGGGCTATATTTTGTACCCGTGGCGGATATGGCAGTTTACGCATTGTCGAACAACTGGATTATTCTATTTTCCAAGGTTCCCCGAAATGGCTTATCGGATTCAGCGATATTACCGTTTTCCATTCGAAGCTCAACACGCTGGGCATTGAAAGCATGCACGCCCCTATGCCTAAAAGTTTTCGCTCAACAAATCCGGCAGCCTTATTACGACTGAAAGAATTTTTATTCGGGAAAATATCTTCTTACCGGCTTCCTCCCCATCCGTTCAACCGAGAAGGGATCGTACAGGCCGAACTGACGGGTGGAAATCTGACTCTTTTACATTGTCTGCGTTCTTCGGTATTGGAATGTAAACACCAAAGTTCTATTCTATTTATGGAAGATGTAGGGGAAAATCTATATTCGATCGACCGCATGCTACAAAGCCTGAAGCTAACGGATAAGTTTTCAAAACTTCAGGGACTTATTGTCGGAGACTTTACAGAAATGAAAGGGCTCAATTTCGGGAAAGATGCTTATGAAATCATACAAGAAGTATTCGCCGACTATACTTATCCGATCTGTTTCGGTTTTCCGGCCGGACATGCAGAGAACAATTTTCCTCTGATCATCGGTTCGACGATCGAAATGGAGATCAGTGCTACCGGAACTACCATCCATTTTCAAAATGATTAAACAAGCCTGTAAATGAGAAAATACATCTTTTTCCTATCGGTTATTTTAATGGGAGCTTGCCAATCACCGGCAGTCTTCGAAAAATATGAAGAACAACCCGACGAAGTCTGGAACCGGTATCATATCGTCGAATTTACAGCCGACATCCCGGACAGTGGACAATATATAGTGAAACTCTGTTTGCGGCATACCACCGATTACGAGATGGCCAATCTTTGGTGTTTCGTCTCTACCCGCAGTCACGGACAAGAGCAATTATCCGATACGGTAAACCTGAAAATAGCAGAACCCGACGGCCGTTGGTTGGGAAAAGGCAACAGCATTAAAACATTGGAACAACCGATCAATCGTAATCCGGTGACTCTTCCCCAAGGAAATGTAATCTTCCGGATCGAACAAGGCATGCGGATGGAAGAAATGGCCGGAGTAAAAGATGTAGGGATAAAGATCGAGAAAGTGCAAACTCAGGGATAAGGATTAATCAGATTCATAGAAAAAAGATGGCAAAGAAAAAACTGGCACGATTTGCAGAAATGGAAGTATTACCCAATGTGTTCCAGCCCAAGCATGAAGAGGTGTTTCGTACGGATTACCCCCTGAAGGGAAAATGGAATGAGGAGGTCTTTCATAACGATCATCCCATCATTCTGGAAATCGGGTGCGGCAAAGGAGAATATACGGTCGAACTGGGAAAATTGTATCCCGAACAAAATTTTATCGGACTGGATATCAAGGGTGCCCGTATGTGGACGGGGGCCACGGGGGCGTTGCGCGAAGGCTTGTCCAACGTGGCGTTCCTGCGCACGAACATAGAGATTATCGACCGTTTCTTTGCCGAAGGCGAAGTGAGCGAGATATGGCTTACGTTCTCCGACCCGCAAATGAAGAAGGCGACCAAGCGGCTTACTTCGACCTATTTTATGGAACGGTATCGGAAGTTCCTCAAACCGAACGGTATCATTCACCTGAAGACGGACAGTAACTTTATGTTCACTTATACCCGTTATATGATTGAGGAGAATAGCCTTCCAGTGGATGTGATGACAGAAGATCTGTATCACTCCGGCATGGCTGATGAAATCCTTAGCATTAAAACTTATTACGAACAACAATGGTTGGATCGTGGGTTGAACATCAAGTATATCAAGTTTCATTTGCCGAAAGAAGGTGAACTGCATGAACCCGATGTAGAAATAGAGTTAGATGAATATCGCAGTTATAACCGCAGTAAGCGGAGCGGACTGCAAACTTCAAAATAATACATAGTGATGAAGTGTTAGGGTGATAAAGTGCTGAACTGATAGTCACTTTATCACCTTACCGCTTTATCACTCTATCACAACTTTAGATTATGACACTTTATCCTAAACTGATTTTAGATGCACTGGCAACAGTGCGGTATCCCGGCACCGGAAAGAACCTTGTAGAAGCGGAAATGGTTGCTGATAATCTGCGTATTGAAGGCATGAAAGTCAGTTTCTCATTGATATTTGAGAAGCCGACCGATCCTTTTATGAAGTCTGTAATAAAAGCTGCTGAAACAGCTATTCATACCTATGTATCCAATGAGGTAGAGGTTGTTATTGCTACGGAGAGTAAGCAGGCGGCACGTCCTGAACCGGGTAAGTTATTGCCTCAGGTAAAGAATATTATCGGAATTTCTTCTGGTAAAGGTGGGGTAGGTAAATCAACGGTATCTGCCAATCTTGCAGTAGCTTTGGCAAAGTTGGGCTATAAAGTAGGTTTGCTGGATGCTGATATTTTCGGTCCGTCTATGCCGAAGATGTTTCAGGTAGAAGATGCACGTCCTTACGCAGAAAATGTAGAAGGACGTGACCTGATTGTACCGGTTGAGAAATATGGTATAAAGCTACTTTCCATAGGTTTTTTTGTTGATCCTGACCAGGCAACTCTGTGGCGTGGTGGTATGGCGAGCAATGCTTTGAAGCAACTGATAGGTGATGCGAATTGGGGCGACCTTGATTATTTCCTTATCGACCTGCCTCCCGGTACAAGCGATATTCACTTGACAGTGGTTCAGACGCTCGCCTTGACGGGGGCTATCGTAGTCAGTACTCCGCAAGCCGTTGCATTGGCCGATGCTCGTAAAGGTATCAATATGTTTGTCAATGAAAAGGTAAATGTTCCTATTCTCGGTCTGGTAGAGAATATGGCTTGGTTTACGCCTGCCGAACTACCGGAAAATAAATATTATATTTTCGGTAAGGAAGGCGCTAAGAAGCTGGCAGAGGAAATGAATGTACCTTTATTGGGGCAAATTCCTATTGTACAAAGCATCTGCGAAAGTGGCGACAAAGGTACACCGGTAGCGCTTGATGAGAATACTGTGACAGGACGTGCTTTCCTGCAATTAGCGGCAAGTGTGGTTCGCCAGGTAGATAAGCGGAATGTGGAAATGGCACCGACGGAAGTGGTGAAGATGCAGAAATAAGAAGTATCCCTTATATTTATAAAAGAAACAGTAGACTGAGTATGGATAGCTCAATCTACTGTTTTTTATTGGGACATGTTTCTATAATAATTCCGTTATGGCATCCATAATTTCTTTGTTTGTTCTTTCATTGCCATATCCCCTGATAACTTTTCTGATAATGTGGTGTTCATCCAGTATGAAGAAGAAGGGGGCTGCATTCCCTGTTTGATAGTCTTTGATTACCTGGTCGTTTGCATTCAGAATGGTGTAATTAAGTTTTTTATTATTTGCATAAACTTGAATGGAGTGTTCCTTCCGGCTCCAGCCTTCTATTGCTATAAGGTCGAAATCTTCATTATTGAATTTGCCTTTCAATTCTTTCAGGAAGGGAACGGCAGCCTGACAGGCACCACAACCTATTCCGGTAAAGTTGATTAGCAACACTTTGCTTTTTTGGTTGGCAAGTGATATTGGATTGCCATTGGAGTCGTTTAAAGTCCATTCCGGTGCCTGCTTGCCTGTAAGTTCGGGTGCTGAGGCGGCTTTTTTATTACCGTATCCGTATGGCTCAACAGTATACCCCTTTGGGTAATAATCAGATACATTGAAATCATTAATGGACAACTTGTTGAATTCTACGGATGTAATAGTCGTAACTGATATATCATGTGACATTTCTCTCCGTGCTTTATAAGGTAGATTGTCCGATTTACGTATCCATAGCTCATAGATTGAAGTCGGTTCTACATAAAACGGTGGCTTCTGCATGTGATAGGCTTTTCCGAAAAATTCCACTTGTGTGTCTTCTTCAATAACCAATCTGAAAAAGTAATCGTTACCTTTATCTTGCAAGTCAACGGTTATATTGTCCTTTGTTTGCAGAGCGTATTTGATTATGTTTTTAGTGAAGTTGTAAAAAGGTGGTCCCACTAATCTGAAAGGTAGTGGCCGGGCGGTGAAGTCGTCTTCTACAATTGCCTTGTTGTCGTCGTACACTAATACTCTTTTGTTTCCATCATAACAAAAGACCATTTTGCCCATATCTTTCGTTTCGAAAGAAGCATAACTTGCTCCAATGGTACTATCATTCGGATTATTGTATTCGTTGGTATAATCAGAATGAGTGAATACCGGAACTGTATCACCAGGTTGCCAGGATTCATTAAAACTCGTGTAGCTTGCTGACTCTACCTTTTCGAGGTTATTGAGTACTTTCTGTAAGTATTCCTTTTGGTCTTCCTGTGCATTGACTGTGTTGATTATAAATAAGAAGGATAATAGAACAAGTAGCTTTTTCATGGTGCAAGAATTTTATGATTATCTGCATCCTCCCTTTGATGCCGGAATAAGTGATCAGGGGGAGGACTTGCGGATAATCTATTGTGTAAGAGAGAATTTTTCTCAAATTATGATTGCCTTATTGCAGCTTGAAATCAATAGGGAATGTGTATTTCACATTGACAGCCTTTCCTCTCTGCATACCTGGTTGCCATTTAGGCATGTTTGAAGTTACGCGGATTGCTTCTGCATCCAGTGAAGGATCTACACTTTTTGTTATTTTCGGATTTGTAACGTTGCCATTTGAATCGATGATAACTTGTACAATTACTTGTCCTTGTGCTCCTGCTTTTTGTGCCGCTACCGGATATTTAATGTTTTTGGACAGATACCGCATCAGTCCTCCCATACCACCGGCAAATGAAGGCATTTGTTCCACGACTTCAAAAACCACATCTTCTTCTGCTGGTGATTTTTCCTGGCTTGCATAACCTACTACAACTATTGACTCATCAATTTTCGGCACGGGCTTGAACTCTTCCTTCTTTTCGTCATTTAAGCGGAACATAACAGGAACAGTATATTTCACCCGGACAGGTTTTCCTTTTTGCATACCGGGTTTCCATTTAGGCATTGCACTGATAACGCGCAC
>ERZ773148.3103-NODE-3103-length-11780-cov-4.706013_pt1 | contig 11780 bp, 9 predicted proteins | sample MGYA00580846_ERZ773148 | MGnify/ENA primary metagenome ERZ773148 (study PRJEB29015, sample SAMEA2737879) | human gut metagenome | biome: human gut; feature: human-associated habitat; material: faeces | place: China | collected 2012 ...
CACAAGAGAATATTCATGTCGTAAAAAAAGAAACTTACACAGTGTCAGGTGCATTTACAGGTTTGGATGTGCCGGATACAGTGACAGCGTTACAGTTTGTGAATATGGAAGACCGGTATATATATGATGCAGCGATTTCTGCAAATAGTTATCAGCTTAAACTGCGTAACGGTACATATGAAGTAAAAGCAGAGGCAGGGGACTATCAGACTGTTTCACATATTGTCGTTGAAAATCAGGCAGTCGCAAGAGATTTGCTATTTTTAACGACAAAAAAAGAAAAACTTGAATGGGTACCGGATATTTATGTCGGATATGACCAGAAAGAGCATAATTATCAGACAGTGCGGGAAGCAGTAAAAGCATGTAAAGCGATGAATCCTTCTGATGAATCTGAGCGTATTACTGTTCATATCGCGCCGGGGGTGTATCGTGAGCAGGTTCTTGTAGATACACCATATGTAACATTTATTAATGATGAACCGGAAAAAGAAGTGCTGTTAACGTGGTATTATGGTATTGGATACGAATACTACAGTATTGGTGCTGACGGGTATTATTCAGAAGCAGCAGCGTATGACAAATTTGAAAAAAATACTGCACAAAAATGGGGTGCGGCTGTTTATATAAAAAATACGGCAACAGCATTTCGCGCACAGAATATTACATTTGAATCGTCATTTAATAAATACATTACAGATGAAGAATTGGCAGACGGTGTGACACCGGGTGGACCGGATATTAAGAATTTTGAAAGAACCAAAGATTCTGATGCGGCAAGCGGTGAGGCTACAGAACGTGCCAGTGCGCTTGCAGTTGAAGGTTCACAGTCGGAGTTTTATGAGTGTAGAATTGTCAGTAGTCAGGATACACTGTATACAGGTAATAATATTCAGGCATATTTCAAGAACTGTTTCATAGATGGCAATACTGATTATATCTTTGGCGGCGGTGATGTTTTATTTGATGCCTGTGAACTGAGTTATTATGGATACAGCAATACACAAAAGGGCGCTTATATTACGGCTGCGGCAGATGGAAGTACGACCGGTTACATTTTCAGAAATTGTTATGTGTCAGCCAATGATGCATGGGATGTAGCGGCAGGATATTTTGGAAGACCATGGAGAAGCAGTGCAACGGTTGCATTTTTAAATACAAAGCTTCAGACAAAGGATACAGTAACAGCGGTAGGCTGGAATTCAATGAGTGGTGCCAGACCGGAAGATGCAAATTATCAGGAATACAATACGACGGTTTTAGGAAGCGGTGCGGCAGATGTTTCAGCTAGAACGGCAGGCACAGTAAAGAATGAAAATCCATATGCAGATATTGTGCAGACATTTAAGGGCTGGCAGCCGTTTTATTTTGTACAGGAAACAGACACGGCAGTGACAGTGAAAGATATTGCCATCGAAGGCGAGCTTAAAACGGGTTCTGTTTTAAAGGCATTGTATACGTTAAGAGGTAATGAAAAAGCAGATGCATCTGTATTGGAATGGTATCGTATAACACCATCAGGAGAAGAAACACTGGTAAAGGCAGTACCTTCTTATGCGGATAAAAGCTATACAATTACGCAGGAGGATGCAGGATGTTCTATCAAACTGGTTATAAAGCCGGAAACAATCAGTGGAACAACAGGTGACAGTAAGAGCTTTGTATCGGCACAGGTGCCAAAACAGCCAACGAAACCGGAGCAGCCGTCAAAACCTGAACAGCCGGATGTTCCATCATTCAATGCGGCAACGGTATGGACCGTAGGAGATTCAACGGTATGCAGTTTTAATGACACCTATTATTATCCAAGGTATGGATGGGGAACACAGTTAGAACATTATTTTGATAGCAGTCTCACAGTGAAAAATCTTGCATTGTCAGGAAGAAGCTCAAAAAGCTATGTGCAGGAAGAACAGTATCAGACATTAATGCAGGGAATGAAAGCAGGAGATTACCTGTTTGTTGGCTTTGGACATAATGATGAAAAAGCGGATGAAGGACGGTATACGAATCCAAATGGCAATTATTTGACAGAAGGTTCATTTGCCAATTCGCTGTATGTAAATTATGTAAAACCGGCGCAGGAAAAAGGCGTTACAGTTGTTCTTTGTACACCGATTGTCAGAAGAACAGCAACAGGAATATGGGAAGATTCAAATCTGCATATCACATCGGATTCAGGTAAATTTGAAGGAGGAAATTATGCCGAGGCAATTCGTAAAATGGGTGAAGATTTAGATATAACCGTTGTGGATATGACAACGCTTACAAAGAATCTTTATGATGAGCTGGGAGCAGATGAAACATTGAATTTACATGCATGGACCTCGTCTTCTGGTACCAGCGTAGATAATACGCATACGAATATTTATGGTGCACGTTATAATGCATACATGATGACAAGAATATTGAAAGAACAGAATATTCCGGGACTTTCAGAACACATTAAGGAGGCCCAAAAACCGTTAAAGAGCGAAGTATTGCAGCCAAATCCGGATTATAAGGAAGCAGAATATACTCCGGTTACAGATGTCAGTCAGCTTTGGAAACAGATTGGTATCTGGAGCGGTTCGGTATTTGGCGACCTTGGCGGTAAGCCGTCAAAGGCAACGCATGTGCTTGAAGGACTGGAAAATAACACAGTCCATATTAAGAGTACAAAGGGAAAAATAACGGATACTTCTGACGGTATAGCGATGTATTATTATAAAGTCCCGGCAAAAAGTGTATTTACACTGTCAGCTAAAATGAGAGTGTTATCTTACGATGTACATGATCAGGCTTCATTTGGACTGATGGTAAGAGATGCTGTATGGCTGGATATGAATACGAAAGATATGATGGGAGATTATGTGGCAGCAGGACCACTAAAATTATCAAAACAGGGAAATGTATGGAACTGTTTTGCGAGAAAGAGTGGTGCTTTAACACGGGGAGGAATCTGTGTAAATGAAATTGCAGCAGGTGATGTGATTGATGTTAAAATTGAAAGCAGTACAGACGGATATGCCTGCACATTCGGGAAAGAAGAAACAATTACCGGTGGATTTGACTTTAAATTGACATCTATTGATTCCGATTATGTCTATGTGGGTATGTATGTGGCAAGAAATGCCGATGTAACATTCTCTGATGTAAAGCTTATCGTAGACGGTAAGGAAGTTACAGCAGAACCGGAACAGCCAAGTGAACCGGAGCAGCCAACAACACCGGAGCGGCCGACAACGCCAGAGCAGCCGACAACCCCGAGTGAGCCAACGAAACCGGAACAGCCGACGACACCGAGTGAACCAACAACACCGGAACAGCCAACGACGCCGAGTGAACCGACGACACCGGAGCAGCCGACGACACCGGAACAGCCGACGACACCGGCAGAACCGACGACACCGGAACAGCCAACAACACCGGCAGAGTCAACAAAACCGGAAGCCGCGTATGTAGATATTACAGTTGAAGGTGTGGCAGCGGCAACAATCGGTCCTGATGCGGTTGTAAAGACTGTGGATGGAACTGTGCTTACAGCCGACCAAATAAAGCTTATTTTGACAACTGTGACAGAGAATGAACAGCAGTTTGCAATCAAAAATAAATTGGAAAGTCAGGCTATGGCATTAAAGGCAAATAACGTTTATTACCACATCGGTCTGACAGATATGGCAGGAAATACGGCAGAATTGGTACAGGGAACAATTCGTTTTCTTCTTGCATATCCGGACGGAACAGGGGAACAGGACAGTTTTGTTGTGTATCATGTGAAGGATAACGGAGAAATAGAAAACATGCCGGTGCAGTTATCTGCAAACGGTATTGTAATAGAAACAACGGGATTCAGTGATTTTGTTGTCAGCTATGATATAGTTCGGTCAGCAGATACGACACATAATACAGATACAGACGATGTAAAAACAGCAGATATGGCGCAGACACTTCCGTATACAGTCATGTTACTGGCAGCATTTGGATGCTTTGGTCTGGTAGTTACATCGAAAAAGCGTCATGCAAAATAAAAAGTAAGATATAAAAAATAATGACCGCTGTGTGAAAGGTGAAATTATTTTACCGGATTCGCACGGCGGTCTGTTTTTTTGATGATTTTTGATAATAAAGGCAAAGGCTGATTTTATGATGGGTGGGGCGTTTGTAACGAATGTTGCAGAAAAATTGCAAGAAATTTGTAAAAAAAGATTGACACAGAAGTTAAAATCAGATATACTTATATTCGTTGGTGCGAGTTTATAAGCAACAGCAAATTTAATATTTGTATTATGCGCGAGTGGCTCAGTGGTGGAGCACCTCCTTGCCAAGGAGGGGGTCGCGGGTTCGATCCCCGTCTCGCGCTTTTTTTATTTTTAGGGAAGCCGGTAGTTTGTCGGCTTCCATCAACCCGATTTCCTGATTTCCCGATTTCCTGATTTCCCGATTTCCCGATTTCCCGATTTTCATGAACCAGATATTTATACATATTCATTAGAAAGTACTTTTGCAGATAGGGCGGTTTATCGGACCGGTTTAAGATGTTAAATAAAAAGTCAAAACACCTTTTTGAAAATTATTCCACAGTATGCTACAATAAACAATTGCAGACAAATTCTTAAGAAATTTAAAGATTTATAAGAGTTTAATTTTAAGGCATTTCGAATAAAATAAATAGTAGTGAGTAATAAAAAAGAGGTGAAAAGGCAGTTGAAGCGGGAACAGATTAAGAAAAACAAAAAGAAAGCCGCAAAGCGGCATAAAAATCTGATACTTTTATCACTGCTTGCACTGGCACTGACAGCAGGCTGGTATGTTTTTACGACACCGTCCGGTAAATTGTTAAATACCGGTGCGTGGTTTGCGGCAGAAACCGATAAATCTGATACGCAGGAAAAACAGACACTTTCGGCTGTTACGCAGAAATACAGCGATGAAACGCAGTATGCAACCGGTGATTATATCAATGTGTATCATTTTCTGGATACACTGGAGAAAGTGCCAAACCGCGGGCTTCAGATGAAGATGGGCAAAGACGGCTGTTATCAGATGAACAGCAATGACGATTCGCGCAATTTTAACATTCTGCAGCTGACGGATATTCATATTACGGGAACGGAAGGTTCTTATAAAAAGGATATACAGGCGATTGATACCGTGTATACAATGATACAGCGCACAACACCGGATTTTATCGTGCTGACGGGAGATGTCATTTTTGGTGTGGACGGATACGATGCCAATGACGGCATGCGTGCATTAAATGTTGTCAGTAAACTGATGGATACGATAGGGATTCCATGGACATGGACATTTGGAAATCATGATCATACATTTTTTGACCAGTTTTCATCATCAACAATTGCAGCCATGCTGGCGCAGAGCAGCACACTTCGCATTTATCCGAAAAATGAAACGCTTTCCGGCTACACCAACGGCATTTTTAAATTGTGCAATAAAAAAGGAAATCTTGTCATGGGACTGGTCATGCTGGACAGCGGTTGCGTGGCAGATACTAAATCAAAGAAAACAAAACAAGGAGAATGTTGTTATGAAAGAACTTGCAAAACAATTTATTGGGGAAGAATGCATCATTTATACAATTGCTTCAAATGACGGCAGCATACAGGGCGTCATTAAGGAAATTGAAGATGGAGGCATGGTCATTGAGAGAAGTTACGGCGGACGGGAAATCGTCAATCTCGACTTTGTCACCCGTATCCGACAGTATCCGAGAAAGAAAAACGGAAAGAAAAAGGACATTGTGTGGGACTAAATCGATGTGATGGCAGTCAGCATGGGCGGGGACGATATGGTTTTATGTGATGCCCGGTGGAGTGATGCTAAAGATTGTAGTTATGGAGATTGCAAGAATTATACAGATGTTTTAGGAGTGTTTTCATGAGAGTACACCACTATAGATAATAGAGACGTTATTATGAACAGATAGTCATTGACGTGATGATCAAATGAGGTCTTCCGTTAATCGGTCAATGGGTATATACTTGTATTAACCGAATCGGTCAACGGAGGCGGCTTATGAATGATAAATTTTATGCATTGCCGGAAGAAAAACAATCGCAAATATTGAATGCTGCATATAAAGTATTTGCAACGAGTCAATATAAAAAGGCACCAACCTCAGAAATTGCGGCAGAAGCCGGAATTTCCAAATCACTTTTGTTTCATTATTTTCATAACAAACTGGAGCTATATCTTTTTCTATGGAAGCATGCAGCGGATTTAACAAAAAAATTTATGTGCGAATATAAGGCATATGAAACAGATGATTTTTTTGAAATGATGCGCCGAGGTCTGATGGCTAAGTGTGCAGTGATGAGAAAATACACATTTTTATCCCTGTTTTCCATTAATTCATACTTTGAAACCGAGCCGGATATTCAATCCATCATCCAACCGGATGTACAGGATGCTGCAAAAAAGACATTGGAAATGTTTCTGTCAATTTTAAATCTCGATTTAATCCGTAAGGATATAGAGTTTTCTCGTATATATAAAGAAATTCTGTATGCTTCAGATGGAATGCTTAAATATTGGTACAGAACAGGGAATTATGATGTGAATGTTTTTGAGCAGGAATATCTGGAAATGATAAATCATTGGGAAATGATTTATGGAAAGGGGACGGAAAATGACAGAAAACAGTTATAAGACACGCTGTGGCTGCATCCATTATTTTGTAAATATAATAGATAAGCAGAAAATTACGTTAGTGTTTTTACCGGGACTTACAGCAGATCACAGGCTTTTCGAGAAGCAGACAGAATATTTTGAGAATAAACAGAATGTGTTTGTATGGGATGCACCGTCACATGCGTTATCCAGACCATTTACGAATAATTATAGTCTGTCTGACATGGCAGAATGGCTTGATAAAATCTTAACAAAAGAGGAAATTTATAATCCCATCATTATTGGTCAGTCTATGGGTGGATATCTGGCTCAAATGTATATGGAATCATATCCGGATAAGATAAAAGGTTTTATCTCCATTGATTCTGCACCGCTTCAAAAGTCTTATATGACCGCGATGGAAATATGGCTTCTTGAAAGAGCAGAGCTATTATATAAGATATATCCATGGAAAGCACTTCTTAGGGCTGGTTCAAGAGGGTGTGCAGAGACGGAATATGGTCAGAAGCTTATGCGAAAGATGATGATGTCCTATGATTCAGATCCTAATGAATATGCAAGACTTGCCGGTTTTGGTTACAGAATGCTTGCTGAGGCAATTAAAGCAGATCTGCCATATCATATCAGTTGTCCGGCACTTCTTATCTGTGGCGAAAAGGATAAAGCAGGTTCAGCCAAAATCTATAATAAGAAATGGCATCAGAGGGAAGGTTTACCACTTAAATGGATAAAAAATGCCGGTCATAATTCCAATACGGATCAGCCGGATGAAGTTAACAGACTGATAGAAAAATTTATCAGCGAGGCAGATAGGAGAGGAGTGTCCGGATGAAATTAAATATACAGTGGAAAAAAGTATTATATGGAATTACATTGATAGTTATTGGTATAATATTGGCTGCACTGCATTTTATTGTGGGTGGAAATGGCATCGGCAATTTCATTTCCAGTATTATTGCAGTTATATCGGTATTGGTAATATTAGCAGGAACTTATATGACGTCAAGTGGAATCAAAAACTGTAAATGAAAAAGTTTAGAAAAAGAGGATATAATGATTGGTTGATGTAAGTATAACTATAAACATTTATGCGGAGGTAAATTTGTGAAAATTATTTCGTTAGTGGAAAACACCACAAAATCTGAACTTAAGGCAAAGCATGGGCTTTCGCTTTATATAGAAACAAAAAAACATAAGATTTTGTTTGATTTAGGCCCGGATAAAACATTATTTGAAAATGCAGTTAAAAGAAATATAGATATTTCAAAGGTAGATACGGTTATTATATCTCACGGTCATATAGACCACGGAGGAGCATTAAAAAGTTTTTTGGAAGTTAATTCTTCGGCAAAAATATATGTACAAAGAACTGCTTTTGAACCGCATTACAGTAAAACCTTATTCATTAAAATACCCGTTGGAATAGATGCTGCAATTAAGGGAAATAAGCAGATAGTACTGTTGGACGGTGATTACAAAATTGACGATGAATTATTACTGTTTACAGTTGATAAAACAAACAGATTTTATTCGTCTGTTAATGATGCTCTTTATGACGATAAAGGAAAAGACCAATTCAGACATGAGCAGAATTTGGTTATTTTTGAAAATCAAACAGCGCTTATTATGGGGTGTGGACATGCCGGTGTTATCAATATCATGGAAGAAGCAAAAAAATATAGCCCCGATTTGTGTGTGGGAGGTTATCATTTATTCAATCCGCTTACAAAGAAAACGGTATCGACGGAATTGTTAAAAGACATCGCAACGGAGCTTCAAAAATATAAAGATACTGAGTTTTATACCTGTCATTGTACAGGGGAAAAGGCATTTGATTATTTATCACATCAAATGAGTAATATGCACTACATATCCTGTGGTGAAAGTGTTGAAATTTAATATTTTAGAAAATTTAAATTTACACTTAGTCAGCTTGTTGATTTTTATACAATAAATGGGCAATTTCAATCGGGATAGCCCAATTTCTGAATGGATAGAAATGCAAATTGGAACATATCCCGGTAATTAATTAAATACATTAACTCTACGGAGCGTAGAAACCGCAAAAATTCACCATATTCTACGTTGCGTGGGTGTGATTGGAAATAGGATTGAAGGATAATTAAGCCAGAAAGGAGGAAAGCAAATGGATCAAATAAAAATTGGAAGATTTATAGCTGATGAGAGAAAGAGAAAAGGGTATACTCAAAAACAGCTTTCTGAAAAATTAGAAATCAGCGATAAAACAATTTCAAAATGGGAACGAGGTGTTTGAGTTATAATAGGACCAAGTTAGATGAAACCCAGTAAAATCAAGGGGTTATGCCTAATTTAGTCCTTATTTTTATACCAATTTAGCGGTAGATAAGGCAGCGCTGTTATATCAAAACCGAAAAACCAAGTCAGTATCACAGATGTCCGCAATCAGTCTGAGAGTGAATCTGTGTGCTTAGATTAGGTACAATTTTATATCAAAACATTTAGTGAGGACTAAATTAGCACTTGAGATGGAATATTCCATCAGCTGGTTTGGTCCTCTTTTTATTTGAGAGGAGTGGTCGAATGGGCAAAGTGTTAATTTGGTTCGTAATCATTATTAGTACAGTGGTTCTCTACTGTCTTATGAAAGTTAAGGCAGAGAGTGATGAACTGTATGAGAAATTAATGAGAAAGCATTTTTATGGCAGGTCTGATGATATTCCTGCATCTGACCAAACTAAGCACTTGAAAGGGTGTGGGTAATTATATGAAATTTTGCAAAACAATAATGCAGACAATACAGAAAAGGAGTGAAAGGAACATGAATAACAAGTTAGAAGTAATCGGCATTGATCATGGCTGGTCAATGATGAAAACAATCTCTCAGGTATTTGTCACAGGTGTTAAGGAGATTACAACAACTCCGGCACTTTTCGGCGATGTACTTGAGTATGAAGGAAAGTTCTATAAGGTTGGAACTGTGAGGCAGGAAGTAAAGGATACCAAGGTCGAAGATGACAGCTTTTATCTTCTCACTCTTGCAGCAGTTGCTAAGGAACTTAAAAGAAGAGGTCTTGCAGAGGCAAAGGTATTCCTTGCTGTAGGACTTCCGCTTACAAGGTTTGGAGCAGAGAAGAATGATTTTATCAAGTACCTGACAAAGAATAAGCGTGTAAGCTTCAAATATGAGAATGAGCCGTATTATATTGAAATTGATGATGTGGCAGTATTCCCTCAGTGTTATGCAGCAGTAGTGGACAAGATTCCTACAATGGCAAAGAAAACGCTGATAGTAGATATTGGAAGCTGGACAATCGACATTATGCCGGTAATCAACAAGTCTCCGGATGAATCAAAGTGTGTGACGATTCCCAAAGGTCTTATTACCTGTATGTGTTCTATCAATGAGCAGTGTGTAAGACAGCTTAACGGAGAGGTAGACGAGTCAGAGATACAGAACATCATGCGATATGGCAGGTCAGATATTGATGATGAATACTTTGCCATTATTAAGGCAGAGATAGAGGATTTTGTTGATAAGGTATATAACTCAATCCGTGAGTTTGGGTATAACTTAAAGACTACACCGATTGTATTTGTCGGAGGCGGGGCAGTTGTGATGAAGAATTTTGGTAGTCATGATGCTAAGAACATTTCCTATAACCTTGATGTAAAGGCAAATGCAAGAGGATATGAGCAGCTTGCCACAATGGGACTTAAAAGCACTAAGCGATTATCATAAGGAGGCAGATGATGGGAAGAAGACTTGAATATGAAGTAAAAACTTCTGTCCGCCTCAACATGAGCAATCCTCAGCATGTGAAAATCAATGATGTGATTCAGAACCTTGATCCGAAGATTTTCAAATCTAAGAACCAGTTCATTATAGATGCGATTCAGTTCTACATTGATAATTATGGAAAAGAAACTTTTGTTATCAAGAAGAAGGAAAAAGAGAGGGCTGAATATATCCGGTCAGAAGATATTGATGACATTAAGGAAGAGGTCATTGAAGCAGCAACCAATGAGGCTAGAAAAGAGGTAATAAAGCTGTTAGGCGGAGTGATATCCGGGATGAATGTTGGTCAGCCGGTAATAATGCAGGCAGCCAATAGTGAAGCACAAGAACCTACAGAAGATGTTATGGACGATGCAGATGTTGCAGGACTTGCAATGGGATGGATGTCGAAAGGAGACTGATTATTATGAGAAGAGTTATGGGAGCCGTAGGAACAGTAATTTTAGAGATACTCAAGTGGATATTAAGGATAATTCTTGGAGCTTTGAAGCTGGTCTTAGGACTTGCCAAAATAATTCTTCTTCTATTCGCTATGGTGGCAAGGGTATTTCTTTCATTCGTAAGAATGGGCACATTCTGAGAGGAGGTGAGCGTATGCAGGTAAAGGGTTTATTCTTAAATTACAAGAAAAACAGAAGACTTATGCAGTATTTCTTTAAAATAAGAGAGCTGGTATAATGAAAGGAGTTTAAGATGCACAGAATACGGGACAGTCCTATGTGTCCCGTGCATTACAGATAAATAGTTCACCGCAAGGGTGGATGGCACGGAACACAAAGCCCGTCCCTCTTGCGGAGAAGGGATGGGTGATTACTATGAAGAAGATAAGTATTATCTTATTATCCGCAGTACTGGTCTTTTCAATGGCTGCCTGTAATGGTGGTAAGGAAAAGGCTGATAATCAGACAGAGAAACAGACGGAAAGCGTAAAGCCAACTGAAGAAGTAGCAATGGCAACGGAAGCTGTCACAGAGGTCACAACCGAAGCTGGAAGTGAAGAGACAGAGAAAGATATTGCCGAGGTTAAAGATTCAGAAGAGAAGACTGATAAGGAAGATAACCAGTCTGCTGATAATGAAACTGCTTCAAAGCAGAAAGAAAAGTCAGAGCAGAATGACGAGCCGGAACAGAAAGCTCCTGCAAGTGGTAATAAGGAAGCTGGTGGAAATCAGAGTAATGCAGGTAATGGTGGTCAGACTACAGACAGTCCGAAAGACAATGTGAGCAATCCACAGCCTGCATCCGTGGCATACAGTCCACAGAATGTTGTGTCACTTGCAACAGCAAAGTGTCAGGCAGGAGGGATGATTACCACACAGCAGAATTTACAGAATCATTTGAATGACGGCAGTATCACGCAGGAAGAGTACAA
>ERZ773148.3104-NODE-3104-length-11768-cov-23.433365_pt1 | contig 11768 bp, 18 predicted proteins | sample MGYA00580846_ERZ773148 | MGnify/ENA primary metagenome ERZ773148 (study PRJEB29015, sample SAMEA2737879) | human gut metagenome | biome: human gut; feature: human-associated habitat; material: faeces | place: China | collected 2012 ...
CCGGGCCGTCCCGTGGGTCAAAGCTGATGATGTAGTGGTGGCTCTTTACGTCCTCCCGTTTCTGGTTCTTGCCGTAGCGGAGATTGGAGCGCATACAGGCAACGGCAAAATCCTCCCCGCCACAATTCAGAGAGGATATGCGGTAGTCTACCCTCGGTATGAGCCGCCCGTCTGCGTCAAGGGTGGGCTTCATGGTAAACTCGTCATGCTCGAATGTGAGGTATTTTTCAGCGTCCCCGTAGTTGGCATTTTTAGAGCTGATATGTTTGAGTATCGCCAACGGCTTCACCTACTTTCTGCAAGACTTCAAACTTCAAGGCGGCAAGGTCGGCGGCGGCTCCCCGCACTTCCTTTTCCAGCCCCCGGTAGGGGCTTCCGTATTCGTTCAGGCTCCGGGCAATCTGGTTTAAGTTGCCGCCGATTTTCCCGTACTCTGCCGTGAGCTTGGAGAGGGCGGCAAGCAGCCCGTCATTGACCGGGGAAACGGTGACAATGGGGCGTATGGTCGCTTTCCGTATGGCTTGCCGGATAAACTCGGACTGGCTGATTTCATAAGCCGCCAGCCGCCCGGTGAAGTCGGCGTATTCTTCATCGGTCATGCGGGTCTTTACCACATGACGGCGGTGGGGCGTATTGTATTTCTTTCGCATGGTCTGTGACCTCCTTTCTCGCCCGACAGGGCGCATAGCAGGGTTTGGGGAAGGCACTCCCCAACAAGATTCCCGCAGGGGCAAAAATAAGCGGAGAGCGAATTTTGGCACCTCGGTAGAATCTTGCTCTAAGTAAGCCGCAGACTGGCCCTGTCCGGGCTTTTCCGTACATAGAGCGAACAGGGCGGGGCTTTCAGCCCGCTGTTCGCTGCCTTTTTTCTTTCGCCAATATTACTCCGCAGAGGGGCTTTGCTACCCGCTGGCTGCGCTATTTTTCTTTTCCGCTAAAGATACATTTGAAAAGCCGTCAGCTACCCGCTGGACAGAGATTTTTCAAAATTTCTTTTGCCTTAGTAATCCGGGAACGGGGATTTTGGCAACCGGCGGGACAGAAAAATTTTGCTTTCACTTCCTACAACGGAGAGATTTTGAAAATGCCAAATATCCGGGCGGGAAAATTTCTCCCCTCATTTACTACTACAACCGGCAGGGGGCAAAATGGCCGGGAGCCAGAACGGGCAACAAAAAAAGCAGCAAATCTTTTTCAGACTTACTGCTTTCGCTGGTCGCCGGTGGCGGCTGGTATTCAGTTTTGAAAGTTTAGGGCTGGCTGGTATGACGATAACGCGTTTAGCAAATAAAAACTTCTCATCTCAAATCAAAAAGAATACTTTCATAGTCCTTTACAAAATACTTTATATTTGTGCGTCCTTTCTGAATAATTGTGTGGCCTTCCGCTTCCAACTTTTCCTTTTGTGCCTCTACACCGCCGGGATATTTTGCGTTCAATTCCCCGTTTGCCTTTAAGGTTCGCCAATACGGGGTTTCATCTTCAGAACGCTGGTAACTCGCCCATGCTGCAATAGATACAAAAATCCCGGCTGTAATAGGCTCTGTGAAATCCGCTCCATTCAGTTTAGCAAAATATTCACGGATTTTTCCGACAGTGATTACTTTGCCATAAGGAATTAGTTTCATCACTTTATCATATTCGATTGGTGGGGCAAAATACATTCTGCTTCCGCCATATTTCTCAATGCTTTTCTGGTCGGTAATAATCTGAAATTTAGGCATATCCTTGCTATCATGTAGCATGGCATTAAAATCTTTTTTATCTTCATTCGCCATCTCTCAACACCTCCTGCCTTAATTATAGTGGAGCAGATTATTCCATGCAATGAGACGGTTTGAAAATCAGCTTGATTTTTTTCTTGTCTGACATTGGATATAACTCAACGGTCAAAGCGAAATTTGAACAGCGCGGCAATGAGCCGCTGCTTCACATAGTCCTCCACCTCGGAGTTGACCTGTCCGTTTATTTTGGAGAAGTAGCGGATATATCCGGCGTAGTGGGAAAGAACCGTGTCGATTGCGTCCGGGTCGCCCTCATGGGCTTTAACGATTGTTTCATAGGGGAGAAGTTTACTCATGGTCGTTTCCCTCCATGAGCTGGCTGGAGAGGACAGAATGAATGTCATTTGAGTACGTCCGTTCTCGGAAACATATCCACTTCGCTTTTGGCACTATCGGTATACGGGAACATATCCAATCTCTCTCTGGAATGTATACCATACTTTTAAAAGGCAGAATAGCATTTTAACTTATGCTACCCTACCTATAACTAAACATTTACAGTTGCATGTGGCCTATTGTTTTTAGCCGTTAAATATTTTATAACTATTAAATAGCGATACAAATTGTTCGAAACTAATATTGTTTATATCATATATTCTCGCATGTTTTAAAGCTTTATTAAATTGATTTTTTGTAAACAGTTTTTCATACTCTTTGTTAACCCATTTCATTACAAAAGTTTCATATTTTTTTCTCTCTTTAAATGCCATTTTTGCTGGCTTTCTTTTTAATACAATTAATGCGCTATCCACTTTAGGTTTTGGATGGAAATAATACCTAGGAATTTTTGCTAATATAGAAATATCTACCTCTGCCATTAACAGCAATGCTAGTGATCTGTTTGTATCTAATAACCTTTTAGCAAAACCATATTCCACTATTAAATAACTTATTGTGGCTGAACTTTCAAAAACAATTTTTCGAATTATATTTGTGCTTATGTTGTAAGGTATGCTGCCAAATATTTTATATGGATTGTGGCTAGGAAATGTAAATTTCAGTATATCATCATTTACTATTTGATAGTTAGGATAATTTAAGAGCTTATTACGAGTTACCTCACATAATTTAGAATCAATTTCTATCGCCGTAACAAAATTACATCTCTTTACCAATTCAGCAGTAAAATGACCTTTCCCTGCACCTATTTCAAAGATGTTATCTTTTTCATCTAAACTTATGCAATTCATTATTTTTTCTATGTGATATTTTGAAGTAATAAAATTTTGACTATCTTTTATATTTACTTTGTTCATTATAACCTCTCCTTAAAGGTAAGCGCCTAATATAAGGGTATCTGTTCGCTTGGTCATATATTTGCCATAATAGTAGTAATCACATATGCCAGCATTTTACTCTATGATCCGGCGCTAGGATCTAGCAGTAAGCAAGCATTTTACTACAATTATGGAGGTTACATTTATGCAGACAGAAAGACGAACTGCCGATGAGCAATACCGGCTCATCATGGAATGTCGCAGCAGCGGACTAAGCGATTTTCAGTGGTGCAACGAGCACGGGATCAAACCCGGTACATTCTACAACTGGGTCAAGCGGCTTCGCAAAAAATCCTGCTATGATATTCCGCCGGCAACAGGCCGGGGAGGCTATAAGCCTTCGGAACAACAGGATGTTGTCAAACTTGAAATCGTTGACCAGCCTGTTCTGCACGAAGAGACACCACAGCTTTTAAGCGTGCTTCCGGATCATACGGATACAAACTGTATGGAAGCAACTGCTGAGATCAAACTCGGCTCCGCCCTGATCAGGATTTCAAATGATATAGATCCGGCACTTTTAGCACAGATCATCCGGTCTGTGGGAGGTGCATCATGCTAGGCGACATTACAGCTGCAACAGATATTTATATCATTTGTGGCTACACCGATATGAGAAAATCAATCGATGGTCTGTGCGCCATCATCAGAGACCAGCTTCACTTTGAACCGGAGCATACCACCGCGCTCTACCTTTTCTGCGGCAGACGCAATGACAGGATAAAGGCACTCCTTCATGAGAATGACGGTTTTGTGCTTTTATATAAACGCCTCGATCATAACACCGGAAAATACCGGTGGCCACGTAACCGTGACGAGGTGAAAACCATTACATGGAGGCAGTTTGACTGGCTCATGTCCGGTCTTGAGATCGAGCAGCCAAAGGCAATAAAAAGTGCCTGAAACGCTTGATTTTTCTAGGCTTTTGCACCTGTTTATGGTACAATAGAAGTATCAAAAAACGGAGCAGAAGACCATGCCTTCAGGAGTAAAAGATATCCAGCTCTTAGAGCTTAAGGATACAATCTCACAACTGAATAAAACAATCAGCACTCAGAACGAACTCATAAGTTCATTGCAGAAGATGCTGGAAGAACGCAATGCGAAGGACAGTGAAAAAGACCTTCTGATCGCGAATCTCCAGTCTCAGCTTGCGTATCTTAAGAACAAGGTCTTTGGCTCAACCAGTGAAATACGCCATGACCAGCTGGACGGACAGCTGAATCTGTTCGGTACACCCGTCGGTGATGAAAAGCCTGCGGAAGTGATCGAACCGGAAGTGATCAGCGTCAAGGGGTATACCAAAGAGCGGAAACCCAAGGCAACCTATGATGACAAGTATAACTCTGTGCGCTCCATTTGTAAACATTTTTTTACGGATATAGTAGGACTGTCTATCAAATTTTTCTGTGTTTCTTTACGACACATGAGCATTAAATCAGGGTATCAATCAATGAAATACCACTACAATTTTGACCGGACAGGGCGGAATGTTTACATCGACTGGTAAAATTTTAATGTTTTGGTATAGGTGAATCTAATGAAAAACAAACAACACGAGTACATTTTGAAAGCGTTTATAAACTCAAGGATTCCTATGGCGATTCGTAGAAATTCTCCAGAACTTATTGCTATTGATTCTGTTGTAGGGGGGTATTGCTCTCAATTGATACATCGAGCAAAATTCATTGAACTCCCATCGAGTGAAATTATTTCTAAAACCGAAAAAGCTGTTTTTTCAGAATTGATAAATCAATCAACAGGAATGGAAAAAGATGAATTAGTGGTGTACTATCGACTTGCAATACTTGTGGAATCTATATTGATTCAATATCGCAAATAACATATGCCCGCAAGCAACGCCTTTTGGGGCAAAAGGCAACTGCTGGGATAATTCCGAGTTTCTAAAGATTTCGGCAGTACTCCTGACAAGTGCCGTGGTATCTGGCGGCGATGCTTGCCGGACAAAGCTTTAATGCGCAATATGAATTTGGAATTAATGTTATCAAAATGTTTATGTAAGGTGTATATGAAAGATTATTATAATTTGTTTGTGGAGTTATCGCTACAACAGTGTACTAAAAACGACTATGGAAATAAACTAAAAGTAAAAAAACATAATGCAGCTTATAAAAAACTTAACAAGTTGCAAGACGAAATGATGAAAAACATCGGTGACGACGCATTACATGCGTTGCTTAATCACGAAGATGATAGAGTAAAAGTCAACGCCGCTTCTTTCTGCTTAAATTCAGAGGTCTTAGTTGAGCAATCCATTCTTACATTGGAAAAAATAATTGCTGGTTCAGACGATCCGACAATATGTTTTTCCGCAAAAATGTTATTACAAAAATTCAGATAAATTATACCAGCAAGCAACGCCTTTTGGGGACAAAAGGCAACTGCTGGGATAATTCCAAGTTTCTAAAGGTGTCAGGAGTACTCCTGACAAGTTTTGCCTTTGTGGTATCACAAAGGCGATGCTTTCGGTTTCAACTATAACGGCAAAGAATGTTCAATATGTCATCAGACAAAAGTATTGGAAATTTTAGGAAGTGAGTAATTATGAACAAGAAAAGAGTTTATACACTGCTGATTATATTGGGTGTTTTGGTTCTCGCCGTATTATTCTATGTATCCATTCCGTATATTGCAAACGCGGCAACGCGTCCCGTTAAGTCTTTTAACAAGGAAATTACCGCTATATCTTGCGAAAGCGAGGATATTCCTTATGTTGAAGCATACGGCAATATATATAAGGGCAAAAAAGTAATTTCGCTTTTTGATTTGTGTGAAAAGAAGCATAAAACTTATTATGATACACTTTGTATTTACGATAACAGAGCTTATTTTATATGTTCCGAGTCGGACAAAACAAATAAGCAGTGGTGTATATCTTCCGTAGATTTAAAGACGCATATTATTCAGACTCATTTTGTGTTTGAAAATCCTGCCGCAGCGTATGACGATTTTATGAATTTAGCAGAATACAGCAAGCGAAACGGATATTATTTTGACGGTAAAATCGTACTCAACGACTATGCTTCTGTTTGGGAATACGATTTAAAATCGGGTTCGGCAAAAGAATACGGTTATGACGATTTTGAATTTCCCGTACAGGAAATATACGGCGAGTATGCCGGCGATAATGCCATAAAGATTCATACTCCGCAATGGGAAAAGACGTTTTCATTTTATGACATAAGCCAAGAAAGCACCGGAGTTTCAACCGTTTATTCTTTTAAAGACAGAAAAATCCGTGTTACCGGTTGTAACTTCATAAACGATTTTTTCGTTGACAATGCCATTCAGTATATTAACGGAAAAATCTATGCGTTCGGTGAATGCACGGATGATTTAGGCGGTGCATATGCTGTTCTTTTGGAATATGATTTACAGCAAAACAAATGGTTGTATGTAACATCCATTTACACGTATAGTCCGGCTTCAAAAGCCTATATCATTCCGTCGGCAAGTTAAAAGTAGTACAAAGTTAGCACGTAACCGCCAATGCCAACTAACGGAGATATTTAACAACATTTGTGCTGATATGTAGAATGTACAAAACGATATAGTCGCAATAGCCGATAAAAAGGGCACCGTAGTTGCAAACTATTACTACGACGCATTGATTGGTGGCGTTGCAGGAGGTGGCTACGGCTATAACAAGACTGTAAAAAGCAATATTCCAAAAGGACAGCGTTGGAGATACGTTGTTGGATGTAGTTTGGTTGGTGCAGTTATTGGAGGTGCAATAGGGGGATTTGTACGCTATGGCGTAGGTGTTGCTCTGGTGGCAAAAACCTCAAGTGGATTAGTTATAAAATCTGTTTCAAGGTCGCTTTCATCTGTAAGTAGAAACACAATACATCATATTATGCAAAGCAAACATGCATGAGGACGAGTCTTTAGAAATGCTACTTGGAAAAATGTTAAAGGTTTAATTAACACTACTATAAAAAAGGTGCAACGACGCTGATTAACAGACAAGGTAGAGCTTTAATTTACAAAGCAGTTAGAAATAATGTTGTCGTCCGATATGCTATTATTGACGGTGTAATTGAAATATCTGATGCATGGGTGAAAACAAGGTGATAATATGATTTTATACAGCGATGAATATACTCGAAAGCTTGAGCTTGAGGGAAAATGGATTGATTGTGTCCGGTATTCGCACGAAAAGCTGACAGCAGATAGAAAAAATGTTTCGCTGTTTTTGAAACTATCGGTTAACACTTGGTATACCTTGACTTTAGATGGACCGGTACTTTCCTTGAAAAAAGGCGAATATGACACATTGACCGATATGTTGTGTCATTGTTTCAAGTATTTCAATTCTGCATTTTCTGCTAATGAGAACTGCCAATGGCTATTTGGATATATGATGGAAGTTAGACCAGATTTGTTTCTCAATTCCGGAGTGGAGTATACTGCAATAGAACAGCAAGGGAAAATTCAAATTGAAAAAGCAAGCGAAAATGGTAACATGTTTGCACAACTACTATTTGCGTTGGACAACCGTTCTGATAAAGAAATTGAAAGGAAACGGAAAAGAGTCAGTGAACATATATCAGAATATTTTGACGAAAGTCAGGAGGTGGATAAGTATTTCATTGAAATATTAACGACAAATTTTTAACATTCTACTGGGATATTCACAAGCCCTTAAATGTTTCAAGTAATTCCTGACAAGTGCCGTGGGATTCGAGCGGCGGTGATTGCCGGTACATAGCAGAATCCAGCCGAGACGGGCTATTACCACCTCAAATCACGCTATTATTCTCCCGAAGATGGCAGGTTCTTGAACGTGGACGGTTACGTGCAAACCGGACAGGGATTGTTAGACAAAAATATGTTTGCATATTGTGGCAACAATCCTGTAAACAGGAGAGACAATAACGGTAATGCTTGGGAAGATGTAAAGAAATGGTTTTCAAAAAGGTGGAACGCATTTAAGAATTTTGTAGGTAATACTTGGAGCGCAGATAACCAAATTGAAAATACTGATTATATTTACTATAATATAAGTATGATTTGGCCAATTGTAGCTGTAGGTGCATTGGTTGGAATAACAAATATTCCTGAATATAGCGGTTATCCTCAATTGCAGCCACAACCGAATTGTTAAGAAAGAGATGTTATTATGTTTTATATAATAAGACTTGTTATAGCGTGTATTGCTGTTTTGCTTGCATTGCTTTTTACAAAACGTACTAAAAATAGAAAACGCATTGTTGCTATTGTACTTGTTATGGTTGCGGTTTTATATCAGCTTTCTGTTGTTTTTCCGATTGAACAAATACATAAATACGATAATGTTGAAGAGGTATTTGATTATATGTATTCGGGAAATATCGACTTTATAGAATACGGTCAGGATTCGGCATTTGTTTCATTCAGGCAGAAATCCTCTCCCAATAAGTTTAGGTCTGCAGTGATTTTGAAAAAGGACGGAAAATATATAGTCGGATTTCCCCAAAAGAACCAACGTATTTACTATTATTCAGGTTCAGGGGTTAGTGTAAGCTTTTACCACCTAAAAGATACTAACGATTATTATTTGACTATTTTCGGCAGTGTTGCTCCTGATAGTGTGTCGGATTCTGAAAATCACAAATTTAATTTCGCCAACGGCAACATATCAAGCACAACTACAGTTTATATTAAAGACATCAGTAATTATAGCTTGACTTATACCGGATTGGAGCACGAATACACGATTTCAACTTATATGGAAAATGAAAAATTATGCTTTAATGTGACAGGCGATGTTAATAACAGCTCGGAATACTTAAATAATATATAAAATATAAAGCAACATAGTGGACGTTTTTGTTTGCAGAAAGGAGTTAGGCTCATATATAGTTAAATAAAAGTGCCATGGCATTCGAGCGGCGCTGCTTGCCGGTAGACGGCATTTTGTTTCAGCAGGTAACCGTCCGAAAAGACACAGCCACGGAGGGGGGACACCCCCTCCGTGTACATAACAGAACCCATCCGAGACGGGCTATTACCACCTCAAATCAAGGTACTACAACCCTGAATTGTGCAGGTTTATAAATGCTGATAGTGTTGATGTACTTGATGAAGACCAAAATAATGTTCTTGAGAATAATTTATTTGCATATTGCCTTAATAATCCTGTAAATATGGTCGATTATGATGGAAATAGCGCAGTAGCTATAGCAGGAGGTTATGGTTTATATGTATGGGCGTTTGCCGGGGCAAATGCATGGAATATTATTGGTCAAGTAGTACTTGTTGGAATGGCTGTTGTAACTATTGTATTAGCAATAAAAATAGTTTACGATAAAACATCTGGCAAAAAAACTACTAAAAATGGTTCGCAGACTGCCGGACACAGGACTACTAAAAATGGTTCAAAGAAAAAAATGACAAACATACAAAACCAAGACCGGGGCGTCAAAGTGAAAAGAAAAAGATGAAACCGTCTTGGAACAGAAGGAGGTAAAATAATATGGATATTATAAACAGCATAAAATTTTGTCGAGACAAGCGAAAGGTTGCAAACGTATACCTCGACAAAGAGGACACATGCCATCATCTGACGGGATATATTACCGCCTGTAATGATGACGAGGTGCTGATAGCCCACATTAACACACGAGGCGAATACGACGGATTTGTATATGAATATGCAAGCAATGTTTATCGTGTCGATTATGACGGAGAGTATGAAAATAAAATCGGAACGCTGTATAAATTAAAACATCAAAGTCACCCACAATTTGAACCTGATGAAGGAAATATTCTCTTCTCATTGCTGAAATTTGCTGAAAACAGCAAACTTTTGGTTTCGTTGGAGGATGAAGAGAACAGCGTAACCGGTTTTTTGAAAAGCTTTTCCGACACCCAAATTGAGCTTGAAACCGTAAATGAATACGGTAAATACAGCGGTGTTACCGTAATTGATTTAGAAATGGTTGAAACCATTTCCGTTGACACCGATTACGAGCAAGACGTTAAATTGTTGGCAGATAATAATACAGAGAACGGTTCTGTGTGTTGAAAGCCGTGTGAAACATATTTATTTTATAATACACCGCCTTGGCTCAAACGAACCCTCTGCGATACAGAAGCTCAATTCAAAATGCAGCAGGTGTTGGTTTACAAAGCACATGGGCTACAATAGAATACCCATTATTGCAGGGCAGAGATATAATATATGGTGTTGCTTCACAAAGTGGATCTATTCAAATTATGCCGTAGGAGAAATGATGATGGGAAACTATTTTGTTATGAGTACGAGATTTAATAAAAGTAAGGCTTCTGATTTTGGATTAATATCAAAAGATGCGAATACAGCAATTAACCCAAATGATAATTCAATATGGATAAGGACCGCTTTGTACGATTTTGGCTGGGGAAAAGAAAACGGATTTTATAAATCCCCTCTACCAAATTTTGATATTCTGCTTGAACTTGCACTAAATAGTAAAAGCAGAGATGATATGTATGGGGCAGCAGCTATGATTCTTGAAAACTTTGCTGATGAATTATTGTGTCAATGTGAAACATTAATTAATGATCGTTCTCGAAAAAAAGAATTCAAAAGATTGGTGGAGTTATTCAAGCTAAAGTCGGCAACAAACCGGTGTTCCGTCGTTCGGAAAACATATGAACAAGTTAAAAGCGATTATTGTAGATGGAAAAAAATCTCTGATATTGCAAATAAGATGTAATGCATTATCTCAGCAAGCATCGCTTTTTGGGACAAAAGGTTAATTTCACAAATTTAACTGCTGTATATACTGGAACTACAGAAATTAAGTGGGATGATAAAACCACGGAAACAATATATACCGATGTAGGTTTTAGTGGATATGCGCTTTTAGCCATTGCCTATTTTCTAACCTCAGGTGAGCCAGCCCAAGCTCCGGAAACGTTTCCACAACCGGTGCCGGCACAGTAAGAAAGGAGAAAAAAATGTTGTATGGAATGTTCAGATTAGGCATTGGGTTCATAATTGCTATTGTTCTCTTTGTCCTTATTAAATATACTAAAACAATAGATAAGCGTAAATGTTGTATTGCAGCATTTATAGCTGTTTCAATAACTGTCAGCTTGTTGTACCTGATTCCGTTTGAAAACGCATTTATTACTTTTTCTACTCCTGAGAAAGCATTTCATTATACAAACTCTTGGGATATAGACAATATAGTCAGCGGAACGGAAACAAGCTTTGTGATTGCAAGCAAAAACAATGTGAATACTTATAAAATTGTCCCTAAAACGCAAAAAGGCTGGAAAATTAGCAGTGCATTGGCAACAAAAGATATGTTTCAGTATTTTTGCAACGGAATATCTATTCATATATACAGATATAAAAACTCTTCGGATTATTATATCGCGGTGTTTGATACTGATGGCGGTCAAATCAATATAACTGACAATCGTGGTTCCAACTTCATCTCCGTAATACAGAATCAGTCAGCAGATATTGAACCGGTTTATCATTACTATGCTTGCATAAATAATATGGATAGCGAATATGTTATTACCCTTAATGGTGAAGATATAAAGCTGCCAATAGCAAAATATAGCTGATGCTTGCGGCCTTTGCGGTCGAATGAAATGTTTTTAATGATGTAAAGCACTCTCTACTTTTTTATGAAAGTGGAGGGTGCTTTTTTTGTCTAGCAATTGATGAAAACCCCCGGTTCTACCGGGGGAAAAGGAACGCTTT
>ERZ773148.3111-NODE-3111-length-11745-cov-7.067665_pt1 | contig 11745 bp, 10 predicted proteins | sample MGYA00580846_ERZ773148 | MGnify/ENA primary metagenome ERZ773148 (study PRJEB29015, sample SAMEA2737879) | human gut metagenome | biome: human gut; feature: human-associated habitat; material: faeces | place: China | collected 2012 ...
AAAGTTAATGATGGAAGTTGGAGACAAAAATACGTGGTTTACCGAATGCTTACAATTCTAAGCTATTAAATTATTACTACAATAAAAAACTAATAACTAACGCTGATGTCTTTCCGTATATTAAAGGTGTACATTTGAAGATGTTCCCATTACCACACCATAGCGATGGAATTGAATCCGAATTGTCTAACTTAGTTGATTCGATTATTCAACACAAAAAGCAAAATATTGACACTTCAGTAATTTGTAATAAAATTGATGCACTTGTATATCAACTATATGGACTAACCGATGCTGAAATAAAAATCATCGAACAAAGCATCTAAATACGACAATAGCCTGCGGTACCGCAGGCTATTGTCGTATTAGGGTTAGTTGTTAATATCTTGAATTTGGAGCAATTCATAAGTTGGTGCTTTGGGCTTACCATGGCTTGGTGTCTCTCTATACTCTTTCATTATCAATTTACACATTTGATTAGTATAAAGACGGGCATATTCTGTTAATTGTTCATCATCTAAATCTTCTGTGGTGTTACCTGTTTTTCTATGACCTTGATCGTCTATAAATTCAAATGTGCCAGAATCTGTAAAAATACCAGATAAACGAGCTTCCATTGTCAGATATGTTTCTGTAATATTTGACTGTTTGATACGACTATATCCTGTTTGTAATTCTGTTTTAGATAACTCCGTATGGTTCATACCCGATTCCATTTTCAATATATTGCTTGTTTCGGAAACGGTTTTATAAAAATTCCTTAGATATGTTATAGTTCTAGGAGATTCACTCTGTAAAATATCCTCTAAACGTTCTTCATCTTTAGCAGCAATGTCTATTAAACTAATAACTTCTTCGATTGCTTGTGATGCATCTTGTTCTGAAAATAAATTATTTCTAACCCAGCCCATCTCATATCCAAAAGAACCATGAAGGATATTGGAAATATACATTTTCCCTTTTCCAATGCCTTTGATTTTGCCACGCTCTGATTGACTAAGTTTTCCGCTAACAATTTCTGTATATTTTGTGGCTATCATATTGGATAAAATAACGGATGTTTTAGATGCAAAATCCGAAAATATACCCATTGAACCATATACGGCCTCTCCTCCAAACCATAATTTTAAGGATGTATCAAAATATTCAACAGAGCCTATTGAATCCAATTCAGATTGCAGACTTGCAATACGTTTTTCTAAGGAAGCTCGCATTAGAGGACTGTCAATATTTTGACTTAGAACTTCTTGCATTTCTGCCAATTGGCGCTTTAGCCATATGTACTCCGAATATGTTTTCATATGCTCAATGAATTTAAAAAGTCCAAAGCCTTCAAGTCCTCTGTATTATCATTATATAATGGAATCTCAAGCATTCCTTTCCAAACGCCATAACGATTATGGCTAAAAAGTTGAAGCCAGTATTGAGTATTTCTAACAGCTGCAGTAGGTGAACTAATGTCTATTATATAATGATCTACATGATATTTTTGTTTAGAAATAGTACAATCCACAAAATCAGGGAAAGCAACTAATATTGCTTGTTGAATAGGCTGTGGCATATTGACAAAGGTTACGACATCAATATCATTGGGCTCAGCATTTTCTCTTTTCAGTTTATCTTCAACAAAACTCCCATCAATCCATTGTATCGTGTTAGATATTCCGTGTGTGTATGCCTCCAATCTAAATTGAATAAAACCTTTCAGAATATCAACTCTAGAGCGTGTTGTACCGAAATGCTTACACAAATCCATAATGTCCGTGTGATACGGAGATTGTGCTGCCCTCTGAGTTGGATTGTCTCCAACATAGGGTGGAAGTACATAATTATGGTCAAAAGGAGGTATCATACTATATCTTATTTAAGATTAATAGCCAAAAATTCCTTTAAGGGTTGTAACGCATCAACATCTAAATTCCAATAACTTTTGTCATTGAAAAACCAATCCCCACACCCCATCTTCTTAATTAGCGGTATGCGTTGTCTTTGTTGTGTGTCGTATATTGTTTGTGCAGCTGCATAAGCATACACCTTTCCTTTTAAACTAGGAACATTGTATATAGATTCACCATTGCCATCTTTTACACCTTTAAGACAAGTCTCATAATCTGTATAGCAGTCAAAAAAGACTTTGTTTGGAGCATAAAGAGCTGCGGCTTCCATTAACACTTCTACATCTCCATCATCTTGATTATTTGGATAAATAAAGTAAGGGAATGCTACAGCATTAGTTGCTATTCCATTATCTATTTCCTTTTTTCTCTTAACATATCCATAACCTTTAGCAACTGTGTCTGCATCCGCAAAAACTATAACCTGTTCGTCTGTTTCTTGTGCTAATTTTATTTGGTTGAGGTTTGTTTCATTATACAGATTACCAATACCATCCATAAATATAAATTCAACTTCTATCGCAGGAAAGAACTTGCTTATAATAGCTTGGAGAAAATGGTACTCTGAAGTCTTATTGCTCTTTGCTTCTATGAAAATCTTAGTCATATTACCTTACTTCAATTTCTTGGTTAATAGAATAGTCTAGACTTTCTAAAGAATAGTGATATGCCTTTAATTCATCATTATTGGTTTTCAATAATTTAAAGGTCGCAACTATATCTCTATATGTATCAAGAGCAGCATCACGCAATCCTTTGATAGAATCAACATCATGAGTTGTTATAAACAATTGTGTATTGTTCCTAATGGCTGCATTTATAAGAACTTTCCATAAATTGCACATTACGGAATAATGGAAGCCATTACTAATCTCATCAATAAGTAAAGCACCATCCTTACAATCATATACAGCGGTTAGAAGAGAAACGATCTTTCTAGCACCATCTCCCATCATATTAACAGGAATACGTTTCGCCAAACCTACATCAACAAGCATTTCTTTATCAGTGAAAATAAAGTCTCTAACTCGAGGTTCTATTAATTTAAGACCTTCAACAATAAAGTGCTCGTCTTTATTCTGAAGAATATTTTTGAGTCCTTGTATTGATGCACTAAAATCAAACTTAGGGCTTAAATATGTACATCTTAGTGATTCAATATATTGTTTCGATACAATGCGGGTTGCATCCGTTGAATTTGCAGAATCAAAACGCAACTGTGACTCAAAATGCTTGTCATTGATTTTAAAGTCAAATTTCAATCCATATTTACCCTCTTCTACATTTGAAAGGATATTTGTATCGTCAGCATTTAAAGATACATTATTTTGATTCTGTTCAAAAAGTGTTATTTTCAAATCACGCTTTTCATCATTCTCCATTCGGATATGAATTGGGTAACTTGAATCTAAATTATAAAAATCTAATTTAAGGTCATTCAAACGAGCTTTGCTATAACCACGCATAAAGTTCACATGGATAGGTAGCAATGGATTTGACAACCCACTGGCTAAAAACAACGACTCCAACAACGAAGACTTTCCACAATTATTCTTTCCGAAGAAAAGATTAATCTGCTTAAAGCCCTCTATAGTAGCATGTTTTATGCCCCTGAATCGCTCTATTTCGATTTTGTTAAACATTGTTTCTGCAGTTATTCGATTATAAATTAACATGCAAAGTTACGAAAAATATCTAGCATAAGGTTGCTATTTACATGTTTTTTTATATGACAACAGTTGTTTTTAGTAAAATCACACTAAAATAATCTATCTGAATTATAGCATGCATAACATTTATACTTAGTGTGCTATATACAATCAACGTACAAAATTGTCAGATTTGTAAGTATCTTAATTAATTGACATATGATGTTGCCAATAGAAACAATGCACATTCTCTTTTTGCAGCAAAACACCCTCCAATACCTTTTGCCTTATCCAGCTTGCTTCATAGGTATTAAGCCTAAATGCAAGAGCAATGACCATTTCAAGATTGTAGAATGTAGCCCAACATTTAGGAATAGCCAAATCGCATCGTTGAGTTGTTGACAAGTTAAGCGTTCCACTCTTGTATATTGCTCTAATGGCGGCTCGGAGTGTCGGGACTATTACCCCGAACAACTCCACTAATTCCATTTCAGACATCCAAACATTAGCGCTTGGGATATTCACTCTGCCATTCTCGCTGATTGTTATAATTGATCGTTCCATAGTTACATTGCTATTGAGATTTCACTAAACGATTGATTAAGTCTGTTACCGAACATCGTCAAATCCTTGTCTATTTTTTCGGTGGTAATCTTGGCATACTTTTGTGTCGTGGTTATGTTCGTGTGCCCCAATACTCGGCTCACACTCTCAATAGGAACGCCCTTGCTCAGAGCAAGCGTAGCGAATCCATGGCGACTTGAATGAAATGAAATATCCTTCGTAATACCGCACTCTTTTATCATCTTTTTCAGTGGTTTACAGATGTTCCAATAGTTCAGATTAGGAAACACCAATTTGTCCTCTTGGAATCTCTCGTAACGTTTGATTATCTGCAATGGAATATCCAGCAACTTCACTTGGAAATTGACCTTTGTTTTGTGTCTCTTGGATAGAATCCATTTCTCTCCGTTAATCTCTACAATATCATCTGTGGTCAGTTCCTTTATATCCACGAATGACAAAGCTGTAAAACTTGCAAACACGAACAGGTCTCGAATATAAGCCAACTTCTTATCCGCAAACTCGTGTGTCATTACAGCCTTGATTTCATCTTCGGTCAAGTATTGACGCTCCTTGATATTCTGATTAACCCGATACTGAGCAAACGGATTTCTTGGTGTCAGTCCATTGTAATGAGCCTTTGACACTATTGTTTTCAGCCACATACAATGCGACCATACACTACCATTATGCAAACCAGCATCGGTAGAAAGATAGATTTCATACTCCTTGATAAAATCGAGAGTAAGTTCAAGCATAGAAATATCACTGCGCTTGTAGCACTTCTTGATGAATGCAGCCAAATGATTTCGTGACCTTACACGCACCTTGTAAGAACTTGCTGCACGGTCTATGCCTATACGCTTCTTGAAACTATCGTTGTCTTTATCAAATGCACCGAGCAGTGTTTCATACTCTGTTCCGATACCTTGATAAGCATTGCGTACCATTTCAGCAGTAACATAGGCTTCTCTATCCGAAATGCGTTGGTAGTGCTTGATGATTTGAGCCTTGATGTTATCCAAAGCTAAATTGATGTCTCTCGATTCTTTGCTCTTGCCCTTTGCCCGATTACCTTTGGCATCCCACATCGTTTTTGCGATGGTCAGTTTGCAACTGAATTGAGCCACCGAGCCATTGATTGTCACTCGCCCCATAATGGGGACAATACCGTTTTTCTCTTTGCTTCCGTTCACATAGAACAGCACCTTGAATGTACTTCGCATAATCTAATTCTTTTTGGTTACAAAATTAGTTATCAGCGAGTTGTACATTGTTATGCAGAATGTAGCAGAGAGTAGAAATGAACTCCAACAACCTATAAACTTGCCTCGTTATCGGGTAATGATTTGAAAACCGTCTGCCCTCATTACCTTTCATTTCCTTGCACTTTTGCATCGGCGAGGCTTTCATCCTAAATCCTCATAAGTCATTGAACACCAGTGCTGCCATCATTATTTCCCCTCATTCGTTAGATTTTTCCAGAGATAAAACGTATTTTGGAAAGGGAGTGGAGGGAAAGACCGATTTCATGTCCGGCTTCACATATAATTCCCGGTTCACATTGAAGCCAATATCTCACTTATCCGATTAAAACGGAACTTGGTTGGACCGGGCGACCAGCCCGGTCGCCCCTACATTTCCAAATCACTTTTGACATTTTGTCAAACGAAGCCCTCCACAGTGCCCTTCCTCGCACCAAAATACGGTTTGGTGGATTCCAAGGCCCTTCTCGGGCGATTCGCAAAATACACATGGACGCAGATTCACACGGAATGGCATTATTCTGAAACCTTACAGGCACAGGGCCTTTCCCGACAGACATCGGAAGATACATACACCACACATAACGAAACCTTCCGATTTGTTGACACCACTCACCTTCTGGAGAGTGGAACCCGGTGTTTTTGCATTCCATTTTCCAAAGATTTGACTTTCGCGGACGAAACAATATTGTTTGAGAGATGAAACTAATGTGTTTGGCTCGCCAAACAATATTGTTTGACGCGTGAAACAACATTGTTTGGACGTTAAAATGTAAGGATTCCGAAACTCAACTGTATAGTTTTCTAAAATAAGAGGCTTTTTAGAGCATTTTCGTTTGCATTCATTTGCAATTGAACGCTAGTTTAAGCGGAATTGGGAAAAGACGAGTTAGCACAAAAGGTACATTTCCGCAAATTTGTCAAGAGGAAACAGTGGAAAGGATTGCTTTTTGACAACCACGCCACCCGTCATCTCCCCTACTCACTCATTATCCCGGATAAAATCCTTCAGCGAAACACGGGGAACACCCAGTTCGACGGCATGCTCCAGGTCGGCACGCGCGTCCTTCTTCCTGCCCAACTTCACATAGATGGCGGCACGGATGAGGTAATGTTGTGCCTGTGAAGGTTGCAGGCGGATGGCCTCACTCATGTCGAGCAGGGCAAGGTCATAAGCCTTCAGCTCCTTCTCGACATCGGCCCGGGCGGCATAGAGGGAAGCTTCTTGCGGATGGGCTGTGAGGAGTGTGGACAGTTGGTCATTGGCCTCCTTCAGGCGACCTTCCTTCTGGTTGAGGATAGCCAGACCGAGGCGGGCATTGAAGTGATTGGCATCGAGCAACAGCAAGCGTTCATAGTCGACACGGGCGGCACGGTAGTCGCGTTGCTCCATATTGATGTAGGCACGGAAGAAGAGGGCTTCGCGGTTGTCCTTGTCCAGATCGAGCACATCGCAATAGTCCGTGTATGCACGGCGTTCATCGCCCACTTCCATATAGACTCCCGCACGGGCAAGCAGCGTCGGGACGGACTTCGGACGGAGGTTGAGCGAGAGGCTGTACTGCTCGATGGCTTCCTGCTGACGTCCCTGACGGTGGTAAATCTCTCCCACTCCGGCAAAGAGCGAAGCGTTGAAGGCGTTACCGGGCTCTTTCTTCAGCGCTTCCTGGAACAGGACGACTGCCCGGTCGAGGCTGTCGGCCTCCACGCAGCGGAAGGCATGTTCCGCCAGTTCCTGATAGGTCTGCGCCCCGGCGCACAAGGGGAAGAGAGCTGCGAAAGCCCCTGCAATGAGTTTCTTCATGTCGGTCGGATGTTTTACGAATGTGCGGACAAAGATAGGAGCTATTTTCCTTACCTTTGCCTAAAAGATTTGAAAAAAGCATGATACAGATACGTCCCATGAGGGAGGACGACCTCCCAGCCGTCCGGGCTATTTACGCCCACTATGTGCAGCACACGGTGGTGACCTTCGACACGGCGGTCCCTTCCGCTGAAGAGATGCGCCGCCTGCTGCTCCCCGTCATCGAATCCCAACCTGCCTTCGTCTGCCTGAAGGATGAAGTGCTCGTCGGTTATGCCTACGTGCATCCGTGGAAGACCAAGGAGGCTTACCGGCTGACGGTGGAAACCACCATCTACCTGCACCCCGACCACACGCACCACGGATACGGACGTGCCCTGATGGAGCGGCTCATCGGGGCATGCCGCGAGCGGGGCTACCATGTGCTAGTGGCCTGCATCACCGTCCCCAACGAGGCGAGCGTCGCCCTGCACCGGGCGCTGGGATTCAGCCGGGCGTCCCACTTCAGCGAGGTAGGACGCAAATTCGGACGGTGGCTCGACGTGGAGGACCTCACCCTGCAGCTGACGGGGGAAGAGGGTTAATCGGAGAGGCGTATGTTCTCGCCGACAAGGCTGTTCAGATAGACCTCCAGCATCGTGTAACCGGAGGGGGTCAGCCGGTTGCCGTCATCGGGATTGGCAGGGTCCAGTCCGTGTGCCAGCTCCCAGGCATCGTCCATGCCGTCGCCATCCTGATCCGAACAGGAGTCATACGTCAGGTAAGGACGGAAGCCCTCGGCGTCCGTCGGCAAGTCAATGATGCCGGCATTGCCGTACGTAGCCCTTCCGCTGCGCACGTCGCCGATGAGACGGCTGTCGACAGCATCGCGCGGGAAAGCTCCTGCCCCGTTGAGCACTGCCTCATAAGCCGCGTCGGCAGGCTGGTAATCCTGATAGGCATACCGGTGCCAGTCATACTGGTACTGCGGCGCATCACGTCGACCGGAGGGGATGACCGTCGTGTCGGACTTCATCTCCTCCACCGTGTAGGTCATGCCTTTCCCGGGACGTACGCCCTTCCAGTTGTCTGCCGTCACGGACGCATCGCCTTCCATCACATTCCCACTCAGGTACCAGACCGAAGGACCGCGCGATACAGCTCCCTTCCGTGCCATTGACTGCTCGAAGAAGAAAAGCGGCGACTTCGGCGTGGCAGGACCGGGCTTGTAGTAGTTGTTCACAAAGTTCGACTTATAGCCGTAGTAGTCGGGGTGCTGCGAGGAGTTCTCTGCCCCGTAGCAGGAGGCGACACGCCCCCAGTTGTAGTTGACGTTGTTGATGTATTCCAGGTAGACAGAGAGGTCCTGCCCCACGTCCTTGCCCCGTGCACCGTTGAAGCGGCAGGAACGCGACGAGTTGTTCGCCAGCAGGTTGTGATGGTAGGTTGCCGACGAACCGCCCCACTGGCATCCGTAGCCGCGTACACCCTTCACGTGTCCGGCACGGTACAGTCCTTCACTGACGATGCACCACTGCACGGTGTGGAAGTGGTCGTCGAAGGTGTTGAGGTTCTCTTCCGCCGACCAGCTGAACGAGCAGTGGTCGATGATGAAGTTCGTGCAGTTCTCCGCACCGAGGGCATTGGCAGACAGCTGATGTCCGCCGGCATCCTGGTTGCCCACCCGAAAACGTACGTGGCGGATGATGAAGTTCCGCGAGCCTCCCAGGTTCACCTTGTTCTTCGAGATGCAGATGCCGTCGCCCGGTGCCGTCTGCCCGGCGATGGTGAAGTTCTGCTTGTTGCAGCGCAACGGCGCCACCAGGTCGATGGTGCCCGACACGGCAAAGACCACCGTGAAGTCACTCGGATAGCGGTTCAACGCCCACCGCAGCGAACCGACGGTCTTCCCCTCGGCATCGTCTTGCAGGTTGGTCACCGTGACGACCTTGCCACCTCTTCCACCGGACGCATACTTGCCGAAGCCCTCCGCCGTCGGGAATGCCTTCAGCGTCCGTTCTCCCGCAGTCAGTGCACGCACGGCACGGCTCGTCGCTCCCACAGCCGAGACGGCTTTCACCGTATAAATATGTCCCTCCGCCTCGTCAACCCGGCATGAAGTCCCCTCGACGGCAGTCAGGTAGTTGCCGTCGCAGAACACGAGATAACCCGCTGCATCGGATACGGCAGCCCAAGTCAGGTCGTTTCCCGTCTGCTCTGCCCACGCCGGACCTTCCACCGGACGGTAATAGTCGTTCACACAGAAGTCTGTTCCGCCGGGCATCACGGCAAACACGGTCTCGGGAGTCAGCCGACGTGCGTCCTCCTCGGACAACTGACGACTCCATGCCACCCGTCCGCTGACATCTGCCGGAGCACCTTTTGCATCCAGGCTGCCGGACTCGGCAAAGTCGGCAGTCGCCTCGTTTCCGTTCCATTCGCGCCAGCCCTTGGCATGGATATGCGCACCCAGCCGGCAACCGATGAAATAGGAAGCCGCCTGCTCCTTCCACGGACGACCCAGGTAGTAACTTCCGGCTGGCACGTCACGGTCCGCCGTCAGGTTGCAATTGCGGAAGATGTAACCATAATGAAGAGGCTTGCCGTCAGCAGCCGGCTCCGTCGTATGGGCACACTCGGCAGGAGCCGTCAGATATCCCCCTCCCGTCACGGAATGAATCGTGCAATGGTCGTAATACATCAGCCCGTCGCCGTAAATAAAGTCGACAGCCCCCTCGATGCGGCAGTTCTGCAAATAGGCGTACGCACCGTTCTTCGTGCGCTGCGTGTCCTGGTATCCGGTGAAACGGCAGTCGCGGTAGACCTGACGTGCCCCGGCGATGAAGTGCGCCTCCGCCTGCCCGACATTGCCTGCCGTATTGCACACGGTGAGGTTCTCCATGTAGAAGTCGTCGCCGTAGCATTGCAAGGTCGTGATGTCGCGGAAGTTCCGGTAAGGGCTGTTCTTGCCCCGGTTACGGTCGTTGGTGAGGACCACTCCGTCGCGGCTCTCTCCCAGCAGGCTGATGAGCTTGCCCTTGGGCAGGTTCACCCGCTCGGCATAGACTCCGTTCTTCACAAAGATGAGGTGCCGGTCTCCGTCCGCCGGACAGGCATTCACGGCTTCCTGCAGGGTACGGTAGTCTCCACTCCCGTCCGCTGCCACAACCGTGACGAACGAGCGGGCCTCCAACGGGGCTGCCCACCAGCAGGCGAGCAGTCCCACGCATAGGATATTCATTTTCATAAGGGATGTTCTGTTACTGTTCTTTTGATTGTATCTAAGACGCGGCGTGGCGTCCGAAGCTTAGTCTCACGCCTGAGATTTAACCTCTTTTTCACGCTCCGCCGACGCTACCCTGCCTCACGGCTTGGCTTCCACTTCGGGTGTACAGTCCACGAAGTCGATGTGTGACGAGAGCTTGCCGTCAATCTGCCGGTACACCCGTCCGCCGTCCACCTTGAACGACACACGTTCGAAGCGGAGGTTGCGTCCGTCGGATATCTCCACAGTATTGTCGGGCGAAGTCAGTTCGGCATCTTCCAGCACCAGCCCGTCCATGTCGTGAATGCGGATGAGCTGTCCGGAGTTCGAGGTGACGCGCGAGATGCGTACGTCCGTTGCCGGCGATTCGGGGATGCCGCTGACCTTGAGGAAGTGGGTCGCGTCCTCCACCACGACATCGCTGATGCGGACCTGACGGTAGAACGGCGTGAAACGGTCCGGCTCGACCCATGCACGTCCTGCCAGTGAACCGACGTACTGACTGGAGCCCAGCATGTCAAAGTGGATGGCAGTGGCATGCAGGTTCATGCGGATGCGCTCATAGTAGAGCTGTTCGCCTCCTCCGCCCCGCGGACGTCGTGTCTTGAAGCGCAGACCGACGTCCGTGCCCTGGAACACACAGTCGTGGGCATACACGTTGCATATCACTCCGGCAGTCTCGCTGCCACAGGTGATGCCGCCGTGACCGGTCAGCGCGAGGTTGTAGCGCAAGACGATGTTCTCACTCGGACGGTTCACCCGCAGGCCGTCTATCCCCCGTCCCGCCTTCAACGTGAAACAGTCGTCGCCGGCTGAAATCGTGTTGTACTCGATCAGCACGTTGCAGCACGACTCGATGTCCATGCCGTCGCCCGTAGGGATGCCGGCGGAGTTGACCGTCACGCCACGGATGATGACCCCATCGCAGTAGGTAGGCACGATGTTCCAGAACACCGAACGTTCGAGGCTCACACCTTCGATGAGGACATTGCGGCAGTTAACTGGTCCGATGAAGGTTGGCAGGAAGACCGCCGTGCCGTCATGCCCGTCATAGATGCGTTCGGTGGCAGGCTTGTCATAGGCAATGTAGCGGTCAAAGTCGCCGTAGCCGATATTCTGTTTCAGGATGGGGCAGTCGCGCTCGGGACCGATGAGCCGTCCCTTTCCGGTCAAGGCGATGTCCTCCTGTCCGCAGGCATAAACGAAGCTGCCGAGCGACATCCCCTCGACGCCCGCACTGCGGGTGAAGACCACGGGCAGGCCATCCCCATATTCACGATGTCCTCCGCCTTCAGGTTGATCTCTGCGGGGCTGCCGGCCCCCT
>ERZ773148.3117-NODE-3117-length-11727-cov-2.631426_pt1 | contig 11727 bp, 6 predicted proteins | sample MGYA00580846_ERZ773148 | MGnify/ENA primary metagenome ERZ773148 (study PRJEB29015, sample SAMEA2737879) | human gut metagenome | biome: human gut; feature: human-associated habitat; material: faeces | place: China | collected 2012 ...
CAGCGCGGCGTGGAGCGCGCCGGTCTGGTGGTCATAGGTGAAGCTGAGCGCTTTGCCGTCGAGCGTTACGCGCAGCGTGGCGAGCGAGCCGCCGTCCACGGCGTCAAAGACCTTGCCGGTCAGGGCCGTGCCGTCCTCGGAGAGGGAGACGGAGATCTCCGGCGCGGCGGTATCGCTCATGCCCTCGCGGGCCGCGACGAGCTGATCGAGGTACAGCGTGCCGCTCAGAGCCGACGGCAGGCGCAGGGCGAAGCCGGTGATGCTCGCGGCTTTGTCGGGGAGGGTAAAGGTGAGCTGCTGCCAGCCGGTGAAGTCGATCACGGCAGCGTTCGTTTCGCCCGCATCGGTCGTGAGGGCGAGCGTCTCGCGCTGTCCATCGCCGTAGACCCAGAGCGTCACGCGGTCATAGCCGGAGGGGACGGCGTAGGTTCGCTCCACGCTCAGAAGGAGCTCCTCCGCGTTCTCGGGGACGTTCTCGGCGCGATAGTCCCAGCGTGCGGAGGCAGAGCCGAAGCGGACGAAGCTCTTGTCGGTATTTTGGGTCAGGACGGTCTGCTCGCCCTCGAAGCCGTCGAGCAGGACCAGAGGATCGGAGGTGACGTAAACGGGGATGGTGCGCGTGGTCTCGCCCGCGCGGACGGTCAGGCTGCCGTAGGCGGCATGGCCGGCGGCGGTAAAGACGCCGTTTTCATCAACCGTGCCGACGCCGCCCTCGGTGGTCCAGGTGAAGCAGGAGTTCTGCGCGAGCAGGGAGAGGTGGTTTTGGTAAGCCTGCGCGGTCAGCTCGACGCTCGCGCCAGGGGAGACGCGCAGCTCGGTGAGCGTGCCGCTCTTGCCGAGACGGATCTCGTCCGGCGTCTCGATCACGCGGAGCTCGGCGGTGGTGTATTTGCCGCCGACCTTTGCGCCGACGGTCACGGTGCCGGCGGTTTTCGGCGCGGTCAGGACCGTATTGCCCAGCTCGTCGGTCCGCACACTGCCGCGGTCGCTTGCGATGGATACCTCCTTATCCATGGGGATGTAGTTCGTGTCGATGGCGGCGGCGCGGAGCAGGACCTGCGCGCCCGCGAGCACGCGGTCGCTTTCCGGGCGCAGCGCGATGTGGTCGAGCGTGCCGCTCGGCTCATTCGACGCAACGAGGAAGATATGGTTCGTCACGGCGCGCAGGCTGCCCTCGGAGGGGGTGTTGTAGACGCCGGCATTGCCGTCCTCCGGCAGCGTGACGCACAGAGTCGTCGAGCCGCCGCCGTCCAGGCTCAGCGCGGTCACGCAGCCGAGCTCGATCATGCGCTGCGCGACCTGCGTCAGGCTCGCGCCGATGGAGTAGCCCTTCCGGCGGCCGTCGATGGTGTAGAGCACAAGGCTGCCGTCGGCCTTTTGACCGATGGCGGTGCGCGGCGCGGCGCCGGCCTCAAGCCCCTTGCAGACCTTGCCGTTCTCCACGAGCTGATAGAGCGCGCCGATCATGTAGTCCACGTCGTTCCAGCCCTCGTCCGCCGCGCGGACGGTGACGGTCAGCGTGTCGCCGACCGCAAGCGCGCGCAGCAGAGCAAGGTTCTCCTCGCCGGAGAGGAGGTTCGCCGTCAGGACGTATTTGCCCTCGGGCACGGCGGTGTCGGTGGCCTCGGGCAGGATCTCGTCCACGGTGAGCGTCAGCGCTTCGCCGATGCTCAGGCGGCCGTCGACCGCCGAGCAGACCACGTCATAGCCCGCGGCGTTGGTGCCGGTGGAGCGGCGGGCGTTGAAATCGTAGGTGTAGAGGTAGATGCCGCCGTAGGAGTAGCGCACCTGATTGACGGCGGCAATGGAAAAGGACGTGTTGGCGCTCTCGACCTGCATTGCCAGCGCCGGAGCGCCGAGGATGGCTGTGCCGTCCGCGCGGAAGCCGACGGCATAGTTGCTCGCGGAGGCGACGCGCAGCACGCCATCGGTCATCACCGTGCCGAGCGGCGCGCCGTTGAGCGTATCGTAGTAGTCGCCGTTGATGCCCGCGACCACACGCAGGCCCTGCTCCTCCAGCCGCTTGGCGGCGGCGGAGACGGTGCTCGTCGCGGTGGTGTAATCGCCGTAGGTGACGATGGGCGTCACGCTCGTGTTCGGCGTGTAGACGACGTAGTTTTCCTGCCGCAGGTCGGAGAAGGTGTTGCTCCAGAACGTGCCCTCGCCGAGCTCGGTGCCATGGTTGAGCGTCGTTGAGCGCAGGTCAAGGTCGTCGCCCAGCGCTTCGGAGGCGAGCGCCGTCGGCGCGAGCGTCAGCAGCAGGGTGAGGGATAAGAGAAAGGCGGTGCATTTGCGGGACAGTGCTTTCATAATGATCTCCTTTTGAAATACGGCACATACCTGTTTTTGCTATGCTTTTGCGCAGCAAAAGTTGACATAACGTTACTATACCATGACGGCCCTTAAAAGTAAAGACGAAGAAAGACGGAAAAAAGTTCCGTCAAAGCTCCATTGTTTCCAAAAGATCGACAAGGATGGCGTTGGAGACCAGAAAGCCGCGGGGCGTGAGGGCATAAAAGCCGCCGGAAAGATGGGCGAGGCCGTGGGCTTCACAATTCCGGAGAATGCGCCGCGCGGCTTCCGGCAGTGTATCCGCGGCGACGCCGCGGGTCGTGCGGAGCGCGAGCATGACGCGCTCGGTCTCCCGCTCACGCGCCGAGGGCGCGGAGCGCTCGGAATAGACGGTGTGTCCCGCAAGGTAGGCGTCGAGATCGCGCGCGAGCGCAAAGCGCTCACCGCCGAAGTCACTGTGCGCGCCGGGGCCGAAGCCGAGGTATTCCGCGAGCGTCCAGTAGCGGCTGTTGTGGCGGGACGCCCGTCCCGGGCGGCAGAAGTTGGAGATCTCATATTGCTCATAGCCCTGCCGCGCGAGAAGCCCGACCGCGGAGAGGTACATATCCGCCTGCGCGTCGTCGTCCGGCAGCGTGAAGCGCTCGCGCCGCGCAAAGAGCGGCGTGCCCTCCTCGACCTTCAGCCCGTAGCAGGAAAGATGCTCGGGCGCGAGCGCGAGCGCGGCGTCGAGGTTTGCCTGCCAGCGCGTCATCGTCTGCTCGGGCAGACCGTAGATGAGGTCGAGGCTCAAATTGTCAAAGCCTGCGGCGCGGGCGTTCTCCACCGCGCGGACGGTCTGCGCGTGCGTGTGGACGCGCCCGATGCGCCGCAGCTCCGCGTCGTCCGCGGACTGCATCCCGAGCGAGAGGCGGTCGAAGCCTGCATCGTGCAGCTGCCGCAGGGCGGAAATATCCTGCGCGCTGTCGGGGTTGGCCTCGAGCGTGATCTCCGCGCCGGGGGCGACGCGGTAGCTTTGAAAAACCGCGTCCAGAAGGCGGCGCAGGCGGTCAGGGCCGAGATAGCTCGGCGTGCCGCCGCCGAAGTAAACGGTGTCTACGGTGCAGTCCGCCGTGCGCTCCCGCCACGCGGCGAGCTGCGCGGTCAGCGCGGAGACGTAAGCGTCCATCTGGCCCTCGGCGCGCGGCAGGGAGTAGAAGTCGCAGTAAATGCACTTCGCCTTGCAGAACGGAATGTGGATGTAAAGCCCAAGTGAGCGCATGGTATCACCTCGCGTCCATTGTAGCCGATTTTGCGGGGAAAGGCAACGATGGATAAAAATACTCCCGCTGGAAATGCTATGCCAAAAGGAGTGATCTTATGGATATGTCACCGCAGGAATATCAGGCGTATATCAAGCAGAAGTCGCCGAGATCCCCCATCGTCAAGGATACGGCGCTCGCCTTTCTGATCGGCGGCGCGATCTGTGTGCTCGGTCAGCTCATTCTGGACGGCTACAGGACCCTCGGGCTCGACAAGACCGACGCGGGCACCGCGACCTCCGTCACGCTTATCTTTTTAGCGGCGCTGACCACGGGGCTGAACCTGTATAATTCCCTTGCCCGCTTCGCGGGGGCGGGCACGCTCGTGCCGATCACGGGCTTTGCCAATTCCGTCGTCTCGCCCGCCATCGACTTCAAGGCCGAGGGCATCATCACCGGCATGGCGGCGAAGATGTTTGTCATCGCGGGGCCGGTGATCGTGTTCGGCACGCTTGCGAGCGTCGTGTACGGCGCGGTGCTGATGCTGATGGGATAGGAAAAAGCGCGGCGGGGCCGCGCTTTTCTCTTGCGCCGCGCCGCACGATATTCTATAATGTTGCCATCGAATCAAACAACGGAGGATGGCACGATGTACGAAAACGGTAAGATCTACATGGGACTTGCGGACGGCGTGCGCGTGGAGCTTGCGCTCAATATGTGCAACCGCCACGGCCTGATCGCGGGCGCGAGCGGCACGGGCAAGACCATCACGATGAAAGTGATGGCCGAAAGCTTTTCCGACGCGGGCGTGCCGGTGTTCCTGTGCGACGTCAAGGGCGACGTCGCGGGCATCTGCGCCCCCGGCGTGAGCAGCGAGGGCATGGAAAAGCGCATCGACCGCTTCGGTCTGCGCGGCAGCTTTGCCTACAAGGGCTATCCCACGACCTTCTGGGACATTTATCAGACCGGCGGCCACGCCGTCCGCGCGACGGTGAGCGACATGGGGCCTGAGCTTTTGTCCCGCATCCTCAGCCTCACGCCCGCGCAGGAGGGCATCCTGCACATCATGTTCCGCATCGCGGATGACAAGGGGCTGCTGCTCCTCGATCTCAAGGACCTGCGCGCCATGCTGAACTACGTCAGCGAGCACCGCGCGGAGTACATGATGACCTACGGCAACATCACGCCGCAGTCCGTCGCGGCGATCCTGCGCGCGCTGCTGCCGCTCGAGCAGCAGGGCGGCGACCTCTTCTTCGGCGAGCCGCCGCTCGACATCTATGACTGGATGCGCACCGACGCAGACGGCCGCGGCATGGTCAACGTGCTCGACTGCGTGAAGCTGGTGCAGAACCCGACGCTCTACGCGAGCTTCCTTTTGTGGATGCTCTCGGAGCTGTTTGAGAGCCTGCCCGAGGCGGGCGATCTGGAAAAGCCCAAGCTGGTGTTCTTCTTCGACGAGGCGCACACGCTCTTCCGCGACGCGCCGGCGGTCCTCGTGCAGAAGATCGAGCAGACCGTCAAGCTCATCCGCTCGAAGGGCGTGGGCGTGTTCTTCGTGACGCAGAGCCCGAGCGACATTCCCGACGCGGTGCTCGCGCAGCTCTCCAACCGCGTGCAGCACGCGCTGCGCGCCTATACGCCCGCCGAGTTGAAGGCTGTGCGCGTTGCGGCGCAGGCGTTCCGCGCCAATCCCGCCTTCCGCGCGGAGGACGCCATCATGGAGCTCGGCGTCGGCGAGGCGCTGACCTCGTTTTTAGATGAACAGGGCGTGCCGACCATCGTGCAGCGCACAAAGATCGTCTGCCCGCAGAGCCTCATGGGTGCGCCCGAGCCGATGGCGCGCATGAAGGCCATGCTGCATGACGGCATGGAAAAGTACGACGACTCGGAGGATAATCTCTCCGCCTATGAGGTGCTAGCCGAGCAGGCCGACGCCGCGGCGCTGGAAAAGCAGCGGGAGGAGGAGCGTCTTGCGCAGGAGAAGGCTGCGGCGGAGGCGGAGAAGCAGCGCGCCAAGGAGGAGGCCGCCGAGGAAAAGCGCCGCCAGAAGTTAGAGGACGAGGAGCGCAGGCGCGCGCAGAAGTTAGAGGATGAGGAGCGCCGCCGCGCACAAAAGCTGGAGGACGAGGCGCGCAAAAAGGCGGAGAAGGCCGCCGAGGCCGAGCAGAAGAAGCTGGAAAAGCAGCGAGAGCGCGAAGCCGCCGCGGCGAAGAAAAAGGCCGAACGGCTCCAGTCCAAGATCGAGACGCAGCTCGTCTCCGCGGGCGGGCAGATCCTCAGGCGTGGGCTTCTGGGCATTTTGAAACGGTAAATAGAGAGAAAGGTGTGCCGGACGGCACGCCTTTCCTTTGTGCGGTTTACTTGTTTGCCATGCGGTAGACGGCGAGGATGCCGTCGTAATCGAGCGGGCAGAACTTGCCGACAACGCGGGTGTGAAAGAAGGTGCAGCGCTCGGCAAGCTCGCGCAGCTGCTCCTCGCTGAGCACGCCGATGCCGAGCTCGGTGAAGGTGGTCGGCATATCAATGGAGCGGAAAAACTCCTCGGTCGTGTCGATGGCGCGGAGGGCAAGGTCACGGTCGCTCTCGCCATCCTTGCGGGTAAGGCGCCAAACGGCCTCGCCGTAGTGCGCGAAGCGCGCGGGATCGGTGTCCACCACATAGCGCGCCCACTGCGGCCACATGACCGAGAGCGTCGCGCCGTGCGCGCCGCGTCGTAGGAAACCTGCAGTTCCTGCAGCCGGTCGTTGTCCTTCAGACTTAGGGCGATATCGCCGCTCTTTTTGGGCTCCACCGCCAGCACGCCGGTGTTCTGGGCCGCATCCAGCGCGTTCTGCCACAGGGGATTATCCTTGTAAGGGAGGGTATACGGCTCCAGCTCTTCGGAGCAGGCCGACCAGTTGTCGTCGTAATCGCTGATGAGCCCGCCGAGAACGTCCTCCGCCTGAATCGCCTTAAGCATTCGAACCAGCCCTTCCCCCTGCTCGGTTTCGGACAGGCCGTTGACCGAGGTTTCCTTTTCAAAGGCGTTGGTGTTGGTGGAAAGCCCAAACCGGTCGATCAGCAGCGGATGGGCGGTCTGCGCCGCCCGGAAATCCCGCACATATCCGCCGTAAGGAAAGCTGCCGGCGGAATCGGTGTAATCCGCAAACGCGGCGGTGTTGCCCAACAGGGCCGTATCCTGCGGCTGGAGAGAATACGCAACGAAAAAGCTGCCGCCGGTTTTCGCCGAAGCTTCCAGCCGGTCGGTATCGAAGGAAACCTCTCCCTCATGCCATCGAACGGCGGGATACAGGGCGGCGCTGCCCGCCGCCCCTACCGGAGAAACGTAGCCGTACCGCTCCTGCTGATACTGATAAACGTAGTCGCACAGCAGCGCGGAGAGCCCTTCCGCCGCGTTGCCGGAGGAGGAGACGTATTCCCCGGCGTAGGTATAACCGGGGTAGGCTTTGTTCAGCGCCGCGACGGTGGAAGAAGACAGATCCGGCTCCACCAGATAGCCGATCAGATAAGCGGACGCGTCCACAATATATTCCAGGCTCTCCCCATCGGCGGAGGAAACCGTCGCTTTCCCGTGAACCGCGTCCACCGTCTGGGCGGCAGCGCGGCGGAGTTCCTCCAGCGGGGCCTCGCCGAGCGCTTCCGCACCGTTTACCGTATCCGGCGGAACAATGCTCTGCAGGAAACAGATCGGATGCGCGGGGTCGCTCCGGTTATGTTCGGAAAGCGCCCGATAGAATTCCGGCGGCATCCGGTCGTATATCCGCACGCAGTTTCCGCCCATTTCGGCAATTCCGCCGAGATATTCCCGGTAAACCGCGCTGTCCCGGGTGTGTTCCCCCGGCTGACTGCCCGGCATCACCCCCTGTATATTAAAGCCCTTGAGGGTGAAGGAAACCCACTCGTCGTTTTCCAGACGTTCAAACCGGTTGTCCGTAATCCGGAAGGAGGCCGCCGCGTTGGCTTCAGGCTGGACGACGTTCGGCCTGTTCTCTTCCGTCTGTTTCAGGATGGTCTTCATCAGGGGGTAGTAGAAATTCCAGTAAAAGTTGGTGATATCCCCCTCCCGGTCGTAGGAGAAGGTACGGTAGAACGCCTCGGCGAACAGGAAGCGGGGGAAACGCGCCCGCGCCACATAATCGTTGAAATCCCCTGAAAAATAATACGCGGGGGACCGCTCGCCCTTTACCCGGGTGACGGCGGGAAAAACCGTTTTGTCCGCGATCTTACGGAATTTTTCCCGCCCCGAATCGTTCAGCCCGAACCGGTATTCCGCAATTACTTCGGTGTCGTAATTCACTTCGGTCAACTCAAACCAGCCGTAATAATTCAGAGAATGCCGGCCGAATTCCTTCCGGTACCCGTCGGCAACGGCGACGGTCAGCATATCCCCGTCGAAGTCGCTGCCTTTCTCCAGAATCACCAGCTCGCCCTGTCCCGACACCAGCAGGATGCCCGCGCCCTGATAATCCCACGGCCGGCCATACTGGCTTTCATGCAGGCTCTGCGCCCATTCGGGCACGTCGGACAGATCGCTCATATCGGTGATATACCGGCCGGTCCAGCCGGTCGAGGTAATGCCGAGCAGGCCGCAGAACTCGGTTTGGACCGCTTCCTCCGTCGCGTCGGCGAAAAGGTCGGTTTCGGCAACCAGCGTCGCGCCGTTATGGTAAGCGGTGGCCGCCGCCGCGAGGTCGGCGTAGCACAGCCCCTTGTCTCCCGCCGTCTCCCCGTCGGTTTCGCCGCCGTAGGCGTCGGCCAGATACACCATGTCGGGGGTGCGGTTCAGCCGGGCCATGCTGTTGTTCACCGGATCCGTCCCCTCCTGCAGCAAAGTGCCGTAATAATCGGCGGCCGCGTCATACGCCCTCCCGGTCAGGGGATTGGTGATTTTCCGCTGGTTCAGCATCCAGAACAGGCCGTAATGCTTCCGGTATCCCAACACGGGATCGTCGGCGTCTGCGGCGCTGGCAGGCACCGTCTTATCCAGTACGGCGATGTCCAGCGGATGGGAGGGAAGCAGATACCAGCCCCCGAAGAGGGCCGCAGCCAGCAGGGCCACAACGCCGAGGACGATCAGCGGGAGGATATGCGCGCGTTTCAGGCGCGTTTTGCTTTTCGGACTTTTCATACGATCCTTCCTTTTCCGGGGGATACCATACGGGCGGGCATTCCGAAACGAAAGAAGCCCGGCCGGGCGGCGTCATCTCGCCTGCCGTTTGACGGCGAGCAGCCGATCCCGGCAGCGGTCGAAGGCCTGCACCACCCGGGGATCGAAGTGCCGCCCCGATTCGCCGTCGATATATTCGAAAGCGCTCTCCGGCGTCCAGGCGTCCTTGTAGGGACGTTTGCTGAGCAGCGCATCCAGCACATCCGCCAGCGCAACGATCCGTGCGTAAAGGTGGATCTGCTCCCCCTTCAGCTCGAGGTAACCGGTGCCGTCGTACTTTTCATGGTGCTGCTGGGCAATGACCGCGGCGGCTTTCATGAAGTCCCCCGGGGATTTGGACAGCATATTGTAGCCGTAGATCACATGATCCTGCATAATCGCGTATTCGTCGTCGGTGAGCTGTCCCTGCTTGCTCACGATGGATTCCGGGATCGCCAGCTTACCGATATCGTGCATCATGGAGGCGGAGGAAATAATGCGGGCCTCGTGCGGGGGGATGCCAAGCTCCCCGGCAAGGACGGCAACCATCTCCGCCACATCGCGGAGATGGCGGCCGGTGCCGGCGGATTTCTGCTCCACGATCTCCGCGAGAGTGAGGAACACGTTTTCCTGAGTCTGTGCCAGACCCTTTTTCAGCGTGAGATTATCCAGCGCCATGGCAATGCACTGATGGGCGATCCGCAGCACGTTGTCCAGGTCGGGGGAAAGCCCGTTGCCCACTCCTTCGACATGAATGACGCAGAGCGGATCCTCCGCATTGCAGAACGTCATATCCACGCTGTGCCGCCCGGGGAACACGCCCTCTCCCGGATGGGCGGCGGCCCGCCGGACAATCGTATCGTAACGGCAATCCTCCGTCAGATTTTCACGAAAGAACTCCTCCCATCCCGCGTCGCTCCGCACGGCCGCGCCGATCCGGAGCGGCCGGCTTCCGGAACGATCCTCCCGATCGAACAGGACCAGATTTCTTACCGTCTGAACCGCTTCGGCGCAGAAGCCGATTAGGGTTTCCTGAGTGAAAACGCCGGCGCAGCCGGTGATGGTCTCGTTCACCCAGCGGGCGTCCTTTTCCATCTGCGCTTTCCGTTCCGCCTGCCGGATATTCCGGTCGATCGATTGACGGATAAGAATATAGAACAACAGCGCGCCGAAAAGCAGCAGTCCGAAAATCCACAGATCCGCCCGGCGGGAATTCCAGCCCACCAGCAGGTTCAGCAGATCATACAGGGCGCAAAACAGGGCGGAAAGGAAACCGAATTCCACCAGTCCGGCGCAGGACGTCTCCTCCCGAAGCGCATCGGTGATCCGCAGGACGGTCACCATGGTCATAAACAAAAGCGGCAAGGGAAAGAAAACCAGAAGCCAGACGCCGACGCCCTCCGGCAGGAGGAAAAAGGCCGCGGTATAGCCAGCCAGAGCGCCGACCGTAATGCGCTCCAGCGCGCGCCAGCCGTCCACCGCGCTGATGGCGATCCCGGCGGCGCCGACCGTCGTCAGCATCCGAATCGTTAACGGAATCTTGTATAGCCAGGAGCCGGTCAGCGCCGCGGTATGCAGCGAAACCTCCGCCAGCAGCGCACCGCCGCCGGACAGAAGCAGAAGAAGGGACAGCATCACCGCCGTGCTCAGCCTCCTGCTTCTCAGGGAGAAAAGGAACAGCACCGCCGTCATCAGCAGGCTGACCGCCAGCAGTGAAAGGCTGCCGACCAGACCAAGCTGATTAATCAGGGAATCGCCGGTAATCAGCCGGCCGGCGGAAACGAGACGCACCTCCAGTGAAAAGGAGAGGGGAACGCGCAGATAAAGATCCACCGTCGTCTCTTCCGCTGAAGCAGGGATGGAAACGGTGTTTACCCGGTTGCCGACATACAGGGCGGTTCCTTCATTATAGCCGTTGTTCCAGACCTCCCCGCCGTCCAGACAGACACGGAGAGGATGGTTGCCGGTCACCAGTTCCAGAGTCTGCGGGCCGGCGCTCGCGGGCAGGGCGGTTTGCAGCCGGATATAACGGGCGGCAAACAGCTCGTTCAGGGATTTCTGCACAGGATGCCGGGCGTTGGCGATCTTCCAGACCGTGTCGCCGTCGGCTTCCAGCGTCTCTTTTTGATCCGCCCAGAAAAATTTCCAGTCGGTCACTGCGTCCTCCGCGCCGCCGGACCGGCGGGCGGATACAAAACCAACCGCCGCAGCGGTAACTGCCAGCAGCAAAAGGAACACAGCGAAGGCCGCGCCGGCGGCAAGAACGGTCTTTCGCAGCCAGGGATTCTTTTTCATGGGCGTTGCCCTGCCTTTCCGGGAAGGATCAAAGGGAGCGGATGCTCAAGGGAAAATCGCAGGAACAGCCGGCCCCCGTCCGGCGACCGAACGGGAACCGGCTGTTATGCGGTCTATTTCAATTGGGAATATTTATCCAGCAGGTCTTTCACGTTAGCGCGCCGACGGGGTACGTCGGGGATGGACGGCGTCACGGACGAGGGGGCGGGACAGGGCTCCGGCATCGGCACGGAGGGCGAAGCGTCGCGCCGTCTCTGCTTCTCCTGTTCCAGAAGGGTGGGAACGGCGGAGAAGTCCTCCGCTGTGGATTCCTGCTCAGACGCGGCGGCTTCCTCTGTTCCGGCTGTCCCGGCGGTTTCCGCCTCCGCTGTCGTCTCACCGGCGGCGGAATCCGCCGGAGGCTCGGTGGGCGCAGACGTGGCCGTCGGTTCCGGCGTGGCGCTGGTCTTGATCTGATCCACCGTCACGGTCTGCTCGGGCAGACTGCCCTCGGCGCCCTTGTTCAGGTCGGCCTCCGCGGCGGAGGTCGAGCCGGCCACGTCGGTCAGGCCCGCCAGCAGCTTGTCGGTGCTGGCCAGCAGGCTGTCCGTGATGGCCTGCAGGTCGTCCGCGCGCTGGGCCAGGTCCGCCGTGTCCGCGGCGGTGTCGCTGCCCGTGCCGCCGTTCTTGCGGGCGGCCTGGGCGGCGGTGCTCTGCTGGGCGTAGCGGTCCACACTGGTGCAGCGCGGTGTGTCAGCATCCAAGGAAGATGTGCAC
>ERZ773148.3129-NODE-3129-length-11698-cov-5.116722_pt1 | contig 11698 bp, 14 predicted proteins | sample MGYA00580846_ERZ773148 | MGnify/ENA primary metagenome ERZ773148 (study PRJEB29015, sample SAMEA2737879) | human gut metagenome | biome: human gut; feature: human-associated habitat; material: faeces | place: China | collected 2012 ...
GGGCTGCCCGGCCGTATACAGACGGGCGGGGAGCGACGCTTCATCAATCTCCTCCGGCCGGATACGGCCCGCCGCCGCATCCGACGCGAGGGAACGGGCCGCGTGGGCAATCTCCTCCCGTCCGCCGTAATTGATGGCAATGTTCAGCGTCAGCCCCGTTTTATCCCGGGTGACCGCCTCCGCTTCCCGCATCAGCTGCCGGATATCCTCCGCCAGCGGTTCCAAGTTTCCGATGAAACGGGTGCGGATATTTTCCTTCTGAAAATCCGAGAGAGATTCCTTCAGGTAATCCCGCAGCAGGTTCATGATGGAATCCACCTCTTCCTGCGGGCGGGTCCAGTTCTCGGTTGAAAAGGCATATACCGTCAAAAAACGGATTCCCCGCTTTTCACAATACTTGGTAATGGTACGAAAGGTCTGTGCGCCGTAGCCGTGCCCCGCTTTACGGGGAAGGCCGCGTTTTTTCGCCCAGCGCCCGTTCCCGTCCATAATGATTCCGATATGCACAGGCAAAACGGACGGCTGTTCCGCTTCCGCGCCCTTTTTTCTCTGAAACAATGCCAAGGAATTCCCTCCCGGTCCACATATTTGCGGGAACACGAGGGAAGGCGGACAAGCGCCCGCCTTCCCGTTGCCATTCCCGGAGCTGCTTTTCCGCGGCCTGTGCCGTATCCGCCGGCAGAAAGCTTCTGCGGAACTTTATATCTCCATGATTTCCTTGGACTTTTTCGCCGCGATCCCGTCGATCTCCTTGCAGAAACGGTCGGTCAGATCCTGAATCTTCTTTTCCGCGTTTTTCAGATCGTCCTCGGTCAGTTCTGATTTTTTCTTCATTTCCTTCAGCTTTTCCATCGCGTCCCGGCGGATAGAGCGGACGGCGACTTTCGCCTCTTCCGCGTATTTGTCTACGCCCTTGACCAGATCCTTCCGGCGTTCCTCCGTCAGAGGCGGAAAGATCAGCCGGATGCAGGAGCCGTCGTTCTGCGGATTGATGCCGACGTCCGAAGTCAGAATTGCCTTTTCGATCAATTTCAGGCAGGACTTATCCCACGGCTGGATCATCAGGGTGCGCGCTTCCGGCACGGAAACCGCCGCCAGGGCATTGATCGGGGTGGGGGTATCGTAATAATCCACGGTTATCTTATCCAGCACCGCCGGATTGGCGCGGCCGGCGCGGATCGCGCCATACTCGTTTACCAGCGAGTTGACCGTTTTATTCATCTTCTCTTCCGCTCGTGCCATTACCTCTTTCATAGGGTATCCATTCCTTTCTCATTCATCCTGATTTATCCGGAAAACGTTTCCTGTCGCTTGCGCCCCCCGTCGGCGGTTCAGCGGACGACCGTTCCGATTTCTTCGCCGCCGATGGCACGGACGATATTGTGCGGATCCTCCAGATTGAAAACAAGGATCGGAATCTCATTGTCCTTGCACAGCGTGGCGGCGGTAGAATCCATTACCTTCAGGTCGCGGTTCAGCACATCCAGATAGGTCAGGCTGTCGAACCGCACGGCGTTCTCGTCCTTCTTGGGATCGCGGTCATAGATTCCGTCCACCATGCTGGCCTTCAGAATGATATCCGCCTCGATCTCGGCGGCGCGGAGCGCGGCAGCCGTATCGGTGGAGAAGAAGGGGTTGCCGGTTCCGCAGCCAAAAATGACCACCCTTCCCTTCTCCAGATGCCGAACCGCTCTGTTGCGGATGTAAGGCTCGGCGATCTGATTCATCGCGATCGCGGTCTGCACCCGCACAACGCAGTCGAGCTGCTCCAGCGCATCGGCCAGAGCCAGCGCGTTCAGCGTGGTGGCGAGCATTCCCATATGATCGGCGCGGGTACGATCCATCTGCCCGCTGGAGCGGCCCCGCCAGAAATTTCCGCCGCCTACGACAATCGCTACTTCCACACCGGCCTGCCAGTGGTTACCCTGTTCCCGGCTACGGCGGCGCTGTATGATGCCGTGGTCCATGGCATTCGCTATCGGGAAGAAGGGCCCTACAAGCGCTTTTTCAGGACCTTCCGTGCGGAGTGGAAAAGCGGCATCCTCTCCACCCTGCTTTGGGGCGCGGTGCTGGGCTTTTTCGGCTATCTGCTGGCGGTGCTGCTGACCATGGCCCGGCAGGACAGCGGCTTTAGCCTGTATGCAGGCGTTTACCTGGCGGGAATGCTCCTGCCCATCGGTGCCGCCTGCTGGAGCGCCGCCATCATCTCCCGGTTCACTTTTTCTTTCCTGGCTCTGACGGGCACTGCGGTGCGCTTTGTCATTGCCCATTTTTTCCGTTCCCTGGGGATTGCCGCCTGCACGGTGGCCCTGGCGGTCTTCACCTGGAATTATCCCATCTGGATCTTTGCCGCACCGGCCTGTCTGATGCTGCTGTGGTCCGTGTTTGCCGAGCCTGTCTTCGCAAAATACGGCGCTGCCATCACCCCTGTGACCCCGGACGAGGATTGAGCAGAATACACAATGTCCATGCTGAAAATTTGGCATGGACATTTTTTACGAAAAGACGGTGTAAAATTTGGCGAATAATCATTTGCCATTTTCAATTCCATCTTGTATAATATTCTCGCTGACGTTGACACAAAAGCCCATCTGCTTTGTCGGGATGTTTTCCGGCAACGCGGAATTCTTCTGCCATCACCCAGCGTTACGGTTTATACGAAAGGAGCATATGCGCTGTGATTCAGAACTTGAATCAGGTGAATTTTCAGGGATTCGGCACAGTCCTTCCCGAGCGTGCCCAGGCCAATCAGACACCTCCCAAAAATGCCGTCCAGATCAAGCTTCCCCAGCCTGAAGCTGCCGTCTTTCGGACAAAAGCAGATACCCTTTTGAGCTGCTCCGGCAATATGTGCGTTCTCTCCGTCAGCAAGGACGGTCAGGAGTATCAGCACTATTACCTGGACAAGTCTGTCTCCCTGCGGGAGGGACTGCTTTTCTCCCTAAACGTTTATAAAACAGAAGCCACCGTCATCCTGTCTACGGATGTTCAGCCGGAGAAGGTGGGCACGGATGTGGTACGCAGTATGCGTATCGACAGCCAGCTGCGCGTGGCCGGTATCTATACCTTTTTCTATCAGGAGAAGGAGCAGGGCTTCCTGTTCTCCGGCGAATCCCATCCAATGCCGGAATTCACCTATGTGGACCAGGGCAGCCTGCATTCCGTGGCAGACGGCCAGGACTGGCTGCTGCACCAGGGCGACGCCATGATCTATGCCCCGAACCAGTGGCATATGCAGTACGCAGATATCGGTGTTGCCCCACGATTTGTGACCATCTCCTTCGATTTAGAGGGCGGCGATCTGTCCAGCCTCTATGGCCGGAAGCTGGCCGTACCCCAGGAGGCCGTGACGCTCCTGCAGCAGATGCTGCGCACCCAGGAGCGGGTGGACCCCTACTCTACGGATATGCTCATGGCCCAGCTGACCATGCTGCTGCTGGTGCTGCTGCGGCCGGTGCTGGGGGCAGACCTGGAGCATCTGGAGCTTGATTTCGATCACTACCAGGCGGCGGTGGAGGAACGGCAGGAGGAGCTGGCCGACACACAGACCGAGGCCATGGCTTCTATCATAGCGGAGCAGACAGAAGCATATATATTGGACAAAGCGGGCGAGCTGGGGCTGGAGGTGACCGTCCGGGTGGAGACGCGGACGGAGGGAAACGGCATCCCGGTGCCCTGGTCCGCGGAGCTGACGGGCAGCTGGTCGCAGGCGCTGGCGTCGGCGCTGGAGACGGAACTGGGCATCCCGGCGGAGAGGCAGGTTTGGCATGAGCGGGAAGCAGAAAACTGAAGGAGTGCGAAGGATATGGGACAAGTACAAATTCGTGGCGCTGGTGGCGCTGGCGGGAGCCGTGCTGCTGCTGTGGCCCGGCGGGGACGGGAAGACGGCGGAGCGCGCCTCGCCCCAGGCGGCCGCCCTGGTGGAGGCGGAGCTCCAGCAGGAGATGGAGGACATTCTGGGCCGCATCCAGGGCGTGGGGGAGGTGCAGGTGCTGCTGACCGTGGAATCGGACGGCGAGCGGCAGCTGGCACAGGACTCGGAGCTCTCTTACAGCGGCTCCACCGCGGCGCCGGAGGACTACTCCCGTTCCTCCCAGACCGTGCTGGTGGACGACGGGAGCGCCGAGGCGCCGGTGGTGACCCGGACGGTGTATCCCACCTATCGGGGGGCCCTGGTGGTGTGCCAGGGCGGGGACCGGGCGGACGTGAAGCTGGCGGTGACGGAGGCGGTGGCGGCCCTGACCGGCCTTTCCGCAGACCGCATCACCGTGGCAAAATCGCAGTGATGATTTGGAGGAGGAGACAGCCCATGAGCGCGAGATGGAAGCGGAATACCGTGGTGGCCACGATGGTGCTGCTGGTGTGCGCAGCAGTGGCCCTGAACTGGAAGTACACCGGCGAGCAGGCGGCGGACGCCGTGGAGGAGACCGGCACCAAGATCCTGGGGGAAGCCACGCTGGTCAGCGGTGAGGAGGACGGCGGCGAGGCCGGGACGGATGATGCAAGGTTTTTAATGAAAACGGGGTGTAACCGGGTGCCGGTGATAGGGAAGTTTTCTTTTGCCCGTAAAGCCTGTACTCCGTAATAAGCATCTTCTGGTACTTCCATGGTTCCGATGGAATCTGATTCTAAACGCATGTATTCTTTCATAATTTGATCTCCTTATATTCTTCTGTTATCAGTTGTCTGTTTGTTTCTTTTCTGCGCGCTTTTTTCAATGGGACGAGAATAGCACTCCTGACATCAAAGGTAAATACTTTAAGCGATATTTGGAAAAACAGCCAGAAATTAAGATGTATAGACAAATAAAATAAAGAAAAAATAGAGGAAACCTAATAAAATAAGGCAATTTTACAGGAGTGGGATATAAAAAATGAGCTGTTATTGGGGATTGCAAATGTAAATACCTGTGCTATAATGACCTCATAATTTAAAAATGATTGTGAAAAGAAGGACACAGGCGTCTAAGCAGGTGTCCTTCTTTGCGTATTTATGGAAAAATCGAGGTTTGTGTCATGAAAAAACTGGATAAAGTAGATAAAAAAATCATACAGATTCTGCAGAAAAATGCCCGCACACCGCTCAAGGAGATTGCCGCACAGGTATTTTTGTCATCGCCATCGGTGTCTGCAAGAATTGAAAAACTTGAACATGAGGGTGTGATCATCGGTTACACGGCAAGGGTAAATCCGCAGTATCTTAATTACCATATTAAGGCTTTCATCAATCTGGAGGTGGAGCCGCTGCAGAAGCCGGTATTTTATCCGTTCATTGAAAAAATTCCAAATGTGGTGGAGTGCAATTGTGTGACAGGGGATTATTCGATGCTGATTGAGACGTTGTTTGAGACCACGGCACAGCTGGATCATTTTATTAATGAACTGCAGCAGTTTGGGCGTACAAAGACGCAGATTGTGTTTTCTACATCTGTGGAACAGCGGGAAGTGCCGGTTGTGACGGAGGAGAAGTAGAGGCTGGTTGCATTCATTATAGAATCTGGCGTATAATAAGATCACTGAAATAACAGAAAACAGGGATAATGATTGTGATGAAAGAGAATCAAGACCGTAACATACAAAATGTATATCGGCAGATAGTGGAAATTTCAAAAAAATATCAGGTAAAAAAAGTAGTATTATTTGGATCACGTGCGCGTGGAACTAATATGCCAAAAAGCGATATCGATCTGGAGATTTATGGGTGTGCAGATTTTGGAGGGGTGTCAGATAGTTTAAATGAAGATCTGTGGTCGCTTTTAAAGCTGGATATTATCAATATGGATGATAAATACGTGTCATCTGAATTGGTATCCGAGATAGAGAAAGATGGGGTTGTTTTATATGAAAAAGTTTGATCAGTATGTTAGACATTTGCAGGTGCTTTGTCGGGCAGAACAGGAAGATGTATGGCTGGAAATGTTGCGTGATCGAAATGATGCCACACATATTTATAATGAAGAAGCAGCACAGCAACTGGTTGAAAAAATTCTGCATCAGTATATTGGAGTGTTTGTCTCGTTGGAACAGCAGATCCGTGCCCGGTATGGAGATGAGGTGTTAGAACAGCTATGATAAAGTGGTATCGTGCGTGTGTGAACTACATTCATTCTGTGCCGGAATATAACTGTGCACTCGAACAGGAACGATTTACGGAAAAAGCCGCAATTGCAGCAATACATAAATTAAAACGCTATTATGATGAAAAGCATTTTGTAAAAGATCCGGATTATATGGTGCGGATGGATCGGCTGCTTTCGGTGATTAAGGATCATGAGACGGATGAAGAGATGGATCAGTGGAAGATCTGGCTGAAATATTTTGTCACTATGGGTGGCGGTGAGTGGAATGAATTCTGGGGAGATGTGAAATAAGTAAGGGGAGAAAAATAAATTCTGGAAAGAGGTTAATGAGAACAATTAAATTTTCAGAAAACCTGTCAAATCAAATTTGAGGTTTATGATTTTTGAAAATATTTTACGAATCAAATATTTCAAAACGTTAAGATGTTACAGTTAAAAAGTCAATCATACAGAAAAATGATGATGAGAGATAATCTGCTTGCGAAATAAGAAAAAGGATGTTAACATAATAGCTATCGGAAAAGTTTGGAGAAAGAAAAATAAAAAGATCGGAGGTGAAAGAAGGATGACACAGGAAGATATTGTGATTTTATCACAGTTGTTAGATCAGAAATTTGAACCTGTATACACAAGGCTTGATTTACTGGAGAGTGATGTCAGGGAACTCAAAAGTGGAATGTCTGAAATAAAACAGAGAGTAGCCAGTGTGGAACAGAAAGTAACGGAACTGGATCAGAGAGTAGCCAGCGTGGAACAGAAAGTAACGGAACTGGATCAGAGAGTAGCCGGAGTGGAACAGAAAGTAACGAAGCTGGAACAGAAGGTGACGGAACTGGATCAGAGAGTAGCCGGAGTGGAACAGAAGGTAACGGAGCTGGATGAAAAGGTAACGGAACTAGATCAGAAGTTTACGGTACTGGATGAAAAGGTAACGGTATTGGATCAGAAGTTTACGGTATTGGATCAGAAGTTTACGGTATTGGATCAGAAGTTTACGGTACTGGATGAAAAGGTTACCGGTTTGGAATTGGTAATTGAAAATGAAACAAATGTAAATATCAGACGGATTGCAGAAGGGCATTGTGATTTAGTGCGTAATTTGAGGGAAGCACGCAAAGTAGATGATGAAAAAGAATTGCTTGCCATTCGCGTGACGGTGTTAGAATCTGATATGAGTAAAGTAAAACATCAGCTTGCAATTACATAATCTTGCGGATCGCGGTGCCTCGGCACCGCGACTTTTTAGGATGGGGAAAATATGATTACATTGAATGATTACTTATATTCGGGGGATACAGTTCTTCGCATTTTAAAAAAATACATAGCGGATTTACGTATTTCGGCGGTACAGAAACATAATGAAGTGGATTTAGTACATTGTAACTTTTTGATACAGATTATGAAACTTTTGGAACACAATGATTTCCTGACTTCGCAATCGCAGAAGATTCGTGAGTTTTATAAATATATGGCACAGGAATATCCATATTTATCTTTTACTTTCAAGGGACGAATTAAGTCGTTGATTCGCGCAGAGGGAAAGTTTAATGGATATATTGTGGAATACATATACGATTATTATGAAAAGAATGGATCATATCCGTCTGTGTCAGAAATCAAGGAGCGTTTGAACTGTTTTCGTGATTTGATCGCGTACCGTATTGTGATTTCCATGCCACGGTGTCATATGAAACAAAAACAGGATCGCAAGAAGGAAGAGATCAGGTATTTATATCGGATTGCCAATGTATTGCCACAATTTTTGGAAGAACGTGGATTTACGGCAGAGCCGACAGGTGGGGTTAAAAGAAGTAATTCTTTACTATTGGATGATGTTGTGCGCCCATATTACAGGGATTATATTGATGGGGAAAGTACAAATTCATATCGTTCGCTTCATATAACGTTTTTTGACAACAGTGCCCGGTGTTATATGGAAATGCAGCTTAGAACAAAAGAGATGGATGATATTGCAGAAATTGGAGTAGCGAATCATTTATTTTATGAAAAAAAACAGGAAACTTCCAGAGGACGGAGAGATGCGATTTTACAAGGCGGCTGTATTTATTTTGACGAGGCTTATGAGCGTTGTAGATTGTTACAGGATCTTGATCTGTCAGGGGTAGATGTAAATATGTTTACGGCAGTGAATAATAGCCTTATGAATGATGGATGTGGTCTTTTTCGGGGGCGGCTGATTTTGCCGTATGAGCATTTATCAAAATTCCAGAATGATATGATTGATTAAAGGAGCTGTAAAATAAGTCCCTAATATAAGAAACGCCAATTCCGGCAAATGTCGGTTTTGGCGTTTCTTTGTATTAACTTTTCTATGGCAATCCTTCCGCAGGCTTGTTTTATTTTATATATGGAACCGTTTAATGTCAGGTCAATGCTGAAATCAATCAGACCGGATTTAATACATTTTTCCGGTTCTTTTCTTTTTTTGATGTTTTCATTTTGGGAACCTTTTCCTTTTTGGAAAATAAGGTATGTTTTTTCTGCAATTTTCCACGAATTTCTGCACTTAACTGGCGGTAGCGTTCCTCCGTCATATCGTTTTGTTCCCGGATGAGATAGTTCATTTCTTTCAGGACGGTTTCACGGATTTCTTTGCTGATATCGAGTGTGAGAGCTTCGTTATTCTGTGCGATTGCGTGCCCTACAATGTCACTCATCAACTCCCGAAATTGTGCCATGCGTTCTTCTGCGGAAAGGGTATTTACAGGCAGGTTGGTTTTATCTGCGTTCTGTCGATCCGGTTTGGCTGCAGCTGTGGGATGATGTTCCCGGTTACATGTGGGCAACGGATCAGTGGCAACAGAATCCGGCAAGGAAATACCGGAAGCTTCCGGTTTTTTATTATGTAATATCATGCGGATTGCTTTTAGCTGATATCCTTTTTCTTTTAGTTCTTTGATTTTTTGAAATTCCTGTATGTTTTCTCGTGTATAGTATCGATGTCCCATCTCGTTTCGCGGGATGGTCAGGTCGAGTTCTTCTTCCCAGTAACGTAACACATGGGTTTCCACACCGGCCAGTGCGGCGGCATCGGAAATCATGTAACGTACTTTTTCCACGATAACATGTCCTCCTTTTGAGTTATTTATTTTGGGCGATTTCACAATCGCCTTTTGCGTTTATTATAACTTTTTAAAAAGGTGAGTTCAAACATTTTCCATCGTATTTTTCTGACATTTCTCGCAGTTTATAAAAATAGACCTTGACATTTGAGGTTTATAAGAATAAACTGAAGACAGGTTGATAGCTATAAACCTATGGAGGAGAAAAAGATGGAATATATAAAATTATGTGACAGTGATTACCGGTTTATGTGTGTCGTATGGGAGCATGCCCCCGTCAACTCCGGGGAACTTGTAAAGTTATGTCAGGAACAGCTTGGCTGGAAAAAATCCACGACTTATACGGTTGTACGGAAAATGTGTGAAAAAGGATACATTGCCAATGAGGATGCAACGGTTTCTGTTTTAATTCCAAAGGAACAGGTGCAGGCAGAGGAATCCCGGTATTTTGTGGATCGCACATTTGACGGATCACTGCCAGGGTTTATCACAGCATTTCTTGGAGGAAAGAAAATTTCCAAAAAAGAAGCAAAGCTGCTCAAGAAAATGATCGACGAGCATAAAGAAGGGTAGGGGCAGAGAATGGAGAAGGCAAGTGTAATTTTTCTGGCATTTCTGCAGCGGAATGGCATGGTGGCGGTTGTAATTCTCGCGGTGTTTGCAGTGCGCGCGCTTTTGCGGAAATGTCCCAAAAAATATTCCTATGCATTGTGGGCAATTGTTGGAATCCGTATGTTATTTGATTTGCCCATTGCATCAGGATGGAGTTTGTTTAATCTGTTTCGTCTGGTAAAAAGCAGATCACAAATGAGTGAGATTGCACACTACACAGGAGTATCTGGAGTGCATGCGCAAACGGCAGTACAGAATGTGACGCAGATATCTGCCGGTTCACGTGTGACAGGGGATGCAGCTTCTGAAGCTGGTTTGACAGGAGCTATGACGACCTCACAGAAAATTTGTGCGGTGTTGTTTTTTGTCTGGCTGATCGGGATATTTTTATTTTTAGGATATGGAATGTATTCCTATATCAAATGCCGCAGTATGGTACGGACAGCAGTACGTTTAACCGTAAATGAAACATCTGGAAACGTCCGGCGGACCATAAAGATCTGGGAATGTGACTGTATTCCATCACCGTTTGTACTGGGAATTTTCTGCCCGCAGATTTATATTCCGTTTCGGATGAAAGAGGAGGAACAGCAGTACATCCTTGCGCATGAGAGCTGGCACATTCGCAGACATGATTCTTTATGGAAGCTGATTGCATTCGTACTTTTGGCTGTATACTGGTGGAATCCATTGGCATGGATTGCCTTTTTCTATATGACAAGAGACATGGAGATGAGTTGTGATGAGGCCGTACTTGCGCAGTTTGGAAATCAGATTAAAAAAGGATACAGCGCATCCTTACTTGCTTTTGCGATGGAGCGGCATCCGTATTCATTTGCCCCGGTTGCGTTTGGAGAGGCAGATGCAGGAAGGAGAATTAAGAACGTGTTGAATTTTAAAAAACCACATACCTGGGTGGCTGCGATTGCAACCGTTTTGGTTGCACTTGTGGCAGTAAGTTGTCTGACAAACCAGAAACCGTCGGAGACAAAAACAGAGCATACAACCGAGAAAGTGGATAGTACACAGCAGCCAGTGCAGGAAAATGCAGGAGCTGCGATAATAGAGCAGAATATCAGGGAATGGGCACAGGCATTTTGCGACCGGGATACAGAAAAAATTGTGCAGATGACATCCAAAGAGGTACAGTCGAATTTAGAGAAAATACATATTTTGTGGATGGATGGAGATACACCGTCATTTGGCTGGTCGAGTCCATGGCCATGGGGAGCCTTTGGCAGTTTCTTTGGTGGAACCGGAGAAGAAATGGATGGCTACTGGCTGCATGAAATCAATACGGAAGAACAGACTGCAGAGATTTTGTATTATGTGGAGTCATCAGATCCGCATGTGAGCGTGTGGATAGAGAATATCCATTATGCACAGGAAAATGGTCAATTTCAGATTACACAGGAAAAAATCAATCAGTTTGCTGACGGTCCGGATGCTAAAACGGATGGAATTGCATCTGCAGATGAGTTTGATACAGCATATGCGCAGGGAATCAGCGATACACAGATGGACTACTGTATAAACGGTATGGGTGAAGTGCTGAATAAGAATATGGTTCCAATTGGTGCATTGCTTGAGCCGACAGATGCAGCCCGGCAGCTTTTGAATTTATCGTCGGATAAAAAGCTTGTTTCCGTGGAAAAAGAATCTGAATCTGCAGATAAAACACAGGTCGGTATACAGATTATTTTTAAAGGATGGACAGAAGCGGTATTTGTCTATGATCCAGCCATGGGGGAAAGAGGGAATCTGGGTTCCGGCAGAAGCGAAAGAAGGCAAGTAAAAATTGTTTGACAAACTGTGATTGTCTTTCTATAATAATATAATTATAGAATACAAGCGAAGATGGGAACAAGTACCAATGTGTGGAACGAACAGAAAGCAGCCGGTAGATGAGAGGCACACGGAAAGC
>ERZ773148.3155-NODE-3155-length-11616-cov-5.054667_pt1 | contig 11616 bp, 8 predicted proteins | sample MGYA00580846_ERZ773148 | MGnify/ENA primary metagenome ERZ773148 (study PRJEB29015, sample SAMEA2737879) | human gut metagenome | biome: human gut; feature: human-associated habitat; material: faeces | place: China | collected 2012 ...
CTCTGCAACCACTGATGCCGTTTATCGACCATAAAGCGCCCAAGAAGCCCCGAAAGGTGAAGCCCGTGTGGACGAGTGACGGCTACATCCTTTTCTGGACTGTACCACGCGGAAAAGCATGGCATGACATAGCAAAGCAGTATGTTGTCTATAAATTTGCCAAGGGCGAGAAGATAGACCTTGAAAACCCGGCAAAGATCGTAGCCATAACAAGTGACACCTATTATAAACTCCCTTATGAGAATGGGAAGACTGTTTATACGTATGTCGTTACAGCTCTCGACAAGATGTCAAACGAGAGCAAGCCTAAGAAGGTAAAGATAAAACTATAAAGGAATTTAGCTATAACTGATATTATTAGTTTAAATAAGTTTAATATTCCTACATACCTATCGCTATTTTGGTTATTTTTGTGTGCATCTTAAATCGATAACAAAATCTGATAAATAATGCACACAAAAAACTTTCTATGCTCTCTACTATCTATTGCCCTATTGCTGTTTATAACGCTCTTATCTGGATGTGGACAAAGGAAAATCGTCATTGGTGCTTCCATCGCAGGTTCTGGAGAATGGACGAAACAGCTAAGCAAGGAAATCTCGTTAGCATGCGGCATGCAGCCCAATGTGCGCCTTGACATGCGGCGTGTCCCGATGGATGATCCGGCACTACAACAACGCCAGATGGATTCACTCATAAATGCTCATGTAGACCTGATTATCTTCGATCCTTGCACAGACCAAAGTTTTCAAGATGAACTACAGCGTGCTAAGAAAGCGGGTATTCCTGTAATCGTTGTAGACCGGAAAACCAGTTCCAAGGATTATACGGCATACATCGGCCGTGATGATAAGGAGCTGGGGCGTTTACAAGGCGAGTACCTGGCATTGCGGCGAAAAGGCATGCAGACAAACATCCTCGTCGTTGACGGGTTACCAGGCTCTTCTCCTTCAAAAGAACGAACCATTGGTTTCAATAAGGCAATAGCCAAATACCCCAACTTGCATATTGTTGGTACAGCAGCTCACTCTTGGATTCGGGATTCTGTGCGCATACAAGGCATGAAATTCTTGAAGCAGCACCCCAACCTGCATATAGACTGTGTAGCCGGACAAAGTGACAACATCGTCATGGGAATGCGTGAAGCCATAGAGCAGGTAAGAGGCAGAGGAGATATCTGCTACTTTGGCATTGACGGACTATCCGGAAAGAATGGCGGACTAAATTTAGTGAGAAGAGGTCTGTTAGAGGCTACCGTCATCAATCCTACCAGAGGCTATCTGGTGGTAGACCTGGCCATGAAGATACTTAATGGTCAACCATTTCAACGCATCAACCTGTTGCAGACCACAGTGGTAAACAAATTCAATATTGACGTGGTGATGACACAGAATGAGATGATAGAGGAGCAGGAAGAAGCGATTCAGTCGCAGAACAGTATGATAACTCAATTCTATCGCCAATTTCATCACGTACACGTATACATCGTACTCAATCTCATTATCCTATTGCTAATCCTCTCCAGTTTCTTCCTGATTCGCTATATCTCTGCACTCAATCGACGAAACTCTGTAGAAAAGGTACGCTTGCGCTTAGAGAACTACTTAATGTTACAGGCAAAGCGTGGACACATAGACATGTCCGAGAACAATATTTGTAGTGATGCGGAATCCAACTTTATGGGGAGGCTGTTTGACAGCATCTTAAAGCATGCCAACGATTCTACATTTAATGCAGAGATGGCTGCCCAAGAGATTGGCATCAGTACACAAAAGCTGGTTACCATCATTAAGAAGATCACAAATCTGTCGGTGGTACAGATCATCGACCTCACACGCAAAACGATACAGCAGAAGAATGTCAATGCAATCTTTTGATTGCTAAGCGGGGTCGGACCGTCAGCGTCTCGTGTGTAGGATTATTCTCTAAACAGGAATCCCAACAGGCGGTTCAGCCACTTCACACTGAATCGGAACCAACGGTATTTGCCAACAGGCTTGCCACCAAAGGAGAGGATGAACTCACGGAAGAGATTCTTAGAGAAGGGCAGTCCCACGTCGAGGAAGAAGAAATGTGCGTAGTTGTGCTTCCAAGACCAGTTAATAGCCTCCCAGACCGTCATCGTGTTAGGGTGCAACAGCACGTAGCGCTTACGCCTTGACGCAAGATACCAGAGAAAAGCATTGCCCTCGCTGAAAACACAGACGCAGCCACCGATGACCTTTCCTTTGTAGGTGGTAATAAAGATGCGGCCGTTGTCGCTGTCAAAAATCTGACGGATATGCTCCTCAGGCGGAATGAAGCGACGCAACTTGAACCGATAGAAGCCATGCAACAGCCGATAGAAGCTGTGGACCTCCTCGCCGGTAACGGCCTCACGTGTCTCTACCCCCGCATTATAAGCATGGCTGATACGGTCCCTCATCTTCTGCGACAACCGCTCTTCCGGAGGCATAGAGTGGAGAGAGTTGTGAACTTCCTGCCAGTTGATAGGATAGTAGCCTTCCGACCTGAAGAAGCGGTAGCCGAACATCTTCTTAGAGATATCGCTGAACTCTATGACAAAGCAAAGCTTACGGCGCAACTTCACGGTCAGCTCATGGAGAATACATCCAAAGACTTCCTCGCTGTCCACATCGTCAGCATACTCCCCCTCACCATAGATTCGCGCCTGCGAATAGAGAAAAGGAGGAAACAGCGTGCTCCGATAACGGACAAAGGCTAACAGATGACCAACAACCCGTCCGGATTCATCCTTAGCCACAGCCATAACAGGTCGTTGTCCGGGAGTGTTCTCTATGATATGAAACAATTCCGGAGAATGGAAGAAGTCGGCCGACGACATGTCGGGCAGCGTACTCCCACGTGTGAAAAGTTGTACGCTAAAATTGCTCACGAGGCAAAGATAGTAAAAAATTTGCTATCACAGGGGAAGTATGTTGAATTTTTATTATCTTTGTCATCAATAATAACAAATACACGATGAATTACGATTTGACAAAGATAAAAGCCGTCATCTTCGATGTCGATGGCGTGCTATCGGCCAATACCGTTCCGATGGACAGTAACGGTATGCCGCTGAGGACGCTGAATATCAAAGACGGCTATGCCATTCAGCTTGCCGTAAAAATGGGGCTGCACTTGGCCATCATGACAGGAGGCAACTCTGAGATGATTCGCAAGCGCTATGAGTATCTCGGAATGAAAGACATCTTCATGAAATGTGCTGTGAAGATCCAGACCTATGAGAAGTTCCTTGAAAAATACGGACTGAGCGATGAGGAGATTATCTATGTCGGCGATGACATCCCGGACTATGAGATCATGAAAAGGGTAGGGTGCCCCTGTTGTCCTGCTGACGCGTGCCAGGAGATAAAATCCATCTCAAGCTATATTTCTCCATACAACGGAGGCTATGGCTGTGCCAGAGACGTCTTGGAGCAAGTTCTTAAAGCCCACAATTGCTGGCTGAATTCTGCAGAGGCCTTCGGCTGGTAGCCATGAGAAAGGGGATGAGCATTACGCCCATCCCCTTTTTCTATTTATAACAACAAAGTACTATTTCTTTTTCGACGAACCATGTTGGCCTGAGGCATCATTGCCGTAGCCATAGCCATAACCATAGCCGTAACCATAACCATAGCCATATCCGTAACCATAACGATGAGCCCGACTGATATTATCGGTACCATTGAGGACAAGGTTCATATTCTTATACTTGTGCTTATCATAGAGCTCCTGCAACTGCGGCAGCATATTACGCTCGAAGAGACCTGCACGCACAATGAAGATAGTATGGTCAGCGTAAGCAGAGACAATCTCCGTATCAGCCACCACCTCAATAGGCGGACAGTCGAGGAAGATGTAATCGAACTGCGGGCGTAACTCGTCAATCAAGGTCTTCAATCTGCCATTGCCCAACAGCTCTGCCGGGTTAGGTGCCATGACACCGATAGGCAACACACAGAAGTTGTCCATGCCATTATACTTATAGAGTATCTTGCTGGCATCATTCAGCTTGCCGGAGAGGTAATAAGAGATACCCATGCTCGGCGACCCAACGAGTGTGGAAGTAGCACCCTTACGAAGATCGCAGTCGATGATAAGGACACGTTTCTGCTTGATGGCCAACGACATGGCGATGTTTGATGTCAAGAACGACTTACCACTGTTCACATTGAAAGAGGTAAGCAGAATGACATTGCTGTCGTGCGAGGGCGGTACCACAAACTCCAGCTTTGTACGGAGCACACGGAAAGCCTCATTGATGACATCATGCTGACCTTCTGCCACAACAATCTTGTCATGCGGCAAATTTTCTTGCTTCTGCCATGGTAACTTGCGCTTACCGCCAGCAAGAGGAATCTCACCGATAAACGGTATGGTGATATTCTCCAGATCCTTACGTCCACGGAGCTTCGTGTTGGAGCTTTCACGGATGAAGAGGATTCCGATAGGGATAGCCAGACCCATGAACAATGCTATGAGAAGCACCATCTTACCCTTAGGAGACACCGGAATCATCGAGCCGAAAGGAGGCGAGATAAGACGCACGTTATAAGCCGTGAAAGCCATGGAGAGCTCATTCTCCTCACGCTTCTGCAAGAGGAAGAGGTAGAGTTGCTCTGTCACCTTCTGCTTACGTCCTACGCTCTGCAGATATTCAGCCTGACTCGGCACTGATGCAATACGACTGTTGGTATTGTTCTCTGTAGCCTGCGCATGTCCCACCTGCGTGTCGATACCGGCAACAAGGTTGTTCAGGCTCTGCACAATAGCTTTGCGCATAGCCGACAGCTGCTGGTCGTAGTCTTCCACGAGCGGGTTCTTGGTTGAGGAGTTAGCAGCCAAGGAATTACGCTCCATGAGCAGGGTGTTGTAGCTTGAAATCTGCGACTCTATACCTGTGTTTCCAATACCGGAGTTGGCGGGCAGCAACTGACGGGAATGGACGTCGCGGACCAGCATAGAGCGGATATACTCCGCCATAGCCCGCTGTGTGTTCAAGTCGAGCAACTCCTTGCTGTTGTCACGAGCCTGCTGCAGATAGAGTTCTGCCGTGGACTGCTCGTCAGGAATAAGGTGTGTGCTCTTATAGGAAGAGATGTTGGCATCAAAACCACCAAGAATCTGCTCTATCTCACCCAAACGTTTGTTGATAAACTTGCCCGTAGCGACAGCCACCTGGTTCTTATCCTTCAGCCACGCCTCCTTATAGACGGCGATAAGGGTATTGATGATGTCCACAGCCCTGTCAGGGATGCGGTCGGTATAACCGATATTGATAATTGAAGCCTGCTTGTTGTCAAGGGCCACAGAGAGACCAGCCTGAACGGCTGTCGTCATATTATAAGTTGTGGTCTTGAAAACAGAGATAGGTTTGGTGCTCTCACCAATGAAAGAGCCAAAGTACTGAGTAGGCGTCACAATAACCTTTCCGATAGGTGTATTGACAATCTGATTCAGACGTCCCTTAACGACATCGTCATCATTGTCCACCTCTCTGTCTTCCGTACCGCCACGCTTAAACTTCGACAAGGTATAGGAACCATTGGCATCTAAGTCTACGACCACGCCAGCCGTCTCTTCCTCTTCCAAACCGAGGAAACGCACATTGATAGGCAACGTCTTACCGTAAAGTTCGATATCGTGGAAAGTGCCGGGTACAAAATACATCATATCCAATCCCAAGCGCTTGACCGTCTCCATGACCGTAGCCGGTGACTGGATGGCAGCCAACTCATTGTTGACATTGGTCTGGCCGTAGCCGGCTCCCATACTTTGGAAGACGGAAGCCACATCAGAGCTGAGCCCACGGCTGTTGGTGTCGTCCTTGATGAGGATGACAGCCGAGCGGCTATACTGCTTAGGCGTACGGAGAAGGTAGTAGACACCCAACCCCAGGCACACGATAACGGATGCTACTATCCATTTCCAGTTATCGATGCAGATACCGATAAGTTCGCGGAAGCTGAACGATGTTTCCTCCTGCTGGTTTGCGTTTTCTATTTCTTCCATCAGCGCTAATTAATTTTTAATAAGTACGGCTATAGATGTAATAAGAGATGCGATAGAAATCCAGAACGATGTAGACCGGATGGTGTTACCATTGACGGTAGACTGGCGCGCCCTTGTCTCGTTCGGTGTGACATAGATGACGTCATTCTGCTTGACATAGTATGCCGGTGAAGAGGATAAGTCTTTCCACGACATAAGGTTCACCTTGTATGTCTTCTGCATACCGTCGACCTGCCGAAGCACCTTGATACTGTCGCGGATACCATAGATGGTGAGGTCGCCGGCTTTACTGATAGCGTCAAGGATGGTCACCTGGTCACGGTCAATAGTATATTGTCCAGGCTTAGCCACCTCTCCGAGGACAGAGAAATAGAGGTTGCCAAACTCTACGGTGACGACAGGATCCTTGAGCAAGTCCTTACCGATGAGTATACCCTTAATCAATTCAGCAGTTTGCTCACGTGTCTCGCCACCGATATGGATTTTACCAACGACAGGAAAGTCGATGTCACCATTACTGTCAACAGTATAGAGAGATACCTGCGAGTTGTAAGAAGAAAGCGTTGAGCTACCCTGACCCACGCGATAAGAAATGGTTGGCAAGTTGAAAAGATCCGCAAGTTTAGGATCTTTGCTATTCACAACAATAGAAACCTTGTCTCCCGGCTGGAACGTGATGACATGCGGCTTTGCCAGCAGCATGGAATCATTATAGTGTATGTCCTGAAAATAAGACACACTATTCGTGCTGCCGCAGCCATTGAGCAGCAAAACCAGGCATGATGTTATACCTAATAGTAATAGGCTACGTTTGAACATAACTTGAGAATGAATATTATAGTGCAAAATTAGGGTTATTTAGTTTGCGGGCAAAATAATAAAACGTTATTTAATAATTAATAACTATTACAATTTGCGCGGCCCCGACTGCATAAAAAGTAAATAAAACATATATTTTGCACCGGATTGTAATAAAAATACTACTTTTTGCATACCATTTGAAAATAAATTGCTACATTTGCACTTGTAATTGTAATAATATTGATTGTATGACATTGGATATCGACATGCTTCGGCATTTTTACACGTCTTATCCTTCAGCAGTCAGGGCATCCCGGTCCCTTGTAGGCCGTCCTCTGACGTATGCGGAGAAGGTGTTGTTTGCACATCTTTATAATAGAGGAGACAAAGGTCCTTTCCTACGGGGAGAGTCTTATGTCAACTTCCGCCCTGACCGCGCGCGGGAGATCACCCGCACGCTGGTGGACGAGGCGTTCGATGGCTTTGAGCGCAAAAACGGCTTCTTCCCGCTCACTTATGTGTGCATGACCCAGTACGACGCGACCATGCCGAACGTGCTCGTCGCCTTCCCGCGCATCAGCGTGAAAAACGGCCTTGGCGAGTATCTGAGCAAGATGGGCATGACCCAGCTGCGCATCGCCGAGACTGAGAAGTACGCACATGTCACGTTCTTCTTCAACGGCGGCGTCGAGGACCCGTATCCCGGCGAGGACCGCGTGCTCGTCGCGTCCCCGAAGGTCGCGACCTACGACCTCCAGCCCGAGATGAGCGCCTACGAGGTCGCGAGCAAGTGCGTCGAGCGCATCGAGTCCGGCAAGTACGACGTCATCATTCTGAACTTTGCCAACTGCGACATGGTCGGCCACACGGGCGTGTTCGACGCGGCTGTCAAGGCCGTCGAGACCGTTGACGAGTGCGTCGGTCAGGTCGTGGAGGCGACGCTCAAGATGGGCGGCATCGCGATGATCACCGCCGACCACGGCAACGCCGAGCAGATGCTCCAAGCCGACGGCAAGAGCCCGATGACCGCGCACACGACGAATGTGGTGCCCTTCATCCTCTGCGGCGCGGGCACTGAGCTGCGCCCCGGCCGCCTCGCCGACATCGCGCCGACGATCCTCGACGTGATGGGCCTTGAGCAGCCCGCGGAAATGGACGGCAAGACGCTGATCGTCCGCTAAAAAATCGAATCTGCCATGTTTAGAAAAAGCTCTGACGGTACACACTACCGTCAGAGCTTTTTTGCTCGCAATTTTCGCACGAGCCGCAAAGCGGCGGAAAGGATGAAACATGGCAGGATCGAACGGCCGCGCAAAGCGGCACTTCTTCGGCGGGACGGGCTTATACATAGCCCTGTTCCTCGGTGTGACGGCGCTGGCCGTCGCGGGCTATTGGACGCTGCTGCCGAAAAATACGACGGACAAGGACGCGGAGAACGTTTCCTCGCAGGTAGAGCTTCCCGTGCAGGACGAGACACCGCAGATGCCGGAGGCGGAGCTGCCGCAGGAGGCGGCAAAGCCGGCAGAACCGGTGGAGGAGCCGCCCGAGGACCTCACCGTGATGGATGAGGCCACGGGCGTGGAGGACACCGTCCCCGCGATGGAGAGCGAGACGGACGCGCAGCCCGTCGCCCCGCGGCTCGTGGTCGCGCCGCTCGTGGGGGAGGAGGTCGCGGCGTTTTCGGTCGACGAGCTCAAGTATAACGAGACGCTTGGTGACTGGCGCACGCACGACGGCATCGACATCGCCGCCGAGGTCGGCACGCAGGTGATCGCCGCGTGCAGCGGCGTTGTGACGGCGGTGCGCGACGACGACATGATGGGCACGCTTGTGACCATCGCGCACGACGACGGGTACGAGACGACGTACGCCAATCTCCGCAGCTCGCCGGGCGTCGGCGAGGGACAGTATGTCTCCGCGGGCGAGGTCATCGGCGCGGTGGGCAGCAGCTCGATCGCCGAGTTCTCGATGCCGGCGCATCTGCACTTTTCGGTCAGCAAAGATGGGGTACCCTGCGACCCAGCAGAATTTCTAAATTAAAAATAGAGGCCGCTCAGTCATGGCTGAGCGGCCTCTATTTTTAGGGAGATCACAGCCCGCTGCGCGCATAAATCGCCCGCCAACGGCGGGCGATTTCCACACTTGCGGGCTGAGAGGTGTTTTTTGTCACGCACATGTCGCGACAAAAAACGATTTCAATTTATTTCGCGCCGTGCGCGGCGCGAAAATCTGCGATGCGTTTTGGCGTGATTTGAGAGATTTACTCCTTTTTCGCCTTGGGGACGGGAGAGAGCTCGTTGAGCAGGGTGAAGCCTAAGATCAGGGCACCGCCGATGACTTGCATTGCGGTCATGCTCTCGCCGAGCAGGGTGACGGAGACGAGGACGGCGACGAGGGGGTCGATGTAGCTTAAAATCGCGGCCTCCTGTCCGGGCAGCTCCTTGAGCGACGAGAAGTACAGGCAATACGTGATGCCCGTGTGGACAAGGCCGACGATGAGAAGGTTCACCCAGCCGACGGCGTTCAGCGAGCTGAGTGTGATGCCATTTGTCGAGAGCACGTAGGGGATGAGCACGACGATGGCGGACAAAAACTGCAAAAACGTGCGGTGGATGCCCTCGACCTGATGGATGGACTTGTTGAGCAGGATGACGGTCGCGTAAAACACCGCCGCGCCGAGACCGAAGAGAATGCCCTTGAAGTCATCCGACCCGCGCGTGTCGCCAATGCCGGTGATGAGCACAAGGCCGAGTGTGGACATCACAAAGCAGAGAAATTTCTTTCCCGTGAGCTTTTCGTGGAAGAGAATGGGGCAGACGAGCGTGACGATGACGGGCGCGAAGTAATAGCTCAGTGTGGCGACGGAAACGCTCGTATAGCGGTAGGCCTCAAATAAAAGGATCCAGTTGACGCCCATCGCCGCACCGGAGAGAAGCAGCAGCGGCACCTCCTTTTTGATGCGCGCGAAGGGGATCTTCTGCCTGCTGACAAGTAAGTATACGCCGATCAGCAGCGCGGCCAGCACGGCGCGGTACAGCGCCAGCTCGCCGGACGAGACGGAAATATTGCGCACAAAAAGCCCCAGCGTGCCGAAGACGGTCATCGACATAATGAGCATGAGACGGGGGTCGGCCTTTTTCATAAAAATTCCTCGCGATCTGACAGAACATGCAAACGGTAGTTGCCGACTATCATAGCACGCGGACTTCCCGCCGTCAATCGGGAAAGTAAAAAGAGAGGGGCCGCCCAAAAGAAAACCTTTCGGACGGCCCGGAGGAGAGAGATGGGAGCGCTAACGCGTCAATACGCGGAGCAAAACAGCAAATTCGCCAAGTCCGAACACGGACAGAAACGCCACGCCGCGCAGCTGTGGCTTCTTGACGCGAATCGGTGTGATGTACAGTACGCCAAGCAGGAACAGCCCCAGCGCGTAGACGACCGCGCAGTTCAGGGAAAAGTGCAGCGAGAGCAGGTAGAAGAGCGGCGCGAGCACGGCGCTCGCCGTGACCGGCACGCCGAGGTAGTAGGCGCGGTGCTCGCTCATCTGGTTCTGCCGCTCCTCTTCCGTCACGTTGAAATAGGCGAGGCGGATGAGCGCGCAGAGCGCGAAAAACGACATCGTCGCAAGGAACCAGAGTCTATCGCAGTCCATGCTCCAGCCGATGGCGGCGGGCAGCACGCCGAAGCAGACAAGGTCGTTGAGCGAGTCGATCTGGATACCGAAGCGCTTTTCCTGTTCGGTGCGGTCCTTTTTCGTGCGGGCGATGCGCCCGTCGAAGGCATCGAGCAGCCCCGCGAGCATCAGGCACAGCATGGCGTCGAGAGGCTCGTTTTGCGCGGCGGAATAGAGGCCGCCAAGCCCCAGCAGCAGCGAGAGATAGGTTGCGATCACGGTGTAGTCGTAAACTCCGATCATAAAAAACCGTCCGATCCTTTTGGATTGCAGCACCATTATACCAGACGGCGGCGGGGAAGTATCGCTAAAATGCTGACAAGGTTATTGGCTGTGGTGTGAACGCTCGATGACGCGCGCAAAGCGCGCTTCGTCGTAGATGACCGGCACGGGGTAGACGGGGTTTGCCTCCTGCGCGGCCCAGGTGGCCATGAGGGGGATGTCCTCTTTGCGGATGCAGTTGAAGTGGTCGGGGATGCCCATGCGGGTATTCATCGCGCGGATTTCGGCGATGAACGCCTTGGCGAGAGATTCTTCGCTCTCGCCCTTGAGGCCGACGAGTGCGGCAAGGCGCGCAAGGCGCGGACAGGCCGCTTTGCCGTAGTCTTCGAGCACGAGAGGGAGAAGCACCGCGTTTGCAAGGCCGTGGGGTACGCCGTAGAGCCCGCCGAGCGTATGCGCGATGGCGTGCACGTTACCGACGCTTGCGCGCGTGAACGCCGCGCCTGCGTCGAACGAGGCCTGCAGCATCGCCGCGCGGTCGGGGAGCGACGTGCCGTCGCGGTACGCGCGCTCCAAATGCGTGAAGATGGTCACGACGGCGTTTTCCGCGAGCAGGCGCGTCTGCTTCGTGTTGTAAAAGCGGCTCAGATACGCCTCGACCGCGTGCGTCAGCGCGTCCATGCCGGTCTCCGCCGTGATGTGTGGAGGCAGCCCGACGGTCAGCGCGGGGTCTAAGATCGCGTAGCGTGGAATGAGGCAGAGGTCGGAGATCGCATACTTGTGGTGGTCACTGCCGGTGACAACGGCGGCGATGGTCGTCTCCGACCCCGTGCCCGCCGTCGTGGGCACGGCGATGAGCGGCGGAATGCGGCGGCGGACCTTTAAGAGCCCCGCAAGCTGCG
>ERZ773148.3156-NODE-3156-length-11614-cov-4.083398_pt1 | contig 11614 bp, 10 predicted proteins | sample MGYA00580846_ERZ773148 | MGnify/ENA primary metagenome ERZ773148 (study PRJEB29015, sample SAMEA2737879) | human gut metagenome | biome: human gut; feature: human-associated habitat; material: faeces | place: China | collected 2012 ...
AGAGATACTCAGTGCAATATTCATTATAACAATTGAATAGTCGATTTGTCAGAAATGTTTACACATATAAGTATATATAAGTTTAAAATTGGTAAATGTTTGAATGTTGTCAAATATACCCCCGCCCAATAAGGTTAAAAACGCTTAAATATTGACATAAAATCAAATTAATACTCTGGTTAATAGCCATGCAATCAATAACTTATATTTTCAGTGTGTATTTTACACGACATTTTTAACAGTGCCAAAGGTTAAAATGTTTTTGCCATTTCAAATAAATGTTTTATCTTTGCGAAATCTAAAAAAAGTATCTCTAAGTAGGAGATATTTTACTATGGAACTATCGATGTGTGGAAGGATATGTGTTTCCTTTATCTGCTTGGAAGTTAGTGTTTTATTTTATTGTGTTTATGCCGTAGGTGAAGGGAACGCACATTGTTTTTGACATGGGGTAGCTGCTATGACAGTGCTTAATATTGAATTAATATAACATAATCTTTACATCAATGAAAAAGAGGATTGCAGTAGCGTTATTGTCATTACTGGCAGTTATGCAATTCAGTGCATCAGCTCAAGAGGTGGCTGTTAAGACCAATTTGATATATGATGCCACACTGACCATCAATGCTGGAGTCGAGGCTCGCTTGGCGCCAAAATGGACTTTTGACCTGTCGGGCAACTTCAACGGCTGGAAGGTCAAGATAGAGTTCGAGGCCAAGGATTCGGGCGGCAAGCCCTACCGCTCTGAATACTGGTTCATACTCGACAAGGAAGCCCTTTGTGTGGTGAAATCCTTTGAGGTGCCGTTGATGTAGGCACAAATCCTTTTCTCCGGATTGCATCATAAAATACTTTTGTCCCGGCATCTTATTATCAGGTAAGGTGTCGGTTTTTTTGTGACGGCCTTTCTTTTGATACTGATTCCATGAAGTCCCGGTGTGCCAACATCGGGGCTTTCTTTTTCCACACCATACCTGCATCACGCTCCCTGCGGATTTTCCGATACAAAGAAACGGAGGGCAGTGCCGACGGCAAACGGCGTTTCACTTGGCTGCACGGAAAGCGGCCGGCAGCCTTCCGCAATTTGTGCCAAATTGGGTATTCCGTCCTCTTTCCGTCGGCCACGTTTGCCTTATGGCACTTACGCCCTCCGTGAGGCAGGTATCGTAAACATCCCGGAAGCGAGAAGCCGAAAAGCTTCAAACAAAAGGGAAAAAATTAAGAACTATGGCTATCATACTTAAAGACAGGAACGAAAAGGTAACGCTCAATGGCAGTGTGTATGAACTTACGCTGCTATGGAACAGAGAGGACATCCGCAGGTGCTGCTTCGGTATGCCACCCGAATATGCCCACATCCGCAAGGACGGCAGGAACTTCGCCACCATTGACTGCTATTCTTCATTGAAAGGTTTTAGGGTTGATGAGTTCCATCGGGTTTTCGTCAAGCCGGAATGGAAGGTGCTTTTTGGCGACAAGGACATCAACACCATACCCTTTATGGATATACTCCAATCACTGCCGTTGCAGGACAGCAATTTATGAACCATCAAATATCAGGACTATGCACAGCATCATTTATCAAATCAGCAACCAACCGATAAGCAAGGAAGAACATATCGGAGTTGACCACATCGAAGCAGGGGACATGACTTCCCTTGATTATGCTTATGAGAGTAGCGAAGAGGAACGCAAAGAGAACATCCGCTGCCTTGTGGAGCACATATTGCCAAAAGAGATGTTTTCCCTTAACGAGGACGGAGAAACGATTGTATACCAAAGCGGTTTTGCGGAATGGCGAAAAAGCTATCTTGACACCATCCATACAAGGATGGCAGACATCAACGAGGAGAACATCATGAAATGGGTCGGTCCGGCTTACCAACTACAGAAAGCCATCCTCAATCCGCTTTGCACCGATGCGCTCTTTGTAACGGACTTCTCTAACGGGTACGGACTGGCGGAACGGTCGAGGGAACTGATGACCATCATAGGCAATCTTGAAATCGGGGACAAACTCTATGTTGGGGCGGTTTTCGGGTATCATTTCTAACATACGGACACATATAATCAGAACGGATATGAAAGGAACAGAACAATTCAAGGAGATTATCAAGAACTATCTTGACAACAGGGCAAAAGAGGATGAACTCTTCCGTGCCAAGTATGAAACCACAGAACGAACCATTGACGATGTGGTCACTTATATACTGAATGAGGTGAAGCAGTCGGGATGTTGCGGTTTCTCCGACATGGAGGTATTTTCAATGGCGGTACATGCTATTGATGAGCTTACACTGGAAATCGGAAAGCCTGTTAACTGTGATGTGGTGGTGAACCGTCATATAGACCTGACCGAGGAGGAAAAGGCGGAGCAAAAGGCACTCGCCCTCAAACGCTACCAAGAGGAGGAGCTGCGCAAGTTGCAAGTGCGCCACTCCAAGCCAAGGACAAGCAAGCCGCAAGAGACGAAACAACCCCAACCCTCACTTTTTGATTTTTAAGCCATGAAACCGAGAACGAAATTTGAAAAAACGGTGGCAGCCTCCAACGAGAGGCTGGCCGCCATCAGCTCAAAAGCGGTTGATTGGGCTATACGGAACGTCGTGAAACATATTTCTTTCCGCACATCGGGGCATAAATGCACGTGTGGCGATTGTGGAGGGGAGTTTGACTATAAGGGAAAAGGAAAGTCTGCACGTTGCCCCCACTGTGGACACCGTTTGCAGACGGTTGATACGTTGGCACGCAAGAATAAAGAGGCATGCTACTTTTCCACCCTTGAAGCGGTGGACGGTATGCAAGTGCAGCGTGTGTTCCTGCTGACTGTCAACTACAGGAAAGGCAAGCCAATGGAAGCCTTTTGTAACGAGGTGTGCCGTCTGTGGCTTGACAGCAAAGGAAAGACTGCCGTCACTTCATTGGCAAGGACTTTGGGTTATTACAAGGACAGCTTCAGTTGGGCTTCATCCATCGAACTGAGGAGCATGACAGATGTTCATTGGGTTATCTCCAATACATACGTCTATCCTTATTATTCCGTCATACCTAAGCTAAGACGCAACGGTATGAAGGGCAGACTTCCCGATACCCATCCCATGCGTTTGGCGAATGCCTTGCTTTCCGACCATCGTATAGAGACGATGATGAAAGCCAAGGACTTACAAGCCGTAGCGTATTTTATCAGCCATCCTCACGACCTTGACAGGTTTTGGCAGTCCTACAAGGTAGCTGCAAGACACCATTATCAACCGGAGGATTATGATATGTGGTGTGACACCATCCGGCTGCTTGACAGATGCGGACGGGACATCCATAACACAAAGTACATCTGCCCCAAAGACCTCAAAGCCGAGCATGACCGTTGGTTGAGCAAGATGAACCTCATGGAGGAGAAGCGCAGGAACAAGGAACGGATGGAGAGAGCCAAAAGACACGAGGCGGACTTCTATAAGAACAAGTCTTGCTTCTTCGGCATCGTCATCCGTGACAATGACATTGAAATTTCTGTGCTTGACTCCTTGGAGGCATACAAGGCGGAGAGCGAAAAGATGAAGCACTGCGTGTTCCAATGCGAGTATTATGCAAAGACTGATACCGTTATTCTGTCGGCTCACGACCGACAAGGCAACCGTATCGAAACCGTAGAGTTCTCACTCACAAAAGGAAAAGTGGTGCAAAGCCGTGGCGTGTGCAACTCCAATACGGAATTCCATGACAGGATTATCAAGCTGGTCAATGACAATGCCCACCGCTTCTTGGAGGCGAAGGTTACAGCATAAGTTCCTGATATGTGTTCTGAACTCCGACTTGCGCCGTGAGGCGTGGGTCGGAGTATTGTAGACCTTTACTCAAAATTCGAGTTGCTGTCGCAACTGTAAAGATGATGAATGGCTGTTCGGTATCAAAGGTTTTAATCTTTGTCAAAGACTTCTCCTGAAATAGATACGATGTCATCTATCCGTAGGATGTCTCCATTCTCCAGTTTAATAGTTCGCTCATATTCGTTGAAAGATTTTATAATGCCGGTAACGGTTTCGTATTTTCCGCCACTCTTTTTATTATCTGGAATAAAATAGATGAAGGTATAGCTGTCCCTTTCCGTGATATTTTCAAGTGCTTGGTTAAGGCATTGCGACAGTTCTTCCATTTCGTCAGAAGAAAGCATAGTTCTTGCGTCTGTCAATCTTGTCGCCTCTGATATGGCATCATCATAGCCGACGAGAGCCGCAAAGGGAGCGAACTGAGCGGCACGGTTTTCCATCGGCATAGGTCTCCTGTTTTTGGAAACATGGTGAGGCAGGTTTATTATATCTTCATATCTACTCATGGTGTCCTCCTATCTGCTGGTTGCGTTCCTTTTATGTAGCCCCTTCTGAATAGTTCAGGCCTGTAAGAATAGAGTTCTTACCGAATTTCTTTTTTATTTGGATTACTGCCTCCTGACGGCGACGCTCCTTAGCCAGTCTTTCTTTCTCAGCTTTCTCTCGTTCCATCTTTTCATAATCAGGAAACAGGTCAAGCTGCACAACATTATTTACAGGCTTCACTTCCACTTCACTGACAAGGTGGTTTATTGACAAGGTTAGTCTTCGCACCAATAAATCCGGATTAATGATACGGTCAAATAGCTCTCCTATTTTCTCCATGAGAATCTTTCCCGAAGAGGTCGGATGTTCTATATTGGTAGTGCCGTGCGCATGAACCGGAATTTTCCGGCCATAATGGTCTGTGGTAGTATTGCCTTCATATATGCCGTTGGATAATGATTCTATGTCATAGCCTACGGTGAGGACTATCTGGTCTGTCAACAGTTTCTTATCCACAAGTTCAAGAGAAACGGAATGTGCCATTTCAAGCACTACGATACGGGCTTTCTCGACTGTATAGGCTGACTGGAGAACCTGCCCACTGCTCATAGAACGTGTATCAGGGCGATAGGCTCTTACCAAATCCATTGTCACAGGTTCCCATCCCCATGCGTGGTCAATAAGCAGTTCTGCATTAACTCCGAACAATTTGTACAGGAAATCTTCATGTTCCAACGAGCAACGGGCTATATCTCCCATAGTTATAATACCATATTGAGTGAGACGATTTGCTATTCCACGGCCTACACGCCAGAAGTCTGTCAGTGGAGTATGCTCCCAAAGCTGCCGACGATAAGACATCTCATCAAGTTCCGCTATGCGCACTCCATCCTTATCAGGCTGCATCTTTTTAGCTACAATATCCATGGCTATCTTACACAGATACATATTTGTTCCAATGCCGGCAGTAGCAGTAATACCCGTTTTAGCCAGCACCTCACGAATCATCTTCATGGCCAGTTCATGAGCCGTCATCTTATATGTGGAAAGATAGGGTGTTGCATCAATAAACACCTCGTCGATGGAATAGACATGCACATCTTCTGGATCAACATAGCGCATATACACCTCGTAAATACGTGTACTGTATTTGATGTAGTGAGCCATACGGGGCTTGGCCACAATATAGTCTAAGGCAAGGTCATTGTTTGAATCAAGCTTACATTTTGAATAGGATTTTCCCTGATGCCCACGTTGTCGGTTTACCTCACGAACCTTCTGTACCACTTCAAACAACCGTGGTCTGCCGCCTAAACCGTACTGCTTCAAGGCAGGGGAAACAGCCAGGCAAATCGTCTTCTCCGTCCGTGTCGGGTCAGCAACGACAAGGCAGGTATCAAGCGGGTCCAATCCTCGTTCCACACATTCCACAGAAGCATAGAATGATTTCAAGTCTATGGCGATATATTGTTTTAGAATCTCTGAATCCATACTAAAAGTATAACCTTTATAGAACCAACATACATAGTAATATAAGAATTGCAGATATAGCTATCCACATCCATATATTTGTGCCTTTCTTTGATTTAAGCTCGGACATAGAATGTTCGAGTTCTTTTGCTTGCTCTTTTGCGTGATTAAGCTCTTTCAAAGTTTCTGCATTTTGCATGGTAGCCTTTTCCAAACTTTTTTGTAACAGAGTATTCGCATCTTGCATCTTAGTCAGATTCTTGCCTAAGTCTTCCTGCTGTTTTTGATGAATTATTTGAAGCTTTTTCTGGCTCTCATTGAGAGTTTTTAGCTGTTCTTGTAGACTCTGGTTCTGCTTTTGCGCAGCCTCAATTTGTTCTATATGTTTTTTATTTGCTATCTGCTGTTCTTCATCTGCTTTCTTTTGATTCTCTGTCAGGACACGAAGTTTATCTTGCAGTTCTTTGTTTAGTTTATTAGCGGCTTCTACTTGCTCGTTATGCTTCTTTGTTGCTATTTCTTGTGCCTCAGTTGCTTTCTTTTGATTTTCAGTAAGCACACGCAATTTCTCCTGCAATTCTTTGTTCTGTTTATGCCCGGCATCAATCTGTTCTTTGAATTGTTTTTTTATCTGTTCTGTTAAAATTGCCCTTGAATGCGTTTTCTTTTCATTGGCACTTTCTACCATTTCTGAAAAATATTGTCCTAAGCCATTTGGTGTAGGAGCACATTTATCTACCAGTTGTTTGATAAACAACTTTTCCTCCACATGGCCAATAGCTCCGATTATAGGTGTCTTTAGTTCTATAATTGCAGCCAATACTTTAAGGTCATCCAATTTCTCGATTCCTCCACCACCGCCTCTTACAATAGCAATTATATCATATTGTAATTTATCAACCTTTTTAAGCTGTGTCACTAACTCTGCTGAATTAGAGAAACTAACCCTGTATTCTTCAAAATCAATAGCAGTACGTGCAGCATTAATACCTGCCTCAAAATCACCCATAGTAATTGAAGTTTCAGCGAAAATTAGTGCTATCTTAGGACGTCGGTCTGATAATAGCAAATTTTCAATGATAGTATCGACATTCTTAAATCCTATTGATGACTTCTTCTGCCTTAATTCAGACTGTTTTATTTCATCCTCACTTATGGCTTGCTCTTTTACAATTTCAATGCGACTAACATTTAGTACAATTTGAATGAATCCTTTTGATGAGATATTTCGATTTAGTACGCCGCCTACACTTACGAGATTTCCGTTTTTCAAGTTCTCTCTCTGTTGTTGGGTTAGCCGTAGTGTGAGTTCTTCTTGACTATCTTCATCTCTTAAAGAGTCATAGCAATATGCCCAATTCCCTTGTTTTTGATTTGCCAGATAGATACCACGCAGATATACAATCTGAGCATTAACAGATTGTCTTGCTAAAACGGAATTGAATATACCAATAATTTCCGATGGCTTATAAATGTTCTGTGAAACAGAAGAGGACTCTTGTTTTATGATTTCATTCATATTATTCTACGTATGGCTTTGGATGATAAAAACAGACAGAAATTAATAGGTAGCATATTGTTACATGGTTCGTTATTCCCATTATTATTCCCCTTTGTTAGAATACCAACAACTTCGTTACCTATAATGGCTGGACCTCCACTACAACCTGCTTTAAGATGTGTGTTTGTTAATGCCCCAAAATAATTTTCTTGCTTATAACACTCTACAAAAGCATCACACTCAATTAAATCAAACCCAGACGTACTTGTTTTGAAACTTATACTCTTTAATTTCATTCCACTTTCAATAACGCCATTGTACAGTTTAAGTTCGCTTTTCACTTCTGGCATGGAGAATACTGCAAGGTCATATTTGGAGGCATCCTGTTCATTTACTTCATAAAACGAGGGCTGCGTAAGATAACGTTTCCTTTTTGATAAAAAAATAAAGGGATTTTCAGAATCCCTTATTACGTGCCCAGGAGTAATGAAATACCCATCAATTAGAAAACCACAACCATCTACGTAGTTGGTGTTTTGAATTGGTAATATGTATTGTAGTAAACTCATTTCAAATCATTAATTATATCTATTATCGCTTTTGAATGTAAGTTTTCGTTTTTCCCCTGTGGGTGTTCGGAACAAATCATAATTGTATTCTTAATTAAGTAAGCTGTAGATTTGTATTCTCCCCATGATTTACATTCAATGGCTTGATCGTAATTCTCATGATTTAGATATGATAGAAAATCCTGAACCCAGTTTTCACCTGTTAGGAATACAATTATCCTGGGGGAAAGTTGTTCAATCTCTATTTCCAATATTTTTAGACAAGTTTCTAATTGTGCGTAATACAGTTCGTTGTTTGGATTACCTCCATTGAATGGGGCGACCTTGCAGACATTACTCCATGCTATATAGCTTGACCAATCTTCTGGGTAATAATATTCAGAGACTCTTTTTATAACCCTCCAAAATGCAGACCGACGTGAATTGTAACCATTATTATTTCCCTCAGAGTTTTCTACCCACTGCATCTGGTCATCTCTATTAAAGATCCTATCAGCAGTATTCCCAAATAATACATCAATATCTTCTTCGTCAGTAATCCATCCATTTGTAGCTCTTCCTACAAACAGAATGCCGGCATGTTCACTCTCTGGAAAGTTACGTCCCCATTGCATACAGAAAAAAGCCTTGGAATATGAAAAACCTTTTACAGATTGTATAAGGCTCTCATATAAAGGATATAATCTCCTTCTTAATGTTTTTGCAAATTCTGCATTCATATGTTATCTATAGGTTGTGAGAATTCTCTTTCATGTCTTGTTTTTCCAATGGATAAACCTGCTATTACTTTTGCACCTGATCCTTCCAAAAGTCTCTTGAAATTTTCCATTGATCTTCCAGATGTAATTACATCGTCAAATAGTATAACATATTTATCCTTAAAATAATCCGAGTTTATACTAAATTGGGCTTGGGCAACTCCTCCCAAATGTTTAGCCTCACCTTCATTCAAAATGTAAACATAATCATAGCCATTTTTCATGCCGGTCAAAGAACAAAGATTTTCAGAAAAATCTTTGTATCTTCTTTCCGTTACAATTTTCTTGGATGACGGAATGCAAACAAGTGTTAGTTTAGAAGCTCTGCTTCCAAAAAACTTATTTATTACTCGCCTTAATAAAGGAAGAATTTCATTCATAGATCTTTTATGCCTGCTCTGGATTTCTAACTCAGATTGTGGCCTATTGGGATTTGCCTTAAAATCCCAGATTAAATTTCTTATATCCCATTCCCTTTCAGATGCGTCCCAGTCGCAAGTCGTAGGATAATAGTAATAGAGTGAAAAGCAATGAAGAGTAGAACGATTGGGTTGTGGCCACGAAGATACATAAGACTTTAAATTACTGATGTCCTGTTGCCGTTTGTATTCTTCCAAACGTATTCTTTCTTCTTCTAATTTTCTAAGTCTTTCAGCTTCTTCCGCTTTTCTTTTTTCCTCTTCAATGCGTTTCTTTTCTTCTTCCTCCCGCTTAATTCTTTCAGCTTCTTGTTTGGCTTTTTCTTTTATTTTCCTCTTTGTGGCATTTACAATTTCCTCTTTTTCAAAGCCTTTTAATAGAGAAATGTACACTATATCCGTATAACAGTCATAGCGACCTTTCTTTAAGCAATCTTTACGGCAGTTTCTTTTGAGGTTGATTAATGTCTGACAGTTTTCTTTCATTCGACTGACAGTAGAAATCAAATCAATAACGACATAACGAACTTGATCCTCAACAGAAATGGGCGATGGATTGATAAATCCATACGGAATACCTCTTATGTTGAGTTGTTCCATTAAATATTTAAAATGATAGTTTGCTACATCCTTTGTCAAAAGTTCGTCAATGGCAAATACTATTTTTATATTCTCATCTTTTTTATAAATCTCACTTAGTTTTCCTATAAAACCTAATAAATCATCATATACTCTTTGGATGAAATAACGCTGCTTTCTATAAAATTGAGGCAAATTTTCCTTATTGCTTTTGTAGGTAGGAAAATAACTTAAATCTACGCCATCAACCTCGCTATATCCCGAATTGAATAAATTCCATACCTTGTATGGTCCGCTTCCTTTTTCACCGTTTACTTTTAAAATTTCAAATGGTATCTCATAAATGTAGCACCCGTAATCTGAAAGTATTTTAGGCATAAGTTTTCTACATTCTGCAGCATATTCCTCTTGTGAATGTATCCATTTTTCATAGAAGGAGGCTTCATCGGCAGATTTTTCAAAAAGACAAATTTCGTCTTCACGCTCTACGATCTCATATATTGATAAATCAGCACTATTTTTTCCATCATCATATGTATAATATCTTTCAAGGGCTGGTAGTCCTTTGGGGTATTTCTTTTTTAGTTGATTATACTTTCTTTGTGCAACATCTAGTTTTTGTATTTCATCTATCTTATGAATAATTATTTCTTTGTCATTTCCATATGTGTTTTGACATTTGTATGCGGAAAGGCCAAACGGATATTGTTTTGCGATTTTAGCATACTCTTCATCTATGCATTTCAACGCATAAGCATCTAACTCGCTTAAATGGAGGCACAAATATTCTATATCACTTTGACTACGATGTGAAAATACCAAGAAACTTTCATGATATTTTTTTCGCCTTTCATTGGCTAAAACTTCATCTTCATATTGAATCCGTAAATCTTCCTTTCTTAGCTCAGCTTTAATACGATCTTCATCCATACGCAACTCGTTAATATGCAAATAAATTTTCTCGTATTCTTCTTTGTCTAGATTGTCTATTGAACGAGGTGCGGTTCTATTTATATGTTCTTGAGGAATGCACTTTTTTTGAAATTCTCTAAATCGAATTAAATCACTGGAATGAAAGGATTCCCATGCTATTTTCATTGGATTTATAAGAGGGTCGGATTTCTCTCCTTTTTTCAATCTTGCTTCATTCTCAAGGCGAATAGCATATTTGCTTTTCCTGTTACCAGGCAATGTTACAGAAACTCCGGGTATATCATTAAGCGAAAGTTTTTTTACTAACTCATAAAATGCGTGTGGATATAGAGAAGCGGCTTGGATAACATCTTGCCTACGCTTGTCATACGCCTTTTCTTCAGCAATTATTTTCTCAAAATCCAAAATTTCTTTTTTATGATTTACAACATACAATTTGTCATTATATGTTGGGCGGAGGTCAAAACAGCTAGAAAGAGTGCCTACAATCTGTTTGCCCCGCCATCTGCGAAATGCTTCAGAGTGGTTATTTACCAAATCATTGTATGTAGAAATAACCTCAGGATTAAGGAAGCCCAGGATACTATCAAATACACCCATATTGATTATCTTATCAAGGTTAATATCTCATCAGGTCTAACAATTGCATGAGAATAGCCTGATTGTAGCAACTCGCTCTTTTCTTTCGTTCCCCAAAAACAAGCCACACTTTCAATGCCTGCAGCATTCGATGCCTGAATATCAATGACTCTGTCACCAAAAGAGATAGCTTTTGAAGCAGGGATTTGCATAAATTCAAGGGCTTTTAGCATCGGAGCAGGATGCGGCTTTATTGGCTTTGCATCATGATAACTCACGATGTATTGGGCTGGAATATTATAAAAAGCTATTAGTCGCTCTATATAAGGACGTGGGGATGTACTGACAATGGCTGTTTTAATGTTATGCTTACGGATAACTTCTAAAACATCAGCCATGCCTGCATACATTGATGTTTGGGGAATCAAGTTATATACCTGATGGAAAATCCAGTGTAAGCTGCCCCCTAAAACCAAGCGATTCTGCCCCCTTAAAA
>ERZ773148.3168-NODE-3168-length-11572-cov-3.650082_pt1 | contig 11572 bp, 7 predicted proteins | sample MGYA00580846_ERZ773148 | MGnify/ENA primary metagenome ERZ773148 (study PRJEB29015, sample SAMEA2737879) | human gut metagenome | biome: human gut; feature: human-associated habitat; material: faeces | place: China | collected 2012 ...
CTCAAGGCAGCGCAGCTTAAGAAAATCCGCCCGTTTATCACTGAAAAGGATGCTTCGACGCAGCCTATTGACGGAGAGCCGGATGTTGACCTGCGTGATACTGAAAATATCCCATTCACCTATGAGGGCGGCATTGATGCCTTTATGAAAAACGAGGTGCTGACCTACGCATCGGACGCATGGGTGGACGAAAAGAAAATACAGATTGGCTATGAAATCAGCTTTACGAAGTATTTTTATAAGCCGGTGGAACTGCGTGACATGAGAGCTATTATTTCGGAACTTCAAAACCTGGAACGTAAATCTGATGGTATGCTCAGCAAAATCACGGGAGAAATGCTATGAGTACGAATTTATTTAACCCCGCTGACAAGCGAAGCTATCCAGCGCGATGGCCGCTAATCCGTGGGAAGCAACTATTTCAAGAGATAGATGAGCGTTCGAAGGATGGAACGGAAGAACTGCTCTCTGTTTCTCATATCACCGGAATAACACCACGTAGCCAGAAAAATGTAACGATGTTTCAAGCCGAATCCTTGGTCGGATATAAGCTTTGCAAAACCGGAGATATCGTAGCAAACACTATGTGGACATGGCAAGGAGCTATCGGAGTATCAAAATTTGCGGGTGTAGTCAGTCCGGCATACAATGTGTATCGGCAGAAATCGGATATATTTAATCCGCAATATCTTGATATGCTCTTAAGGGAACGGCAGTTGGTAGATGTTTATCATTCGCTTTCAACTGGAATTAGACCGTCCAGATTAAGGCTCTATCCGGATGTGTTTTTAACCATTAAACTTCCCGTCCCGCCACGTGAGGAGCAGGATCAGATCGTGTGCTTTCTGGATTGGAAGGTTTCGAGCATCAATAAGCTGATTTCAAACTATCGACATCAGATTGCATTGCTCGATGAGATGAAACAGCGGCAAATTGACGAAGCGGCTATAAAAGGTATGCGTAAAAGCGTGATTACCCACAACGATGATATGCGATGGAACATTGATTATCCAGAGCATTGGGAGATTCAGCGCACAAGAAAATCATTCTCTTTCCGCAAAGGTCTCTCCATCACGAAGGCAAACCTTGAAGAAACCGGCATAGCGGTAATCAGCTACGGACAGGTTCATTCAAAGAAGAACTCTGGTGTTGCTCTTAATGGAGATTTAATCAGATATGTGAATGAGGCCTATCTGACAACGAATCAGAGTTGCCTTGTAGAAAAAGGCGATTTCATCTTTGCCGACACATCTGAAGATGTGACAGGTTGTGGAAATTGTGCCTATATCGACTGGGATGACACAATTTTTGCAGGCTACCATTCAATCATTGCGCATCCCGATGGTTCGATAAACAGCAAGTATCTTGCTTATCTATTTAAATCATCTACTTGGCGCTATCAGATTCGCAAGAAGGTTAATGGAGTCAAGGTATATAGCATCACGCAGAAAATGCTGAAGGATACATTCATCTTAATACCGCCCATTGACGAACAGGAAGAAATCATCAGATATCTTGATGAGGTGTACGCTAAGATTGATGTCACCATTAAGAAAATGGAAGCAAAAATAGCGAATTTGCAGGATTTAAAAATCTGCCTTATAGCTGACACCGTCACCGGCAAGATTGATGTCCGTGGCATTGAGATTCCCGAATATGAATTTGTAGATGAAGATGCCGATGCGGATAATGAGGACGATGGTGAAGAAGATACTGAAGAACAGGAGGATTAAACATGGCTGTTGCTAAACAAAACGGAGATGTTATTCCTTTTGTAAAGCAGAAGGATTACATTATGGTCAATAATGATCTCGGCGGTGGTTCGTTCGGGAAGACGGTCTTACTCCAAGATCCGTTTATAGACGAACTGTTTGTCGCAAAAAAATATGAACCAGAGTACGATGGAATTAAGGAGCAATTCTATAAGAATTTTCTTGATGAAATCAAGATTCTCTACAAACTCAACCATAGAAACATTGTCCGTATTTATAACTATTACGCTTATGAAAATATTTACACGGGCTATATCCTTATGGAGTACATTGACGGGGAAAATATAGGGGACTTTATCAGTGATTACTTTGCCCCGTTTGCAGAGACCACTTTGGATGATGTTTTTCTGCAGCTTATCGATGCGTTTTGCTACATAGAAGCGCACGGAATCATTCACCGGGATATTCGTGAGGGAAACATTCTCGTAGATAAAAGTGGAACGGTGAAAGTAATTGATTTCGGGATAGGAAAGATTGCTTCAAGGGTAGATGGTGGCGACGCTGACAGCCTTGTGGCAGACATTAATCGTGCTGCATCTGACACTCTGCCGCAGGAATATTATAATGGTATCTATACCAGCCTTACGGATATGTTCTATCTGGCAGAACTGTTTGGTCGGTTAATCGATAACGCAGGAAGCTGTGATCGGACAGATTTTTCTTACAATGACATTTTGAATAAAATGATGGAGAAAAAGCCTGAAAATCGTTTTGAAAGTTTTGCTGCTATACGAGAGGCCATAGGAAAGCACGATTTCCTTCATATGCAAATATCTGATGAGGACAGGGAAATCTATCAGGAGTTTACTAATTTAATTTATAAGTCTCTAACATCTTATATGTCGGAACCCCGATTCAATACTGACTGTGCGATTTTTATTTCCAGATTGGAAAAAGCACTTACTACTAATCTGTTTGAAACGATGATTCAAAAGAATGCCGATGTAATTAGTAGTGTTGTTGACTGTGGTTACCGTTATAACAATGGAGTGAATATCCCAAATGAAACGGTCGGAAAATTTTTGGACTGGTTCCGCGCAGCGACACCACAATCACAGGCTCTTGTGCTAAATAACTTTATTGCTAAAATCTCCGATATTGAGGTTGTAGAGCCAGAACCTGAATTGCCGTTCTGATTTTATTGGAGAGGAGGAATGGTATGTTTGCAAATACGAAGGAAAGCGGACTTGAAATGCTTATCGTAAAATGGCTTGTTGAGCACAACGGCTATGAGGAAGGCTCCAACGCTGATTACAATAAAGAGTACGCCATAGATGAGACTCGACTGTTCCGCTTTCTGCAAGATACACAGCCGGAGCAAATGGACAAGCTGGGCGTGTTCAAGTTTGAGCAGAAAAAACGCCAATTTCTGAATCGCCTACAAGGCGAAATTGCAAAGCGCGGAATTATTGATGTGCTGCGCAATGGTATCAAGGTTTATCCGGTCGATCTCATCATGTTTTATCTAACGCCGACCGAGAAAAATGCCAAGGCACGGGAGATGTTTGAAAAGAACATTTTCAGCGTGACCCGTCAGCTTCGCTATGCGCAGGATGCCGGGAAGCTGGCCCTTGATATGTGCGTTTTTATAAACGGTCTGCCTGTTATCACCTTTGAACTGAAAAACCAACTCACGAAGCAGAATGTTGATGATGCTGTGCAGCAGTACAAAGATGACCGCGATTCCCGTGAGTCGCTGTTCACCTTTAAGCGATGCATGGTGCATTTTGCGGTGGATGATGCTCGTATCAAGTTCTGTACTAAGTTGGCAGGAAAAGATAGTTGGTTTTTGCCATTTGATAAGGGTTATAACGATGGCGCCGGCAACCCGCCCAACCCGGACGGCATTATGACCGACTATCTATGGAAAGATATTCTCACGAAGGAAAAGTTAACTCTGATCATCGAGAATTATGCACAAGTTGTAGTTGAGGTAGACGAGGATACCAAGAAGAAAAAGGAAAAGCAAATTTTCCCGCGTTATCATCAGCTGGATGTTGTTACAAAGCTACTTGCCGATGTAAAAGCTAATGGTGTTGGAAAGAAATACTTGATTCAGCACAGTGCGGGCAGCGGAAAATCCAACTCTATCGCATGGCTTGCTCATCAGCTCATCGGGCTTGAACAGGATGGTCGTCCGATGCTGGATTCCGTTATTGTGGTAACCGACCGCCGCATCCTGGATAAGCAGATAAGGGATACCATCAAGCAGTTTATGCAAGTGAGCAATACAGTTGCATGGGCGGAGCATTCTGGGGACTTAACAAAAGCAATCACAGATGGAAAGCGCATCATTGTTACCACAATCGAGAAATTTCCATATATTGTTCCGCAAATCGGTGCAGAGCATAAGAACAATCACTTCGCCATTATCATTGATGAAGCACACTCGGGTCAGAGCGGGAGAAACTCTGCGCAAATGAATCTTGCGCTCTCGGGACTTGCTTCTGATGATGAGATGGACAACGAGGATAAGATCAACGCTATGATGGAAGGGCGTAAGCTACTGAACAACGCCAGCTACTTTGCATTTACCGCTACGCCGAAAAATAAGACGTTGGAAACCTTCGGCGTACCCTACCAGGATGGAGATGCCATCAAGCATAGACCTTTCCATGTCTACACCATGAAGCAGGCCATTCAAGAAGGCTTCATTCTGGATGTATTAAAATACTATACGCCCATCGACAGCTTTTACAAATTGATGAAAACCGTCGAGGACGATCCGATGTTCGATAAAAAGCGGGCGCAGAAGAAGCTCCGCAGCTTTGTGGAAAGCGACAGCTACACCATTGCTAAAAAGGCGGCTATGATGGTTGATCACTTCCATGAGCAGGTCATTGCAAAGGGAAAAATCGGCGGTCAGGCACGTGCAATGGTTGTGACGTCCAGCATACCTCGTTGCATTGAGTATTACTATGCCATTAATAAATGCCTTGCGGACAGGCACAGCCCATACAAGGCAATCGTCGCCTTTTCCGGTGAATGTAAATACCAGAACGAGGAGCCGGCGCTTACATCTGCCGGATTGAACGGTTTTCCTGATGCTAAGATACCGAAAGAGTTCAAAAAGGATCCGTATCGCATTCTCATCGTTGCAGATATGTTCCAGACGGGCTTTGATGAGCCGCTGCTCCACACTATGTATGTGGACAAAATGCTCTATGACATCAAGGCAGTACAGACACTGTCTCGGCTTAACCGCTGCTGCCCAAAAAAGTACGACACCTTTGTTTTGGACTTTGCAAACAAGCCGGAATTAATTCAGGAGTCTTTCTCAAGATATTACCGCACCACAATTCTGTCCGGGGAAACCGATCCAAACAAGCTGTATGACCTTGTTGCCATCATAGATGGCTATCAAGTGTTCTCCGGCGATGATGTTGAACGACTTGTCAATTTGTATCTTGACGGTGCTGACCGCGACAAACTTGATCCGACACTTGATGCCTGTACAGCGGTGTATAAGCAGCTTGAAACTGATGATCAGATCAAATTTAAAAGTGCCGCTAAGTCGTTTGTTCGCACTTATGGGTTCCTCGGTGCAATTTTGCCCTATGGAAATGCAGACTGGGAACGGCTTTCCATCTTTCTGAATCTGTTGATACCGAAATTGCCTTCTCCCAGAGAAGATGACCTCTCGCAAGGCATTCTCGAGACGATTGACCTTGAGAGTTATCGCAATGAGGCACGAGAAGTCATGTCGATCAAATTAGAAGATTCTGATACAGAGGTTGAGCCTGTGCCTGCGGGAAAGGTAGGTCATATTGTAGAGCCGGAGATGGACTTACTTTCGGTGATATTATCAAACTTCAATGATATGTTTGGCAATATCAACTGGAATGATGCTGATAATGTGCGCCGGCAGATCCTTGAGATACCTGCGATGGTCTCTAAAGATGAAAAATACCAGAATGCCATGCGAAACTCGGATGAGCAAAGTGCCCGGTTAGAAAGTGAGCGAGCTCTCCAGCAGGTGATTTTCTCTATCATGTCAGATAATATGGAGCTGTTCAAGCAGTTCCAGGACAATCCTTCGTTCAAAAAATGGCTGTCCGACCTTGTATTTAATCTGACCTATAATAAGGATGGAAAGCCATATGAGCCGCCACAGCAGGAGCATAATCAGGGAAATCAGGATACCACGCAACAACCATAATTATCGACATAACAATGAAACTGTTTAACAATACAGCTTAGGAGAAAAAGAATAGATACCGAAAGGTGGGAGAGCAATGAGCGATTCTTTTGACAAAACATTGAGAGGAAAACACTTCGACGAGGTTTTTACCGAAGTGACTCATACTGAGACGTTAGGACTTAAAAACCCAGAACAACTGCGCTTATTTCACCTGAATGTCAACAATAGTGCTTTTTCATCCGATAAGCTGGAGCAGTTTTTGAGAAGAAATATCGGACTATATGTATTTTCCCGCGCACAGATCGAGGAATACAATATTGAGGGTGATGCATATAGCGTTGGTATGGATGCCCTTGATATTATGAAGCGGAATGGCAATCCCGGACAAAAAGGTACAGGGAATGACCTCGGTGAAATTCTGTTATATGTGTTTTTGGAGCAGGTACTTGGTGCTCCGAAAATCATGAGCAAGGTGGAACTTCAAACCGGAGCCAAACAATACGGAAGCAAATGTGACGGAATTCATCTTCTCTCTTTGGAGCAGGAATTTGGAATGCCGTATTACCATATGGTGTTCGGTACATCCAGTATTGTAGGAGATATGAAAAAAGCGGTAGATTCTGCGTTTGATGCTATTGTGGAAATTGATAATCAAGGCACACAAGAGCGTATCCTTGCGGAAAATACCACATTTAGCAAATCCTTTGAAAGGGGTACCGTGCAAAGGATTAAGGATCTCCTTATTCCAAGCAAAGGTTCCGCTGTGCCGTATGATACGGCATACGGTGTGTTTCTTGCCTATAACCTCGGTCTCAAAGCCGCAAACTATAGTACAATAGATTTCAGACGTGCTTTAGAGCAAAAAATGGATCTTGATATAAAAAATCATGCTTCCTATATTGCCAGCAAAATCAACTCACTTGGTTTAAGCAATCACTCATTCTATTTCTATATTTTGCCGCTTAATGATGCTGACACGGAAAAAACACAAATTATGGACAGAGTGATGAACGGGGGTGGCGGACATTGAATAATCAAGGGCTGCAAAATCTTGGTGACGCAATTTTTGGTGACATCGATGGCAATCCATTTTTAAACGAACTGTATGATAACATTCTGTACAATTACGCGATTTCCAAGTTCAATCTAACAGGAAAGCGCCAGATGAGAGAAATCGATATGTCAGCCGCACTGCGATTTGCGGATCTTTTGTCAAAATCTACCCATGCATTAAATCGCGATAAGCATAAAATGTGGGCTCAGGAGATAATAATTCTTCTGTATTCATTGTATCCAGACAATGAGAATGTCAGATTTTATGCTGGTTCAGTGTTTACGCACACAGGAAATTATCAGGCGAAAAAAATAATTGAGAGTGATTTTTCTGGAATTACAGCGTTGGAACGCATTTTCGCAGGGTATCAGAACGACTATTTGACTATTCCGGCTGAACCCGAGCTACGATTTTTCGGTGCACAGAAAAATGCGTATGATCATTTGTCGGATGATTATTTCAGCTACTCAGGTCCAACATCAATGGGGAAATCGTTCCTCATGCGAATGTACATCAAAGATCAGATTCGGCATGGCATCAAGAGGAACTATGCGCTGATTGTTCCCACAAAAGCGTTAATTAATGAAATTTACAAACAGATTATCGACGAAGACCTTAAGAACCTATTGTCTGAACATAACTACAAGGTTGTTACTGCGGCGGGCGATATAGCATTAGAGGGGCTCCACAATTTCATTTTTGTGCTAACCCCTGAACGGTTGCTCTATCTCTTAATTAGCAAACCTGAGTTGCAGATAGACTACTTGTTTATAGATGAAGCACATAAATTGTCCGGTAAAAATAGCCGTGGACCCTTCTACTACAAAACTGTAGATATGCTTTTAAAGCGAGAAAGGAAACCTCACTTTGTTTTTGCTTCTCCGAACATCCCCAACCCCGAAGTATATTTGAAGCTACTCACTAATGTAGAAAATAGCGGAAGTGATAACCGCCTGTGTTCTACCTTTTCTCCAGTGGCGCAAATCAAATTCAGTATTGATCTGAACAATTATAGGGTTAGCGTCTACAATGAACATACAGGCACTCTGAGTTATCTTGCAGAAATTACGGATACGAATGCCTCACTTGTTTCATTCCTTTTGTTGTTTGAGAAAATAAATCGCGAGTTGCCGTATGAGCGTAAACAGCAGACAATAGTGTATTGTAACGGCAGAAACAAAGCAATTGATAATGCGCTGGCTTTTGCCGAATATCTTACAGAGCTCCAAGATGATGATTTGAATGCGCTGGCAAAAGATATTACAAATGAAGTGCATGGTGACTATTATCTGGCTCAGATTATCAGAAAAGGCGTTGCCTATCATATCGGCTATCTCCCCGCTGCGATACGGATGCGTATTGAAAATATGTTTCGCCAAGGAAAAATAACTACGATGTTCTGTACCAGTACGCTACTTGAAGGAGTAAATCTTCCGGCGGACAACCTTTTCATTACAGATAACAAAATTTTCCGTAAAGTAATGACACCTGTGGATTTCCGAAATTTGATAGGGCGTGTTGGGCGTATTCGATTTAATCTATATGGTAATGTATTCTTTGTTTCACAGGGCGAAAAGTTGAAACAGGAGGATTACATAGAGCTTCTGCAAAAAGAAGTGCCGAAGCAAACCCTTTCCATTGAGGCCGGGCCTAAAAGCCTTACAAAAGCAGAAAAAGAATATGTTGTTAGTGCGCTGATGGCAGGAAACATCGAAATGGTGAAAACAAAGGTGAACTCTTCTGAAGAGTCCTACATAATGATGCGAAAATTCGGTCTTGTGCTGTTGCGCGACATCATGCAGGACAATGATAGTCTGGTTCGCAGAGAATTTGCTTTATCACCAAAAGAAGAAGCGAAAATTAAAAACGCTTTTACTGATCCATACACGGAACCCGATGATGACATAAACACATCCGTGGATCAGACAAGAAATCTGCGTGCTGCGATAGCAATGGGGCTAAAGTATCCAGAACGCATTGGCGGGAAATTCGTATATGATGATGTCCTGGCTTTTCTTGACAAACTAAGTCGCATCTTTAAATGGGATAAGTATGAATCCACCACTCTGGGGAAACCATCGCTTCTGCGCTGGTATGCTGTTGTACTCATCCAGTGGATGGAGGGTTCGGGACTCAGTAGTATAATGAGGAAAGCATTAGAATATCGTCAGCAACATCCTGATAACTTCTGGATAAATCGCGGTCAAAAGGAATATTACAATGATAGCCTCAGACACAGGAATATTGTTTTTGCAGATACGCTGGAGGTAATTGACAATGTTGTTTTGTTTAGCATTTCCAACTACTTTTTGCGCTTCTCTAACGAATATAAAACCGTGCACCAGTTAAAGGACTTTGATAATAACTGGTACGAATTTGTGGAGTATGGCACGACAAATCCTATAACGATTCTTCTTCAGAGAAATGGATTTTCTCGTGAAGTATCTACGTATATTCGGAATCACAAGGATGAGTTTATCATCGAAACCTCGGACGGAAAGTGGCAGCTGAGTACAAAATTGCTTGAATGCTCAAACACTAACGCTCGAACAGAGGCATCAAGCGTGCTTTATAATATGCCAGAGCTGTTTTCCTCTGTATAATTATAAAGCGCCTTCATACAATATTAGGTTAAAAACGAGGTAATGAGTAATGTGCGATCAGCAAGGACATTTTATAGGAACACTTAATATATGGGGAGTTAACTGCGTTTTTTCCTTCTCGAATGGGTATTCCTTAGAAATCAGACCTGAGAATGAGTCAGCTGAGATGTTTCAATTAAAATGCAAAGAGCTGAAAGGAAACTTTGACGATTTAGGCTGGATTTATGGGGTGAGCAAATGGGGCAAAAATGTTGCATTCTATCCTTCAAAAAGGCAAGGCCCTTTTTCGTATATTAAGGGCACGCTTTCTCTAATAATTGATATTGTTTTAAGCGATTATAGCTTTAAAGACGCAAAGGAAGTAAACAAGGAAGAAAAACTACATAGATTTAATGCAATTGATTTTTGCGGAGAGAGCATCGATTCTGTTTTTTCTCCTAAATGCATTTTCGACGGCAGAAAAAAAGAGATAAACAAAATAGAATGGTCTTCTGTTGAAGAATGCGCCAGAGCTTTCAAAACATCGATAGACGAAATTCCATGTACCATTATCTTCACTGTTTTCGTCGATCGCAAAGATGTAGAACCTGACGAGACTTCACTTGGAATGCTACGAACTATACTTAGACTGGAATTTGAAACTCCCCAAGAGGTTTCTCTAATTGAAAAATGTTGGGAGAGCGTCTGCTGTTTTCTGGCATTTTGTACGGGTCACTTTAATATAACCGATCTTCACATTTCTCTATGGGACGAAGAAAAGCCTATAGGCAAATATGGTGCCCCCGGAGTAATTGATTGCCAAATCAATAATGCAAAAGTTGAAAATATTAAATACACGGGGCGACCATATAATAGACTCCAGATTTCCTGGCTTGACGATAAAGTTGGGTGTTTATTTGAACTCCTTTGTAGCAAAGATAAAAAACCAAGGTTAGGCTTTTTACCTCAAACAAATGTCGATATTAATGTTGACAGCCATAAAATTAGGGATCTTTGTACTGCCTTTGAAGTAGAATATGAATTAAGAGAAAAAGAGTTTACGACTCATAAGCCAGAAAATCTCGTTAAAGCACTCAAGGAAACAATAAAGGTTTATAAAAGAGACCATCCAGGAGAACTTAGCGAAGATATATACAATAGTGCATTTAACTCTGTCGGCTTCATTTCTCTCCCTGCACGAGAGAAAATCTGGGCTATATATTCACAATTTAGAGATGTAATTGATGCTGGATTTAAGCAAATGGCGCTTTTCTCGAACATTACTTTCAATTTTTCGGAAGATAAAACAAGAGATGATATTAAGTGGCTTGTGAAATTGAGGAATAGCATAACTCACTCATCTGCGGTTACAGAACAAGACATTCCTAATGCCATTTATTCAAGATTGAGAGTTGCTGTGTATTGCTCCGTTTTTACAAGAGCGGGTTATTCATCTGCTGAAATTGCTGCAATTGTCAACGCTTATTTCAACGGAGGCTACACGGCGTAAGGACCTTTCCCCACAAAGGCTCAAACATTTATATGATAGGTAAACCTTTTAATGTTTTATCTGTGAGGTGTGCATTTGGTATTAAAATAGGTCTTTACTTTCATGAATAAAACCCTGTCGAAATTGATTTTTCGGCAGGGTTTTGTTATAATGTATTTCAAATCAATGATTAGGCGGTACACTATGAAAAATAAAAAGTATTATGAGGCATACGATGATAGATATAGGCAAATTCATGAAAGATCATTACAGTGGTTTTCAAATAATTATTCAAAAATAGTAGAAGATACAATAAAAAATTACGCAATTACAAAAAGAATGAAAATCCTGGAGATTGGATGCGGTGAGGGAAGAGATGCGTTATATTTCCTTAATAATGGCTATAACCTATTAGCGACTGATATTTCTCAAACTGCCATTGATTACTGTAAACAAAAATGTCCTTATAAGCAGGAAGCCGCCGGCAGATTCATAAATTGATACATCTGTGCCGGATAGGTCAATTTGGGATTG
>ERZ773148.3175-NODE-3175-length-11545-cov-4.925936_pt1 | contig 11545 bp, 8 predicted proteins | sample MGYA00580846_ERZ773148 | MGnify/ENA primary metagenome ERZ773148 (study PRJEB29015, sample SAMEA2737879) | human gut metagenome | biome: human gut; feature: human-associated habitat; material: faeces | place: China | collected 2012 ...
CTGCGGCGAGCGTCTCGCCCACGGTCGGAACATCGACGAATACGATGTCGCCCAACTGGCTCTGGGCAAAGTCGGTGATGCCGATAACGGCCGTGTCACCCTCGATGCGGCACCACTCGTGGTCGCTGGAGTATTTCAGATTTGCAGGTACGTTCATAATATCCTTAAAATTTGATTTGAATTAGGCTGTTTTACGATGCAAATATAACTGTTATTTCTGTAACAGCAAGAGGTTTCGGTTATTATTTCTGTACTTTTCGTCTGATTTTGCGCCCCGGATTTGGTGCGGCGGAGAATATCCGTTATCTTGTGTTGTCCAAAGGTGTGTTTGCGATGAAAAAACGGGTTGTTCTGCTGGTTGCACTGTGCATCTGGAAGGTTGTTGCGGCGCAGACTCCGTACGGAGAGATGTCGGAGCGCTTCCGGCCGGACGCGCTGCCGTGCCGGCTGGGCGGCGGCGTATGCTTCGGAATGGATGGGCTTGACGCGGCGATACCCCGGGGCGGGGGAGCCTCCTCCTGCCGCGATCCCCGGGTCGTGTTTGTCGCCGGCGATACGCTGATAACGTTCATCTCCGTTGCCGGAGTCGCGGATACGGCGCTCGGGGACCCTGTCTGCCGGTTTTACGGCAGGAACGTGGCGCGCGTCGTTTCCCGGACGCGCAGGATGACGGGCGGACGAATGGGCGCGGCCGACAACGATTTTCCGGACGATCCGGATTTTGCGGAGTTGCAGGGAGTCGTGATTGAAAATCAGAGGTATCCCTGGGAATCGTATGCCGCAGGCGATTCCGCCTACCGGCTGCCTGTGGCCCGGAGTCTCGTCGGGGGAAAGGAGGACCCTCTTCTGGGATCGGATATGCGCCGCCGGTATGTTCGGTTGCTGACCGAAGTCTCCGTTGAATTGAAAGCGGGCGGGACGCGGCCTTTCGTGCACGTCGTCTACCTGCTGCCGGACCCCTGACGGGCTATTTCCCGGCAATCACGAATTCGATCTCCTTGAACAGATATTCCCGGAGCGTGCCGTCGGCGTGCCGCAGCAGCAGTTCGCCCGTGGGGCGCACGCCCTCGATCGAGGCCTCGGTCGGCGTGCCGTCGGGGTAGCGGAACGTATGCCGTTCGCCCAGTCGGTACATCTGTTCGCGGTAGTCGCGCTGGAGGGTTTCCCGTTCGTCCAGCTCGAGCTGGGCGTAGCGGATGCCGATGTGGCGGCGGAAGGCTTCGAGCACCTCGCCGCGGTCGAACGTGCGTCCCGCGACCATGGCCATCGACACGGGGTTCGGAAGCGCGGGGTCGAACTCCGTCTGGTTGACGTTGATGCCGATTCCGACGATCGTGCGGGCGAGCGTCTGCCCGGAGTAGCTGTGTTCGATCAGGATGCCGACCAGCTTTTTGTCCCCGGCATAGATGTCGTTGGTCCACTTGATGCGCGCCGCGATGCCGAACTGCGCGAAGGTGTCGGTGAGAGCGAGGGCCACGGCCTCGTTGAGCAGGAACTGTTCGCCGGCGGGCAGGAACCGGGGTTCGAGCACCAGCGAGAAGGTGAGGTTCAGACCCTCGACGCTCGACCATTTATGGCCCCGCTGGCCGCGGCCGGCGGTCTGGCGTTCGGCCCAGACGATGTCGCCGTGGCGGTATTTCGCGTCGCGGGCGTCGTCGTTGGTCGAGGTGGTCTCTTCGATGCGGTGAATCATGTCTATACCGATACGCCGAAGTCGCGCAGGGCGTCGTTCAGCGAGGTTTTCTTGTCGGTGGATTCCTTGCGCCGGCCGATGATCAGCGCGCACGTGACGCTGTATTCTCCCGCCGGGAACTGTTTGCGGTAGCTGCCCGGGACGACCACCGAGCGGGGCGGCACGTAGCCCTTGTAGGTGACGGGTTCAGGCCCCGTGACGTCGATGATGTGCGTCGAGCCGGTGATCACGGTGTTCGAGCCGAGCACCGCTTCGCGGCAGACGTGCGCACCCTCGACCACGATGCAGCGCGAGCCGATGAAGCAGCTGTCCTCGATGATCACGGGCGCGGCCTGCACGGGTTCGAGCACGCCGCCGATGCCCACGCCGCCCGAGAGGTGGACGTGTTTGCCGATCTGGGCGCAGGAACCCACCGTGGCCCACGTGTCGACCATCGTGCCGGTGTCGACGTAGGCGCCGATGTTCACGTACGAAGGCATCAGAATGGCTCCGGGGGCGATGTAGGCGCCGTAGCGAGCCACGGCCTGGGGCACGACCCGCACGCCCAGCTCCCCGTAGCCGTGCTTGAGTTCCATCTTGTCGTACCACTCCAGTTCGCCGGCCTCCATCTTGCGCATGGGCTGGATCGGGAAGTAGAGGATCACGGCCTTCTTGACCCACTCGTTGACCTTCCATTCGCTTTTGGCCGGGTCGACGGGTTCCGCCGTGCGGAGTTCGCCCTTGTCCACCAGTTCGACGACCTGCCGTACGGCCTGCTGCACGGCGGGGTCCTGAAGCAGCGCGCGGTTTTCCCACGCCTGCTCGATTATCGTTTTGAGTTCGTTGTGCATAGACAGTTGTTTTCAATAGGCAAAATTACTGAAAATATTGAATTTTTCATAACTTTGTCCCGATCATTACCCAAACGGTTCAATTATGAAGCATTTATCCATCAAAGCCGCCCTTCTGCTCGGTGCAGCGGCGGCGGCAGGTTGCGGCAATATGAAACAGATAAAACACCAGCCTTACCCCGAGACCGTGCGCGGCGACGTGGTGGACAACTATTTCGGCACGGAGGTTCCCGATCCCTACCGCTGGCTCGAGGACGACAACTCGGAGGCCACGGCCGCGTGGGTCGCCGCCGAGAACGCCGTGACGCAGGACTACCTCTCGCAAATTCCGTTCCGCGGGGCCATCCGCGAGCGGCTGACCGAATTGTGGAACTACGCCAAGGAGAGCGCCCCGCGCAAGCACGGCGACTGGTGGTACTACACTTATAACGACGGTTTGCAGAACCAGTCGGTGATCTACCGCACGAAGGAGCCGGGCGAGGCCGGCGAGGTGTTCCTCGACCCCAATAAGCTCTCCGACGACGGGACGGTGGCCCTGACCGACATGTCCTTCTCGAAGGACGGCCGCTGGCTTGCCTATTCGGCCGCCGCGTCGGGTTCGGACTGGGTGGAGATCCGCGTGATGGACACCGCCGACAAGTCGCTCGCTGCCGACAAGATCGAGTGGGTGAAATTCTCGGGCGCACGGTGGGCGCCCGATTCCAAGGGATTCTATTACAGCGCCTACGATGCCCCGAAGCAAAACGCCTACTCTTCCAAGAACGAGTTCCAGAAGGTTTATTACCATGCGCTGGGTACGCCCCAGTCGGCCGACAAGCTCATTTACGAGGACCGGGAACATCCGCTGCGTTACTTCTCGGCATGGCCTTCGGAGGACGGCAAATGGCTCTTCGTCATAGCTTCGGAGGGCACGTCGGGAACGGAGGTCCTCTATAAAAGGGTGTCGGACCCGAAATTCCGCGTCCTGCTGCCGGGCTTCGATGCCGATTATTCGCCCGTCGACTGCAAGGACGACCGGCTTTATTACGTGACCAACAGGGATGCGTCGAACTACGCGCTGATGAAGGTCGATCTGAACCGTCCCGGGATGATCGAAACGGTGATTCCCGAGAGTGAAAGGAACCTGCTCGAAGGCGTGGGCACGGCGGGCGGCAGCCTGTTCGCCTACTACCTGCAGGATGCGCAGAGCCGGATTTACCAGTACGACTACGCCGGCAAGCAGGTGCGCGAAGTGGCGCTTCCGGCCATCGGCTCGGTCGGCGGATTCGACGGCCGGGAGGAGGACTCGGAACTTTACTATACGCTGGCCAACTACACGGCTCCGGCCACGATCTACAAATACGACATCGCTTCGGGCGAATCGACGCTCTACAAGGCTCCGGAGGTGAATTTCGATCCCGAACTGTTCACGACCGAGCAGGTGTTCTACACCTCGAAGGACGGCACGAAGGTCCCGATGTTCATCACCCGCCGCAAGGACATGAAGCGCGACGGCAAGAATCCCTGCCTGCTTTACGCTTACGGCGGTTTTCAGATCAACCTCACGCCCGGCTTCAACCCCTCTGCGCTGATGTTCGTCGAGCAGGGCGGCATCTACTGCGTCGCCAACCTGCGCGGCGGCTCGGAGTACGGCGAGGAGTGGCACAAGGCCGGCATGCTCGAGAATAAGCAGAACGTCTTCGACGACTTCATCGCCGCCGCCGAGTACCTGATCGCCGGGAAATACACGTCGACGGACAAGCTGGCCATCCACGGCGGCTCGAACGGCGGCCTGCTGGTCGGCGCCTGCGAGGTGCAGCGTCCGGACCTCTATGCCGTGTGCCTTCCGGCCGTGGGCGTGATGGACATGCTCCGCTACCACAAGTTCACCATCGGCTGGGGCTGGGCCGTGGAGTACGGTTCGTCGGAGAACGAGGAGCAGTTTTCCTATATTTACAAGTACTCTCCGCTGCACAATATAAAGGAGGGCGTGAAATACCCCGCGACGCTGGTGACTACCGCGGACCACGACGACCGCGTCGTTCCGGCCCACTCGTTCAAGTTCGCCGCTGCGATGCAGCATGCCCAGGCGGGCGACGCCCCGATCCTGATCCGCATCGAGTCGAAAGCGGGCCACGGCGCCGGCAAACCCACTTCGAAGCGTATCGACGAGGCGGCCGACATGTACGCGTTCCTGTTCCAGAACATCGGCGTTCCGTATCGGGAAATTGAGAATTAAAAATTGGTTTTTCATTTCGGGATATCCGGTTGTAAATCCGGTCGAAATCCCGGTCGAAATCCCGGTTGCGTCGCGACAAGCCCCTCCCACGGGAGGGGTTTGGGGTGGGGTAGATTTGTAAACGCGGCCATCGGCCGCGAGAGTACAGCGGTCAACTGTGCAAAAGGTAAAGGAAGGTACGTTAGGTTAATAAGCGAAATAACATGAAAGTCTATAAATTCGGAGGTGCGTCGGTGCGGAATGCCGACGGAGTGAGGAATCTGCGCAAGATCATCGACGACGAGCAGAACCTGTTCATCATCGTTTCGGCGATGGGCAAAACGACCAATGCCCTGGAAAAGGTGTTCGAGGGGCTTCAGAAAGGCGATAAACAGCTCTCGCTGGAGCATGTCGAGTCGCTGCGGAAGTACCATGCGGAGATCATCGACGAGCTGTGGCACGAGCCGAAGCGGCTGCCGGCGGTCGACGCGCTGTTCGGCGAACTGGAAAAGGTCGCGACGGAGACCGTCTACAAACCCGGCGACGCCGAACTGTGGTACGACACGATCGTGGCCTACGGCGAGCTGGTCTCGACGACGATTATCTCCGAGTACCTGAACTACGCCGGGGTGTCGAACCGCTGGATCGACATGCGCCGCTGTTTTCTCACCGAGCAGCGCCACAAGGACGCCGGGGTGAACATCGAGGCTTCGGCTTCGCTGCTGAAAAATGCGCTGGGCAAATGCGTCGAGAACATCTTCATCGGACAGGGCTTCATCGGCGGCGCGCCCGACGGCACGACCACGACCCTGGGGCGCGAAGGCTCGGACTACTCGGCGGCCGTGGTGGCCAACATTCTCGACGCCGAGTCGATGTCGGTGTGGAAGGATGTGGACGGCGTGATGAACGCCGACCCGAAAGCGTTTCCCGATGCCGTGCAGATCGCCGAGCTGAACTACCTCGACACCATCGAACTGGCTTACAGCGGCGCGCAGATCATCCATCCGAAGACGATCAAGCCGCTTCAGAACAAGAATATTCCGCTTTACGTGCGGCCCTTCGGCGACAAGCGCAAACCCGGCACGGTGATCCGAGGCATGTCGGCCCCGGTCGACGTTCCGATCCTGATCCTCAAGAAGGATCAGGTGCTGCTGACCATCCGGTCGCGGGATTTCTCCTTCGTGCTGGAAGAGAAGTTCGCCACGATCTTCTCGCTGCTGGAGCGTTTCCGCATCAAGGCCAACCTGATCCACAATTCGGCCGTGAACCTGAGCCTGTGCGTCGACAACTCGTGGCATATCGACGAGGCCATCGAGGCGCTGCGCGAGGCGGGTTTCGACGTGATGAAAGCCGAGAACATGGAGCTGCTCACGGTGCGCGGCTATACCGACGAGCTGTGGCGGCGTTACGCCCGCGGTCCGCAGGTCTTCGTGCGGCAGGCCACGCAGTCCACCGTGCGCGTGGTCCGCAAACGGGAATAACCGGTCCCAAGGGCCGGATTCATGGGCGGGAGTCGCCGGATGCGTTTCGAGCGTGTCCGCGTTCCCGCCCCTCTTTTTTCCGTTATTGCTGTCCGGTGCGGAGTTTGTGGATAATGCCGATCATCGACGTGTCGCGGATTTCGCCGTTGCGCTTCATGTTCCAGATCGTGCGGGCGATATACCGCTCGATGTCGCGTTCCAACCGTTTGTAAAGCGGGCTTTTGGTGTAGTTTTCGTTGTCGAGCAGCACGTCGCGGATCGAGCGCAGCGAGTTGGTGTAGTTCGACATCTCGTTCTTGAGCGCCACGCCCTGTTTCTTCGAGGCGGTGATCTTGGCGATCGACATGGCCCGCAGCTTCTCGCACACGGTGTTGAGCATGATCAGCACCACGTTGTCCATCAGCGTGTGGCCGTGCATGAACAGGTAGGCGTTTTCGGGCGTCAGGCCGCGTCCGCGGAGCTGCACCTCGAACTCCTTCATGGGTTCGATCATCCGCGGGTTGCGCTGGCGGAGCAGGTTCTCGCGCTTCGAGACGTTGCGCCGCAGCCACTCGATCGTCTTTGAGCCGTTGTCCTCGATGTCGAGGTAGCCGATGCGCACCGACTGCTTGAAGTCGATCAGCGGAAAGACGTTTTCCGTGGCCAGCTGCGCCGAGTAGGCGTACCAGAGGAACAGCGGGTAGATCGTGCACGAATATTCGTGCATGAACTTCACGAAGTCGAAGATGCGCGTGTCGTTCTTGGTGGCCTTGACGCAGACGTTGTGCAGCGAGGGGGCGTAGCAGAGGTAGTTCTCGGTGGCGTAGGCGTAGGTGTGGAACATGAATTTGGCCTCGGCGACCTCCTTCGACTGGGGCGTTCGCCCGGCGAAGAGGTAGTCGAAGTCGGAGTCGACGCAGAGGAGCAGTTCCTCCGACGAACGGGGGATCATGCCCATGAGGACCTTCTTGCCCTTGGGCAGGTCGCCGCGGTCGGGGACCGAGATTTCGAAACGCAGGTAGGGATTCTGGAAATGGTCGAAGATGCCGCGCCAGAAGGCCACGTCTTCGTAGCCTTCGACATAGACCTTCACCAGCCGCTGGTCGGGGTTGGCCGGCAGCGGTTTGGGCAGTTCGTCGAGCGTCATCGGACGCGTGAAGGGGTTGAACTTGCGCAGTTTTTCGCGGAACTTCTTTGCCATGCGTTAACAAAGATAAATATTTTGCTAATTTTGCGCAATAAATGACGCCGCTTTCGGCGTTTAATTTCAACCATTCGAACAACTATGGCCGACAACGACTGGAAATCACGGCTCGGGATGGTCTATTCGACCGACCCGGGTTTCAACTACGAAACGGACGACGAACCCGAAGCCGAGACGCTGCCTGCGGGGCAGCAGGACCTGCGCGTGTGGCTCGACCGCAAACAGCGGGCGGGCAAGGTCGTGACCCTCGTCAAAGGTTTCGTGGGCCGAGATGCCGACCTTCAGGAGCTGGCGCGCATGCTGAAATCCAGGTGCGGCGTCGGCGGTTCGGCGAAGGCGGGCGAAATCATCATCCAGGGCGACCACCGCGACCGTGTGGCCGAACTGCTCATCCGCAGCGGCTACCGCTGCAAAAAAGCCGGTTCGTAACGTGCGCCGGCTGCTTCTCCTCTTGGCGTTGCTGTGCGCGCTGTGCGGTGCCGAACGCGCCGCGGCCCAGTATTACACCTGGGGTTCGGACCCTCCGCAGAAGTGGTCGGCGATCCGCACGCCCGACGTGCGGATGATCTATCCCGATACGGTCGCCGGCATCGCCCGGCGCACGCTGTTCTACATCCGCTCGGTCCGGCCCGACATCGGTTACGGATTCCGCCACGGCCCGATGCGCATTCCCTTCGTCATGCATCCCGAGAATTTCCAGTCGAACGGACTGGTGATGTACCTTCCCAAGCGCGTGGAATTCCTCACCTCGCCCGCCGTCGACAGCTATTCGATGCCGTGGTACAAGCAGCTCGTGGCCCACGAGTACCGCCACGCCGTGCAGTACAACAACCTCGACCGGGGCGTCATCCGCGCCTTGAGTTACGTGCTCGGACAGCAGGGGTCGACCATCGGTCTGCTGTGCATGCCGATCTGGGCCATGGAGGGCGACGCCGTGATGTCCGAAACGGCCATGTCGTCGTTCGGCCGGGGGCTTCAGCCCTCGTTCTCGCTGGGTTACCGCGCCATGGGCCGCGTAGGCCGCGACCGGAAGGACACGCGTGACCGCCGCAACATCGACAAATGGTTCTGCGGCTCCTACCGCGACTACATTCCCGACCACTACGAGCTGGGCTATCAGATCTGCTCCTACGCCTGGGAACGCTACGGCGAGAACATCTGGGACAAGGTCGCGTGGTACGGGTCGCGCAACCCCTACGTGCTGGCCACCACGCGCGTGGCGCTGGGCAAATTCTACAAGACCAACGTCATGAAGCTCTTCCGCGAAACCTTCGACGAACTGGAACGCTACTGGGATTCGCTGCCGGAAACCGGGGACAGCGCCGTGCCGCTCACCGCGCTGCCCGAAAAGAACCACACGACCTACCAGTGGCCCCTGCCGCTGGGCGACACGGCCGTCGTGGCGCTGAAAACCGACCTCGACCGCGTTTCGCGTTTCGTCGTGATCGACCGCCGTACGGGCGGGGAACGGACGGTCTGTCATACGGGGCTGGTCTCGACCCGTCCGTCGATGGCCGACGGCCGCGTCTGGTGGACCGAGTACCGCCGTTCCACGCTTTTCGAACAGCGCGTCAACTCGCAACTGTGTTATATGGACCTCGCCGACGGTGTGCCCCGCACGGCGGAACGGCAGCGAAACACGCTCTATCCCACGGCTTCGGGCGAGGAGTTCGGATGGGTCGAGTACAATCCCGACGGCCGTTATACGGTCGTGGTGCGGCACGGCGAGGGTCCCGAACGGCGGTTCGAAACGCCCGTCCGGTCGGAGATTCACGGATTGGCGTGGGACGATCGGACGGTGGCGTGGTACGTTCTCGTCACGGACGACAGCGGCATGTGGATCGGCCGCATCGACTCCGACGGCCTGCATCCGATTACCGAGGGGGCCTACATCACCCTTTCGAACCTGCGGGCCGGGGGCGGCAAGCTCTATTACGGCTCGATCGCCTCGGGCAGGGACGAGGCCCACTGTTACGACCTGATGGCCTGCCGCGAATACCGCATCACCACCTCGGCCTACGGCTCCTTCGCGCCCGCCCCGGCGGACGGAGGGGTGCTGCTGACGACCTACGACCGCCTCGGCTACCGCGTCGCGGAGCAGCGGGTCGCCGCCGATGACAGCCTGCTGATTCCCGTCACGCCTTCGCGGCTGCCCGTCAACCTGGTGAACCCGCCCCGCAAACGCTGGGACGTGGTGAACCTCGACACGGTGCGCTATACGCGCGCCGATTCGGTCGGACAGTCCGGCGAGTTCCGCGCGAAGCGGTATCGCAAGGTGCCCAATCTGGTGAACGCCCACAGCTGGATGCCCGTGGCGTTGAACCCCTTTGCGGCGGTCGACGAACACGTGATCGACCTCAATGTGGGCCTTACGCTGATCTCGCAGAACCTGCTTTCGAGCGCCGAGGCCTACGCCTCCTACGGCTGGAACCGGCACGAAGGCTCGCTCGTGAATCTAGGCGTGCGCTATTTCGGACTGGGCGTGCGTTTCGACCTGGACGCCTCCTACGGCGGCAACCAGCTCTTCTACTCGCTGGCCGGCCGCGACGGGCAGGGCAATCCGGTCTACCAAAGCCGTCCTGCTCCCGACAAATATTACTCCGTGGGGCTGTCGGCCACGCTGCCGCTCTATTTCCAGCGGGGGTATCACACGCGCCAGCTCTCCCTCTCGGCGGGCTGGAACTACTCCAACGGCATGGTTGCCGATCTGGGCAAGATCGAATGGGAGAACGGCAGCATCTCCAACATTCAGCGGGTCGGTTTCCGCGAGGGGCTGCACAAGGTTTCGTTCGGAGCCGGATTCTCCGACCAGGTGCGTATGGCGCACCGCGACATCGCGCCCCGCTGGGGCTACACCTTCAGCGCGAACTACACGTTCAACCCCGAGAACGCCCATTTCAGCGACCTGATTTCGTTCTACGGGCAGGCTTATCTGCCGGGATTCGCGCCCCACAACTCGGTGCTGGTGGCCGCGACCTACCAGACCTCGATCGGCGGCTACAAGTTTCCGTCGGGATATGCTCCGTTGAGCTACAAATCCACGCGGCTGGTTCCGCGCGGGTTCACCTCCGCGGACATCGTGTCGAACAACTACACGGCTTTTCAGGCCAACTACCAGCTGCCGGTGTGGTATCCCGAGGGCGGCATCGGCTCGGTGATCTACATCAAGCGCATCCGGCTCAACGCCGGAGGCGACTACGCGCAGTTCCGCGACGTGGGCCGCGGAGGAATGACGTGGCGGCGGATCTGGTCGGTGGGCGGAGACATCGTTTTCGACTTCAACGCTTTCCGGCAGCCGGCGTCGGCCACTTCGACCTTCAAGCTGTCGTGCTACCATCCGTCGAGCGGCGGGGTGTACGTCGCAGCGTCGGTGGGACTGCCGTTTTAAGGTGAAAGGTTAAAGGTTAAAAGTGAAAGGTGAAAGGTGAACTTTGCGGTTAAGCGAGGGCAGAGACCGCTTGCGGGCTATGCCGAGCGTGAGCAAAGTCGAGCCGCTTCAGGCGGATTAAAGTGAAAGGTTAAAAGTAAAAGGTGAAAATTTCGTATCTTTGTCGCAAATATCGTCGTATGGGACAGAAAAAAAAGACGGGTGTCAGCCCGAAAACGATAAAATGGATCTGGTACGCGGCTTTCGCACCCTTTGCGCTCGTGGCGCTGATGCTGGTGCTCACGGTCTTCGGCGTGTTCGGCCGCATGCCCTCGTTCGAGGAGCTGGAGAATCCCCGCAGCAACCTCGCCACGGAGATCTACTCCGAGGACGGCAAGGTGATCGGAACCTTCTTCGTGCAGAACCGCTCCTATGTGCAGTACGCCGACCTCTATCCGTCGGATTCGACGCTTCACATCCGGCTGGCCGGGCATGAGGTTCCGCCCATCGTCGCGGCGCTCATTGCGACCGAGGACGTCCGTTTCCGCACCCACTCGGGCATCGACATTCCTTCGCTGGCGCGTGTGGCCGTGAAGACCCTGCTGTTGCAGAACACCTCGCAGGGCGGCGGCTCGACCATCACGCAGCAGCTGGCCAAGAACCTCTTTCCGCGCGATACGGTCCGCAACCGCGGCGCCGTCGTCCGCAAGGCCAAACTCGTGACCTCGAAGTTCAAGGAGTGGATCACGGCCCTCAAACTCGAATACAACTACACCAAGGAGGAGATCGCCGCC
>ERZ773148.3177-NODE-3177-length-11542-cov-3.460695_pt1 | contig 11542 bp, 9 predicted proteins | sample MGYA00580846_ERZ773148 | MGnify/ENA primary metagenome ERZ773148 (study PRJEB29015, sample SAMEA2737879) | human gut metagenome | biome: human gut; feature: human-associated habitat; material: faeces | place: China | collected 2012 ...
GGATCAGCACACCAATAGCGGCCACGCGATGCCGGAATTTCCTGGCTACTGCGGCGGCGCTAATCCGTCGCTGCCGGTAATCAAAGTCAAAGCAGTGACCATGCGAAACAATGCGATTCTGCAGACCCTGGTGGGACCGGGGGAAGAGCATACCACCCTCGCCGGCCTGCCAACGGAAGCCAGTATCTGGAATGCCGTCGAGGCCGCCATTCCGGGCTTTTTACAAAATGTCTACGCCCACACCGCGGGTGGCGGTAAGTTCCTCGGGATCCTGCAGGTGAAAAAACGTCAACCCGCCGATGAAGGCCGGCAGGGGCAGGCCGCGCTGCTGGCGCTGGCGACCTATTCCGAGCTAAAAAATATTATTCTGGTTGATGAAGATGTCGACATCTTTGACAGCGACGATATCCTGTGGGCGATGACCACCCGCATGCAGGGGGACGTCAGCATTACGACAATCCCCGGCATTCGTCTGCTTGAGCAGGTTATCCGAAAATTCCTGGTCCCAGACGCCGGAATACAGCCCGTCGATCCGTGGAAATGGCATCAGCTGCAAGACCATTTTTGACTGCACGGTTCCCTGGGCGCTGAAATCGCACTTTGAGCGCGCGCCGTTTGCCGACGTCGATCCGCGCCCGTTTGCACCGGAGTATTTCGCCCGGCTGGAAAAAAACCAGGGTAGCGCAAAATAAGCAATAGCCGCCGGTAAACGGCGGCATTTTTCCCTGCCGCGCGATCCTGAGCGGATGGCGCAGGCAGGATTAATTGATCGCAGCGGCGAGATCTTTTTTCACCAGCTCGCGCAGCTCAGAAATCAGCACCTGGCTTACGTCGAAATGGCGATCGGGGCGTTACGCATGGGGGTATTTACAGGGAATGATCCTTCATAAAAAAGAGAGGCGCTTATCACTGCGCTAATAAAGACTATCTGTAGCAAAGGGGGTATTTAAAACTGGATAATAAAAGAATAGCAGGTAACCGAAACCAGCCCCCGGTCGACCCTCAACCGCAAAGAAAAATATATTCTTCCTTCCAGTAGCGGCCCTGACCTATGATGTCCCCGGCAGAAGTGATTAACCGTTTTTGCTTTTCGGTTTCGATACCCTCAACGATCACATGGCCGGTCAGGGTATGAATAGACTGCAACAGACCGGGCAAAGCGGGGTCGTTTTCTTTATCCCAGAAGTAATCCTTATCCACTTTGACGCAATCGAAGCGGAATCTCTCCAGCAGCGGGAAGGAGGTTCGCCCGCGACCAAAATCATCCAGCCAGACCGGACAAAGCGCCGCCAGCGTGCTTAGCGCCGTCAGCTCGCGGCCGGCGATAAACTCATGAAAATTCTCATTTATCTCCAAAGCAATATGCTTACACGAGCGCAGAAAATCGCAGAGATAGCGGTCCGTCAGAATAAAATGGCTTAATAAATCATCGATATTGAGCGAGATCGGCTTATTATCGACCAGGGAAAAATCAAATACGGAAAGCAACTCGATTTGTCGGGTAAATAGTGCAAGCTTATCGCTTTCGGTAAGCGTGGAGAAAGAAAACGCGGGCGCTGAGGCGTTATTTCGTGCGGGTGCTATAATATCTTTAGTGAGCAATTCCCACGAGTGGCAGCTGCCATCATCGCTAATAGCGGGCTCCAGTACGAAGCGATAGGAGGTATTTTTCGCGTTTTCTTCAACCATTTAAAAAATACCAAAAATAAGAAAGGGTTAAAGCATGTCATATATTTCCCGCCAACAAAAATAGTTTAAAATGATCGATAAGAAACATTCGATAGCTAAAAACTATCAACATATAATTTATTGATCGGTAAAGTGAATTAATATAAATTAGCCACCGCTGTCGCATGCGTTTAGACAACAATTAAAATATTGTTTCAAACCAGCCAGTTACATGACGAGCCGCATCCAGTCGTAGCCACATTACGCTTTTCCCCGGCGGCAAAAAAAAGCGTGGTGTAATAAAAATCAAAAATACAAGCCGCCAGTTTTCGTCCTCTCGTATGCCAAAAGATGAATAATCTCTGGCCCAACGCAACCGCTTGCCGATAATAAAAACGCTGCCCCGGTCAACGAAACGTCATACTTTACCGCTACCTTGCTGGCAGAACAGGCGCAGCGGATAAAGGGCAGTGAAAAGAAAATACATGGTTCCGCTGGCGCTAATGCTCCTCATGCTCATCGCCAGCGCATGGCTGGAACCGGCCCCGCGGCCTGTCGCCAGAGGGCTGTGCGTCTGGTTCGACGGGGCAATGGTCAACTGTCTGCAGAGGCAACGGCTGGGCGAAAGGTTGCCGATTCACTCGCTGGCCAGGCGGTAAACGGGCACTCGTCGGGTGGTATTGAACAAATTGTCGCTGACCTCCACCTCCGTCGTGACAATCGCCATGCCGGACCGGCGCAACTGCGCGATGTCCGCCGCCACTCGCTGACTGCCGAACCAGAACAAGGCGTCGAGAGCGGTGACCGGCAGGCCGGCGTTCAGCGCCTGGCCGAGGTCCTCCTGGTCGGTGATGAGGCTCTTGAGAACGCCCACGCAGGCAGGCAGGTCGCCCAGCGTCTTCACCTTGACGCCCGTGGCGGCGTAGATGGTGGGGAAGAAATACGCGGTGTCAGGGAAGGCAATGGGATGGTCTGCGCCATATTTTGCAATGGCGTCGTTGACTGCACCCTCGGTCAGGCCAGCCACGGCGTGCGAGCCGCCATAGATGAGATCGGTTAATACGCTCATAAATACCTCCTGCAAATTCTGTTGAATTTTGAATTATATAGGGGAAATGCGGCGGTTCCCTGCCGGTGTTTCGCAGCAGGGAACCGTGGAAAGACAAATTACGCGTCCAGATAGGAGTCGGAGTACAGCTCGTTGTTCTTGAAGATGTCGCAGGACTTGATCGTCTCCATCAGGCGCAGGTCGTTCGGGTTGACGATGGCGGAGGTCAGACCCTGCATCATGGCCATGGCGACGAGCGCAGAGTCCATGATCGGGCGGACGTTCTTCGGCGCGCCGTTGGAGTTGTTGGACAGACCGCCGGTGGACTTCAGGCCTTCGTCGGAGAACAGCTTGATGGCGTTCAGAACGTCCATCTGCTTGTCCTGCATGCCCTTGACGACGAGGAACAGCGGGTCGAACCACAGGTCGGTCGCTTCCATGCCGAGGCTCAGGCCGCGCTCGAGCATATGATGGCAGTGCATCATGCGCTCTTCGTTGTCCTTTGCGATGCCGTCGGCAGAGCACAGCGCGATGCAGATGGCGTCGTTGGCCGCAGCCAGATCGATATAGGAGATACGGGAGCCTGCGTCAGCGGAGTTGACGATGGGCTTGCCGTTCGTGCGGTTGTAGACCTTGATGCCGGCCTCGATGGCGCGCTTGTTGGCGGTATCGAGAGCCAGAGGCACGTTGTTGAAGTTCTCCTGCAGCAGCTTGACCGCCCAGGTCATCAGTTCAGGGCCGTTGGACTCGGCAGGGCCGATGTTCACGTCCAGATAGGTAGCGCCGGCCTTGATCTGCTCGGCGGCACGCTTCAGGATGGGTTCGGGGTTCATGGTGTTCATAGCCTCGCGGATCACGGGGCTGATGCAGTGGATGCGCTCGCCGATGGTGACGAACTTGGGGGAGTTGGGGTCACGCTGCTTGTAGGTCACGCCCATGTCCACCACGTCGATCTTGGGGATGGACATAGAGATCTTCTCGAAGTCCAGCGGCGCGTCCACGTCCACGGCCTTCTTCTCCTCGGCAGGCTTCTTGGAAGCGGCCACGGCCTCGGCAGCCTTGATGTACTCGCCGTCGCGCAGGTACTTCACCAGCTCCACGGCCTCGCGGGTGCCGACCACCACGTTCCAGTCAGGCAGCTTATCCTGAATGTCGCCCTTCATCACGGCGGCCTTGCCGGGGATAATCAGGGTGCGGTTGTTGATCTTACCGGCGATATCGTACTCGTCGAAGAACTTCTTGATGGAGCCGGAGGAGAACTTACCGGCGGCCCACGCGGTCAGCACGGACATGCCGGACGCGTCGGTGATCAGCAGGTTGACGGGCACCTTGGAGCGCTCCAGCTCGCCGGACACCAGGAAGTAGGTCAGGGCGAAGTCCACGGTCAGGGCGCAGGGATCGTCGGGGGTCGCGCCGTTGATGGGATAGATGCCCGGCTCCACCTTCATGGGCTTCTGAGGATCGGTGAACACATTCTGGCGCAGACCGTACAGCGGCAGCGCCTCGGCATAGCGCATGGTCTCCATGACCACGATGGAGCCGTACTTCATGGTGAACAGGGCCGCCAGCGCGGTCTCCATGTGCACGTCGCCGTGGCACAGCTTGGCCAGATTGACCAGAGAGGGATAACCGAAGGTGCGGTCGCCGTCCTTCAGGGCGGTGCGGCGCACCAGCACGGCGTTGGCGAAGGTTTCCTTGATGGTGGCGCCGGTCACGTCGATGACCAGATTCTTGTTCTCCAGCTTCTCCAGCGCGGCCACGGTGTCGTGGATCTCGGCCAGATCGGCGCCCTTGACGCCCAGCACCACACCGGCCTCCACGGCCAAGGCGCTCATGGCCTCGTAGTTGTCCTTATTGGCGCCGTTCAGCACAGGCTTGGTGTCGCCGATGGCGGCCAGCGCCAGCTTGGCGTTGTCCACGCTGTCGGTGTCGATGATGACGGCACGCTCGGTAGCGGCAGCCTTCTTGCACAGGTCGGCCAGACGTGCGCCGTCGCCGCCGTCGTGAACCAGCAGGAACTCCACATACTCACGCTCGCCGATACGCTCGTAATCCACGGCCTTCATCTCGGCCAGCTTGGCGTCCACAGCGGCGTCGTCCATGCAGGTGCACAGAGACACGGCAAAGCGGTTGCGGTTGACGAAGGTCTTTTCATGACGCATCATGACGGTCTCGCCGCCCAGCTTCATGCCGCCCACCTCGATGGCCTTCATGGGGGGCGCGGTAGCCTCGCTCAGCAGGGCGATGGCCTCGTCGGACATATAGGGGCACTTCTCGATGGGCAGCGCGCCCTGCGCCACCTTCATGCAGAATGCCATACAAGTGGGAACGCCGCACTCCTTGCAGTTCTTCTTGGGAGACAGCTTGAAAATATCTAAACCTTTAACAGCCATTGTTCGCTTCCTCCTTTCCGCGTCAGACCAACTCGCCGATCATGGCGGCGATGGTACGGATGGCTTCGGGGTGGCGCATGATCACAGCGTCGGAACCGCTGGCCAGCACGGCGGCGGCGGTCACGATCTCCATTTCGATGCCGCGCTCCTCCTGAGAGCCCCACTCGGGCATATCGGCCTCAGGCATGATTGCTTCCTTCACGCCCCAAGTGTCGGCGGACACGGGGGTGATGATGGGCATCTGCAGCATGGCGTCGGACTGGCTCAGGGCGGCGTCCTTCACGCGATCCAGCGTGGAGGCCACATACTCGAAGCCGTAACCGGCGGCAGCGGAGCCGATGTTCATCACGATGGACTGGGCGCTGACGCCCAGCTGGGTCATGACGGTGTTCAGCTGCTTGGCCAGGTTGATATCCACGGCGGACTCCGCGCCCACCTTCTGGCCGTAGGCCAGACCTGCGCCAGCGCCAATGGCTTTGTAGTTCTCGTCGCGGGCGGACAGCACCAGAATATTCTTGCCTGCCAGCGCCTCGGCGATTTTGTTGAACAGCTCGGTATCCTTCTCGATATTCTTGCAGCCCATCACCACCAACGGCATGTCGGTAGCGTCGGCCACGGACTTGGCCAGCTCCACGCACTCGTCAACGGACTTGTTCTCGCCGTTGGGATCCGCGCCCTCCAGATGCAGGCAAATGAAGGACGCGCCCTCCATGGCGGAGGCCCGCTTGGCCATGTCGGCCACGGTAGCGCAGCCCTCATAGAACTTCTGCTCTCCGGGCATGGTGCACATGGCCATACCGGCGTCAGTCAACTCCACGCCGATCTTGGGCGCGTTGGTGATCTCGCCGTCAAACGTGTGGAATGCCAGCACGTTCTGGCCGCCGATGGTGACGGCCTTGTCGCCTACACCCAGCACCACTTCGTTGATGTGGGCGTTGTAGGTATGCTTTTTGGGTACGAAAGACATCTTGACAAATCCCCCTTGTAGATGTTGTTTAAAGTTTCAGCTCCTTGATGATCCCGGCCAGCGCCTTTTTCACGGGCGCGTCGTCGGGCACCTGGGAACTAGGTCTTCCCTCGCAGTCATAAGCGTAAACCGTTTCGTCCTGGGGCAGTACGCCAGCCAGCTCCAGGTGGTATTTTTCGATCTCCTCCGCCACGCCGGGATTCAGCTCGCCGTTGGGCGCGCGGTTGACGATCAGCTTCATGGTGCCGGGCTTCAGCTCCAGCTCACGGATCATCTCGGCCAGACGGCCCGCCGCCTGAATGCCCCGCCGGGAGCAGTCGGAGATCAGCAGCATGGTATCCACATGAGGCAGGGTGCCGCGGCTGATATGCTCCAGTCCGGCCTCGTTGTCGATGACCATATACTTGTAGTTGCCCACGTACTTGTCGATCTGCGTCTTCAGTACGCCGTTGACAAAGCAGTAGCAGCCCTTGCCCTGTGTGCGGCCCATGACCAGCATGTCATAGTCGTCCTCCTCCACCAGCGCGGAGCTGAACTTCATTTCGGCGTAATCCGCCTTTGTCATGCTGGGCGGCACGGTGCCGTTTTTCTCCGCCTGGGCCATCTCCTCGCGAATGTCGCCCAGCGTGGTCTCCACTTCCACGCCCAGCACTTCATTCAGGTTGGAGTTGGCGTCGGCGTCCACGACCAGCAGCGGGCCCTTTCCCGCCTTGCACAGATAGTCGATCAGCATGCCGCAGGTGGTCGTCTTGCCGACGCCGCCTTTGCCCGCCACTGCAATGATATGTGTTTTTCCCATAGTTTCGATCCATCCTTTGCGGGGCCTGCGGGGCATGTCGCTCTCCGCGGGCCATAGGGGTTACATGTAATGCTCCGGCCGACCGGCAGTCTCTGCGATACAGGCCATACCGGTCTTTGCTGGAAGTACCTTGAAGGAGCACGCAGCTTTTGCTGAACGCACCCTTCACACGCTCAATAGATTCCCTCCTTAGCATCCAATTTATCATGATCCCGGTCAGGGATGTAGATACAAGCTTTTACTGGCGCAAAATCTGACGATTTTGCTGCCACATGGCCCTCTTTCGGCCTTTTGTAGGGGCGGACGACTCTGTCCGCCCTGCCGGTAACAGCAGCTTTTCCCATAGGGCCGACAGGGTCGTCGGCCCCTACATTAGGGGTTCACATTGCCCTTCACAGCTCCGTGAACAAAAACTTCTGATACATGCCCGCGCTCTCCACAAACACGGTCATCTCGCCGGGGCGGCCCTCCTCGGCGGTAAGGTGTACCTCGCCGCCCTTGATCTCCCGCCGGACCCATTCCACCGGGTCGTCGGTGTCCACCTCGAAAAACAGCACGTCCCGCATCTGGTTGCGCTCACAGCTGTTGGCGATCTCCCGCACCACTTCATACCGCTTCATAGATATCTCCTAAAAAAAGGAAAACGGCCCCCTTGTGTGCCAGAAAACGTTGTTCGCCTTTCTCACCACAGGGCCGTGCGCTTTGCGCATTTGCCGGGGCGGTAACGGCGCTTTTCACCGCTCTCCTTTTCCCCTTGTTATTTTTTCTACAATTAGAAATTATACTTGAAACCATGCGTTTTTGTCAACCTTTATTTCGTGCAAATCCCACAAAACAACCATTTCGTTTTGCGCGTTTCGCAGTTCGTTTACACGCTGTTGTTAAAATAGCCGTATCGTTATGTGAATTTTTTGACAATTTGACGAAAAATAAAAATTTCCGATTTTTGCCTTGTATTTTGCCGCCGTCCCTAGTATGATACAGGCAGTGTGCACAGACCGGAACTCTTCTCCTTCTGTGAACACATCCCTTGCTGCAAGAGTAGAAGTGGCGCGTTAAGTGCCGGTCGGATGGGAGGTTGCCGCCGGACGAAGGAGCTTGCTCCGCGATGCCATCTTCGCATCCGCTGTTGCAGAGTACGGTACGCCGTGCGCGGAACAATCGCATACCCTTTCCCCAACCTCCTCCCACATTTTTGTTAGGAGGCCTTTTTTATGTCCAAAAATCCCGAAAAGTCCGGATGGAGCGTGCGCTCCATCGCCATCTGCGCGCTGCTGACGGCGCTGAGCGTCATTCTGGCCCGTCTGCTGATCCCCATGCCCAACGAGACCACCCGCTTCTCCATCGAGGCCGTGCCCATCTTCATCGCGGGCATGCTGTTCGGCCCGCTGCCCGGCGCTTTCACCGGCTTCGCCGCCGACTTCATCGGCTGCCTGTTCACCCCCTACGGCTACAATCCCATCTTCTGCGTGCCGCCCATTCTGTACGGCCTGTGCGCCGGACTGTTTCGCCCGTGGCTGACCCAGAAGATCTCTCCGCTGCGCATCGCCGCGGCGTTTCTCCCGGCCATCGTGCTGGGCTCCATTCTCTATCAGAGCGGCTCGCTGGCCCTGATCTACGGCGGCGACAGCAAGCTGGCCTTTTTCGTGACCAAGCTGGCCACCCGCAGCGTGCAGTTCGCCGTCACCGGCGTGCTGGATGTGCTGCTGGTGTGGGCGCTGTGCCGCTCCCGCGTATTCACCGCCGCCGGCGTGTGGCCTACCGCCGCCCAACCGGCGCAGAAAGGAGTGTCAGGACAATGACACTGGACGAAGCCTTACATTACATCCACGCCGTCTGCTGGAAGGGCAGCATCCCCGGTCTGGAGCGTATCAGCGCCCTGCTGGACAAGATGGGTCATCCGGAGCGGACGCTGAAATTTGTTCACGTCACCGGCACCAACGGCAAGGGCTCCACCTGCGCCATGGTGGCCTCGGTGCTGCGGCAGGCGGGCTATCGCACCGGCCTGTACACCTCGCCCTACATCGTCCGCTTCAACGAGCGGATGCAGATCAACGGCGAGCAGATCTCCGACGACGAGCTGTGCGCCATCACCGAGGAGATCAAGCCGCTGGCCGACAGCATTTTCGAGCAGCCCACCGAGTTTGAGATGGTCACGGCCATTGCCTTCGCGTGGTTTGCCCGCCGCCAGTGCGACATCGTGGTGTGCGAGGTGGGCATGGGCGGCGAGTTCGACGCCACCAACGTCATCGGCGCTCCCGAGGCTGCCGTGCTGTGCAACATCGGCCTTGACCACACGGAGGTGCTGGGCGACACACTGGAGAAGATCGCCGCCACCAAGAGCGGCATCATCAAGCCCGGCTGCGACGCGGTGCTGTACCGCTCCACCGACGGCGTGGAAGCCGTGGTGGAGCAGCGCTGCCGCGAGGTGGGCGCAGCGCTCCACAAGGTGGACTTTACCCAGCTGCACCTGCGGCAGCATTCGCTGGAGGGGCAGGTCTTCGACTTCGGCGGCAGGGAAAATCTCCATCTCCCCCTGCTGGGCAAGCATCAGCTCCACAATGCCGCCGTGGCGCTGACCACGCTGAACGTGCTGCAAAAGCGGAGCTGGAACATCACCGAGGACGATATCCGTCAGGGACTGTCCCGCGTCATGTGGCCCGGCCGGTTCCAGATCATCCGCCGCGCCCCGCTGTTCCTCATCGACGGCGGCCACAATCCCCAGTGTATTCAGGCGCTGGCCCAAAATATCGCGGATTATTTGCCGAACCGTCCCCTGACGGTGCTGACCGGTGTATTGAGCGACAAGGATTACCACTGCATGTACCGCAGTGTGGCGAATCACGCGGTGGAGTTCATCACCGTCACCCCGGACAATCCCCGCGCCCTGACGGCGCAGGAGCTGGCGAAATATCTGGCCAGCTTCGGCAAGCCCGTCACCCCCTGCGACACGGTGGCGGACGGCGTCCGCCTTGCCATCGACCACGCGGGTAAGGACGGTACCGTGCTGTGCTACGGCTCCCTGTACCTGCTGGGCGACGTGATCAACTCAGTTGAAGAAACCAAATGACCCCAAAGCGGCAGGCTCTCCTGCCGCTTTGGTTTATTTGAACGGCGGTAAGTACCGCTCTGGCGCTGTGCGTAGGGGAGGGGTTCTACCCCGCCCGTCGCCTATTTGAGCTGCTTAATTTACTGAGCGGAAGGGGTAGACCCCCTCCCCTACGAAGTATCACAAATACCCCCGTCAAAGGAGACCGCCATGTTTGCTGACTTACACATCCACATGCTGCTGTCCGGCAGCGACTGGAAGGCCGCCATCGCCGGACACCAGCCCCATCCGGACGATATTTTGATCAAAGAACGTCTTTCTGCCTATCAATCTGCCGGAATTTCGTATCTTCGGGATGGCGGCGACCGGTTCGGGGTCTGCCTGCGGGCTAAGGAATTGGCCCCGGAATACGGCATCACCTACCGTACCCCAGCGTTTCCCATCTACAAAAAAAGCCACTACGGCAGCTTCATTGGCCGGGGATGGTCGGATTTCGCGGAATACCGCGCATTATTGGCGGAAGCGCAGGCAAGCGGGGCGGATTTCATCAAGCTGATGGTCTCCGGCCTGATGGATTTCTCCGCCTACGGCGTGCTGACGGAGGAGCCGCTGACCGGTGCGGAGATGCATGATCTCATTGCCGCCGCCCACGATCTGGGCTTTGCCGTCATGGCCCACTGCAACGGAGCAAAAGCGGTGAAAAACGCCGTCACAGCAGAGGTTGACAGCATCGAGCACGGGGCGTATCTGGACGACGAAGCCTGCCATATTCTGGCAGAAAGCGATACCGTCTGGGTACCGACTCTCTCCACCATCGGCAACCTGATCGGCAGTGGGCGGTTTCCGGACGATGTAGCGGAACGTATCCTCCGGTCGGCCCAGGAGAATATCCGAAAAGTCGCTAATTTGGGCGGTCATATTGGCTTGGGATGTGACGCCGGGGCGTTTCGGGTGCCCCATGTGGAGGGCACATTCAGCGAAGAAAAGTGGCTGCGGGAAACGCTGGGCGACAAGACTGACGCCATACTGTCCGCCGCAGAAGGACAAATCCGGACGAAATTCTGATTTTTATTGGTACATTAACGGCCTTTATGGGTACATAAAAGGGCATTATCGGTACATGAAAAAAGCGGTATTCGAGCAAAGCCCGAATACCGCTTTTTTGATTTGGAACGATTTCCTTACATGAGGGGCTCCATCTCCAGAACGGGATGGCCCACTTCGGTCAGGAAGCCATACAGCTCCTCCATGTCGGTGGTGACGGTCTCGTCAGCGATCATGCTGGTGAAGTTGTCGATGCCGTACAGCTCCTTGGCAGTCTTGTTCAGCTTCTCGGCAACATCGTCCTTCAGCTCCTTGGGCATCCAAACGATCCGCTCAATGCCGCCCTCGGCAGCCACGAACTTCTTGGAGGAGATGAAGTGACGGCCGTGGCCCATGTAGCCCGGCGTCTGCACGCCGCCGCCGGTGCAGGAGGCCAGCTCGCCGAAGGTCATACCGGCAGGGGTCATGCCCTTGTATTCCCGGTTGACGATGATCACGCCGTTGGACATAGGCTCAATGCCGCAGATGCACTCGAAGCAGCCGCAGGAGGTCATGGGATCCTCCAGGATGGAGT
>ERZ773148.3184-NODE-3184-length-11526-cov-10.092058_pt1 | contig 11526 bp, 9 predicted proteins | sample MGYA00580846_ERZ773148 | MGnify/ENA primary metagenome ERZ773148 (study PRJEB29015, sample SAMEA2737879) | human gut metagenome | biome: human gut; feature: human-associated habitat; material: faeces | place: China | collected 2012 ...
CCATCAAGTGGTCGTTCAGGCGGGATAGGCGTCCGCCCAGCAGCGGCTCCATGATGACGGCCGGGATGTTTCGCTTCACCAGTTCGGCGTACAGATATTCGGCGTCCGTGTTGCGGGTATTCACTTCTTTGGCATGCCGCCAGTCTACGTAGTTCAGCTGGATTTGTACGAAGTCCCATTTCAGTTCGTCGTGGCGGGAGAGCAGGTAGTCGAAGACTTCGATGTCTCCATGATAGGAGAATCCGAGGTTGCGGATGCGTCCGGCTTCGCGCTCTTTCAGCAGGAAGTCCAGCATGCCGTTGTCCAGATAGCGGGAACGGAGGGCTTCCATGCCGCCCATGCCGATGCCGTGCAGCAGGAGGTAGTCGATGTAGTCCACTTGCAGGTCGCGGAAGGAGCGGTGATACATGGCAAGGGACTCTTCGCGGCTGTGCGTGCTGGGACTGAAGTTGGACAGCTTTGTGGCAAGGAAGAATTTCTCCCGTGGATGGCGTTTCAAGGCAATGCCCGTGGCGCGCTCCGACAGACCTTGCACATAGGCGGGGGAGGTGTCGAAATAGTTCACTCCGTGGGCAATGGCATAGTCTATCAGGTCGTTCACGGCTTCCTGGTCTATTTCGTCTCCATTCCCGTCGGTGCGTTTGCGGGTGGGCCATCGCATGCATCCGTATCCTAGCAGGGAAACCCGGTCGCCCGTGTTGGGATTGGTACGGTAGGTCATCTTGTCGGTTGGTATCTCGCCCAGCGCGGCCGATTCGCTCTCCCCGTTGTTCTTGTTGCCCGAACAGCCGTACAGGGCTGCTGCCGAGGCAAGCGTTCCTGCACCGGCGAGCTTGAAGAAATCGCGGCGGTTTATCTTGTTCTTGTCTTCTTTCATTGTGATAGGACTGAAATTATAAATGGATATTTGGGTGATAAAGCTGCTTTAGACAGTTCTGTGCATCACATGGCCTTCCACATAAATGGCACTGAACGGACGCGACGGACAAAGGTTCTCGCATGCTCCGCATCCGGTGCAGCGTTCGGCGTTGACTACCGGTATCTTGATGGAGGCTTCGTCTTCCGGGTCTGAAGGAACCATCTGTATGGCACCGGCCGGACAATGGCGGGCACAGTTCCCACATTCCATCTTGTCTGTGATGCAGATGCAATTCTCCTTAATCCATACGGCATGACCGATTTGGATGGCCGATTTCTCGGCGAGGCTCGTCAGATGGATGGCATCGGTAGGACACACCTCCGCACACTTGGCGCATTCGGGGCGGCAGTAACCGCGTTCGTAAGACATTTCCGGCTGCATCAGTTTTGTCAAGTCCGAAGAAGGACGGAGCACTTGGTTGGGGCATACCGATACGCAGAGCTGGCAGGCTGTGCAGTGTTGTGCAAAGTGGCGGGCGCTCAGTGAGCCCGGGGGAGTGATGGGAGTGGCGCGCTCGGGGATTTTTTTGTCCTCGATGACAGCCAGTCCACCGTCCACTTTCTTTTCTTGTGCCTTGAGGGCTGCCGTAGCAGCAAACACGGCGGTTGTAGAGAGAAATGCGCGGCGGGCGTCGTTTACCTGCTCCGGTGCCACGGAGGTTTCCTGAGAGACTGCAGCGGAGGCCGGCTTGCGGCGTGTGTAAGTGATGGCACCTTTCCTGCACTTGCTGATACAGTCCATACATGCCACGCAACGGCTGTAATCTATTTCGTGTGCCTTGATGTTGATGCACGATGCCTTGCAGTTACGGGCACAAAGTCCACAACTGTTGCACTTCTTTGTGTCAATTACCGGTTTCAGCAAGGAATACTTCGAGAGGAAGCCAAGCACTGTACCTACCGGACAGATGGTGTTACAATAGGTACGTCCGCCTCGCCATGCCAGCACGATGAGGACCACCAGAGTGACCGTGGCAATCAGCAGGGTAGGGAGACTCTTCATCCATACATCCGTTTCATAGAAGGCATAGCTGTCAGCACGTTCGGCCAGGTAGGCCAGTCCGTTGTTTGCCCATTGGTAGAGCGGGGAGAAAAGGCTGGAAACGATGCGCCCGTATGAGCTGTAAGGGGCCAGTAGCACGACAAAAGAGTTCAGTCCGCCGATAATGGCAAGTACGAATACTCCCAGCACACCGTAGCGTAGCCATTTCAGTACAGGCGAATAGCGGAAACGGTTCTTCTTCCGTTTGGCGGAGAGCCAGGAAACAATATCCTGGAATACTCCTAACGGGCAGATGACGGAGCAGTAGATGCGTCCGAATACCAAGGTCAGCACTGCAAGAAACAGTACTACACCGATGTTCAGTGCCAGCACGGCCGGCAGGAATTGTATTTTCGCCATCCATCCGAACCAGGCATGCAGTGTTCCCGTGAAGTCGAGGAACAACAGCGTGATGAATGCAAAGAAGATGACGGCAAGGGTCAGTCTGATGGTACGTAGCATAAATGTTTAGTATTCGTTCTTTATACTTTTTTCCCCATCTCGTAGGCTTCGTGCATGGAAGGCTTGTCGTTTATCTCGCCTACCTTCCAGGCACCCACGCCATAAATGGTGCCGCATTCTTTGGGCTCTTCCAGGCAGTCGAGGAAGCCACGGAAACCATCAATGGTACGTTCCATCATGGGGACACTTTCTTCGGCGGCGGCGATGATGAAGTAGAACTCCTTGTTCTTTATTTCAAGGTAGCGTGCACAACAACGGTCAATCAGTGTCTTCATCTGCGCGCTCATGGTGTAGAAGTATACGGGAGTTGCCATGACGATGACGTCGGCGGCAATCATCTTTTCCACCACTTCGGCGGCATCGTCCTTTTGCGGGCAGGGTTTGCCGTACATGCTGCATACGCTGCATCCCGTGCAGTAGTTGATGTGCTTGTCTTTCAGGAAAATCTTTTCTACTTGATGTCCGGCTTCTGCGGCACCGCGCATGAATTCGTTGCACAAGAGGTCGGAGTTTCCATTCCTGCGGGGACTGGAGGAGAGGATTAATACTTTTTTGCTCATATTCGTTGTTCGTTAGTTAGTAAATGATTACGTGCTACAAAAATAGGCCGGTTTTATGAGAACGGCAGTATACAAATTACGGTTGTTGTTACCTAAATTACTGATTCATTCCAAAAGTATCTCCCGTTCGATGCCGGTGTCTTTCAGAAATTCCCGGTCGTGGCTGATGGCAATTACGGTGCCGGCGTAGTTGCGTATCGTTGCCGTTATTATTTCTATGCTCTCGATGTCCAGATTGTTGGTGGGTTCGTCCAAAATGAACATGTCCGGGGTGTTGTCGGCAATCATCAGGCAGCAGAAGGAAAGACGCATCTTTTCGCCGCCACTCAGTTTGCTGCACGGCTTGTTCCACACGTCGCGGGGAAAGAGATAGCGGTTGAGGATGGTTTTCACTTCATGTTCCGGCAGGTGGCGGTGGTTGAAGGCTTCTGCTTGTTGGAGTACGCTGCGCTCATTACGGACGAGGGAGTATTCCTGGTCCAGATAGACGGAGGTGAAGCCGGCACGCTCCATCACTCCGTCGGTGGGGTGCAATTCGCCCATGATGAGTTTCAGCAGGGTTGTTTTTCCACTGCCGTTTTTTCCTTTCAAGCTGAGGCGGTCGCCGCTTCTTAGCTGGAAGGTGAGGGAGGAAGACCAGAGCTCCTTTACTGCCTCCGGACGGGTTGTCTCCATAGGAGAAGCCGCGAGGCTGGGATAATGAAAGTTGACGTCCTTTGCCTTGACTAGAACCTTCCCCACATGCAGATGAGAGGCATTGAAGTCTGTTTTCAGTTTGTCTGTCTGTGGCAGTGAACTTTTGATACCTGACATTTCTGCCTGCAATTTTTCCGTTTTCTCCGTATGAATGCTGCTGAGTCTGCTGCTGCTGTTTTCCGCATTGTTTTTCAGTGCTCCCATCATGATGCGGGGAATCCCCTTTTTAATGGAGTTTTTTTCTCCCCGCACATTCTGTTTGGCCTTCCGTTCTTCTACTTCGCGTGCCACTTTGCGTGCAAGGCGCAGGGCTTTCTGCTTCTCTTCCAGTTGTTGGGTGAGGGCGTTTTGTTGCAGGGTCTTCTGTTTTTTGTAGAAGTCGTAGTTTCCGCTGTAATACGTCAATCCCTGGGAGGAGAGTTCGCAGATGGCAGGCAACTGATTCAGTAGCGTGCGGTCGTGACTGATGACGAGCACGGTAGCCGATGTCCGTCGTATCAAGTTATACAGACGTTCCCGTCCATCCGCGTCCAGATAGTTGGTCGGTTCGTCCAGCAGGATGGCTGTTGGGTTGTGCAACTCCATGCCTGCCAGGAAGATGCGGGTCTTTTCGCCGCCGCTAAGTCCTTCCATCGGACGGGAGAGTGGGATACCGTCCAGTCCCCAGCTGTCGAGAGAAGTCTGGGCGCGTTCTTCCACGTTCCAGTCATCATTGAGCGTATTGAAGTGCTTTTCGGTAGCGTCACCGCTTAGGATGGCATGCAGGGCAGATAGCTTGTGGCTGATTCCCAAAGCTTGTGCTATTGTCTGCCGGTCGTATTGTCCGAAGTGCTGGGGTACGTAGTACAGATGTTCGGGGCGTAGCACCGTTCCCGAACTTGGAGACAAGTCTCCTACCAAAATACGCATGAGGGTAGACTTGCCGCAACCGTTATTTCCGGTCAGGGCTATTTTATCTCCGGAGTTGATACTCAAGTGGAGGTGTGAAAACAAGATTTCCTTATCTGCATGGATATAGCTAAGGTCTTTAATGATAAAGCTCATAAGTTTCTACTGTGTTTTTAGAAGTAAGAATGATAGGGGAGATGCAAGCATTCCCCGAAATTGAAATTCTCGAAGGGGAGGGGTACAGACAAACACAGTATTGGCTAAACATCTATATAGGTGATGCTCAGCGTTCAGTCTGAAAAAGCATGTTGATAGTGATGTTTACCGGAATGTGTTGTCTTTAGTCGGATATTCTCATCGGTGGAATTAATTGGTTAGTGGGCGCAAAGGTAATGATTTCCACTGAATAACAAAGGCTTTTTGCGATATTAATATCGTGTCGGCAAGAAGTTAATATCGTGTTTGCAAGAAATTAACTTCCTGCAGACACGATGTTAATACTTTATTGGTTCTGTTACTTCATGGCCGAAGCATCGAACGAGAGTGGCAGTAATTCTCCCACATTCTTCAGCTCGTAGATTCCCTTTTTGCCATATAGCAACACCCTCATGGGATGCTTGAAGCGCTTTTCCGTTTCGAGCATCACTTGCCGGCAGGCACCGCAGGGAGGAATGGGAGACTCCAGGAACTCGTTGTGCTCGTTGCGTGCGGCAATGGTAAAAATAATTATGGAAAAAATTATTGTTTTTACAATAGGTATTATCATAGGTATGTTAATACATAGTTTTTTGATTGGTAAAATCTAATAGGTCAACTACCAACAACCTAATTAAATTTATGAAAAGTACTTTAAGACTTTCGCCCTAAAGTACTTTTATTTTGTTTTCACTCTATTTATTCATTGCTTTAGAGAAAAAATGACCACGTTGTTCCTGTGTCTTTAGAAAATCAATTAACTTAGGCAACTCGTCATGTTCAATTGGTCTACCTAAAACAGATTCAACGGCAGCTCCAATTTCAATCAAACGTTTTGTACGAGCTTTTCTTTCTTCCTGTGATTTACGAGCTTTTAATTGTTTAACCTGTTGGTTCAACTGCTCTTTTTTTTCTTCTAATTTTTCGATTCTCTCATCAATTGTTGCCATTAATATCACCTCATTTATAAGTATATCATATTAAAAAATAGGACATTATTGTTTTTATTTTTAGAACACGCTAAAATATATTTAGAACATCCCTTAGTTTACTAAGGGCGCACTTACACACCACCATAGGTAGTGTTATCTGCAAGCAGATACGTGCGCTCTTCGAGGATGAGAGGGAACCCCCTCTCAACTACCCTACCGAAAAAATTCAGAAAGGAGAAATCATAAAATGGCTATATATCATTGTTCAATTAAAAATATAAGCCGAGGAAGTGGAAAGTCTGCGGTTGCCTCTGCCTCATATCGTGCAGGCGAAAAATTAGAAGATCTAGAAACAGGCTTGATACATGATTATACTCGAAAAAAAGAAATAGCTTATTCTGAAATCTTCCTTTGTAAGAATGCACCGAAAGAATACCAAGACCGAGGAACGTTATGGAATGCGGTGGAGCAAATAGAAAAGCAAAGCAAAGCAAGACTTGCACGTGAATGGGAAGTTGCACTGCCGAATGAACTCACCCTGGAACAGAGCAAAGAGCTTGTAAAAGGGTTTGCACAAAGTCTAGTTGATGAAGGTATGTGTGTAGACGTCAATATTCACTGGAAAGAAGGAAATCACCATGCACATATCATGGCTACAGTAAGAGCAATCAATGAAAAAGGACAATGGGCACCAAAAACAAAGAAGGTTTATTGTCGAGATGTCTACGGAGAGAAGATACCACTTATTGATAAAAGCACTGGCTTACAGAAAGTAGATAAGCAGAATCGAAAGCAATGGAAGTGCTATAAAGACGACTATACAGACTGGAACAAACGAGAAAAGGTCGAAGAATGGCGATCTAGATGGGCAGAACATTGTAACATGGCTCTAGAAAAGGCTCAGAGCATTGCTAGAGTGGACCACAGGAGCTATGCAGCACAAGGCATAGAAGAACTACCAACCATCCATGAAGGCTACATAGCACGCAAAATAGAAGCAAATGGGGGCATTTCAGAGCGTTGTGAGATTAACCGTGAAATTCGTGGCCATAACTGGCTCATTCGAAAATGTCTTTATGAAATCCAATTATTGACTAAGCAAATTACAGATTTAATGAATCAGAAAGGAGAAGAAATCAATGAACGATTCGCAAATTTATTCAAACGACAAAATAGATCTAGAGAAGATTCTAAAACTGAGCGAGCAGATCCAAACAGAAAACGAGGAGTTGAAGGATCAGAACTCCAGTCTTTTATTGCAAATCTCGATTCTCAAAGACAAACTGCAGAATTCGACCGACAGAGAAGTGAAACTGAACGAAAAAATCGCGAAGATGAGCGAAAGCGACAAGATCGAGCAAGAAAACAAGAGATTGAAAGAGAGAAACGAGAGTCTGAAGCGAGAGAAAATGTACGCCAAACAAGAAGCAGAGACGAGGGTATCGAACTTTAAAGCACAATATGATGCCGACTACAGAGAAGTGAAGAAACAAAAAGAAAGACTGGCCAACCGAGAAAAAGAACTGGATGAGAAAGAAGCCGACATCGAGAAAAGTGTATCTAATAAAGTTGGATACATTCGTGATAAGTTAGATAAAGAATATCGATTCAAGCACAACTCCCTGTATACATTCTTTGTTGGAACAACGCTCTATAGCTTTTTGATTACGATTTTCCAAGCATTCAAATCGAAATACTTTATCAGTGATTTTAAATATGCTCTAGCAACTTTCAAATCATGGATCATATTTGTTTATGATTTTCTTTTAAAACAGAAACCTGTAGATTCGGATACTGGTAAATGGATTGAATTCGTATTTATGGTGATAGTCGTTATAGGCTTTTCAATGGCCCTTATAGGCACATTTGGATGGCTTGTTCATAAACTTTATACCGAGTATGCCTACAACTGGCTAAGTGTCGCTATAGCGCTTATATCGCTTTCTGCAGCGGTATTCTTTGCAGACGAATTACACAGATGTGATTTTAATTGGTTTTTTGGGTTTCTAGTAATTCAAATACTCTATCTTTTCATGGTAATAATGGATGCTGGCGTCAACAATCAATAAAAATCTATAATATTCGCATTCAACTTTATTCTTGCAATATAGAGTAATTCAGTGGTGACAATACACTCATGGACAAACTTCGCTTGTAATAATTGGGTGATTGGATTTTAGATTATGTTATAATTTTATTCGGAGGTTAGCTTTATGAATTCAAACCTTCAAAGAGAACGTTTCTGCAATGTCCTAAGTAACATCTTAAGTGATGAATTATCAAGAATTTCTTTGTTTAGTAGCAGTGCTATTAATCATCAGAGAATTGAAAGGATAACTTAGGAACAAACATTGCAGAATACGAAAAAAAAGAGAGGACTGCAATCCTCTCTTTTCTCATGTCCTAAGACACATCTTAAGTACTTTTATTATATCATGAACTTTTCAAAAGTAAACGTCCGAGACTTAGCAGAAGCTAAGTACGAGGACACGTACTTATTAATAACAACAAGATTCCCATGTTTTACTCTAGCACTGTACAGAGGAACATTTACGCCATTTTGCTAGAGTAAAAATTAGCTTGAATACGGAGCGGAATTCATGTTATATTTTTTGTGTAAAAAAAAGGTGGAATAACTGTATTGATAATATAACGTGACCTAGAGGGTTCCTTGGTCTTTGTTTCTTTTTTGTTCTTTTATACTTGTTTTAGAGAGGTGTTTATAACAATGTTAAGTGATGTTATTGAAAGATATGGTGGAAAGAAAATAGATCCATTGGATGTATATAAAGATATTTTTAGAATTGGAGAAGGATTCATTCAGAAGGAGTATGAAAAAAAAGGAAGTTTCAAAGCAAATCCAATTGCCTATTATAAGAATGAGAATGAAGATCATGGCCATTTCAGAATTATGTTTGAAGATAAGTTTGAAGAAATCTATCGAAATGAGCTTGTGAATGCAGATTTCTGTGTAATGAATGGTTTAACTTACTTTGGAGCAAAGTATACATCTGATAGAGCTTCTAAAATGTGTGCAATGATATTTGATATTGATGGTGTTACAGATAAGAGTTTGAATAATTTCTTTTATGCTGCATTTAATAAGGAATTTGATTATTATCCATTACCAAATTATGTAGCTTTAAGTGGGCATGGAGTACATTTATATTATGTTTTTGAAGAACCAGTACCATTGTTTCCTAATTTGAAGCTTCAATTAAAGGAATTTAAATACTCTTTAACCGAAAAGATGTGGAATAAAAACACTTCTGTTGATGAAAAAGTACAAAAACAAGGAATCAATCAGCCTTTTAGAATATTGGGTGGCAAATGTAAAAAGAATGCTCCACTGGATAGAATTGAAGTTTATAGAGTAAACCAACATCCAGTTAATATAGAGTATTTGAATCGTTTTGTTCCAACTAAAATTGAGATAGATGAAAAAAAATTATTTAAGGAAAGTAAATTAACACTGGATCAGGCAAAGGAAAAATACCCGGAATGGTACGAAAATAAGGTTGTAAAGGGTATAAGAAGATATTGGACGGTAAAACGTGATCTATACGATTGGTGGATCCAGCAAATAAAAAAAGAAGAGAATGGAGCCAGTTATGGCCATAGATATTTTTGTATTATGACGTTGGTGATTTATGGAATAAAATGCGGTTTATCTGAAGATGAGATAAAGCAGGATGCAATAGATTTGATTCCTTTTTTAAATGGTTTAAATAAAGAAGAACCATTTACTGAGGAAGATATTAAATCGGCTTTAGAGTGTTATGATGAACGATATAATACTTTTCCGTTAAAAGATATTGAGAAATTAACGAATATTCGAATCGAACGCAACAAACGTAATGGACGAAAACAAGATGTACATTTAGAACGTGCAAGAGCAGTTCAAATGATTGATTATCCAAATAGAGAATGGATCAACAAAGAAGGAGCTCCAACGAAGCAATCAACAGTTCAAAAATGGAGATTAGAACATCCGGACGGAAAAAAAGCCGATTGTATTCGTGATACAGGGCTGGACAAAAAGACGGTCTATAAGTGGTGGAACAATCAATAAAAATAGGCAAAGGAAGAAAAAAAAATGAAAAATAATGAATATTTAAGCGTTAAACAGTTTTCGGAACGTGCTGGAGTATCTTCACAAGCAGTTTACAAACAGTTGAACAACAAGTTGAAAAAGTTTAAAAAGGTTGAAAATGGAAAAACATACGTAAATATAAGGGGTTTAAGCTGTTTTGTTTCAACCAATTCAACCAACGTTGTACAACCAGTTGAACAACTTTCAACCAACGTTGTACAACCAGTTGAACAGATGATTGAGTTGTTAAAAGAGCAATTAAAAGCCAAAGATGAACAAATAAGAGCGTTAAATGAACAATTAAAAGCCAAAGATGAAACTTTAAAAAATGCTATGAGAATCACTGAAAATACACAAATATTGTTAAAAAATCAGCAAGAAAAAAGTATGCCAGCAATCGAAGAAGAGCACAAAGAACAACTGGATCAAGAAAAAAAAGAGCAGTTAAATGAGATAGAAAAGTTAAAAAATGAATTAGAAAAAGAAAAAAATAAAGGTTTCTTTTCAAGGTTATTTAGTAAATAAAAGACACACTATTGTGTGTCTTTTATTTACTAGCTTACTTTTATATTATATCAAAAATATAACATTTATATAATCTTATATTCCATCTATTTAAAAGTTAAAATATTAACATAGAAACAATAATTCAGGAGATGTGATAACCATGGGAAAATATAAATTTAATCAAAAAGAATAATATTCAAATAGAAAGAAGGTGTTTTTATGAAAAAAATATTATCAGTAATTCTATCTTTGATTTTAACTTTCACTTTTCTAAATACATCTATATTGGCAAAAGAAGAAAATATTCCTGATCCTAAAATAGTATTAAATGAAGGAATTCAAGTAGAAAGTGAAAGTAGCATTAAAGAATTTGCAAAAGCAGTAGATAAAGAAGCAATAACTTTTGTTATTGAGGAAGAATACAATAGTGGATTATATAGTTTAAATAATGAAAATGAAACGATTATTAGTCAAACAGAGATAACTTATTTTATTCCGAAAGTTCAAACAAGGTCTACACAAAACATAGATGAAGCTATTTTAGCAGGTTCATTTTATCTATATGGAACAATTAAGTATTTAAAATCAGGAAATATGGCAAAATTATTAAGTGGAAATGGAGGATATAGAAGAGGGGATTGGGCTTTTTCAGTAGTAGATCAAAAAGTTAATTATGGAATGGATTCAGGTGCATATCACTATAGTAAATCCATTGATGTAGGAAAACGAGAAACATTTAGTTTTACATGTCCATCAAGTTGGCCTTATGTTAATTTGAATGCTACTCCTCGATCAATTGGTTATGTTCATATAATGGTTGCAACGCATGGAACTGTAACTTATACTAGCCAAGTTCACAATGAACTTCCAGAGTAATAGAAATGAATAAACAATATAATAACTTTAAACTATCATTAATTCTATTAATTCCATTTGGAAGCTTAATAGGAATAAGTATTCTATTTAATGTTTATAACGATTATTTAAAGATGGCTGCCTCTCAATATAACTATGATTATTTATATATTTGCTTATTTAGACTGTTAGAGGCATTGATATTATTTATATCGATATTAGTTTATATGAAAGATATTCAGAAAGAAGATAATAAATTAATTTATTTAATAGAAGGGGTTCAAATAATATCATTTATAATGATTATAATCATATCATCTTTCATGGTAAATATTTATATACTGACATTTCCATTACTGAATTATCTGTTTTTATGGA
>ERZ773148.3189-NODE-3189-length-11518-cov-3.732444_pt1 | contig 11518 bp, 12 predicted proteins | sample MGYA00580846_ERZ773148 | MGnify/ENA primary metagenome ERZ773148 (study PRJEB29015, sample SAMEA2737879) | human gut metagenome | biome: human gut; feature: human-associated habitat; material: faeces | place: China | collected 2012 ...
GTGCGCCATATAGTTGATGCCCAGACAGACCACGTCCTGCGCGGCCTTTCCGGCGTGGACGTCAGGCATGATACGGATCTTGCAGCCGGCAAACGCCTCCTGGTCGCAGACGGTCTTGATCTGAAGTTCAGCCGTCGGCTCGAGTGCGGGCGTATAACAAAGGGCCGAGTTGTACAGTCCTTGTATTTCTATCATTTCAAATCATTCCTTTCAAAAAACGGGTGCACGGCGATTCCGCAACCCAATCGGAAACCGTGCGCCCGTTCTTTTACTCCGGAGAGCAGCCAGACTTACGCAGCGATGGGAGCATACCTCTCCGTATCGATCACGCTCAGCATGAAGTCATACGGATTCAGCTCGCCATCCATGACCATAGAGAAGATCCGGGGGCTGTTGCCGGAAACCAGCGCAACACCGCGGTCATTCTCTTTTACAGGCTGCTGCTCATGACGGCTGTCAACGTTCCAGAACACGAGGTCCGGGAGTATGTAGCCGGCCGCCGCATAGCTTGCCTTTGCGTTTTCGAAGTTCGTCATGGACGAGTTCTTCACGCAATGATCAAACTCCATGTCGGAGATGATGTACAGCTTTGCGGGCATTTCCGCCCGGGGCACATGGTTCTCTGCCGCCGCCTGCAGGATCAGATCGAATACCGCCTCCAGGTTGGTGTTGGCGCATTCATCGAAGGTTCTGCAGTAGCGCACCTTCTCCACAAAATCTTCTCCCTTGATCTCTGCAAGCTGAGGGGTCATGGAGAAGGTCAGGAAATGATTGTGGAATTTGCCTTTATTGTGTTCCGCGAAATAAATCGCGAGGGATTGCGCGACCGCAGCCGGCATCGGTTTGCTGCCCCACTACATGGAGCCGGAGCCGTCCGCTGCAACAAGCGCGTTCTCATCAGTCGTGAAGTCCTCCAGCATACGCCAGGTGACGTCCAGAGAGCGGCGCTCTTCCTCAGAGCAGTCATAAGCGCGCTCGACGAGTTCATAGGGCATCAGCGTACCGGTGTGAAGCTTCGCCTCGCCGCGATCCACCTTGTCCATGAAAGCAGCGTAACGCTCGCCGTCGTTGCGCAGGAAGGCCTTGCGGTATTTGAACATGGCCTTGGACGGCTGCTTGGAGTAATCAAACGTGTAGTCCTTCTCACGGAGATTGTTCTCGATGATCCGGATGCGCGCACGAAGCCCGGTCAGCGCCTTGCGGTAGTCACGGTCGGACAGGCCGAAGGACTTGGCGATCATCTTAGCCATGACGACCGTTTCCTGATTGGATGCGTTGACCGAGGGGAGCCACTTGCCAAGCAGGGAAATGTCGCCGCCGGCTTCCAGCGCGGCAAGATCCTCCCGGAACTGCTCTTCAAGCAGGGCCAGGGCTTCCTTGCGGCAGGGAGTCTTCAGCAGTACAAGGACATCATCCCAGCGGCCGTACTCCGCGATATAGGGCAGGTTTCTCACAACGGAGCCCTTCTCATTGGAAGCAAGCCAGGCAAGGATGCTCCGGAACACACAGCGCTCGCCAAGGCCGCCGCGTACGTCACGGGCATAGAACAGGATCTTCATTGCCAAGTCAGGGTTCTCCGCATACGCCTTCAGAAAGCGGCTGCAGATATTCTGGTCGTCGGCACGGCGCAGGGCGCCGATGGCGGCGAAAAGATCCAGGCAGTCTTTCCCACTGGTGCGGTGCGCGACGGCGCCGTTCTCGGTATACGTTTTGTTTGCAGTTTTCTTCAGGACTTTCAGCACGGGAAAGACCTCCTTTACGATCGGAATGAAAAACAAGGCACAGTTTGCTGTTTACAGCTTCTTTTTGACCAATACATCTTTCTCTTTGTCTTGATAGGTTGAAAAGTAAAAGTGTTGCTGTCTATGCCTTTATTAACTTAGTGTGCCCCTTGGCAGGCTGTGTCCGGCGCGAGTCAGGAAGGGCTTTGCCGGGTTTCCTTTGCCCGGGGCCTATCAAAATAAAACAAGGCACCATCGAAACGGGATCCGAACCCGCGATCGCCGGTTATGAGCCGACTGCTAACCATTCAGCTATTCGTAATTGCTGTTAGTGCCTTTGTCAATCGACGCAAGCACAAAATACCATCCCGGAAAGGCTTTTTCATGGAAAAAAAGTTGCGAACTCTCCTTTTTCAAGAAAAGTCCGCAATTTTTTGGTTTTATTCCTGTGCCAGCATCGCCATTTGCCGGTCAAGCCGCTCCCTGATTTGAGAGACCATGCTCTCCGGCGCCGTGACCTTCAGCACCGGGCCGAAGGAGAGGACCCGGATCAGGATCTCCGTTTCATCCCCCTGCTTGTAATTCAGGGTGATGCGGTAGTGCTTGTCATCGATCCGCTCCGTTTCCTTTTCCAGATCCGTAAAGTGGAGCATCGCGCGCTCAAGGGCATTGCGGGAGTCGTACAGATCCATGACCAGGGTTTTCTCCCGTTCATTCGGCCGCTGGTACTCGTTTTCGTCCCAAGGCTCGAGAATGTGCACCGAATCCATGCGGGAGAGATTGATCGTCCGCGGTTTGCCCCCGAATCCCGTAATCAGCCGGAACTTATCATCCTTGGAAGAGTACTCCAGCTTATAGGGGATGCAGATATAGCTTTGTCTGGTGCCGCGATGACCGTGAAAACGCACACGCAGCTTTCGCTTCTCATGCATCGCCCGGAGGATCATACGGAAATGCTCGATATAACGCAGATCGGAATAATCGTCCCCGTTTGAATAACGGTCGTAGTAGACGAACTGATCCGGAGTGAAGAGGGGCTCCACATCTTCCAGGCCTTCTTCGGACGGCGCGAACAGCCGGATCCGCGGGTCGAGCAGGAGTGCCTTCAGCCACTGCTTTTCCAGGGCCGTAAGCGGGGAATGCGGCTCCCGATGCAGCGGAGTGCCGAAGTCCTGCGTCAGCAGAGGCCAGCTGCCGTCCGTTAGCTTGGCAGGGATCGTGAACAGGCTTTCACCGAAAGCGTTCTGAAGAACGGTGCGGGTCAGTTCCCGTTCGGTCAGCGTGCCCTCCACAGCTTTGGCCAGGACGGCGGAGACAGCCTTGAAGTAAGAGCCATAGACTTCCGAGAAGATCATTGCGGGTCACCCCCTCCGTACATCTCGGCCATGCGCCGGATGTCATCATAAAACCGATCGACGACATACCGGTTGTCGCTTTCGAAGCGGACAATGCGGCCGATGAATGTGCGCGCCCAGGTGACAAGCTCGCCGGCATCATAGACGTCTGCAACAAACCTGTAGGTGTGCTCATCGACTGCCTCAATGCGGCCGTGACGCTTTTCGCGCTTCAGCCGGTCAATGATATAGCTCTCTTCATCCCCTACACGCAGGGTGAGCTCGACATGGTCAACGCTATAGTCACCGCCGGTGGAAACGCCCCAGAGGTTTTCATCAAACTTATCTGCAAAGCCCTCGTATTTTTCATATCGCGATTCGACCGGTCCGGGCGTAATGGAGCGGATGTTGTCGAGCCGGAAAAACATCGGCTTGCGGAACTTGTAGTGATACGCCAGCAGATACTCCCGCCCGTTCTGCGTGCTGATATAGAAGCGCAGCGGATAGACCCTGTGCTCGTGCTCTGCATCTTTGCGGACACTGAAGTTAACGATATCGATGCATCGTTTTTCCTTCATGGCGCAGAGCGCGTCAAACAGGATCTGCGTATCCAGCGTATGGAGCAGGTAGTGGTGTTTGTAGCTGAAATACTCCGGGGCTTCGGACTGCCGGTCGAGCAGATAAGACCCGACCACGCCGAACGGCGCTTCTTCAGAAAAGAAAGCCGCGGCATCTTCCCAGGCGGAAATGTCGACATTGTCCTCCGCAAGGCGGAAGTACAGAAACCGGCCGCGCTTCTCGTCCCGGAGGATCCCCATCTCCGTGTATTCTTTCAGCTTTTTGCGCACGGTGGATTCATCGATTTCGAACGGGGTATCCGTGTGGGACAGATAGTCTGCAACACCATCGGTGATCTCGCCGACACGGAGGGCAGCGTCGTCAGCAAGAATATCCAGGACGCAGAAATGCAGTACGATATCCTTGTCAGTAAAGCTCTTTGCCTTCCAGGCGTTGTGCAGCGGGTTGAAAGTTACGCTGCGGTTATCCACAGAGATGAAGACGTTTTTGCCCTCGGCCGTGTGCCGGAAAGCCATGTAGCCGCCAAGCCAGCTCTCGATACGGCGGCGCTCATCGTCATAGCTGCGCGCGCTCTTTTTCGTATAGTCCTCGCGGCTTTTGAAGCCGTAGACGTAGAAGTCCCGCATATAATCGCGGATCTTTTCGAAGCTCTTGATAAGTTCGCTGTAGGCCATGTCTTCACCTCCTCTTCGTTTCTATTCCGAATCCAATGACAACTCTGCGATCCGACTTACCGTTTGTCTGATCCCTTCCATTGTCCCGGCGTCCGGGATGCCGCGCTCATTACAATAGACACGCTTGTTCCACTCAAGCATGATCGATGCGCAGTCGCAGCTGACTTCTTTGCCCAGGACGGCATTGGGAACCAGGCTGCCGGAATAGGGAAAGTTCCGCGCCGTAACGAACCCCTCTGCCCGAAGGCAGAACTCCGCGATGGAAACGATCCCCGGGGGCGTGTATTTCTCGTCGATCCCCAGACAGACGTCGGGCGTCCTCTCTCCGCTGCACAGCCGATCCCGGGGCACGATATCATCCGAGAAGCTATGCATATCCAGCAGCAGAAGGCGCGGATACTCAACGCACGCCCGGTTCAACTTCTCATGATGCCCATGATACCAGACCAGCGTCTCCCGGCGCAGTTCGGCAGAAACCGTCTTGATCCGTGTCCCGTCATAGGCCCGCTCGTAGCAAAAACCCATCCCGAGCCGCTCCATCGGCTCCTCCGGGCCAGGAAAACGCTCCACATCGCAGAGCAGGCGGCTGACAGGGAAATACAGGGTGTTCCCGCTGTTTCGCCATGCAGTGGGCACCATCTCCAATACTCCTGTGTCCCTCATCCGTTCATGATAGGACAAAAACTGTTCTTTGGGGATGCAGACGGATTCCATGAGTTCTTCCGGGAACGTTGTTCCGTCATGGGGCACATGGAATAAGGGAAAACGCTTCTTGTTATTGCTCATCGCAGCCTCCTTATAATGCACCATAAAGAGGCTGTGGATATCCATCGTCCGCCGCTTATACGGCTGTCAAGCTTTGGCACCTTACCTTCCGGCAGGTTGCCGTGCGGTCAACGGGCTTGTCCCTCGCGCACTCTCTATGGTCGAATATGAAATTGTTTAGGGTATTTATGAAGAAAAATAGGATGCAGCTATGTTATTCGCTTTACAGTATTCATACAGGCCGAAGACACCTTTGTCGTGGCTGAATCTCACACATACAGCTTCCAGCTTTTCCTCATCTGTTTTGTCTGCTATTCCCATCAAGGCAAAGAGCCTGCCGGTGTTTTCTTCATCAAGCGAGAGCGTATAATCAAAGTCATCCGTCCTTCTGAACTCTTCTACATATTATCGTCCGGCAGAACGGGCAGCTTCTCGGCCTCATCCACTCAGGATAGATCATGCTTGGCTCTGCCCATCACCGGCTGGCATTTGGGACAAACCTCATACGGCTTGCTGTATGCCGCACCGCGCCGGGAGCAGATATACTCCGCCCTGAACAGATGCGTCTCCTGATTCCAGCGTACACGCTTCATTCTTTTTCACCCATTTTCTCTATAAGGTCGTGCAGGCTTTTGTCGTGCTGTGCCCGGGAGATCGCACCGTGTGCCAGAAACCCCGCGAGGAGCTCCTTCTCCCGCAGAAACAGCTGATGGTTTTTCTCCGCATAAGTCAGCTTTTCCCAGGTCTGGTTGTCGATTTTCGTGTCCATAAAGCCATTCACGCCTTCCGGATTGCAAAAATGAAGATCCGCTATTTCCCGGCCTCCGATGTAATACTAACGCACAAGGTGTCCAATAAAACGGACTCTGTTCGATCCGGAGGCCTGTGCAGGAGAGAAATTATAGCATAAAAGCGCAAAAATATCGAGATACTATTGGTATAACTGGTACAATGCCCTGCCCCCCCCACCGGAGACAGCAGCACGGCCGCAGCCGCAGTATTTGAAATCATGCCGATACGCGCTCTCTATGGAAATGATCCTCAGGCTGAGGACCGCTGCTGTGTTCTTTCGCGGGAATATTCCGATGAGCCGGTGTTAAGCGAGCTGATCGACCACATCGATGTGTACGAGACGCAGGGAACGGGCAAAAATAAAAACCCGACGCCTTGTCATTTACTACAAGTTCGTCGGGTATTTGGACATTTACCCCGCGCAGTGCCATCCGAACTGCACTGCCGACATCCGCGAGGGCGTTGCCGTGGAGTATGTTTCCTGCGAGCCGCCGGGTGGTTTGGAAGAGCTGTTTCCGAAGGGATACGGCATGGATGAGGATTCTTTTGAGGAAGAAGAAACGGAGCAGGCGTAAACCTGCTCCGAAAATAAGATTCATCTGTGATTACAATGCCGGCTGAAACATTCATTGATAGTTTCAGCATAAAGAGAACGGGAATGCTTGTTAGGATTATCGTTGGAATTTTTCTTTTCAAGATATACTTCCAACACCTCATCCCAATGTCCGTTAGTTTTTAAGTAATCGGCTCTGGATTCAAGTTCTTTATATGGTTGCGTTTGAAATTCCCACGAAAAGTAATTGTGTTCTTTGTTGAAGCGAATGTATTGCTGGCCGTCTTGTCCTTCGTAGACAACCGCAAAATCACAACTGTGAGTAATTCGCGAATGCCAAGGATCCACGGTTTTCATTGAAATTACCCGTGTGGACTGCTCACATTTGGTATAACCGTAATCTCTCATAAAATGCGAGAAGGCTTTATGCAGAATTGTTCTCATGTCCTCCGGTGAGTAATCTTCATTATCGTCATTCACAGCAATGTTGACATCGAAATCAAAACCAACATTAGCCATAGGATCATATGTAATCATATTACGACTTGAACTACCGATAAATGTAAACTGAAAAGTGAACTCCCCTCTGACATAATCCTGTACTCTGTTGAGGAGTTCAATAAGCTGGGTCTTGTATGGCGCGGCTTCTTTTTTGGAAACGTACTTAAAATGATACATTTTCATTACCTCCTAAAAATAATCCCATGCCGCCCATTCAGCTTTTCCCGCTAAATCATAAGAGCATACTCACAAATGATGCTCCTGTCAATACTTTCAGAAAAAAAGAAGCGGATGTAACTGAAATCAGTTACATCCGCTCGATATGGTTGCGGGGAATGGACTTGAACCAATGACCTCCGGGTTATGAGCCCGACGAGCTACCAACTGCTCTACCCCGCGATATTGCAAGAGTTATATTACCACAGTTTGTGCCGCCCGTCAACACCCAAACGAAAAAATATTTTGACGGTCTTCGCCGTCAGCCCTCCATCTGCCGCCCGAGGAATCCCGCCACCGTCTGCGCGAGCTTGAATTCCAGATCCGTCGCCGCCGGAGAGCCGGGGTGCGAGAGGAACATCACACAGCCAAGCACGTCGCCCTCGGCCAGAATCGGCGCGGCCACCGCGATGGCGTGATCCTCCGCCGATTCGACTGGCCGGGGCGCGCGGCTGCCCGAATCCGTGCGCACGGCGCGGCGGTTTTCCATGATCTCCTCCAGCGCCTTGCTGACAGGTTTTTCCAGCAGCTCCTTTTTCCCGCCGCCGGATACGGCGATCATGCTGTCGCGGTCACATACGGCGACCGTCCCGCCCGTGGACTTATAGAGCGATTCGCAGATCTCTGCGGCATAGTTGCTCAGCTCGCCCATGGGCGAATATTTTTTGAAAATGACCTCGCCGTCCTTCTCCGTGTAGATCTCCAGCGGGTCACCCTCGCGGATGCGCAGGGTGCGGCGGATCTCCTTGGGGATGACGACGCGGCCGAGGTCGTCGATGCGGCGCACGATTCCAGTTGCTTTCATACTCTCGAACCTTTCCTGCCCGTCCCTTGGGACGGAGCGTATTCTTTTCGTTCCGGTCCCGCCGGGGCGCCGCTCCCGCCGCCGGCCGTCTGCCGTTTACGGGTTTATTATCCGCGATCGCCGGTAGGTTATTCCATTTTGCCCGCAGGTTAAATTTGTCAAAGTGCGGTCCGTGACGGACGAAGCCCCGCCGCCAGCGCCCGATCCGTGCGCGGCTCCTGCGGGTAGTCAAAGCGCAGGACGCGGCAGTCCCCGGAGAGCGGACCCACATGGTCCATCCACATCTCCAGCGTGTTCACCACCGGACTCCCCCGGAACCGTTCATCCCGCAGCAGACGGCGGGTAAGCCGAAGATCCCGGCGGGCGATCAGCTTATCGTTTCCGTCGTACAGCGGCGTAACCGTGTTGACGAATATTTTAAAGGTCTGCTCCCGCGGAAGGTGCCGCTCAAAAAACGGGTTAATGGCATGGATTCCCTCAAAAATCACCACAGAATTGGAGTGGATACACAGTTCGCGCGTCTCCTTTGCGGGCCGGCCGGCCGGAAAGTCAAAACGCGGCAGTTGAGTGCAGCCCTTCTGGAGCAGCTCCTGCATACAGTTTTCCAGCGCGTCCAGCCGCAGGGCCTCCAGCGCTTCATAATCATAGCTGCCATCCGGAAGCCGGGGAGCCAGCTCCCGTCCGCGGTAAAAATCATCCATAGACACCGTATGCGCATCCACGTCCATCTCCCGCAGACGGTCCCGCAGCAGCAGCGCCGTCGTCGTTTTTCCCGAAGAGGAAGGACCGGAAAGCATGACCAGACAGCGGCTTTCAAACCCGACGGCCAGATAACGGGCCAAGCGGTCGATCTTCTGGTTGTACCGTTCCTGTTCGTACCGGACGAAGCCCTGAGGATCTTCTCTGGCAAGGCGGTTGACGTCTTCCAGATACAGCGTTCGTTTTTGAAATTTGGATTGCATGGCAATCATCACCCGCCCTTTTCCCTGCTTTTCATCATATTCCGCGTTCAGACCGTAAGTTTCGTATGCCAGTGTACTAGTATACGGAAAAGCCCGCAAAGAAATACAGCCCCGCTTTGTTCTTCCAATTTTATTGCTTTATTCCGCTCTTGTCAACCAACCTTCCCGGAAAGAATATCCAACATTCAATATGAAAAAGACAATCCATCCGTTCAAAAACAGATGGATTGTCCGACAAAAGGATTACGCGGTTTTTCAGAAGCCTCGCTTTTGTATTTAGAGGCATATCGCTTTCGCATTGCTCCAGTAAGCGAACTGGTTTTCCATTCGCTTTTTCTGGTCGGCAGTCACGCCGCTCATTTTCTTTTTGGCGGCATTAACCGCCGCATCGATCGCCTGAATTCTCGCTTTGGTATAGACCTCTTCGGGATCCGGCGGAACCCAGCAGATCGTGCTTGTGGAGCGGCATTGCTCGCTGCTGTCCGCCAGCGCTTTATAATAGGCAAACATTTCCTTGGAAGCGCTGCCGAACAGTTTGTCACAGGCATCCTGAAGAATCTGTTCTCCGGTCAGGCTGGAATCCCACATTCCCTTAGAGGAAACATACCATAACGGCCAACGGACCTCAAAGCTCTTTTGCGTTTTTTCATGATAGGTTGCACTCGGTCCCTGATCGTAATAAACATAGGAAGCGCCGTTGCTTTTCCAGAGCTTCTGGTTCCGGGTGGCGACGTTCCCCTGCACCCATGGAATTTCCGCCCATTCCGCTTTATCGGCGGCGATGCAGTTCCATTCCCAAATAGAAATGTTCTTCACCTTGGCCTTCTGAATATAACCCTTGAAATTTTCCAGCCAAGACTGGGTGTAGGTGTTATGGGTGATAGCGTTATAACCGGTGGGAATTTTCAGATTCAAATCCAGCGGGAGGGTCATGCTGGTTTCCCGGCAGAACATAACGTCCACGTTGGGTTCCGCCTGAATGGACGTCTTGGGTGCGAAATAGATGGAGTGATAACTCAGAATCGTGAGCTTTTTATCGGGGTATTTTTTAGCAACCGCTTTCGCCACATTGTTAGCAAAGGTCAGCAACTCGTCGGTATCGTTTCCCAGCGCGCAGTTTTTGCATTCGCACCAGTTCTTCTCCCACCCGTCGTTGGCACCGATGCCGAAATTGGTCAGGCTGGGATCCGCATCGAATCTTGCGATAACCTTTTTGGCTACCTCCGCGGCAAATTCCTTATTGGTATAACAATACTGCCAGTAAGTATCCGAAGCGCTGTAGGGGTCCCGCTTGCCGTTGACCTCGGCAAACCATTCCGGATGCGTAGGATAATATTCTTCGCGTGATACCAAGGTGGCGATATTGTGCCCGATGTTTTTCTTGTCCCCACCCATATACCAGCGTTCGGAAAATTTCTGATAGTTATACCACACATTGCTTATCCGCGCGGAAAACTGCGGCGTATGATCGACGTCCAGTTTTCCGATACGCAGCGTTTTTTTCTCCGGTATCACCTGCCACAGTTCGTCGGGCCCAAACCATCCGCAGCCCAATTTCTCCAGAAACATGGTGACGGCGAATTGCGTTCCAGTAAACAGGCTGTCGTCGTTTCCCATCAGGACAAGTCTCTCCCCCTCCCGGCGGAGGATTACCCTTTCATTCTCCGGAAACCCGTGGGGAATCGGAATGCCCATCTCCACGGTCTCCCGGGATTCCCCCACCAAGATGCGTGGTCCGGCAACCTCCTCCTCGTCTGAACGAAGAGAAAGAAGAGCGCCGCTCATTCGATAAATTGTTTCCTGCAAATCTCTTGCCGCGGCCGCAGCTTTTTCCGTCGGATTTTCCGCCAGAATAATCGATGCACAGGGACGGCCTTCTTCTGTCAATATCATATCCGGATAAACCGGGGCGCGGTTTCCAAGCATATAATGCTTCCCCTCTCATTTTTTCGAAAGACCCATAAAAACAATCACGGTTTCTCATAATGACCGTTTGCAATTTATGTACTTTTTTTCACTGCGCCCTCACTATAGCACAACAAAATCAGCATCACAATACGGCGAAGGGAAGTCGTTGCATAATCGCAACCAACACTTTATAAATGGACAACCTGACTGATTTATCCAATAAAATCCAGCAATTTTTAACGGGATTATCTATTTATCTTCTTAATGTTCTCCAAAGCGGCCATTGGAAGCAATCGTTTGTCCGTTAAAATTCTTAGCAAAAACGGAACACATCCAAAGCAACATATTCTCTTGTTTTCAAAAAGAAAACAGGGTAAAATTAGAAGACATATTTGTCCGCATACTATTTGCCGTGTTGCCGTGTTGCGGAATCTCGAAGGGGAAACGGCTTCGGTCCGCTTATCCTTCCGTTTTCAGAAAGCAGGTAGAGACTATGAAATTCTGTGTTGTTCAACCGTTTTCTTCAACCGATTTTTCCCTGTCGGATTCCTGCTTTCAATGGATGATGGATACGCTTGATCAGTGCGACGACAGCATGGATCTGATCGTTCTGCCGGAATACGGCGACGTTCCCTGTCTTGCCGGCACGCGGGCGAAAAATCGTCCGTCGCAGTGCGGATTTCGCGGTTGCGCACCGAGTCCGACAGA
>ERZ773148.3193-NODE-3193-length-11506-cov-4.569557_pt1 | contig 11506 bp, 7 predicted proteins | sample MGYA00580846_ERZ773148 | MGnify/ENA primary metagenome ERZ773148 (study PRJEB29015, sample SAMEA2737879) | human gut metagenome | biome: human gut; feature: human-associated habitat; material: faeces | place: China | collected 2012 ...
AATGGATTCCGTGAAATTCGCCTGCTGCCACTTCTTGTCCGGCGGATATTGGCCGCGCCGTGGACGTCGATGACCAGCACCACCAGCTTGCCCGCCTCGAGGCGCTTATCCACCTCTTCGCGGAGGGTGCCATAGTAGTTGCCGTTGTAGAAGTTGTGCTCCACCACCTGATCATTCTCGATCAGCTGCTGGAACTGCTCACGGGTGCGGTAGTAGCAATCCACACCCTCCTGCCGCCTTTACCGCCGAACAGATCCGCGACCTCAAGGCGCACGGCAACGGCACGTTCTACATGGACGAGATTCTGCGGACGGCCATGCAGCAGAACTACAACGTCAGCGTATCGGGCGGCGGCGCCAATACGACCTATATGATTTCGGCAGGCTATTACGATCAGGAGAGCAACTTCGAAGGTCCCGATTACGGCCGCCAGCGTTACAATTTCCGTACGAACATCACCACCGAATACAAACGCGTGAAGGTAACGGCCCTGCTCTCCTATTCGCACGAGAACAGCAAGACGACGACCGACGGTTCGACCATCGCCAACGCGATGCGTATTCCCACCTATTACTATTACCGTCAGTACGATCCCGTGACGGGCAAATACCTGCTCAACGACAAACTGACCGACCGCAACTCGCTGGGCCTGCTCGAAGACAAGGCTGAAGAAGTTAAGACGGAAGTCAATCCTTTCGGAACTTATACACCGCAGCCTCAGAAAAAGGCTGAGCCGGCTCCTGCTCCGAAGGCTGAACCAAAAGAACTTCAGTCCGAAGCCATCAATCCGTTCGACCAGGCTTTCAGTCGCCCGATCGCAACGCCTGATGCCGGCGGTTTCGAAGGCCCGAAAGATAACACGATTTTCGGCAACTTCCACGCCAGCAACAACATCCGTCCTGCCAGCGACGTGTTCGCAACCCTGAATCCTCAGGCCGGCAACGGCAATGACAGCGGTCTGTGGACGGCCAATCAGCACAACGGCGCACCTGAGGCTAAAGGTCAGGGCGCAGCTGAAGCCAAGGCTGAAGATGAAAAACCGCGTTTCGAATACGGCATCCCCGCTTTCCTGCGCAAGAAGAACTAAGGTTTGGCCGCATCTATGATCAAACAGAGAACGCTTAAGAAGGTCTTCATCTTCTTGTTGGCCAATGCCATACCGAGACCAAACTCGCAGAAGTCCTCGAACAGAGAGTTGTCGAAGGCAGGACCCTGGCCCTTGGCGTTGGTGGTATAAGGAGTAGAAGGAATAGATGCAGAGTAGATGGAAGAGCAACCTGTAGCGTTGGCAATCATCTCGCGGTCACCGAAGAGCTGAGAGATGAGCTTGACGTAAGGAGTCTCACCGCAACCAGCGCAAGCACCGGAGAACTCGAAGAGCGGCTGAGCGAACTGAGAGTTCTTAGCGTTCTGCTTGATGTCTACGAGATCCTGCTTAGACTTGACGTTCTTCACGAGCCAATCCCAGTTCTGGGCTTCCTGCTTCATAGCAGGCTCATCGATATTGAACGGTACCATCTTCAGGGCCTTTTCACCCTTCTTGCCCGGGCATACATCGGCGCAGTTGCCGCAGCCGAGGCAGTCGAGGACGGAGACCTGAATGCGGAAGTTCATACCCTTGAGGGCCTTCGGAGCCAGAAGGTTCAGCGTGGGAGCCTCGAAGCCCTTAGCCTCCTCTTCGTCGAGGACGAAGGGACGAATGCAAGCGTGAGGACAAACGAATGAGCACTTGTTACACTGGATACAGTTCTCAGAGTTCCAGACAGGAACCATGGCCTCGACGCCACGCTTCTCGTAAGCAGCGGTGCCATTCTTCCAGGTGCCGTCAACAGTGTCGTTCTTGACGAAGTCGCTGACCTTGAGGAGGTCGCCGGCCTGTGCATTGATAGGACGGACAAGCTCCTTGACGAAAGCGGGTGCGTCGCCCTGCTCGTCGTCGTCTTCAGGCAGATTAGCCCAGGCGGGATCGACAGTGAGCTGCTTGTACTCGCCGCCACGGTCTACGGCAGCGTAGTTCATCTTCACGATATCCTCACCCTTCTTACCGTAAGACTTCACGATGAAGGCCTTCATCTGCTCTACGGCGAGATCCTCGGGGATAACCTTTGTGATGCGGAAGAAAGCAGACTGCAGAATGGTGTTGGTGCGGTTGCCCAGACCAATCTCGCGGCCTATCTTGCTGGCGTTGATATAGTATACAGTGATGTTGTGCTGTGCGAAGTACTTCTTGACGTGGTTAGGAATGAACTTCACGAGCTCCTCGCCGTCGAAGATGGTGTTGAGCAGGAAAGTGCCGTTGTCGCGCAGACCACGTGTGACATCGTACATGTGGAGGTAAGCCTGGACGTGGCAAGCCACGAAGTTAGGCGTGTTCACCTGATAAGCGCTGTGGATGGGCTCGTCGCCGAAACGCAGGTGAGAGCAGGTGAAGCCACCGGACTTCTTAGAGTCGTAAGAGAAGTAAGCCTGGCAGTACTTGTTGGTGTTGTTACCAATGATCTGCACAGAGTTCTTGTTGGCACCGACAGTACCGTCAGAGCCCAAGCCATAGAACTTAGCCTCGAAGAGAGAGTCACCACCCATAGGAATCTCCTCAACCTCAGGCAGAGAAGTGAAGGTGACGTCGTCGACGATACCCACTGTGAAGTGGTTCTTTGGCTCGGGGAGCTCCAGGTTGTTGAAGACAGAGATGATCTTTGCCGGTGTGGTGTCGGAAGAACCGAGACCATAGCGGCCGCCAACGATGAGGGGCTTGCGAGGATCGTCGTAGAGCGCGCTCTTCACGTCGAGATACAGCGGCTCACCCTCAGCGCCGGGCTCCTTGGTGCGGTCGAGGACAGCGATGCGCTTCACGGTGTCGGGGATGGCCTTGCGGATAGCCTCAACAGAGAACGGACGATAGAGGTGGACAGCCACCATACCGACCTTCTTGCCCTGCTTGGTGAGGTAGTCGATAGCCTCGCGGGCAGGCTCTGTGGCAGAACCCATGAGGACGATGATGTTCTCAGCATCCTTGGCGCCATAGTAGTTGAAGAGGTGATACTCACGGCCCGTGATCTTGGAAATCTCAGCTAAGTGCTTCTCCACGATCTCTGGCACCTTGTCGTAGTAGGCGTTGCAGGCCTCGCGGTGTGTGAAGAAAGTCTCAGGGTTCTCAGCAGTACCACGTGTGACAGGGCGCTCAGGTGAGAGGGCACGGTCGCGGAAACGCTTGATCCACTCGGGATTAACGAGCGGGCGGATGTCCTCCATATCCATCTCCTCGATCTTGTGGTACTCATGAGAAGTACGGAAGCCGTCGAAGAAGTTGATGAAAGGTACGGAGCTCTCAAGTGTAGAGAGGTAAGGAACAGCAGAGAGGTCCATGACCTCCTGTACGGAACCGGAGCAGAACATAGCGAAGCCGGTCTGGCGGCATGCCATGACGTCCTGATGGTCACCGAAGATACAGAGAGAGTGGCTGGCCAGTGTGCGCGCTGAGACGTTGAAGACGCAGGGCAGCAGCTCGCCGGCAATCTTGTACATGTTAGGGATCATCAGGAGCAAGCCCTGAGAAGCGGTATAGGTGCTTGTCAGAGCACCTGCCTGAAGGGAACCGTGGACAGCACCGGCGGCGCCACCCTCGGACTCCATCTCCTGGACAGAGACTGTCTGACCGAAGAGATTCTTGCGGCCTTTAGCGGCCCACTCATCAACGTGCTCTGCCATCGGTGATGACGGAGTGATAGGATAAATGGCAGCCACCTCGGTGAACATGTAGCTCACGTGAGCGGCGGCGGTGTTACCATCACAAGTGATGAACTTCTTTTCTTTTGCCATTGTTCTTAAAAATAGAATTTATGAATGTTTATGTATCTGTCTTTATATTGTCTTTTCATTTCCCCGTCCGCTCAGTAGAGGAAGCCGAAGAGCCAGAGGGGTATCTGGTTGTCGTAGCCTATCTCGGTGTTGTAGCGGGCGTAGATGGTGTCTTTGTTGAAACGGGGCTTGCCAGTAGCCAGGGCGTCGCAGACTTTGAACTTGCGCTTGTCGTCGATGATATAGGTCTGTGGCTTGGGCCCCTCGTTGACGAGATGGTCTTTCCACATGGTGTTGACGAAGAAAGTCTCCATCAGCTCCTGACGGTCCACCTCAATGGGATAGATGGCATACATGAGATTGGGGTTGTGCATCATGATGCGGGCCGGCTTCTTGGGAAATTCCATGTCGGGGTAGTACATGATGTTGAGCAGGCGTGCGTCGGCGAGATATTTGATATAGTTCATCACCGTGGCGCGGCTGGTATTGATCTGCTGAGCCAGCTGGCTGACGTTGGGCGCCTTGAATCCCTCTACGGCGAGGAGATAGAAAAGCTTCTTAATCTTGGTGAGGTATTTGAGCTCTATCTGCTTGATGAGGAGGATGTCGACCTCTATCATCATGTTCATGGTTTTGAGAAGATTCTCGGAGAAGTTGCTGTTCTCAAGGAAGAGCGGGTAGAAGCCGTGGTGGAGGTATTCCTGAAAATACGGCTTGGGACTTATCTCGGGGAGAATCTTTTTGGCGATATGCTCGTGGTTGTTGACAATCTCGTCAAGGGTGTAGGCCCGGAAGTTGGTGCCGGCTCTGAGATTGAGATATTCGCGGAAGGAGAAACCGCGGAGATAGTAGAACTTCAAGATGTCCTTGATGGCCGGATAGTCGGTCTTCAAGCGCATGACGCTGGAGCCTGTGAAGACAATCTTTAGGTCGGGATAGTTGTCATAACACTTCCGAAGCTCCATGCTCCAGTTGGGCTGCTTGAAAATCTGGTCCAAGAGTAACACCTTGCCGCCTTGCTTGACAAACTCTCCTGCAAACTCGGCGATGCCATGGCCCTGAAAGTAGAAGTTGTTCATGTTGACATAGAGACACTGTCGGTCGTCTTTGCCAAACTTCTCCTTGGCGTAGGATAAGAGAAAGGTGGTCTTCCCAACACCACGCGTGCCCTTGATGCCTATCAGCCGGTGGTTCCAGTCGATATCATCCATCAGGCTACGGCGTACTCTTGCGTCGGTGTGCTCAACGAGGTAGGCGTGCGTTCTGAAGAAAGATTCCATCAATTCCATAGTGTCATTCTTGTCAGTGCAAAGATACTAAGATAATTTAGCATTGCAAACTCTACATTGCAAAACTTTGTGTTTTTAGTTTTTTTTTAATGTCATGTGCCATGAAGTTCTATGAAGTTGTTACCTTTGTGGAAAAGAGTTTTTTTTCGAATGAGAATATTTATCTTCAATCCAGAGCACGATATTGCCTTGGCTTCCAACTTAGAGCATTTCACGGCTCCCCACGCCGGGCGTGAGCTGCGTCATGACCTTGGCTTTCTGCCAGCCCTCTGGGCCGATGCCGACGACTATGTCTTGGTCGACGATGTGGAGGCTGCCCGTGAGGCGATGCGGAAACTGAGCATCACCATGAAGGCACATGTTGTTGACAAGGATATGATTTTCAGCGTATTGGATAAAAGTATTGGTAATGCTACTGTGAACCCTTGGGGCTGGGATCTTGCCATGCGCAACTATATGAAGCGTGTGGGTGTCAGCCTGAGCTGTCTGCCGAGCAATGCCAAGCTGAATATCATTCGTGAGGTCAGCAACAGGGCGTGGGCTTCAGAACACCTGCTTGCCCCCTTGCGCGGGATTGACAGAACGGTGGGATTGAGCGAGCGGCTGACGGATGTGGACAGTGTGGAGCGATTTCTGAACCTTCACCATCGTGTCGTGCTCAAAGCGCCTTGGAGCAGTAGCGGCCGCGGTATCAGATATGTCGCAGACAGTGAGCAGGACGGCTTGCAGGCTAACTACGGGCTCACGCTGCAATTGAAAGGCTGGGTGAACAATGTCATTCAGCGGCAGGGAGCTGTCATGGCAGAGCCTTACTATAATAAGGTGTTGGACTTTGGTATGGAGTTTACGAGTGACGGCAACGGTCGCGTCAGCTATGAAGGACTTTCAATATTCCATACGGTCAATGGCGCCTATACGGGCAATATTATTGACGATGAGGCGCACAAGTCGGCATGGCTGTGCCGCTATATTCCGCAGTCGCTGCTTGTCAAGGTGTGTGGGCGTGTGGAGAGTCTGCTGTCTGAGAAGCTGAATGGTGTCTATGCCGGACCTTTCGGTATAGACATGATGGTGGTGAGAGTGGGCAACAGCTTGGCGTTGCATCCGTGTGTGGAGCTGAACCTCCGTATGACAATGGGCTTTGTAGCGTTGCTGCTCAACCGGTTGCACCATATTGAGCAGCAGACAATGAGAATAGGCTATACCGATGGTCGGTATAGCCTGAATATTCAGAATCTGAAGTCGAGCTCGCAGTCCACAATACTGTAGTTGTGGTCGTCGCTGAGCTTGCGGTTGGCGCGGCTCTTGTCGTTGACAAGGGCGTACTCGATATTGAGCTGTATGTTCTTGGAGAACATATAGTCGGCGCCAACCTCGTAGTATGTCTTTGCGGTATTCCAGTCGGCCGACTCGCGGTAGGTATCCCAGCGGGCCTTGACATGGAGCTTGTTCTTGATGATAGGAGCAATGCCAAGGACGTAGACACCGTCGGACTTGCTGCCTAAGGCTTCATTGATTGCGGTATTGCTACGGTCGGCCTTGGAGGCTTCGGCTTTGGCGAAAGCCTTGCCCGTGGAGTGGATATACTCCGAGCGCAGCGTCCAGTCGTTGGCCCGGTATTCTCCCGAGATAGCATAACGGTGCTTGGGGAGTTTGACGAGCGTACCGTCAGCGCTCTTTCTTGCATAAGATCCCTCGTAGCCAAAGGCACCAATGCGCAGACCCTTGATGGGCATGACCCACAGGCCGCCGATGACATCTTTCTGCTGGTCTACATCTTTCTGATTGATGCCCTGTCCGTTGTAGACGCCAATCTGATAGTGCAGCAGGTTGCGGCCGTTGGCATTCTTGAGGAAGTCACCTTGCAGCTGGATACCGATGTCGCGGCCATTGCTGGCAGCCTCGCCGTCGCGGTCGGAGAAGCCGGCAAACTTCGTGACGTTCTGGCTGTAGGACATGAAGCTCTGGTCGATAGGGTTCATGGGGTTCTCAAAGGTGAAGGCGCGCTTGAACTGTCCGAACTTGACTTTGAAAAAGTCGTACTTCTTCCATTCAGCGAAGATGTCGACAACGCGGATGCCACTGGTGAGGTCGGCCGTAGAACCATTGTACTGGAACTGAACTCTTGCCGTCCAGTCGGGATGCGGGTTGGCATCGATGATAACACGTCCAAGACGGATGTTGAAAGAGTTGGCCTTGGCTCCTTTCTGTCCGGAAGCCTGGTACTGGACCATGCCATAACCGGAGAGCTTGAACATGTTGAGCCATTCGGGCAGTTTTGTTTGTGCGTTTACCACCGTGGCTGACATGCAGGCGATGAGGGCGGTAAGAAAAAACTTTCTCATTAATATAGATATTTAGTTGGTGTCACTGACCTTGCTTCTTGCCGCTTTCTGCCGCTGAAAGCGAAAAGCATGTTGCAAAAGTAATAAAAAAGTTGCATTCCCGCCTTTTGGGTTGAGTTTTTTCTTGGCTTTGCCGCCTTTTTTGCTGTTATAGCGAAAAAGATGGCATAAAATTTGGCCAATCGGCATAAAAGCAGTAATTTTGCACTCGCTAAAGAAAATTAGCACGGGGTGTAGCGCAGTCCGGTAGCGCTCCTGGTTTGGGACCAGGTGGTCGCAGGTTCGAATCCTGTCGCCCCGACATGAAGATGCGTGTCAGAAGTTTTGCTTCTGACACGTTTTTTTATGCCTTACAATGCTGAGGACAGCATGCTATTATCAAAAAAGAGGATGTATATATCCTCTTTCTATTTATTCAGCATTTTGCTGTGGCTGTTCAGCATGTGGTTGCTTGCGTTTGCCGAAATACCATTTGCCAACGAAGTATATCAGGGCGATGGCAACAAGTGCGATGATGACAATCTTGATGTACTCGCCATATTCCATAATCTTATCGTTGAGGTGCTCTTCAGGGACTATGGAGTGGAGATACCAGCCCAGTCCAGCGAGGATGAGATGCCATCCGCCGGCGCCGATAGTGGTGTAGAGCAGGAATTTCCAGTAGCTCATTTTGGACAGTCCGGCGGGGATGGAGATGAGATGCCGGATGCCGGGGATGAGACGTCCTGTGATGGTGGCTACCATGCCGTGCTTGTTGAAGTAGCCCTCACTGTGTTCGACTTTCTTTTGGTTGAGCAGACAGAGATGGCCCAACCGGCTGTTGGCGAAGCGGTAGATGATGGGGCGGCCCAGATAATAACCAGCGAGATAGTTGATGGTAGCGCCGCAGTCAGCTCCTAAGGTGGCGAAGAGTACGACGAGGAAGATATTAAGGTGTCCGGCTGCGGAGTGATAGGCTGCCGGGGCTACGACAAGCTCAGACGGAACGGGTACAACGGTACTCTCAAGGAGCATGAGCAGGAAGACAGTGCCGTAGTTGAGGTTGCTGAGAAGGGATGAGATGATGTTCATTCTTTCTTTTTATGTATGGGATGATGTATGGCGTAATTGTAGAAGTCGCGGACGGCCATGCCGTTGGGGAAGACATCGGACATCTCGCGCTGCAGCCCATAGGGGTTGCGCTCCGTGGCCTTCTTCAGGTCGCTCAGAAATTCGTCCTGAAGGCCTAACTCGTAGTCGGTGCGTACGAGATAAGACCAAAAGTCATTGTAGATTTTGTTGTTGTCAGCGTCGGCGAGCTGCCGTAGAATATCGTGGGCCTGCTGCATATAGCCAGTGTCGAAATAGCAGAAAGCAATGTAGAAACGAATGTTGTTGAGCTCGTCCTTGCTTGTCATCTTGTCGGCATAGGCGAAGTAGGCAGTTGCTTCGGGCAGTTTAGCTGCTAAGAGGGCGAGGTATCCGCGGAGCACAGCCATGTCGGGAGACTTCTTTCCGGTGAACTGCTCTAACTTGTCAGCAATTTCAAAGGCCTTCTCGTGGTTTCCCATGGTGGCATAGATAAGACACATGTTGCGGTAGATGTCCATGCGGTTGGGAGAGAAGGGCGCCGTCAGCTTCTCCGCACGTTGCCAGTAGGTAAGTGCTTCATCGAGCTTGTTCTCAGCCATCATCACAGCCGCAATACCCATGTAGCCCACCTCGCTCATTGGCTGCAAGCGGTTATAGTGGTTGTAGTAAGATACAGCCTCATTGGCATTGCCAAGAATGGTGAGGGCGTTGGCTTTGCTGAGAATGGCATCGGTATCCTCGGAGTCGATGGCAAGGGCATAGTCGCAACTCTCAATGCTGTCGCTGATATCGTTGTTGAGATATTGCGCCGTAGCCAATGCATTCCAGTAAGCATTGTTGTAAGGGTCGTGGTCGAGGAGGGTGTTGAAGATTCTGATACCCTCCTTGTATTTGCCTTTGTTGACAGCGATGCGGCCTTTTATCTCCTTATAGTCGTCATTGTCGGTGTCCTCGCATTCGTTGAGCCATAGCTCGGCGAGGTCGTAGACGTCGTAGTCTACGTAAAGGGTAGCCACGTCGAGACAGAAGTCTTCTCTGTCGTCCTCGTCGATTTCTCCTTTCTTGTCCTGTAGATATTTCTCTGCGTCATCCGCCCTTCCGTCGGCAATCATGATCTCGGCCACCGTGTAATAGTAGTCGAGATCTTGCTTGTCGGCAATCATGTTGGCGTAGTGCATGGCTTCCTCGGCGTCGTGGTCGATAAGTATGGCCACCCTGGCCCGGAAAGCCAAGGGTTGCGTGGCGCCGGGGAACATGCTGAGGGCTGTGTCTATAGCCTCAAGGGCATCATTGAGCCTGCCGTGCAGTTGGTAGTATTCCGCGATGTCTGTATAGTCATCGGGTTCCAGATACAATGGGTGCCCCGCGCTGAGGGCATCCTCGTAGTTCTGTAAGTTGTATTTGAACTGTTTGGTATGGAAAATGTTGTCGCTCAAATTGAAATACTATTTTTTGTTTTGTTTGGCCCAGGTGTCTTTCAGACCTACCGTCTTGTTAAAGACGGGCTTCTCGTCGGTGGTGTCGAGGTCGGCCATGAAATAACCTGTGCGTTGGAACTGCAAATACTGTCCGGGCTTCATCTTTGCAGCGAAGTCCTCGACGTAGCAGTTCTTATAGACATGAAGAGACTCTGGGTTGAGCAGCTCGCGGAAGTCGCGGTCGTCAGCTGAAGGATTCTCTTCCTTGAAGAGGCGGTCGTACTCTCTGACTTCCGCCTTGACACAATCCTCCGCGTTGACCCAATGCAGGGTTCCCTTGACCTTGCGGTCAGCACCTGGCATGCCGCTCTTGGTCTCAGGGTCATATTCTGCCTGAATCTCAGTGATGTTGCCGTCAGCATCTTTGGTGCAACCGGTGCACTTGATGATGTAAGCGTTCTTCAGACGTACTTCCTTGCCCGGCGTCATGCGGAAGAACTTCTTGGGAGCGTCTTCCATGAAGTCGGCACGCTCTATCCAAAGATTGCGAGAGAAAGAAATCTTATGGCTTCCTGCTGTCTCGTCCTCAGGGTTGTTGATGGCGTCCATCTCTTCGGTCTTGCCTTCAGGATAGTTGGTGATGACGAGCTTGACAGGGTCGATGACAGCGGAGACGCGGGTAGCCCGCTTGTTGAGGTCTTCGCGGACGGCAGCCTCAAGGAGTGCCATATCGTTGAGGGCGTCAAACTTGGTATAGCCGATAGAGCGGATGAAGTTCTTGATGGACTCGGGAGAATAGCCGCGGCGGCGCATACCGCAGAGTGTCGGCATGCGTGGGTCGTCCCAGCCGTTGACAAGATGCTCGTCGACGAGGGTGTGGAGTTTGCGCTTCGACATCACGGTGTAGGTGAGGTTGAGGCGGTTGAACTCTATCTGTCGGGGGCGGTTGTCGTCCAGGCCCTGAGCGGCGGTGCCGTCATATTCTTTCAGGAAATCAATAAAGAGGTTGTAGAGCGGACGGTGGGGGACAAACTCCAACGTGCAGATGGAGTGGGTGACACCCTCAAAGTAGTCGCTCTGTCCATGGGCAAAGTCATACATCGGATAGCAGTGCCATTTTGTTCCTGTACGGTGGTGCGGTGTCTGGATGATACGATAGATGATGGGGTCGCGGAAGTGCATGTTGGGGTTGGCCATGTCAAGCTTAGCGCGCAACACCATGGAGCCCTCTACGGCCTCCGGTGTGTTCATCTGATTGAAGAGTCGAAGATTCTCTTCTACGGGACGGTCACGATAGGGGCTGGCGGTGCCGGGCTCTGTGGGCGTGCCCTTCTGTTGGGCTATCTCCTCGGCGGTTTGCTCGTCAACATAGGCATGGCCGTTCTTAATCATCCAAATGGCGAAATCCCACAGCTTCTGGAAGTAGTCGGAAGCATAATAGATATGTCCCCACTGGAAGCCGAGCCACTTGATGTCGTTGAGGATGTTCTCAACATATTCGGTGTTCTCCTTCGACGGGTTGGTATCGTCGAAACTGCCGGCCCGATAGCCCTCCCGGTGCAGGGGCTCCTCCTGGGCCTCCTCC
>ERZ773148.3197-NODE-3197-length-11494-cov-2.646647_pt1 | contig 11494 bp, 8 predicted proteins | sample MGYA00580846_ERZ773148 | MGnify/ENA primary metagenome ERZ773148 (study PRJEB29015, sample SAMEA2737879) | human gut metagenome | biome: human gut; feature: human-associated habitat; material: faeces | place: China | collected 2012 ...
TATGAAGCCATTCAGCTTGATATTTTACTAGAATCTCACTTGTCCGGTTATCTATCTGAAGATCTTCCTTTAAAGAATGTAAAAATTACCGGTTGCTCCTTTAAAAATGTTCCACGTGGTATTGGTAGTCACACTGCAATACTAAACAATCCAGTAGACACGATAGAAATTTCCAACAATACATTTACCAGTCTTAAGAGTCTAGCTATACAGGCAATGAATTACATCAACTGTACTATTACAGGCAATACCATAACTGATACTCCGCAAGGTATCATGATATATTCCGTTCGTGAAAGTGGTACTTTTCTTGCTTCCACAGCAGTAAAAGAAGGACATATTCCATCATCAACCCCGGTTACATATCAAACTCCTGTGAACAATCAAAAAATGGTTATCAGCAATAATACAATTGCAGCTTCAGGTAATGACCCTTATGAAGATTACGAAAATGCCGCTATTTTTGTCAGTGGTTTAAATCTAGGTTCTGCCACTACCGGCTCTGGAGATACAATTCCTGCAGGTAATTATTTTATCAGCGGCATAACCATCTCCGATAATACGATCAATACGGATGGACATGGAATCCGTCTGCAAGACGCCAGGAACTCAACAATAACTGGAAATACAATAACTTATTCTCAGGTTTCAAAGCCTAAAAATACCTTCTATGGCATACAGTTACGCGAATCCTCTACCAATGGAATCATTGACAATAATACAATCAATAAGCCCCTTTCCGGCATACATATATTTGAAAAATCCTCTGCAAAATCCATTTCAGGGAATACAGTAACTACACCAACTAACAATGCTATTATGATAGAAAATGCCTGTGCTACGAATATTTCTTCAAATACGGTTAACAAGCCTGGTATCAACGGAATATTTATTTATAATAATTCTAATGTTGACTTAATCACAGACAACAATATTTCTGCCGGAAATGTCAACATTAACATTGACGGAAGCACAGTCACTGAAATAAGTAAAAATACGCTTTCTTCTGCAAAAACAAACAGTGTATTTTTGCATAACAAATGTACAGTAAATAAACTTTCCAGTAATACCATTAATGCTTCTGGAAAACATGGTGTATTTATCGATTGTGCTACTGCCAAAACCATAAAAGCCAATACGATACAATCACCTGCTATTACTGGTGTACATGTATATAACAACAGCAAAGTTTCTACCATTGCGAATAATCAAATTACCTCACCTGGTAAGTATGGCATCTGTGCCGAAAAGAGTACTGCAAGAACTATCTCTGGCAACTCAATCAGCAAACCTGCCAATACAGGTATTTTTATCTTTACCAAAAGCAAAACAGGTACAATATCCGACAATACCATTACCTCTGGAAAAGATAAAGGAATTGCGATCAACTCTGTAAAGTGCAAAATGACGATCAGTGGAAATACAATAAAAAAATGCAAGGCTTACCCTATTTATTGCAACCCTGCCTCTACCTCCTACGCAATTACGTTGAAGAAAAATATCATAACAGGCAATTCAAAAAAAATTGATGGTATCCGTGCTGACTCAGGTAAACTTATTCTTAGCAGCAATACAATCTCTTCCTGTAGTAGGGCGATTATTCTTTCTTCCAAAGTAAAGGGGACTGTTTATCCGAATACTTTCAAAAAGAATACTTATAATAATGTAAAAGTTAATTCCAGTTATGTTAATACATTAACTGTAAAATCACTTTCCGGAAAATCAAAGTCAGCAAAAACAGCTACATTAAATTGGAAAAAACTTTCATCAGCTTCCGGCTATGTTGTTTATCGTTCAGCCTCCAAAAATGGCAGCTATACAAAAATTTCTACGATAAAAAAGAATAAAACCATTACCTATAAAGATTCTAAATTAAAGAGGAAGTCTACTTATTACTATAAAATTGTTCCATACACTACAATAGGAAAAACTACAGTTTATGGACTAGATAGTAAGATTGTATCCATCAAGATCAAATAACCAATTTTTATAATACAACTACACTATCATAACAAAAGCAGATGGCATTTGAATCTTTCAAATAAACCATCTGCTTTTTATAATCAAAACATTTTTTTAATTTTCTTCCAAATTTTATTTTTGAAAGCATCTCGCTGCAATTGCTGCTCTGATTTCGGTGTATCCTCCACATCAGGAAGCTTAATTTCACTAATAATTCCCTGACTTTGTAATTCATCTACATATTTTTTGTACTTTCTCAGGTTTTTTAATGTATCCTTATATTTTTTTTCAAATAATTTTTTATCATCCAGAAGTTTTCTGCTTTTCTTTAACCACTTCTCTAACACTTCTGTTTTCATGTTATTCTGCCACTCTAAACGCTCCAACGGTGTATAGGTAGTCTTCCGCACCTGTTCTAATGGCAGATCACAATTCTCATACTCGGCAACAAAATCCTGTACATCCTGAATCAGCTTTTCGCGTAAAGCAAGATATCCTTTTTTATTTTCTGGCGGATTATTGAAATCATACTCAAAATTACCAGATAAGAAATCTTCATTATCAATACAACGAACCGTATCCATATAACATCCCCAGCGTGCCCCATTTCCTTCCGCATCCTTGAGATCAACGATTGACAAAACGGGGGTCTCTAGTGCAAGACAAGGCAATGTTACATGCAGCCTTCGCGTAATAACAAATTTAGCATTTTGATATAAAGTAAGTATCTCCTCTGCTTTTGCCATTCTCTCTTCAAATGTTGCGTTCGATTTTCTATAATCACAATTATGACTTATAACCCGAATTTCTAGTCCTGTATCTTTCAGATATTCCATTGCTTTCGCTCTGATCTTATCGTTTAAATCAACCAAACAGACATATGTTCCCGCATCTTCCGTTTTCTCCTGTTTCGGAATTGTTAATGTAAGACACCCGCTAAAATAGCAATCTATACCCTGTTCTTTAAAAAAATCAAGCGATGCCATATCTCTGCATCCCACCGGACCATACTTCTTAAAAAACTCTCCTCCACATCCCTGCGCCCATTCGGCATAAATTGGAGATGATTTTCTTGCAACCCCATAATTATTAATATGCATGCTCAGTAATTTGGGGATAATACAGTCTGCAGGCGGCCAGTTCCATTTTTTCCACATCCACCATGCATTCATGATAACAGCTACCGGTTCATCATTTTCACTTTTAAAATCACTAATATATTCTCTATCTATCTGATAATCAACATGAGGCAATAATTTAGCTGCTGCATAGGTCTGAATATCATCCCCCAAATTCATTGTCGGTTTGTGAATCACTACACCAAATTTCATATTGTAGATCTCCTTTCAAATTATTTCTTCATTCCCTTTATCAAACGCTCAAACATCTCTTCTAATCCAATTGTTGCTTTCCAGCCAAGCTGCATTAATTTTTTACTATCCAATCGGATTATCATTTCCGGATTATATCCGAAAGAGGCTAAATCCTCAGGAATATCGATCACAGTTTTGATTTTTCCACTTCCAATTGTCTCACAGACCAATTCTGCCATTTCCTTAATCGACACCGCAGTATCCATATTCGTAACATTATATGCTTCCCCTGCTTTACCGGAAATTAAAATGTATAATAATGCAGAAAGTGCATCTTTTGTGTAACAATAACTTCTTACCGTATGTCCCTGCGTATGCAGTACAATATCCCGCTGTTCCAATGCACAGCGTGCAAATTCCGCAAACACCCTTCCATCTTCGTATGCAACTCCCGGTCCAAAGGTCTGAGAAAGTCTGGCAATCTTAACCGGTACACTATATTCGTGTGCATAAGATGCACACAAACACTCTACCATACGTTTTCCTTCGGAATAGCTGCTTCTTACACTGAGCGGTTCAATATATCCATAATCATTTTCTGTAATCAGATCTGCATCTTTCTCCGGTGTTCCATATACCTCCAAAGATGACAGATACACCATCCCATTTATCTTTTTTTCTGTAGCAAACTTTAAGATATTTGACGTTCCATCCAATGCCGTATAAATTGTTTCAACAGGATTAGACACAAAATATTTTGAACTGGTTGCACTGGCTCCGTGTATAATGTAATCTACAGAATCCGAATATACCACTGGTCTATTTATATCACCAACAAGCAATTCAACATCCCCACGCCCAATCAGATGCGAAAACATCTTTTTCCCTTTTTCTTCATTACGCACCATAGCAATAATATGAATCTGAAGGTTACGCATTCGGTTATAACATGCAAGCAAATATACCATCTGCGAACCAATCAATCCTGTCGCACCTGTCACAAGTACCGACTTACCCTCTAATGCTGTAATTGGCAGATCACTATCTACAAGCATCTCCAGATCTTGCTGCATAATTTCATTTTCCATGCACTCGTTCATTTCAACTTCTCCATTCTCCATATGTTTATACTTACCTTTTCTATAAAGGCTTTCTTCCATTTCCTATACGATTTGTAATACCCAGTCCAAATGCCTGTTCATTCTCTTTGTACTGTAACAATGCACGAAACGTATACACATCTTCCGGTGTCGTAACTTTAATATTGCCTCTGTTTCCTTCCACCATATGTGCTTCAATCCCCTGGCTGCGAATAATCGTACACGCATCAACCATATTTTCATATTTTGTAGGTGTACTTCTAACTGCATCATGTGCAGCAATAATATCTTTTAAGTAAAAGCTCTGTGGTGCCTGCGCTGCAAACGTTTCCTTACGATATGGAACAGAGTCGACGTGACTCCCATCCTTACTGATCATGATTGTTTCAAAACAAGGAGTACAGGTAATTGCATTGCCTTTTTCCTGTACAGAGCGAATATTATTACTGATCACTTCATAAGATACAAATGGGCGTACACCATCATGCAATAGTACGATAGAATCCTCTGCATTTTCACTTTCTGCTTTTTTTAACGCATTATAAATCGAATCCTGTGCAGTCTCTCCACCTGGAATAACATCTGCCACCTTATTCAAACGGTATTCATCTACCAATTCTTTCATATAAGGGATATAATCAGCAAGTACTGAAATATATATTTTATCAATCATATCATGGCACTGAAAAAGTTGAAGTGTATGAACAATAATCGGTTTCCCATTTATTTCCAAAAACTGTTTCGGGACACCGGCTCCCATTCTGACTCCGCTTCCACCAGCAAAAACAATCGCTATATTCATGATTCTTCCATAACCTCCCTTTTATCTTCCTGTTTGATTTTTTCTGTTTTCTTTTTTTTATTCTTTTTTTTCACAAGATTTTTCTGACCCACTGTTAACTCATCCAGTTCACCCGTCATTTCTGCATAAACCTGTGCCACTTCATCTACATCCCCAAAAGCAATCATTTTTCCCCCTTCAAGGATCATAGCTTTATTGCAGATACGTTTTACCTGTGCAAGTGAATGTGACACAAATAAAACCGCCGTACCATCCTGCATCATATCAAGGATTTTCTTTTCACTCTTCTTTCTGAACTTACCATCTCCTACAGAAAGTACTTCATCTAAAATTAAAATTTCCGGTTCAGCTATCGTTGCGATTGCAAATCCCAACTTTGATTTCATACCTGATGAATAGTTTTTAATAGGTACATCCATAAAATCCTCTAATCCGGAAAACTCTACAATCTGATCATATTTTTCTTCCATGTATTGACGACCATATCCAAGCACTGCTCCATATAAAAATATATTTTCCCGGCCTGTATAGTTCTTATCAAATCCTGCTCCAAGCTCTAATAATGGTACTATTTTTCCATTTCTTATTACTCTGCCCTCTGTGGGTTTAAATACTCCTGCAACCACTTTGAGTAACGTACTTTTTCCTGCTCCATTTAGTCCAAGAATTCCTATTCGTTCTCCTTCATGAATACTAAAATTAATATCTTTAAGTGCCCAAAACTCATCCTTCTCTAACTTTTTACCTTTGAGCATTCTTATTACATATTCACGAAAATCATTCACTCGTTCTTTACTTAGATTAAATTTCATTCCTATGTGTTCTACACGTAATAATTCCTTTGCCATCTTAACCTCTATATCTGCAAAATAAAATCATCCTGTTTTTTATAAAAACAAATCACGCCTAAAATCAACACTACAATAGAACATACTGCTGCATATGCCGTCAACCCCATGTCCATAGCTTCCCCAAACATTGCATTACGAAAACTCTGGATCATACAATACAACGGATTCCATTTTAAAATCCACGCATACCCGCTGTTCATTAAACGTTCCGGATAATAAAAAATTGCACTTGAATACATAATAAGCATTAAAAGCACTTCCCATATATATTCCATATCCCGAAAGAATACATTGATCGTTGTCAATATCATTCCAACTCCAAATGTTAAAATAAAAAGAAGTAACAGTGGGATAATTGCCTCAATGATATGCCATGTCACAGTTACATTACAATATACCGCCAACGGAACCATTACAATTAACGAAATAGCAAAAATCACATAATTATATAATACACAGGATAGCGGATATAAATATTTCGGAATGTATACCTTTTTTATCATCGCTGCATTTAACCTGATAGATTTGGATGCTGTTTTAGTTCCCGTTGCAAAAAAAGAATATACCAGCCTTCCACATAAGATATATAATGGAAATTCCTTATCATTATTTCCAAACAACGTTCCAAATACAATTGTTAATACAATTGTGGTTAATATCGGTTCTAACATAGACCATAAAATACCAAGATACGAACGACGATATTTTAATTTAATTCCCTTTTTTACCAGCTCATATAACAGAAATCGACGATTCCAAAATGTCTTCACATGTTTCTTATTAATACTCATCCTCTAATTTCCTTTTCTGACACTATACTTTCTATTAAGTTGCATACACGTACAGATGCTTCTCCATCTTCCACCGATCCTTTTTTCTTTAAGAAATCTTCCACCTGCATGCTATATTTTTCCTGATTAAAATTTTCTATATTATGAATAAGTTCTTCATTTGTATGTGCGATTGGAAAAGGAGTTTCTTCCAATTTATAATAAAACCCTCGTTCCTGATCATAATGTTCTAAATCAGGCACAAATAAAAAGCCAGGTCTTACTGTTAATAAAAAATCAAAAATACAACTGGAGTAATCTGTGATCACCACTTGTGCTGCTGCTAATAACTCCTGAATATCAGGATAAGCATCTGCTTTCACAATCTGTTTTTTTTCATCTATACAAACCTTTTCCAACGAATTCTGCATCCTTGGATGCAGTCTTACAACAATTTTCCAGGATTGGTCTGTTTTCTTTTCCAAAGCTTTTTTTAATTTTTCAATATCCAGTTTATAATTAGGAAAATCAAGCTTTTCTCGGAAAGTCGGCACATATAGCAAAATTTTATCTTTTCCATCAATTGATAAACTCTTGCGCACTTTTTTCTCCACAAGATCCTGTCCATCCTTAAAAAAGATATCATTTCTGGGATGACCTAATTTCAAAATATTTTTTACCGACCAAAAAGCATTCTGATATACTTCATCTTCGAAAAAACTATTCGAAATCCAAAAATCGGTATTCTGCGAATTTTTTTTGGCAAGATATGTCCAACTTTGACTATTGGTTAAACAATCACAGTTTTTTTCGATCTTTTTTATTCCAAATGATCCATGCCACATCTGAATATAATACTGTCCAAATCTTTTTACCAGTCCCTGATTCCAATAATGAATCAAATGATAATTACATACCCATACAGCCGCTGTATAATATTCAAACATAGCTTCTTTAGATCCATATTCAACCAGCCTCACCTTGGGGGGAAATTCCCCTTTATGTGCATTTGCATCTTTCACAATCCAAACTAAATCAAAATCTGTTCCGCGACGTATTAATTCTTCCGTCACATACTTACAATTGCATCCGTATCCATGTCCCATATAATTATCAAATATAATCTTTTTTGTGTTTATGGAAGTATTACCATATTGTTGAAATGTTTTTTTTATTAATGATTTTTTAACAGTAAACGGTGTGTACTTTAACTGATATACTCTGGTATCATTTTCGATTTTATATGTTATAAATAACTTTATTATTCGTTTTAACTTTTTTTTGATTGCCTGCACGATTTTCTTTACACCACCCGGTTATTTTTTATATAGCTCATGTATCTTATGTCTGGGATGCTGCTCCATCTCAGGAGGCATTTTCTTATAATCTCCATACAGCCTTTTCAAATACGGATCATAATTTCCCGGTATCATAAAAACTTTATTCTCAAAATCAGCCTCTTTTAATGGAAGCAGATAACTTTTCGGCATCACTTCCCTCTCATACCCGGCAACCCCAAATAAGCTACAGATATACTCACTATCCGAAGTTCTCCATGATGTCATGATCTTTTTACACACTCTCATATAAAACCGGAATATAAAACCGGGGGTTATTTTAAGAATTACCTTTGAAATATTCCGGATTGCTTTTCCTTTATTTTTAACTGGAAGACGATATTCTGACAAATAATAAATAAGTGATGTCCACTTCTGAACCTTCTTTAATACTCCCGATTTTGGAACACCATCAATCGGATGTATGTCTATTTTTGCCGTATTTTCATATCCGGCATCTGCATGCAAGGTATCATATAAATAACCAATTGGCGCATCCGGTATCATATGCTTCTCGACCGGTGAATATATAAATTCACCCAGCCGGTCATGCTGCAGACTCATCAGGTATTCCATTTTTTCGAAATCTTCCCGCATCATTGCAATATCCACGTCGTCGTCCCATGGTATAAATCCCTGATGTCTGACTGCACCTAACGCACTTCCGCCTACCAGAAAAAAAATCATTCCATTCTGTTGTGTAAATTTCTGAAAAGACGACAGCATTTCAACTAAACGTTGCTGCAATTCTTTTAATCCATTTTCCATTGCATTCACTCTCCATTACGACTAATGCAACCTTATTACCATAGATAATAGAATGCACGCTTTGCGCATATTCTCTTACCATGAATTATAGCATACACCAATTTTTCCGTCAATTTTGCGTCTGTCTATACCTTTTGTATCTGTATTAGTCATGTTACTGTTCACTCGCAAGTTTGACACTTGCTGTCAAGCTGTGCGCCAAAGACTATATTATGCCAGATTACAGCCCCATGCATCGAAGATGCATGGGGCTGTAATTGCTACTGCTCACACAGTGTGTGAACAGTAGCTTAGTCATCCTGTTGTACCAACATACCTGTAGCAAAATCAAGCTCATGCATACGCTGTATTTCTTCCTGTTTTTTCTTAATCGCATTACTGATATTCTCAGGCATCTTTCCAAGTAAAATCCAATCTATCACACGATCCGATGCACCGCTGTCTATATAATCAAAATGATGTGTGATATATTGTTCAACTTTCTCATATTCAAAGTCCTTATCTGTAATTGCAGAAAGCACCTCCTCAAATGAATAACATACCTTACCCGGTGCAGATTCTTCATAATCTCTATGAAATCCTCTGGAAAAAGAATACTGAATCTTGTCGAATGCAAAAAACAGCATCGGTTTTCTCATGAGTGAATATTCAAAAATATTCGACGAATAATCTGTAATTAATAAATCAACAATATAGAACAGATCATTAATATTCGGGTATTTTTTTACATCCAAGAATTTATCCGCATATTTTTTTCCAATCACAATATCTTTATTTACCCATGGATGCATTTTAAATAAAACTACATATTCATCTCCACAGATCTGATATAACTTTTCAAAATCGATCAATTCATACGGATAATATGCTGTTTTTTTATTTCTTCCACGGTAGGTAGGTGCAAAAAGTATGACTTTTTTACCTCTGCACATTGGAAACTGCTCATACAATTCTTTTATTTTTTCATTCCTATGCTGCTCATCCAAATACTCATCCATACGGGGCATTCCTGTTGGCAATACTTGCTCATCATTAATTCCCCATACTTCCGAAAAAAACGGTGCGATATTTTTTGAGCCAGCAATTCCGTACTTATATTGTCTGTGACAGGACTGCGGTGAAGGACATCCTTCATGTCCCCAGCGACTGTAGCCTGATGATTTAAACCCTGCTCCTGCATGCCATAATTGAATCAGCGTTGTATCATCATCCAGTTTTAGCCAATCCAGTACCGGTGCATGATCGTCAATAAAAATAGTGCCGCTCTGTGCCAGTAATTTCATAAGACCAATCCAGCTTTTTTTACTTTGCGGCTCTGCCGCTGCAGGACGTGCAGAATACAATAACCGATATTGCTGATCCAGCTGTCTGTCAACCATTCTGTCTGAAACTGCTTTTAAATTTGATGCAATTTTCTGATTCTGTTCTGTCATAAAAAGGACTGTATTTTTTCGTCTGCTTTTATACAAAAATGAATACCATTTATATACTCTTCTTAAAACAGATCTGCTAGATAAATAGCAGTCTTTCAATGCTTTTATCAAATTTATTTTTTTGAGGAAGCTTGGATTCTGTGGAAATGTAACCCCTACTGCCCCTAATGCGATACAATGCATACGGAATGGCAGTGTATCCGTTCCATCTTCTATATAAAATGTAACATTGTAAGATTTTCCCCTTTCACCGTACAAAAAGTTTCTGGACATTGCTTCTAATTGATCTGCAATATCAGGACTGGTTTCACACTCTGCCAGAACACAATCTTTTTCACATACAAAAATACGATATGTTCCCCTCGGAATACAACGTAGTTCACCACTATTTGTTACATTAACATGAAGTTTGATGATATCTTCTTTCCTGCGTACATCGAACTTAACTCCACATCCCCCCAAATTATTTACCGCATAAAATTCCATCTTATCTATATCATACGTTTTCTGCCCGTCAATATGCAGCCTTACTGTAAGAATCAAGTGTATTCTTTCCCATTCAATATTTTCAATACCTCAGGGATCGCCGCTCAGTCCGCTACTGTCAAACATCATGCTGACGGACTTGGATCGAGAATTGGAAACAAGAGGACTCAACCATGTCCGCTACGCGGACGACTGCAATATCTATGTGAGCAGCCGGAAAGCGGGCGAACAGATACTGGAAGCGGTCAGGGAGTTCGTGGAGAGCAAACTGAAGCTGAAATCGGAGAAAGCGGCTCAGCGAGTTCTGACAAATATCACTAAATATGTAGAGGAGACACTCAAGTTGCGAGTAAATCGTGACAAGAGTGGCACCTTTCGTCCGAGGGACTCGGTCTTTCTCGGGTACACCTTCTCGAAAGCAGACTGTACACGTATTGTCGTGGCACAAAAGTCCGTAAAGAGGCTGTGGGCGAAACTACACAAGATATTTAACACTGCGCGGGGGACTTCACTAGGATGGACGATTAAAGCTATTACTCCAATCCTTAGAGGATGGAGGAACTACTATCGTCTGGACGACAGAAAGCAATACTGGGAAGAAATGGACCAAAGAATCCGACATCATCTCAGGAAACTTATCTGGATAGCATGGAAGAAACCGAAAACGAGGGA